>Ga0335085_10002042_pt1 | contig 39323 bp, 35 predicted proteins | sample Lox_Sample_45_FD_206712 | JGI IMG/M metagenome (GOLD analysis project Ga0335085, IMG submission 206712) | Soil microbial communities from Loxahatchee National Wildlife Refuge, Florida, United States - Lox_Sample_4.5 | ecosystem: Environmental > Terrestrial > Soil > Wetlands | place: USA...
GTCTGGACACGCATTGGTTTGAAACGCTGGCCGAGGCGAAAGAAAGCATTGAGGCTTGGAGGCAAGAGTACAATGAGAGCCGTCCTCACAGGGCACTGGGTGAGAGGACACCGAACGAATTCGCCAAAGACGTGAACATCGATGAGCAAGGAAAGGGATGATTAGATTAGCAAACCGCCGCCTTGGGCCACCGTCAGTCCACGGTAAATGGGCAAGACAGTGCGGAGGCAATCCGTAACAGCTTTCAGTTTCCATCTAGTTTCCAATTAAGGCCGTCGCTCAGAAAGCTAAATGCCGCCAGATCAATGGATCTTAATCGCGGCAATCTAGGTCGTTCGCGCTCTGGCTATAACGAGAGCGCCATGAGAAACGAGATCTTGGAGTTTTCAGCTATTTGATCGCGATTGTTTTGCATTCTTGTCCACGGTATCGAGAGGGTCTTATGAGCCGCGAAGGAAATTCGATCACTGTTGAACTTGAGGCCAGGATTCCCGGCGGGAGCAGATCTTCAAGGTGGACGCCTTCATAGACATGCGATACTCCGGTATCGGGGTCGCTCAAGATTACGTGAACACGCTTCAGGTTTTTAAGATCAGATGTCCGGAAATAGGTTCTCATCTTGCGGATTTTGCCTTGCAGAAGTAATTGAGGGTTTAGTACTCGGCCGTAGTTCTGCGCTGAGTCCGGCTTTCCATATCGCTGAGCGAAAACTTCGAGCGGCAGCAATAGTAAGAGCAGCAGAGCTATCTGGTGTTTAGCCATCCTTCTCCTCCGTTCCAAATCAAAAGGTGACATCCCAAATAGCCGACACGAGTTCGAGATTCACGAGTGCCTTGGCATGGTCGGCGAGCGCTTGCGAATAGGCGAGATAGACATCGGCTGACGTTCTTTGCGCGTCGATCACTTCGAGAAGTGTGGCGCCGCCTCGTTGATAGGCGTAAAGCTTTGCTTCTAGCACACGATCCGCGTCCTTAAGCATTCCGCCACGATAGAGTTGCAGTCGCTGCACGGCCGCCTGGTAGCGAGAATAGGCGTCGCGCACTTCCTGTTCTGCTTGCAGCTGTGTTGACCGCAATTGCAATTCGGCTTGCGTGCGGGTAGCACGGGCGGCTTCGAGTTCCCCACGGTGTTGGAGCCGAGAGAAGGGAAGGTTCAGCGAGAGCGACGCGCCCAATGTGCTGTCCGCTGGCTGTGCAAATCCGCCAGTCCCCGTCGCGGTGTGAGAGTACGAACCGCTGACGCTGAGGTCGGGAAGCAGGTTGACGTTGGCTAGCTCGATGCGCATGTCGGCGGCTTTGATCGCTCGCTGTTTTGAAATTACGTCCGGACGCCGCTCCAAAGCACCGGCGATAAGTTGGTCCACATCGAACGTTCGGACGGGACCTTCGAGCGTTCCATCCGGTACCGGAAGCTGTGCGGCAAGTCTTTCTGATTTGCCAAGCTGCTGACCGAGTACCAGATCCGCGCTGTAAACATCGGCCTGAGCCGTAATGACATCGGCCTTGAACTGATCGCGCTCGACGCGCGACTGCACCAATTCAATTTCCCCAATATCTCCTACCCGCACCCGTTCTTCATTCACTGAAACGATGCGATCGAATTGGCCGAGACTCTTGTTTTTCGATTGCAGAATCGCCCGAGCGCTCAATGCGTCAAGGAACGCGCTAGTGGCGGCGGCACGAAGCTGCCGAACGGCATCGTCGTAATCGGAATTTGTGGTAGCCAGGTCTGCTTGCGCGGCGCGCACGCGATGGCCTCGTTTGCCGCCAAGTTCGACGGGAACATTGAGGCCTACGCTGAAATTCGTTGGGTTCCCCTGATTGGAAATATCCACTGTCGGAAAACCCATGTCCACGGACCAATCGGGAGTGACAGAAGCGGTTGTCACTCCCGCGTGAGAGATGGCAATATTCGCCCGCTGGACAGAAAGATCGATATTAGAGCGGAGAACTTCCGTGACGTAATTGTTGAAGTTGATGTGCGGCCGCTGGTTCTCCGTCGAATTCGGACCAGAGGCCAGAGGAGCAGGCGCCGGGTTCTGGTTTGTTGACTGCGCGACGGTGCAATCCACAAATATCGAAAGCGAGAAAAGCAGGACGGCGAAATAGCGTGACGAGATCATCAGGCGTTCTCCCATTCGGGCGGCACTGCGGGGTGCGCTTTTTCGGCCCGGAGTTCGAGCAAGAGATACATAGCGGGTAGAACGAGAAGCGTCAGCAGTGTCGCAGTAATCAGACCGCCGACAATTACGGTGGCGAGCGGCCGCTGGACATCGCTGCCGACCCCGCGGGCGAGAGCTGCGGGGAGAAGTCCGAGCGCTGCAACGGTCGCGGTCATAAGCACAGGACGGAAGCGACGGGTAGCGCCACGAACAACGGCGTGATGCAGATTCTTGAGATTCTGGCGTTGGTAGTTGAGGCTGGCGACCATGATGACTCCGTTTTGCACAGCGACGCCAAATAGGGCGATAAATCCAACCGCACTCGAAACGTTGATGGTCATGCCGCGCAGCATGAGAGCGATTAGCCCACCTAGGAGTGCGACGGGAACGATGGTCAGAATTAGCCCGGCGTGCCGGAGGGTTCCAAAGGCGGCGTAAAGCAAGATGAAAATTAGTGCGAGAACCGCGGGGACGATGACGGCAAGACGATGTTGTGCCCGCTGCTGATTTTCAAACTGGCCTCCCCATTCGATCTGATATTTGGTGGAGTCGAATTTCACCTGCTCGGCGATTTTTCCTTGTGCTTCTTTAAGAAAGCTTGAAAGATCACGTCCGCGAAGATTCAAGCGGACGGTAAGGTGACGCCGGTTCATTTCATGGGTGATGCTGCTTTCGCCGGTGGCGGTTGCGATCTGGGCGAGTTGCGAAAGAGGAATTCGTGCGCCTGTCGGCAAAGTGACGGTCAGACTACCGATAGCGTCCGGGCTGGCGCGGACGGATTCAGGGAATCTCACCGCAATGTCGTACTTTCGCTCCCCCAGAAACAGCGTGGAGATCGCCTTGCCCCCAATTCCGGATTCGATGATGGCGGCAATATCGGCGATGTTGATGCCAAAGCGAGCGGCGGCTTCACGGTCGACGACAACTTGAATTTGCGGAAGAGGTGGTTCCTGATCAATCGTGACATCGGACGCACCCGGAACTCTTTCGAGTGTGTCTACCAGTTCCCCGGCGATGCGGCGCATTTCGCCAAAATCGTGACCAAACACTTTCACGACAAGATCGCTGTGGGCGCCGGCGATTTTATCGTTCACTCCGTCGATCATGGGTTGGGAAAACCCCACCGTTACGCCCGGCACACGCGCGTAACGCTCACTCAAACGCTTGATGAGTCCCTGTTTATTGCCGTGATCCGGCCATGTGGAGTAGGGCTTCAAGCCCACAAAACACTCGATGTGCGAAGGAGTCCAGGGATCGGTGCCGTCATCGTTCCGTCCAAGCTGGCTGACGATGGTGGACACTTCCGGGAATTCCAATGTAGCTGCGCGAAGCTCGTCGGCCATTGCCGCGGCCTTGGGCAGGGAAAGACCGGGAGGCAACTGAACTTGGAGCCAGATCGAACCTTCATCAAGATAAGGGAGAAACTCTTTCCCGATCGTGATGGAGAGCACCACGGCTAGTCCCGCGGCGAGAACTGCTGGAATGATTGCATGCAGAGGATGATGGGTCAGATGATGTACGGCACGTTCATAGGCGCGCCCGAGCGCTTCCAATGCTCTGTTGTGAAACGGGCGGCGGGGACGGCGATATGTAACATAGGCGAGTCCGGGTATGACGCCCAAGGCGAAGATTAGGGCCCCGATGAGCGAATATCCGACGACATAGGCCATAGGGGAAAAAAGCTTTTTTTCAACACGTTGAAAGGCAAACAGCGGGAGGTACGCGGTGACGATTATGAGCGTGGCGAAAAAGATGGGCCTCGCCACGCGCACAGCAGGCGCCAGCGCGTCCGATTCGATAAGTTTCTTCTGCGGGTCTTCTTCGCGACGCCGAAGGATATTCTCCATCACGACAATCGCCGCATCCACGATGATCCCGAAGTCAATGGCGCCAAGGGATAGAAGGTTGGCGGGGATATTCGTAAAGCGCATACAGATGAACGCAAAGAGTAGCGAGAAAGGAATCGTCAAGGCGACCATGAGCGCGCCACGCGTGCTGCCGAGAAACAGAAAAAGGACGAGTACAACGAGTCCTATCCCTTCGAGCAGTGTCTGGGAAACGCGATGAACGGTCGTGTGTACGAGTTCGGTTCGATCGGAATAAGGAACGAGCTTTACATCTGGTGGAAGAATGCCTGCGTTTAGTGCGGTGACTTGCGAATGTACCCCTTCGAGAACTTGAGACGGGTTCATTCCCCGTAGAAGGAGAACGATGCCGGAAACGCTGTCTGGATTTTTGTCTTTCCCGAGAATTCCGCGTCGTTCAAGCGCTCCGAGCTGCAGCGTGCCGAGATTCTTGAGAAAGACGGGTGTTCCGTTCTTCGCGAGAATCACTATGTTGCCGAGGTCCTGGAGCGAGCGGACGAGACCAATTCCGCGAACGACGTAACCTTGCTCTCCGCGGTTGACGATGCTGCCGCCTGCGTTGGCGTTGTTGGCCTGGACGGCCGCGGTTACCTGCGCAAGTGAAACATTGTATTGCGCAAGTTTTGCGGGATCGACGACCAACTGGAACTGCGTAGTTTCACCGCCAAAATTTGTTACGTCGGCGACGCCCGTAACTTGCTTGAGACGAGGGATGACCACCCATTCCTGCAGTTCACGAAGTTCCCGCTCGTCGCGAAATGTGGATTGCAGCGTATATCGATAGATTTCACCGATTGGAGAGGTGAGTGGATCCAAACCGGGATTGGCGCTGGGAGGGAGATCGACACCCGCAATGCGTTCCTGAATGCGCTGCCGCGCCCAGTAATCGTCGGTGCCATCCTGAAAGACTAAGGTAATGAGGGACAATCCGAAGGTGCTGTGCGAACGCATTACCTGCAGACCTGGAATGCCGTTCAACTCACGTTCGAGGGGAACAGTTACCTGTTCTTCGACTTCTTCTGCGGCATGTCCCTGATACTGGGTGATGACCTGCGAAGTGACATCCGCGATGTCCGGATAGGCTTCAATGGCGAGGGCCTGCCAGGAAAGATATCCGAAGATACCAATGACAACGACAATCAACCAGACAAGCTCCCGGCGATTCAAACAAAGCGCGACGAAACGGTCGATCATTGGAGGAGCGCTCCCTCGCGGATGAGGACTTTATCGCCTGCTTGCACTCCACTCTTGATGATGGTGCGTTCGCCGTGCTGTTCTCCTGCGAAGACGGGGCGTTGCTCATAAGTGTTCGCTGCCACTTGCACAAAAACGGTGGTGCGGTCACCCGACATGACGAGAGCTGTTGTGGGTACCGTGAGATCTTTCGTGTCCCAAGTCTTCAGAATCACGTTGGCGAACATGGCCGGTCGCAGGCGACCGTCGTTGTTCGGATAAGCAATGCGAACCTTAGCGGTGCGGGTGTCCGGGTCCAAGACATCGGCCACAAAGAGCACCTTGCCCTGGAAGGATTCACTGGGATACGCGGCGAAGGTCGCAGTCGCGGGGTCACCGCGATGTACGTAATGAATATCCTTTTCCTGAACATTTGCGGTCACCCAAATGTCGGAGAGATCCGCTACGGTCATGAGCGGAGCGGTCGGATCATTGCGAAATTCTCCCGTGGCCGTCAAGACATCCAAGACCTTGCCAGAGACTGGAGACCGCACAATAAGCGGCGCGCCCAATTGCGTTTTCTCGGGGTCCATTCCCAGCAGACGAAGCCGGTCCTTGGTTCGATTGAAATCGCTCAGAGCGGAGTCGCGGTCCGTTCTTGCCTGGTCTACATCGCGCTGTCCGATGATTCCGTGCGCCGCCAAATCTTCCTGGCGAGTTACGGCTCTTTCAGTCTGAGCTAAAAGGCTACGAGCCTTCGCGTAATCGGTCTGTGCACCGACAAAATCAGGTGCGTCGATGGCGAGGAGTTCTTGACCCTTCTTAACGGAATCTCCTGGATGCACGAAAAGTTGAAGCACGCGGCCGTTCAATGGAGGTAAGATTCTCGCGTAACGGGCAGGATCCGCCTCAACGGATGCGGGCGCAGTAACTTGGCGGTGAATCACGGTCGCCTGCGCGGTTTCGACTTGCAGGCGGCTCGCCAGCGGCGAATTAGACGGAACCGTGACACGGTTTCCTTCGTGAACTACGGATGTGCTGTCGTCGGATTTGGCGGGATTTGCAAGCTGATCACATCCAACGAAAAGAAAAAGCAGCGGCACGAAAAGCGAACTTGCCACATGCGCGCGCAGACGAAGCTGTTTCATTTTTCACTTCCGACGATCGGATTTCACGGGATCAGTAGAACCCGGGAAGATGAACTGCTTGTAACGACAAGGCGTTGATACTATACTGGGTATAGTATGTCAAGGAGAATCGGTTCATGGCTCATACTGTTGAGGAAAAGAAAAAACTGCTCACGCGGGTGAATCGCCTTCAGGGGCAACTCGAGGGCATCCGGGTCGCGATCGAGGAAGAAAAGGAGTGCGCCACGGTTCTCCAGCAGATCGCTGCTTGCCGCGGGGCGATCAACAGTCTCCTCGTCGAGATCATCGACGGCGAGATTCGATTTCACGTATTGAGTAAGAACTCCAAGGTGGATTCGCGCGAGGCAAGGGCCGCGGAAGGCCTGGTCGAGATACTGCACCGCTACATCAAGTAGCTGGGTTTAATCTTCCCGCCAACGTATTCCTCTGATCTCGCGGCACATCGAAGCCGCAGGCGCATTCCTTTAAGAGAGCACACACGAATCGAACACTTACGCTGTCCGTGTGGGAAGATTTGATTCACAACCAGCGCTGCGAAGAACTTCGCGTGAAGTTAGCCGCGAAACACTCCTCCGACATCGCGGAAGCGTTGATCCAAATTCATGGCAAGGAGCAAGCGGTTGTCTTCCGCCTCCTACCCCGCGCGAACGCGGCTCAGGTTTTCGCATTTTTGCCCGCAGACCGTCAGAAAGCATTGCTCCGAGCTTTATCCACGGATGAAGTGAAAAGCATCCTGGATCGGATGCCTCCTGACGACCGGACACGATCGAAGCGGGCCTTGCGGCGGGTCATAAGGTGTTCGGCAAATCTCGGCGCGATGCCATCACAGCTAAGACAACCGGTCATCTACCGGGCGGGGCGAATGGGATTTGGACTTTTCGGCGATATCTGACAGAGCTACATGGCCTTGGCAGGCAGTCCAGCACGATTGACTAGTTCGACGAAGCGAGGCTCTGAGCGAATATTTCTGAACGCGGGGCTCAGATTCAGCAGTTTTAAGGACGGGGAGCGCTCTTCGTCCGCCTTCTCCAGCCACTCCAAGGCATGATTCTTGTCTCCCAAGGCACCGTAAATCAGAGCCAGATTAAAAGGAGAGACGTAGCGCCCATTCGCCAGTTCTTTCAAACCATCAAGCAGTTTGAGCGCCTGCCTCCTGTTTCCCAATTGCGCGTAAGCTATTCCTAACTCCGCGGTTGCTCTTGGGCTGCCGCCGGAAAGCGCGATCGCCTTTTCAAGTTCTGGAATCGCTTCCGCATGCTTCCCGGCCAGGATGAAAATCTGACCCAGCCGATAGTGAGCGAGAGCGAAACTTGGATCCATGTCCAACGTCTTGCGGACTTGTTCGATTCCCAAATCATAGTGGTGCGTAACAGCAAGAATAAACCCCAGGTTGGCATTGATCACGAGAGACAAAGGATCGAGGTCCCTTGCACGGCGGGCCTCGGCGACAGCTTCGTCGGGACGCTGCATCCACAACAAGCTCTGGGCATACCAAATGTGAGCATTAGCGTAGTTTGGATTCAGTTCTAGAGCGCGTTTGTATTCGGCCTCGGAAGCCGTCCAGTCTCTGTCGTATAGGAATTTGAAGGTGGCCAGTGAAGCGTGTGCTTCGCCCAGCATATCATCGAGCTCCAGCGCCCGACTCGCTGCAACCTTGGCTCTAGGGAACGCGACCGCGGGAGGTACAGATTCCTGCAAGGCCTCCGCCAATGCGGGCGATGCATAGGAGTCGGCTAAACCGGCGTAAGCCAGGGCGTAACTGGGCTCCTTCTCGATAGCCAACTGAAAGTATTCGATTGCTTTCTTGGCGGAGGCTTCTGTGCGCTTACTCCAGAAATAGCGGCCCTTCAGGCACGCCTCGTAGGCTTCCGGATTCACCGCGCGCGCGGATGCCAGCCGAGTTTGCTCCTGGGGAGTAAGTTGAATGCGGATTGCGCGCGAGATTTCCTTTGTTAACTCTCCCTGCAAAAGCACCACATCTCCGAGCGGCCGGTCATAACTTTCCGCCCATAGGTGCTCCTCTGGATTGGCGCGGATCACTTGCGCCGTTACGCGCAACCGCTCTGCCGAACGCGTCACTGTGCCTTCCACCACTGCATCCACGTTCAGTTCTCGCGCAATTTCAACAAGAGGCTTGCGCGTTCCCTTAAGCCGCATGATCGATGTTCGCGAGATCACTCGTACCGAGCTGAGCTTTGCCAGCTGAGTGATGAGGTCATCGGTCATGCCGTCCGCGAAATATTCCTGCTCTGGATCGCCCGAAAGGTTCTCCAAGGGAAGAACTGCTAGAGAACGGACGGGAACCGCCGCAGGTCGAATTGATCGGCCCAAATATAAATAGACAACCCCGATTGTCATCAGTGCCGTCGCTGCAGAAAGGCCAATCTTGAGCCACAACCTGGAGGCGGCCTTCACGTTGGGAAGCGTAGTGGCAGGGCCGAGAGGCAGCGCGACAGCGGCCTTTGCCACACCCGGAGCGAAGCGATAGCCGCGCTTGGGAACCGTGATAATCCAGGGCTGACCCTCGTTATTCCCCAGCGCACGACGAAGGCGGGAGATATTCTCCGCCAGTGCCGCGTCCTCGACAAACGTGCCCGGCCAGAGTCTTTGCATGAAGTCTTCTTTTTCCACTAATTGCCCTTCGCGCTCGACCAGGAGCAACAGCGTGTCGAACACCTTGGGCGTCAGGTCAACCGGTATCCCATTGCGCAGAAGGGCTTTATTGGCGACGTCCAGGTGGAACTCGCCGAATATGAAAACTGTATCCATGGTGATTTCCGCGGTACTGCGCGGAGTCGTGAGGATTCTACCAACAAATTTCCATCAATTGGTTAAGACTTCCGGTCGGCGTGCGGCGTATTTTTCGGACAACCAGCGCAAACCCGCTCCGCCAAATCGAATACCGGCGCAGGGCGGCTGGCAGTGGCAGGGTCAATGACCTGCCAGGTTGTTCAGGAGGAACCAGGAGGAACTATGAATCGGTTTCTGTCGGCGAAATCCTTGTCTGTCCCGCTTTGTTCACTCGCGCTCGCAGTCATCATCAGTCCTCTGGCGGTCAATTCACAAACGCGCCAGGAGGAAACGCAAGAAGGGCTGTTCCACCGGGGGGAAGATCCTGCTGTCACGCGAGGAAGAATTGCTTTCTTCCAGCGCGACCTCCGGAACCTCGGTGGCAATGGTCGTGCCTGTGCCGACTGCCACCTACCCACGCACGAATTCCAACTCTCCCCAGCGGTTGTAAAGGCCCGGTTCGATTTCCTGCAGTGGATACGGCGATTTATTCCCAAGGCTGACGATCCACTCTTCCGCCCGGTGGACGCCGACGACTTCCGCGTCAACGGGGAAAATGCCAGGGATTTCTCCAACCTCATCGAGAATGGCCTGGTTCGCGTCACCATGCCGTTGCCGCCAAATGTGAAGCTGATTGATCCCGAAACCGGTCAACCATCCGACGAAACTTCAGTCGATTTGTGGCGGGCCGTGATGCCCATTCGCAACGTGGCCATCACGGGGCCAGACGACGTCTTGCCAATCTGGCCGCCGGCTCCACGAACTCCAATTGGAGGACTGGACCCGAATGGCCCCAATCGGCAGGGCGGATACCAGCACGACGCACGTTTCGCGACACTCCAGGAACAAGCTCGCGGCGCACTACTGGCTCACGCGCAGGTAAAGGTGGAACCGCCTGTCCGCATGCTGGATGATTTGGCTGCGTTCCAGCAGACGCTGTTTTCTTCCCATGGCGTCAGGAATTTGGCCGATGCGATCCTTTCTGGCTCGACTTCCTTCCCCGACCCTGACCCTGCGCTGAACGCACTCGAGCAGCATGGCAAGCAAGTCTTCGTGCGCGCATGCGCTCAATGCCACGGCGGCACATTGCATCCGGGCACGTCTACTCCTGACGCTACTCTCGTTCGGCCCATCGTGCGCTATCACAATATCCAAAGCGCATGCCCTCGTCCGGCGACAGATGGCTTTGCGGCATGTCCGGATCGGCTCAGCCGCAACGCGCGTACCTACCAAATAACCCTCGCCACCGGCGCGACCATGACCTTCACCACCGATGACCCGGGGCGATTGCTGCTTACCGGCCAAATCGCGGACCTGGGCGTGTTGGATAGCACCAATCTGCATGGAATCAGCAAAACTGCTCCTTACTTTCACAACAACTCGGCCGCTACGCTCGACGAAGTCATTGACCACTACGTCGCCTTGTTCAAGCGAGCGGCCCGGTTGACTCCGCCGCCCAACATGCCGCCCATCATCTCGTCGAACGGGACCGACCTCGACCGCGGATTTATAAACGACGATGAGCGAGAGGCCTTGCTGGCCTATCTACGAAAGCTGTAGTACCTACCGGGCTGCCAGCCGGATGGCTTTTTCGGTGCACTCCCGGTGCACTCTAGCCTGCAAATGAGGTAATTTCCTGCAAATTACATCGCGGGTAAGTTGCTCAAAATAAATGAAAAGCGGTGAGTACAAACAGGGCAGAATTGAATTAGCAAACCGCCCTTGGGCCACCGTCAGTCCACGGTAAATGGGCAAGACAGTACGGAGGCAATCCGTAACAGCTTTCAGTTTCCATCTAGTTTCCAATTGAGGCCGTCGCTCAGAAAGCTAAATGCCGCCAGATCAATCGCTTTCAAAGTTTTATTGAGGGCTTCCCAAGCTTCGGAAACGGGTTCGATTCCCGTCGCCCGCTCCAGATTCCAAAAGACTTACTTGAGTTCTCGCATTTCCAACATCAAAAGCTTGCCGAGCTTCAGTCGTGGCAACCGTTTTGCTTGGCGGTTTGGAAAACCGTCGTCTCTGCATTGACGAGAGGCCCGAGTTTCTATTTCGCGCTGTTATAGTCTTTGTCGCTAACGGGCTCCAACCAGATTGTTTTTCCCTTCTGAGTGGGTGTCACCGCTATATAGGCAAAGGTACTGGATGGTGTCGCGCCGTGCCAATGCTCGACTCCTGGAGCGCATTTAATTACATCTCCCTTGTGAACGATGCGCGCTGGCTTTCCCCGTTCCTGGTAGTAGCCAACGCCTTCGGTGATCAGCAGAACCTGACCGCCGGGATGAGCATGCCAATCGAGCTTTGCACCGGCACTATAGGTCGCCATAGCAATACTGGGATCGAATGTACTGTCTCCCACGTTTAGCTCACTGAGCCAAATATCTCCTGTGTGATTCTTCGCAGTGGACAATTCACCTTTCGGAAAACCCGAAGCCGGGGTTTGCGCCTGAGATTGAAAGATAAATAGAGAGCTCACGACGAAAGCGACGAACATAAGTTTGGTTCGCATATCTCATTTTCTCCTTTTTTCTTTTCACTCTATTTGTGTTGCGATCTTAAGCGTACACATTTTGTTAATCCGCGCGCTTACCCGATTCGGTGGCCAACTGAGTGACATCAAGACGCGCTTTCCATGCATCCGGACCAGCGCCCGCGGTGCCATCGGGACGGAATTCAAAAATCAAAGCTGCATTCGGATCACATCGCGGCCAATCTGGCAGCCCTGCACCATTGGGATCGCCAGTCTTGGCGAAGTTGATCCAGTAGCTTTGCGCTATACGAGACACCTCAAGATCCTGAGCAGTCGGTGGTACTGGTGGGCCGAAACCTCCGACGCCCAAAGTGCCGAATACGAAGCCGATCTCGCCGCCATGAGGGGCGCCCGCCTTTAAGAACTCTCGCATGCCTGCCTGAACATAAGAAAAACGGTAGAGATAGGCGGGCGAACCGTTTGCTGCGAAGGCGCGGGCCGCAAAACGCGCCGGCTCGGCTTGGCCAAAATCGTTGTTTGCCTCCGCTACCAGCGTGGCCACATCTTTCGATCCGTCGGGATCGTACGCCGCTTTTGCTTGCGCGCTCCATTGACCGAAGCGCGCGAAGAGTTGCTCCTTGGTGGTTGCCTTGATTCGGTTGCCGGCGGTGTCGGCGCTATTGCTTCCGAGCATGATCGGAACACGAGGCTGATGGTGCGCTTTGTACGCGGTTTCCGCTGTTTCGGTGACAAGCTTGCCATCGAGCATTGGAGTCGTCTCGTACGACGGGGTGGCAGTCGCTGCACCGGCAGGCGCGCCGTGAAGAACCTGCTCGGCACTGAGGGCGCGCAGTTTGGCCAGCGCGGCCTCATCCTTACCCTCGATCCCCATCGAATGCGCGAACTGGAGTCCGATCGTCTCGGCCGACACGGGATAGTTCGGATCGATGCCGTCCTTGCTCATCGGCCGCGCAGTGAGCACGCTGTCGCGCGAACCGCCCGACTCGACGATGGCTTTTTGAAACAGGCCTCGTCCCATCGGAGAAGCGAGAAGGCTATGCACGGAGACGCCGCCTGCGGAAAAGCCAAAGATAGTGATGTTATTCGGATCGCCTCCAAACGCCGCGATGTTGCGTTTGACCCACTGGAGGGCAGCGATCTGATCCATGTACGCATAGTTGCCCTTCAACTCGTCGGGACGCTCGCGGCTCAACGCCGGGAAGGCGAAGAAACCGAAGCGGCCTACGCGGTAATTGGCGGCGACCAACACTACGCCGTGTTTTGCGAATTGCGTCCCCGAGGTGCCGGGGTATGCGCTCGAGCCGCCGACAAAACCGCCGCCATAAATCCAGAACATCACGGGCAGCTTCGCGCTTGGCGTAGCGTTCGCGGGACTCCAGACGTTAACAAATAAACAGTCTTCCGACGGCTTGGGTCCCGGAGGAGGTGGAGGCGGGGGAGCACCGGGTGCCGGCGGCGGACCGAAGCGCGCCTGCATGCAGTCCGCACGAAATTCGGTAGCCTGGCGCACTCCAGTCCACGGCGTGGCGGGTTGAGGCGGACGCCATCGCAACTCGCTTACGGGAGCCGCTGCGAAGGGGATGCCTTTGTAGGTCGCAACGCCGTCGTCGGCAACTCCTTGCAATTCGCCGGTGTCCAGTCGCACTGCGGGGGGCTTCTGAGCGGCGGTTCCAGCAGCCAAGGCTGCCATTCCCGCTAGGAAACCAAACGAGTATTTAAGCAAACGCGAAACCGTCGCGGCGCTGCTCCGATTCTTCACACGCATCTCATCGCTCCTTCGCATTCCTGGTCCTGCCCTTGGCAAGAATCGAAAGCTCCTTGTTCCATCACCCGGTGAAAACTAGCGATTGACCATCTTCTGGAGGTGCGCCGGGTACCTGTCGCCCTGCACGTCAATCGCGGAAATCGCATCGTGGATTTCTTTTAACTCAGCCGCCGTCAGTGACAGGTCGGCCGATGCAAGATTCTCTTCGAGGCGGTGCAGCTTTGTGGTGCCAGGGATTGGCACGATCCACGGTTTCTGCGCGAGTAACCAGGCCAGTGCAATCTGCGCCTTCGTTGCCTTCTTCTGGTTGGCGATTCGTCCGAGAGCATCGACCAGTGCCTGGTTTGCCTTGCGGGATTCCTCAGAGAAGCGGGGAACCACGTTGCGGAAATCCGATTTGTCGAACTCTGTTTTGTCAGAGATGGCCCCGGTTAGAAACCCTTTGCCCAACGGGCTGAACGGCACAAATCCGACGCCGAGCTCTTCCAGTGTGGGCAGGATGTCTTTTTCCGGATCGCGCCACCACAGCGAGTATTCGCTTTGGAGCGCCGCGACGGGCTGAACGGAGTGCGCGCGGCGAACGCTTTCCGCGCCAGCTTCCGACATCCCGAAGTGCTTCACCTTGCCCTCGCGAATCAAATCACTAACAGCGCCCGCGACTTCTTCAATCGGCACATTGGGATCAACACGGTGTTGATAAAGGAGATCGATCGAGTCGGTCCGCAACCTCCTCAGCGCAGCGTCCGTGTGCTCACGAATGCGTTCGGGCCGGCTGTCGAGTCCTTTCGCCGGAGTGCCCTCCTTGAAGCCGAACTTCGTGGCGATGACCACATCCTTTCGGAAAGGCTCAACGGCTTCCCCTACCAATTCCTCGTTTGCGTAAGGACCGTAGGCTTCCGCCGTATCGAAAAACATCACCCCCCGCTCATGTGCGGCGCGGATCAGCTTGATCGCCTCGCTTTTTTCCGTTGCCGGGCCATAGCCAAAGCTCAGCCCCATGCAGCCGAGTCCTAAAGCCGAAACTTCCAATCCACCGCTTCCCAATTTTCTCTTTTTCATCACGATCTCCTCTTTCCTTCGAACCGAATGGCAACGCCTACTGCAGGAATTTTATTTTTCTCAGCCAACCCTCAACTTCGTCGCTCGCTTCCTTTGCCTGCGCATCCCTGATGACCAGGTATTGCTTATCTCTCTCCGAGCCGCCCCTGATGCTGAATCCTTCCAGGACTGTGCTTCGCGGGTACAGCGTACGTACGGTCGCGAACGTGTTACCGGGGCCGTACCCGCCATTCGTATTGAAAGGGATTACTGTTTTTCCTTTGAGGTCCGATTGGTGAAGGAAACTCTTGATGGGCGGCGGCAGTTGCATGTCCCAGGTTGGAAAGCCAAGAAAGAGAACATCGTATTGCTCCATGCTCTCGATCTTTGTTTTGAGAGGCGGCAAATATCCTGTCTCGTTCTCACGGACGACTTGCTGCACAGTCGTGTGATAGTCGGCCGGATATGGTGTTTCTAGTTCGAGTGCGACCAGTTTGCCGCCGACGACGTGTTGAATGATCTCTGCAATGGCCTTGGTGTTGTTCGTTCGTGAGAGGTACACGATCAGAATTTTTTTCTCTGTGGGCCGCGCATCCCCTCTCGTTGACGATTGCTTCGCCATCGAGAGGCCAGACAGAAGGCAGAGAGTTACAAAGACAATCAACGATGAAATCGCGCGCTTCATCGTGATAGAAACCTCGGCTCGTGGTTATTTCGGAAGTTGCAGGCCATCGATTGTGTCCCTATGATTTCGGCGGCGCCTCGACGCCCGAAAAAGCGAGCACGCCGTCTGGCAAGCGTTGACCCTGCACGTGAATGTCTGCCACGGCGGCATTCAGCTCTTTGAATTCTTCTGGGGTGAATACAATGGAACTGGCGCCCGCGTTCTGAACCATGTGCGCCATTTCCGTTGTGCCGGGAATAGGCACGATCCAGGGCTTTTGTGCGATCAACCACGCGAGAGCGATTTGACCGGGCGCCGCGTTTTTGCGATTCGCCCATTCCTTGACGAGCTTCACAAGGGACAGGTTTTTCGACAAATTGTCGGGAGCAAAGCGGGTTTCCTCGCCGCGTATATCGCCGGCAGCAAATCGCGTGTTGGCGTCGATGGCTCCGGTCAAAAACTGGACGCCGAGCGGACTCCAACAGACGAAGCCAATGCCCAGCTCTTGGCAAAGGGGGATAACGACCTCTTCCGGGCCGCGCCATAGCATCGAATATTCGTTTTGTACCGCGGTGACCGGCAGGGTCGCATTAGCACGTCGAAGAGTCTTCGGGCCCATTTCGCTGAGACCCCAGTGGAGAACCTTGCCCTGCGACATCAGGTCTTTGACGGCACCTGCCACGTCTTCAATCGGAACCTGTGGGTCGACGCGATGCTGATAAAGAAGATCGATGCGGTCGGTGCGGAGGCGCTTGAGCATCCCCTCGACCGCTTGTTTGATATGTTCCGGGCGGCTATTGAGACCCATTCGAAACTGACCTGTTTCGGGGTCGATGTTCCAACCGAACTTTGAGGTGATTACGACCTTGTCGCGAAACGGTGTGATGCTTTCACCGAGGATTCGCTCGCACTCGAAAGGTCCGTAAGCCTCGGCCGTGTCGAAGAACGTGACACCGTGGTCGTAAGCGGCGCGGACGATCTTTATCATTTCCGGCCGGTACGGGACGGTCGTTTCGTACTTGCGGCTCATGTTTTGAACACCGAAACCGATGCTGGAGACCTCAAGCGTGCCAAGCTTGCGACGGCCTTTAGCTTGTGATGTCGCGTCGCCTGCGCCCGGTGACGAAGCGTGTTGCAGAGACGCGGCCGAGGACACGGAACTCAGCGCCACGGTTGCGCCCGCAAAAACTGCCTTCGTCAGGAAGTCGCGTCGTGCAACCGCGCCCCCCTGTATCTCGCGAGATTTGTTGTTCGATTTGGTCATCCTGTTCCCCTTTGGCCTTTCCCGATTCGCGGCGATTGGCCTTGCATTAACCTTCCGACATTTTCAGCACAGCTTCTGGCAGCCGCTGCCCCTCAATCGGAATTTTCGAGACCGCAACATTAATTTCCTTCAAGTCTTCTGCCGTGAGCTGAACGTTGACCGCGCCCAGGTTTTCTTCCAGGCGCAGAAGTTTCGTCGTACCAGGAATCGGAACGATCCAAACCTTCTGTGAGAGCAGCCACGCGAGTGCAATCTGCGCCGGCGTTCCCCCTTTTCTATCCGCGATTTCTTTCAACAGGTCCACCACTGCCTGGTTCGCTTGGCGTGCTTTGGTAGTGAAGCGCGGGGAGATGTTACGGAAGTCGGTGGAATCGAAAGCAGTGTTCGCGTCGATCTTGCCAGTCAGAAAGCCTGCACCGAGGGGACTGAACGGAACGAATCCGATGCCCAGCTGGTCGCATGTCCGTAGAACTTCGTTTTGCTCGACATTTCTGGTCCACAGCGAATATTCGCTCTGAACGGCAGTCACGCGCTGCACACTATGGGCACGGCAAATGGTTTCCGCCCCCGCTTCTGAAAGCCCGAAGTGTTTGATCTTGCCTGCGGCGATAAGTTCCTTCGCCGTGCCCGCAACTTCTTCGATTGGCACCGCAGGATCGACCCGGTGCTGATAGAGAAGGTCGATGGTGTCGGTCTTGAGCCGTTTCAACATCGCCTCGACGACCTCGCGAATATGGTCGGGGCGGCTGTTAAGCCCGCCGCTTCGCTGTCCGGTTTTCGTATCGATGTCGAAGCCGAATTTCGTCGCGATCACCACCTGATCGCGAAACGGTGCGACCGCTTCGCCTACGAGTTCTTCATTCACGAAAGGTCCGTAAGCCTCAGCAGTATCGAAGAAATTCACGCCGCGCTCGAAGGCCGCTCGAATGATGCTTAGGCCGGCTTCTCGCGGCTGGGGGCGGCCATAGGCGGATGATAGTCCCATGCATCCGTAGCCAAGGGCCGACACCTCCAGCCCGTTTTGCCCCAGAGTTCGCTTCTTCATCTGGTTCTCCTGGCGTGCATTTGCCTGTCTCAAAAATAGGAGTGGGGCCGCCCCAAGCGGTAGCCCAATTCTGCCTAGTTATTGCCTATTTCTCTTGGAGGACGAAAATTGGGTGGCATGCTTTCACCGGGAGGACTATCTTAGGCAGGGTACCGAGCAAACTCCCGGCATGAAGAACAGAACACAAATCATGATGAGCAAATCAGATCCTGCGTTATCCTTGCGCGCCGAGCTGGCCAGCAAGATTGCCTCACTCATTGGCAATGAAGAGAATCGGATAATGGAGATTCCTGGCGTCAGCCTGCACCGCCGAAATGCCCCTACCCCTCCGTGCCGGACGACCTACCATCCTGGCATTATCGTAGTCGCGCAAGGCTGCAAACATGTGAACCTCGGCAAGAGCAGCTTCATCTATGACGCGGCGCACTACCTTTTAACTGCGGTCGATTTGCCGATTGTGAGTTGGGTCTCTGAAGCTAGCCAGGAAATCCCCTGCCTCGTGCTGTCGCTCAAACTGGACATCTCGATGGTTCGAGATCTTCTCAGCCGCGAGGAGATTCATGTCGCGGATGCACCGTCTGACAGTCCCGCCATGTCGATTGGAGTAACAACACCGGAATTCCTGAGCGCATGCTGCCGTCTTCTGGATTTGCTGAACCATCCTGAGGACATACCGTTCTTAAGCGGCCTAGTTCAGCGCGAAATCATCTACCGCATTCTGCGCGGACCCGAGGGCGCTCGCCTGCGCGCGATTGCAACTCTCGGTGATCAGAGTCACCGCACAGCCAAAGCGATTGCGTGGATTGCGGCGAACTATGCGAAGACCCTACGCGTGGAAGAACTCGCGGAGCTTTCTAGCATGGGTGTATCCACGCTTCACCACCATTTCCGGATGCTGACTTCGATGAGCCCGCTTCAGTACCAAAAGCAACTCCGGCTTCAGTCAGCGCGAAACCTGATGCTGAACAATGGCATGGATGCGGCGAGCGCCGCTTTTGAGGTTGGCTATGAAAGTCCGACCCAATTCAATCGTGAATACAGTCGCTTCTTCGGCCAGCCACCGATCAGAGATGTCCGCGCGCTGCGCGAGTCTGGGACAAAGGCTTCCGAGCCAATGGTCCAACAGATCGCGTAGGATTTGACGAGTGAGCCTGCTCTCTTCCGGCGGCGGCCAACGTGTGCCAAAGAGGACTCCGCTTTTCGTGCAGATTTGCAGGTGTGCAGACCCGACTTAGGTGCACTCTTGGTGCACTATAGCCTGCAAATGAAGATTTTCAGTGCAAATGACAACAGCCTAAATCGTTGAAAACAAATGAATGAGTGTGAGTACAAACAGGACAGGGATGAATTAGCAAACCGCTGCAAATCAGGTAACCTTACAACACCTCACAGCACCTTAGATCACCCCAGATCACCTGAGAACGCGATCGTGGTGCGGTTTGGGAAACCGCCGCGGAGCTGTTTTAGCGGTCAAGAGGAGTGTGAGCGCAGAGTCTTGTGAGTTGGCGCGCGTGGAGCAGACGGTATCGCGTGGACTAGGCGAGTTTCGGTATCTCGCCTGAGCTGAAGATCTCGCGATACAAGTCCTCGCCATAACTCGTGTCCAGTGGTTCGCCCTCGAAAAGGCGAAAGGTGCGCGTGCCGTCCTTCTGTCGTTCCGCGCGAAGAAACAGTGCGGACTTGCTTCCTCGTTCAACACAGCCACGCGCGAATTTGTACAGGTGGGTTACAAAAATGACCCTGACACGCCTATCGAGCAGCGCCGTGACAATCTGTCCGGCGATTTCCGATCCTTCCCGTTCGTTGGTTGCGGCAAAGGATTCGTTCAGCAGCACGACGGAGTGCGGAACAAGATGGTCGACGATCGCGCTCATCCGGGCAAGTTCCTCGTCAAGTTTACCGAACTTCATCGATGCCTCTTCTTCGCGCTTGTAGTGCGTGAACAGGGCCGGACAGAAGGGAGCTTCGAACGTTTCCGCTCCTACGAACATGCCGCACTGCATCATCAACTGTGCGGTACCGAGGCTGCGAAGGAAGGTGGATTTGCCGCCCTGGTTGGCCCCAGTGATGAGGACGAGACTCTTACCCGTGAGGTCCGCCGTATTGCCCACGACTCGGCGTCCCATCTGAAGCGAGAGGCACACATCGTAAAGACCCTCGAAGTGGTGATCGGGCGCGACCGACGAACGAGGTGAGGGGAAACAGACGGGTTCCCCCTGAGCCATCAGCCGCTCATGCAGGTTGATGCAGCCAACATAGAAGGCCATCTCCGTTCGCAGCGTCTTGAAGAAGCTCAACACGTGGTCGGCGGACTGGGCGACGGCAACCGCGACACGGCTGATGCCGCGATAGCGCATCTCCGACAGAATTTGCGCACCGGCCTCGTCGCGTTCATCCAGATAGAAGGTGTCGGGAGAGTTTCGATTGTGAAAAAGACGCATGAACCAGTTGGGCGGGTTGTCGTGAACTTCCCGCAGGACGTAATTGGTGCTTTCGTTGTATTCGCCGAGCTGGGCACTCAACAAGACGCCCCTGCGAAACTTAAGGGCGGCGAGATGTTCCTCGATGGTGGCTAGGTAATTGTCGGCGAGCTCGGTGCGAAGCATGTCGAAGAGGGTGCAAAAGGCGGGCGATGCGAATTTGTCGCGGCGACTTGAGGCGAACTCGCGAACTCTCCGGAGGCTTCCGAGCAAGTGCTCGAGCAATTCAACGGCGCTATACAACATCGAGGACGGGTAGTGGCTGGTCATGCCCCAGCCCTGTCGCCTCGTGCGTTCCAGGGTTTCAACCGCCAGATCGTACAGCGTTCGCACTTGTGCCGGTTCGTTCAGGGAGTCCTTCAGGGCCTGCTGGCGGTGCAAGATCGTGCTCAGGTCGTTCTGCAAGCCGGAGAGGAGCACTCGGCGAGCTACGTCGAGGAGGAACGGATCGCTCCCGGCCATGCCGAGGAGCAGGGTTTCGAGTTCGAGATCCTTGGTCAGGTCGGGCGCGTTCCACGGTAACGGCTGCGAGATGTCGAAGGTGCGGTCAGGATGCAGAAGGAGCGCTTTCATGGATCGAGGCGCTCCTTGAGGCACGCATAGGTGACGCGATGTTTCTCGGCGATCGCAAGCGCATACGCCAGCCCGTCCGCCGGCCTGCGCTCCAATCGGAATGTGCGAGTCGCATGGTCCTGAGGGTCGACGGTCGCGACCATGCTCACGGTCTTGTGGTTGAACGATGCCAGTTCATCCAGGAAGGTGACCCAGACGGCAACAAGGTCCAACTCGGAGATGGCGGTCATTATCTTTCTGCTGAGTCCCACGGCGTCGGCGAGGGTGGTGGAAGAGAAGACCTCGTTCAGAACCAGAAGGCTGTCGGGTGTCGCCCGTTGCAGGATTTCGTGGATGCGAAGCAAGTCATCCTGCAGCTTGCCCCGGAGACTTGTGATGTGCTCCTCCCGTTCGAAATGGGTGAAAAGCTGATCGAACAGAAACAGCCGCGCTTCCTTTCCGGGGACCGGGCAGCCGAGGCACGCGAAGTAATGCAGCTGTCCAAACATGCGGGCGAAGGTTGTCTTGCCACCGTGATTGGGGCCGGTCACGACAAGGATGCGTTCCGCGCCCGAGAGGTGGAAATCGTTCGGAACGATGCGGGTCCGCTCCTGCAAGAGCTTCGTTGCGAGCGCGAGGTCGAAGGCTTCCCGGACGCTGACCTCTTTCGACATGCCAGAGAGCTGTGGGAGACAGAAATTCAGGCCCGCGTGCCGGAGCCTCTCGATGTAGGCAAGATAGGCGAGGTAGAAGTGAATCTCGCGGTCAAAACGCGCGATGCTGGCGTCGACAAAGTCCGCGTGCTGCACGTAGAACGCTTCGAGAGCGCGGAAGGTATCGGGATAGAGCAGCGCCACGCGCTGTTGGATTTGCGCTTCGATGTGGTTCATGCCGGACCATTTCCGCAGTTCGACCCAGTAGTCCTGCGGTCCGTCCTGGCGGAATTTGCGAAAGATGTCTTCGATAGTTGCACTGTAGTCGCGGTCGGTGTCGCAGTGCTGTACGGTAACTCCGCCGTCCCGGAGCAGCAGGCTGTAGCGGATCGCGGAGAGAGACGCCCCGAGTGTGTGGGTTTGTGTGACGACGCGGCGGAACGAATCGGATCGTAGATACTCCGCCAGATGAACGCGGAACGCGCGGAGCGCGCGCGATTGGAGGTCGAGGGCAGCCAGCCACTGGGCGAGGCGCTCGACCGCTGTCGAGTAGTGTTCGGCCGCCGCGAGAAAACAGCGCTGTGCCGCGTGGTGGAAATCACCAAGTTTCTTCACTTGGTCGAGGTGCTCCCGCATCTTTTGCATCTGCTTCGAGAACGCCTTGATTTCCGCGACGAGGATCGGGTCTTCGAGATCGTGAAAAACTTCCTGACGATAGGTGATCTCGGCGAGAGAGCGAAGCGGCAGGCCGAAGAAGGGGGCGAGGTCGTATTCCTTCCAGTCGGCAGTAGCGCTTTGTAGGATCTCGTCGAGATGGAGGTCGGCGAAAGGCGCGGGCACGTCGGTCGGGGGAAATGGCGGCTCGGGCTTTTCTCGCTCGAACAGTATGCTCACGAAAGTCATAGGAATTCCCAAAAGGGTTTTCGAACCTTCGTTCGTTCGGTGGAGGGGCACTTGTGCTGCGAGGTGAAGCGAAAGACGGCAGACAAACTCCCTCCCGGCAAAAGCAACTGCGTAGGAGTCATCTGCCCGAAACGGGCGGTTTAAAAGGCGAACTCCAACACCCAATTCAACATTCTTACGAGCCGATTATCGTGTGGTGCAGCCAAAGCTGTCAACGGTGCCGTACCGTCGTTTCGAATCCGCGAGGTGTGGTACCCGAATACTTGCCCTGCGAGGCAGGTTGACTTCAGGCTTCGAGTTGCTACAATGCGATTAGGCGAAGGAGTTCGCCGATAACCGCTGTCCCACCTTTTGCCGGGACAGATGATGACTCCTGACAAGGATTTTTGTCGCGGAGTCATGTCCACCGGCAAGAATCCTAACAACCAAAGCGAGGTAGCCCCATGGGTAACGTGTGGGTACTGGCTTCTGTCTGGGTTGGTCTGGCGCTCATCGCCACGCTGCTAGCGATCTGGTTAAAGATTTCCACCGCTCTCACCGAGATTGTCGTCGGAACCGTCGCACAACTCATCATCGGCGCGTTGGTCGGAACAACCGGCCTCGCCGCCAAGACCGAGTGGATTAGTTTCTTGGCCGGCACCGGTGCCATCGTTCTAACGTTTCTTGCCGGTGCCGAATTAGATCCGACCATCTTTCGCACAAAATGGAAGGAGGCCACGGTTGTCGGTTTGGTCGGGTTCTTCGGCCCCTTCCTCGGTTGCACGGCAATCGCCCACTACATTCTGCACTGGACGGTAGCGTCAAGTTGGCTCGGCGGCGTCGCGCTGTCGACAACGTCGGTAGCGGTGGTGTACGCCGTGATGCTAGAGCTGGGGTTCAATGTCACGGAGTTCGGGAAAGCCATTCTTGCGGCGTGTTTCGTGAACGACCTGGGCACGGTGATTGCCCTTGGGCTGATTTTTTCACCGTTCACCTACAAGACGCTCATCTTCGTGATCGTGAGCGTTGTTGTTTTCTTCATCCTGCCATTCGTCACTCCACGCTTCTTCAAGTATTACGGCGGCCGCGTCTCGGAGTTGGAAGCCAAGTACCTGTTGTTTCTCCTGTTCGGGATGGGCGGATTGGCGGTGTGGTCTGGCAGCGAGGCGGTCTTGCCGGCCTACATCATCGGCATGGTGCTCGCGGGGACCGTGGGTAAAGACCACGTGCTGATTCGGCGGCTGCGCACGCTGACCTTTGGGTTGCTCACCCCGTTCTATTTCATTCGCGCAGGCTCGTTCGTTTCCGTTCCCGCGCTGGTCGCCGCGCCGGTGGTGTTCTTGGTTCTGTTCCTCGCCAAGATGTTCTCGAAGGTCGTGGGGTTGTTGCCGACGGTGAAGGCCTTCAAGTACCAGCGCGAGGAAGGGCTGTACTTCACGCTGATGATGTCCACCGGCCTGACGTTCGGAACCATTTCTTCGTTGTTCGGATTGACGCACGGAATCATCGACCAAACGCAGTATTCCCATCTGGTAGCCACGGTCATCGGAAGCGCGGTGGTGCCCACGATGTTCGCGAACGCCTGGTTCATGCCGCGGCATTTGCTTCCGAAGGAAAGCAGGGAGACCTCGGTTACGACAACTGTGAGCCAGCAGGAAACCGCCGATGCCGATTGACAGCAGCGGCCAGGAGGAAGTCATGGAGACGCCCCATCGAAGGCAGAATGCCCACTTCCAGAAGATCATGGTGGGCTATGACGGCTCGAAACCTGCCGACAAGGCGGTAGAGATTGCGTTTTCCTTGGCACAAGCGACCGATTGCAAGGTTCTGATCTTTTCGGTGGCCCGGCCTCCGGAACCGGCCACCATGGTGGAACTCGACGCCATGCTCGATGACGCCAAGGAGCATTTTGAGGAGAGTTTCAATCGCTTCACGAAATGTGCGGAAGAGCGGGGCGTCAGCCTCGAAACGGCGATCGCGGTGGGACACCCCATCCAGCAGATCGTACACCGCGCCGAAGCCGATCATGTCGACCTGATCATTCTGGGGCGCAGGGGCATGTCGCGGTTCGAGAAGATGCTGGTTGGATCGACGTCGGAGAAAGTGCTTCGCTACGCGCACTGTCCGGTCATGGTCGTGCGCTAGCGCTTGGTGCCAGTGAGGATTTGTGAGGATCGTGATTGCATCCGACTTACACGCCAACCAGGAAGCGCTGGCCGTGCTTCCGCGGGACTACGACCAATTGTGGATTCTCGGGGATATCGTCAATTACGGTCCAAATCCCGCCGAGGTCGTGGACTTCGTGTGCCAGCATGCGACGCATACCGTGAAGGGCAACCACGATCATGCCATCGCGTTCCGGGAGGATGCGCGTTGCCACGGTCGCTTCCGGGAGCTGGCGGAGGTGACTGGCCGGTTCACCGAGACGGTCTTGCAAGACGCGCACAGAAAATATTTGCGGGATCTTCCGTTGCAGGTTGAACTCGAAGTCGGGCGCACGCGCTTTCGGCTCTGTCATGCACTGCCTTCCGATCCGCTCTTCGGTTATGCGCCTGCGAACTCCGAGCGATGGGCCGAGGAAGTCGGCCATCTTCCCGTGGACATTCTTCTCGTCGGGCACACCCACACGCAATTCATCAAAAAAGTCGGGAACTGCCTGGTGGTGAACCCGGGGAGTCTTGGGCAGCCCGACAATCGAAGCGGACTCGCGTGCTACGCCGTGTGGGAGTCGGGAATCATCAGTGTGCGGTCGACGCTGTACGACATGGAGACGACGGTAGCCAAGGTGCAGGCCGTGGCGGGACTGGATGCGGTGCGCGAGGACCTGGTGACACTGCTCCGTCATGGCCGCCTGACGGAGTCGGATGTTTCCGATGCACGGGCCACGGTTTCGATGACCTGAGAGTGAAGACGTGAAAAACGGACAAAGGCCAACACGAGTAACAGAGAACCCGAGGAAGGTTGGGGCGCGTGTGCTTTCGCTTCGAACGGGCAGCGCGCGGGCCAGGCTTCCGAGGATTGCCATTGTTTCGGACATACACGGAAATTTCGACGCGCTCAAGGCGCTCCCGAATCACTACGATGAACTGTGGGTACTGGGGGATTTGGTCAATTATGGACCGCAGCCTGCCGAGGTGGTCGAGTTCATCCGCAAGCGGGCCACGCTGGTCGTCCGGGGCAACCACGACGACGCGGTGGCGTTCAATCGCGATCCCCAGTGCTCACCCGCGTTTCGGCGCGCGGCGGACGAGACGCGACGGTACACTGCGGCGGTCTTGACGGACAGACAGAAAGGCTATTTGGGAGATCTTCCGCACTACCGATGGGTGCGGCGTGGCCGCTGGACGTTTTATCTCTGTCACGCCGTACCTTCCGATCCTTTGCACAAGTACTGCCCCGAGGAGAGCAGAAACTGGCGGCGGGAGTTGATCCGGGCAGGGACGGACTTTTTGCTCGTCGGCCACACGCATGTGCAATTCTGCTTGCAGAGGGGCGAACAATCGGTGGTGAATCCCGGAAGCCTCGGCCAGCCCAAGACAGGTCGGCCACAGGCGACCTACGCGATCTGGGAAAACGGCGCGATCACCCTTCATCGGTATGAATACCCAATCCAAAAAACGGCGGCGCGCATCCGGGCGATGCCCGTGAGCGGGTCCACGCAGAAATTCTTGGTCCAGGTGTTGCGATCAGGAGCAGTCCCAAAGACGGAGAAAGAGGCGAACCATGTCCAAAATCACTCAGCTTGAAGCACTCGAAATTCTCGACTCACGAGGAAACCCAACGATCCAGGTGGCCGCGACCCTGGAGAGTGGCGCCGCGGGCGTTGCCAAGATTCCTTCGGGCGCCTCGACCGGGAAGCGGGAGGCGGTCGAGCTACGCGACGGCGACAAGAAACGCTACAACGGGAAAGGAGTGTTGAAGGCGGTCGCGAACGTGAGAGAGGTAATCGCTCCGAAGGTGAAAGGCCGCGACTATACGGAGCAGAGCGCTCTCGACAAAGTGTTAATCGAACTCGATGGAACACCCAACAAGGGCAAGCTCGGGGCCAATGCCATCCTCGGCGTTTCGCTGGCCTTCGCGCACGCCACGGCGAGAGAGCGAGGCATGCCGCTCTACCGGCATTTAGCGAAACGCGAGGAATACGTGGTGCCGCTCCCGCAACTGAACGTGCTCAACGGCGGCAAGCACGCGGACAACAATGTCGATTTCCAGGAATTCATGATCGCACCGGTAGGCGCTCCCAGCTTTGCGGAAGCGGTGCGCGCTGCCGCGGAGACCTTCCAGGCGTTGAAGGGACTGCTGCACAAGGCGGGATATTCGACCTCGATCGGGGATGAAGGCGGATTCGCGCCGGAGCTTCGTTCGAACGAAGAAGCGATGGAATTGCTGCTGAGCGCTATCGAAAAGGCGGGGTACAAGGCGGGTTCGGAGATCGCGATTCACCTCGACCCGGCAGCGAGTGAATTCTTCGAGGATGGCGCTTACGTGTTTCGCAAGTCGAGCGGCGAACGGAAGACACCCGATGAAATGATCGCTCTGTGGGCCGATTGGATTCGCAAATACCCGGCCATCCTGTCGCTCGAAGACGGTCTGGCGGAAGACGATTGGAGCGGCTGGCAGAAGCTTACGGCGCAACTGGGGAAAAAGATCCAACTGGTCGGCGACGACATTTTCGTCACCAACACGAGCATCTTCGGCGAAGGCATCGCCAAGCAGGTGGCGAATTCGATTCTCATCAAGCTCAATCAGATCGGGACGCTCACGGAGACGCTGGCGTGCATGGATCTGGCCCGGGAAAACGGCTACACCTCGGTCGTTTCGCATCGGTCTGGCGAGACGGACGACACCACGATTGCGGATTTGGTTGTGGCCACCGGCGCGGGGCAAATCAAAACCGGTTCGGTGTGCCGTGGCGAGCGCGTCGCGAAGTACAACCGGCTGATCGAGATTGAGCGCGAACTCGGTTCGCACGCGGTGTACGCGGGACGCTCTGCGTACGAGCGTCGAGCCGTCGCCCACACACGGTGAGGGAATGCCCGAGTCGATCCCTATCGAGCCGCGCGTCGCAGGCAGAGACTACACGGACGAAGAGATTCGCTCCTTCGTCCGCGACCTGGAGTCTCTGCCCAGCGGCGATCTGACAGTGTCGCTGCTAGTCGGGTGTGGCGAACGGGCCGTTCCGGTGTTGCGGGAATTCCTGTTGCATGGCGAGCCACGCGGCGTGTTTCAGCCGAGACAGCGCGCCGTGGAAGCGCTCGGAGAACTCGGAGCCAAGGACGTTTTGATCGAATATCTGTCGGAGAAACGTGAAATTTCGAACGCCGTCGTCCGCTTTGGCGAGGAAGCCGTCGAGAGTACGGCCGCCCGGGAACTGGCGCGGTGGCCTACCGAGGAGACGTTCCAATTGCTGTTGCATTTCGCACAAGCCAGAACGCTGCCTGGTGCCATTGACGCGCTTGCTAAATTTCAGCGAGCGGAAGCCGCACCCGTGTTTTTGAGCGCGCTGACGGATGACGTAAGCCGTCCCTTTGCGGAAGAAGCCCTCCGTATGGTTGCCGAGAAAGTGCGGCCAGCTCTGATTCAAGCCACGCAACGCGGTGACGACGAAGAGGTCGAAAAACCCAGGGACAGACAGAAGCGGCGATCGGTTGTCCGTATTCTGGCAGACATGACGGTGACAAAAGCCGAGTGGACCGAGCTGAAGTCGCTGCTGCAGGACGGCGACCAGGAAATCGCCATTCTGGCCGGTGAGATCGGCGTGGACTCGGCGCCAGAGGGAGAACGACAGCAAGTTGCACGCTTCTTGATTCCCTCTCTGGAATCCGCCCATTGGTACCTGCAGATCCGTATTCAGGAGTGCCTGAAGAGGAATTATGTCGCGTTGCGCGACCTGATCGACTTCGAAGTCAAGATTCGGCGCCGCGCACCGAAAGAGGAACAGATACGTGATCACGTGTTGCGCATCCTCGAAAAGCTGCAGTCGACGATGAAGTAGTCCGGCCCGAAGGAGCGGTATGGCAAAGGAAGGAACGCATCCACAGGAGGAACGCGAAACCACGACGGACATTCGCGGCGCCTTGGCGGAGTATGAGCGATACAAGCATGCCATTGCGCAGATCCTGCGGGAAATTCACGCGGCAGCCTATCAATCGAAAAACGAAAACCTGGAACGGTCCGTTAACGACGTAGCTCATAAGCTGGCGGAAGATCGCTTTTACCTGACCGTAGTGGGTCAATTCAGCAGGGGCAAGAGCACGCTCATGAACGCTATTCTCGGCAAGGGCTACTTGCCTTCGGGAATTGTGCCGACGACTTCCGCGATAACGGCGGTGAGCTATGGGAGCCGGGAAAAGGTGGTGCTGCGCCGGGCGGGAAGCAACCTCACGAGTGAGATCGCAATTGCGCAGCTGGCGGATTTCGTCACCGAGCGAATCAATCCGGGTAACCGCGAACGGATTGAAATGGCCGAGGTGCAGGTTCCCGTGGAAATCCTGCAACGCGGATTTTTCCTGGTGGACACGCCAGGGCTGGGATCCGCGGTGCGGGAGAATACGGCCACTACCTTGAATTTCCTGCCGAGTGCGGACGCGATCGTGTTCGTGACCAGTTGTGATGCTCCGGTGACGGCGGGGGAGCTGGGCTATCTGCGCGAATGCCGCTCGTCGGTTCGGCAGATGTTCCTGGTCATCAACAAGATGGATCTGGTTCCAGAGGCCGAGCGCGAACAGGTCCTGGAATTTGTGGAAAGCAAAGTCCGGCAGGAATGGGAACAGGCCAGCGTTCACCTTTACCCGGTTTCTGCGCGGGATGCGCTGACGGCTCGAATGAGTGGTGACACCGGAACGCTTCAGCAAAGCGGCGTGCCACAACTCGAAGAATCCATCGTCGACTACATCACGGCGCACAGGCAGAGCGATTTTCTGCTGCAGATTTGTGATCGCGTTGCCGAGCTTCTCGGCGAGGTTGCCCCGGACCGGAGCGCGGATCTGTCGAGTCGCCTCGGTTCCTTACGAGCGGAGATCGAAAAAAGTGGGTCGTCCGGTGAGCGCGCAAAACGCACGATCGGAAAGAGGGTCCGGCACAGTTCCTCGGTCTTGAAGGTCAGCTGCGCGGTTTGTGACCGGGTCGTAGACGCGGTGCTCGATTTTCTCCGGCAATACCAATACGACCTGTATGTGTTGGCAGATGTGCAACGCTCCCATGCCGAAGCCGGGGGCTTCTGCCCGATGCACACGTGGCAGTACGCGAGTCTTGCCTCCCCCCAAGGGATTTGCAGTGCTTATCCGCAAACGCTCCTGCGTTTCAGCGAGGACTTGCTCTGCCTCGCGGAAGGAAATTGTCCGAAACATGTGCATGACGGAGTTGCGGAACCGCCGCTGCCCGCGGACAGAACCTGTCCCGCCTGCGTGAAGGCCCGCGAGGCGGAGCAACGAGCGCTCCGGGAATGGGCGGACCGATTGGAGGCTGGATCAGACGGAAGCAAGGTCGCGGAACGGCATTTTTGCCTGACTCATCTCGAAGCCCTGCTGCTCGCGCTACACGACAGCTCTTCGGCAAAACAACTGCTGGAGCGCGAGGGCGAGACGTTACGCCGGATTGCCGAAAATCTGCAGCGATACGCGCTGCGGCACGAAGGCCGTCGCAGCGATCTGATTACGGAAGAGGAATGGCAAGCACCAAAGCAGGCGTTGACGTTGCTCGCTGGACACCACAGCGTTCAACCGCATTTCGGGAAGTGATTGAGCATGAATGAGAGTTTCCAATCCGCCGCGGGCATGAACGAGTTTCAGGCGCGATGCTTGAGGGTGACCTGCCAATACATCGACAAAGTCATCGGAGAAATCGAGAGCGTGCTGAACGCTGCGGGATCGAAAGCGGCGTTCCCGAAATTCATCGAGGATGTCACGCCCGCACAGCGTCGCACCATTGAAGATTACCTGGCCAGGATTCGCGCACAGCTTACGCGGGTTCTTGACGGCCAGGGCATCGAGAGGCCCGAGCCGATCATCCCGGCGTCGCGTGCTGTATTTACCGCACTGCTGACCATTGACATTGCGGTTGAAGAATTGCGGCCCTCCTACATGCGCGGATATGGAGAGGTCCCTCCCGCCCTAGTCACAGAACTCGAAGGAATCTGCGGTGAATTGCGCGGGCTTGTGAGCCGCGTGAATCAGTTTCTCCTGCAGGATGCTGGTCAAGACCTTCGCAAAAGACTTGAGCGCTTGGAGCGGACATCGGCGGAATTGGAACTTCTCGCCAAGATCGAACGAATCGTGACCGAGCGCGGGCTTGTCGAATTTCGAAGCACCATTGCAACGATCACGGATCGCCTGGAGGATCAGAGTCTCGAAATTGCGGTGTTCGGCCGCGTGAGTTCGGGAAAATCTTCCCTGCTGAACGCCATCCTGGCCGAAAACATTCTGCCAGTGGGAGTTACTCCGATTACGGCAGTCCCGACCCGCCTCCGCTACCACGAGACTCCATTGCTGACTGTCTGGTACGCCGAACGCCAGGCGGAAACGATGGACGTTAGCCGCCTTGGCGAATTTGCGAGCGAGAAAGGCAACCCGAATAACCGAAAACGGGTGACGAGGATGATCGTTCATCTTCCTTCCGCGCGGCTTCGTGAAGGTGTAACGCTTGTGGACACGCCGGGACTGGGCTCCCTGGCCACGACCGGAGCAGCCGAGACTCTTGCGTATCTGCCGAGTTGCGATCTGGGAATCATACTCATCGACGCAGGTTCGACCGTCACGCATGAGGATTTGGAGACCATTCAAGCGCTGTACTGGGCGGGAATTCCGGTACAGGTGCTGTTGAGCAAGTCGGACCTTCTTTCCGCGGAGGATTCCGAACGGATGGTTGCGTACGTGCAGCAGAGCATCGCAAACGAGTACGGGATCGACTTGCCCGTGCATCCGGTAAGCGCGATACCGGAGCGCCGCAGCACGCTCGACCAGTGGTTCACGGCAGACATCCTTCCTCTCTACGAGCGTTGCCGAGAGCTTAAATCTGCGTCCGTGCGCCGGAAGATCGGGGCGCTCCGTGATTCCGTGACCGCCTCGCTCAGCATGCAATTGCGACGCAGCCGTGGGATGTCGGGAACGGACCGCGAGAATCTTCGTGCGGTCGAGGCCAACCTGCGGAAGGCTACGGGCCGGATCGCGGAGACCCGAAACCGGCTCGATCGCGACATTCGTGCCCTCGGAAGAGCGAGCGAGTTGCTCCTCGAACGGGCGGCCATACGGTTGGCCGACACATGGTCCGACTCAAAATCGGTCGGCGATGATCTTGTGGTCTTTGAGAGCGTCGTCTCGGACGTCCACCAACAGGGGAAGTTCTACCACCAGGAAATGGAGACCCTCGCGCGAGAGCTTCATTCCGAGCTGGCGCGAACGGCAAAAGCACTGGGAATGCCGGAAGGTCCGTCCCTTGACGAATTCTTGTCTGTTATCCGGGCCATGCCGGTTTTCGACTTCGCCCCCGCAAAGCAGCTCAGGCCGCCATTTCCTTCCTGGCAGCGCATGTTTGGAAAAGCCCTCTTGCGGTCGACCGCGCGGCGAGCAGTGAACTCGCGGTTGCAAAAGCCGTTGTCGGAAACGCTGTCCATTTATTCGGGGGTCTTGGGGGAATGGACATCTTCGGTGCTTCACGTGATCGAGAAACACTTCTCATCATCTGCGGATGGTTACCGAGCCCAGGCGGAAAGAGCACAAAGCGGGAATCTTGGAGGCCAGGACCAAAATGGGCTCGCAGAGGATCTTCGAAATTTGGGCGAAGCGTCAACGGAAGCCGCTGGGATGTCGGTAGGCTCGCCGAGCGCTTAAGACCCGAGCTGACACAGGAGAATAGAGGAAGGATGGGCAAATACTTCGTGGTAGGCCTTGGAGGTTTTCTGGGTGCAATTGCACGTTTCTGGCTGGGTGGCTATGTGGGAGCCAAGCTTGGGACCAAGTTCCCGTACGGGACGTTCCTCATCAACTGCTCGGGATCCTTCTTCATCGGATTCATTGTCACGCTGCTCGCCGAAAAAACTCACTGGAGCCCGAGTTGGAGATACCTGATTCCGATTGGCTTCATCGGCGCCTACACGACGTTCTCGACGTTTGAATATGAGACCTTTCGCGTCCTGCAGGACGGCGAATTGCTCATCGCCTTTCTGAACGTGGTTTTGAGCGTACTGGTGGGGTTTGTCGCGGTTTGGCTTGGCGTAGTGGTGGGGAGGTTGAGCGTATGAGCGGAGCAAAAGCGCTTCGACCGGTTCCGGTGGGCGAGGCGGCGGCCCACGGCGCCTGTTTGGTCTGCACGGTTCTTCGCCACCACCAGACACGACTGGTGGAGGTGACCGGCGTCCCAAAGGCCAGCCATCTTTGTAATCATCATGCGTGGTCACTGGCGCGTTCCGCGCCGGCAGAACTCGCTGCCGAGATGTACGCGCAGGTGTTATTTGAGCGGCGGAAGAACTCCGGTGGCACCGAGCGGACTTGCACGTTTTGTGCGGAGTTGCAACACGAGGAGAAGGCAAGGCTCGATGAATTGGTGGAGCAAATGAAGATACCCTCTTTCACAGCGTGGATGAGGCGGAGCGGCACGCTTTGTCTTTGGCATGCGCAGCGGCTCGCGGACCGGCTTCCGACCGGGACGCGGCCCATTATCGAGGAGGTTCTGACACGAACGGAGGAGGAGTTGGAAGTCGATCTTCGGAAGTGTGCGGCCGAAGCAAAGCTCGGACACCATGCTGGGAGCGGTGTGCTCGGCCGTGTCGCGGAGTTTCTTGTTTGTCAGCGGGGCATTCCTGGAGAGGAGAAACCATGCTGAAAGCTGGACCGGCAAAGAAAGTGATCATCCATGTGGGAGAGGACCACCAGTATCACGGCCATTCGCTGTACGCGGCGATCCTCGATTACCTGTTTTACCACCGGGTAGCGGGGGCCAATGTGGTGCGGGGGATGGCGGGATTTGGAGCGGACCACCATCTGCACAGTACGCGCATTTTGCGGCTCACGGAAAACCTCCCGATCAAAGTGGAATTCATCGAAAGCGCCGAGAAGGTAGAGGAACTGCTTCCGAAGTTGCACGAGATGGTGGGCACCGGACTGATCGAAATCCAGGACACCACCGTCGCGAAGCCGGCCGAGATCGCCAAGAAACCAGAATTCCGTGGGGAACCACAACCGGCGCTGCGTCGCGAAGGAAAAGCCAAGCTGATGCGCGTGTTTGTCGGGGAAAGCGACAAATGGCGCGACAAGCCGCTTTACAAGGCGATTGTGGAAGCGCTGCGAAGCAACGACATCGCCGGTGTCACCGTTTACAAAGGCATCCTGGGCTACGGAGCGAACCGGCGCATGCACAAGGGTTCGGCTCTGAGTTTGTCCCACGACTGCCCGGTTATGCTTTCGGTCGTCGATACGGAAGAGAATCTGCGAAAGATGACGCCAGTGCTCGATGAAATGGTGCAGCAGGGCCTCGTGGTGCTCTCGGACGTAGACATCATTAAGTACACACACGATTACGTCGGCGAAGAGCGCAGAAAGGAGCCACGCGCATGAAACTCGAAGGCAAAGCCAAGATGCTGCGAATTCACTTCGGTGAGGATGACAAGTGGCACGGAGAGCCTCTGTATAAGGCCATCGTCCAAAAGTGCCGCGAATTGGATATTGCCGGTGCGACCGTTTATCGCGGGATCGAAGGTTACGGCGCAAGCACTATGATCCGCCGGTCTCATCTTCTGTCCGTCTCTCGTGACGCTCCCATCATGGTGAGCGTGGTGGACTCGGAAGAGAAGATCCGACGGCTGATTCCCGTGCTCGATGGGATGGTTGGGGAAGGACTGATCGCGATGTCGAATGTGGAAGTGATCAAGTACGTGCACCAAGAACCGGCTCGCACGTAGGGCGCTAGCAATGGCGTTGGCTCGCCCCACACCCCGCTTTGCTTCTGAGTCCGAGGTCTTTCTCGGACGTGGCAGCGAACTCGCTCGGCTCCGTGGAGCGATTCGCAATCGCGAGAGCCTGCTGGTTTGGGGTGCGTCGGACTCGGGAAAAACTGCCTTGCTTGGACGAGCTTTGGGGGAACAGCCCGCGGCCGTGGCCAAACGTTGCGTCTGCACGAAAGGCGCTGGCAGCCCACACGATGTTCTTCGTGGAATCGCGTACGGATTCGCAGAAGCCCCGTTGTTCCGTTCGAAATTCCGTTCGGAGACGGGATATGGAGCTTCTTTTCGGCGCTGGGTCGACCAGCAGACAAGCCTGCGTTTGCGGGGGCTGCTCTACAGAGCCGCGGGCGAAGATGAGTATTGGATCTTCCTTGAAGATCTCGCACCGATGACGCACGTGCTAACGCGAATCGTCAAAGAGTTGATGATCAACCAGGAGACACCGATTTACTGCCTCGCTTCGGGGTGGACATACAAGGAGCTGGGGCATGCCGCACAGCTTTACTGGAACGACGGTCAGAGATTGCACGTTGGTCCGTTGCCGGGCGCCGCGGCGGGTCAACTGTTGGAATGGGGCATCGAAAAGTTCGGATTATCGCGGTTTGATCTGGGGGATTTCCGTGAAGACATCTTGAAATTCAGCGGCCTGCTCCCGGGAGCCATCCTGAAGATGTGCGAAGCAGCGGGAGATACGCGTTATCACTTCGAGGGCCGCATCAAGACGAAATTGCTGCACGTGGACTATCTAATGAACCACTGCCGCCAGCCTGAGATTCGAACCAATGGAATGTAACGATTACAACGGAGAACGGAGCATGGGTCCTGTACCGGAAGATATCACCGTTAGCACCAGAAACGCGAACGCCCATCCGTGTGAAGTAGTCGATCTGGCTGGCAAGCTTACGCGTTTGGGCGAACTGGCAGACGAATTTGGAGCCGAACAAGTTCAGGAAGAGAGCAAAGGCCTCGCCGAGCGTGTAATGGAAGGGCGCTTCTACGTCGCCGTCATCGGACAATTCAAGCGCGGAAAATCGACGCTGCTGAACGCCCTGGTGGGAGATGCCATCCTGCCAACAGGGGTCGTACCCATCACAACCGTTCCCACCGTATTGCGTTTCGGCGAAAAACGGAGTGCGCGTGTTCGTTTTCAAGGTGGCAGTTGGACGGATGTTGTACCCGAAGATTTGATCGAATACGTATCCGAAGAAAACAACCCGGAAAACGCCAAAAGAGTCGCCGGCGTTGAAGTGTTTCTCCCGAGCCCTCTTCTCGCCGACGGCATGTGTTTGGTCGACACGCCCGGTCTCGGCTCGATCTTCGCCGGGAACACGGCCGCAACCCAAGCCTTTGTCCCGCAGATCGATGCCGCCATCATCGTGGTTGGCGCCGACCCGCCAATCGCCGGGGAAGAAATGGCGTTGGTCGAAGAAGTCAGCAAGCACGTACGCCAGCTCATCGTGGTTCTCAATAAGGCCGACCGGGCCACTGAGGCGGAACGGCAGATCGCGGTACCGTTCACGCGTAAGGTGCTGGAGAAGCGGTTGTCTCGTCCCGTCGAGTGTATTTACGAAATCAGCGCGTTCGAGCGACTCCAGCAGAAAAAATCAGGCTGGGATTGGGATCTTTTCGTAGCATCGCTTCAGAAGCTCGTGGACGAGTCCGGCCGCACGCTCGTCCGGGCGGCAGGCATGCGCGGCTTGCAACGCCTAGGCGAAGAAATGCTTTCCGTCACATTGGAAGAACGTGAGGCCCTGGTGCGACCCATCGAAGAGTCGGAACGTCGGATCGCTTCCATGCGCGAGACCATTGCCGAAACCGAACGGTCACTGCGCGAAATCGCCTATCTGTTCATGGCAGAAAAGCATCGATTGTCAGATTTATTTCTAGATCGCAAGAAGAGCTTCTTAAATGCGAATCTGGAGGCAGCCAAGACAGAAGCCAGCCTAGAATTCCGCAGCATTCACCAGCACTTTGGACCGAGATACCGGCGCGAGGTCATGCATGCCGCCCAAACCATAGCCGCGAACCGCGTCTTGCCCTGGCTTACGAAAGAACAAGCCTATGCCGAGGAAGAATACCGGACCGTAGCGCGACGCTTCGTGAATATCGGGAACGACTTTCTGACGAAGCTCTCGCAGTCGAGAATTCCGGAACTCTCGCGGATGCCGAATGCCCTCAATTCGGAAAAGGGCTTTCGGGTCGTATCGCGGTTCCGTTTTGAGGAGCTGATCAATATCGCGCAACCCGCGTCGCCGGTGCGCTACGTCGCCGGTATCGTTCTGGGACTAGTCGGAGCTCGGTCCGTCATCGCGAACCGCGCAATGGAATTTCTGGAATATCTGCTGGAAATGAACAGCTCGCGCGTGCAGTCCGACCTCTTGGACCGTGTTGAAGAAAGCCAGGGCCAGCTGGAAGCGGAAATCCGCAAGCTGTTGCACCAAATCACGCGCATGGCAACGGTGGCACTCGAGCACGCACGAGAAGCAAAGAGCCGTGGCACTGCAGCGGTAGAGGAAAAGCTGCTTCGCATTGCAAACGTAGAAGAAGAGATTCATTCGCTGCTCGCGAATTAGGGGACTTCCGTTGTTTTCTGAGGTGGTTGGTATGAGCGAACATCCGTACCGAAGCCAGCAATCTCCTGAACGGAGAAGATTGAGGTTCTTGAGCTGGCTCACGAGCAGGACGCGGTCCGGGCGAACGCAATGGCGAACCCTCGGGGATATCGCCAGCACATCGATGCTGGGCATCGATGGACGAATTTTTGTGCGGTTCGAAGCCTATCGGACCACCGAGGGCCCCCAAGGATGGAGGCGCTTCACGGTTACCGATTCATCCGGCCACGAGCTCATTCACGCTGGCAGCAGCGATACACCGGACTCATCGCTCCTGCCTCTAGCCCTCGACACTTTATTTGAAGCCATCACGCAAGTGTCCTACACAAGCAGCTCAGTGCCTCGCTTCGAAGAATCCAAGGGGTGGAAGTGTGACCATTGAAATATCTGCCGAGGCTCGCGCCAACCCTGTGAGCAATGCTGAATGCAGGTCCATGAATGGCTATGGGATGGTGAAGGGGAACTTCGCGGGTTGGGCGATCCGCATTGCCATCAAAAGTACCAACCACCGGTTCTTGGATGTAAAGACCCGCATTCCTGAGTCTTTGGACCCATTCGAACACCAGCTACGCCAGACGGTACGAAGCAGAATCCGCCGAGGACACGTGGATGTGCACATCATGGTCGAGCCTAATGAAGAGCTGGCAATCAGGGTTAACCGGGAGCTTCTGAAAGGTTACATGGTTGCCGCCGAAGACCTCCGGAATAGGACGGGAGGGAAAAGCGAACTGGATACTGTTGCCTTATTCCGGTTGCCCGGGGTCATCGGTGATACGGCCTCCGTGTTTCCCGACAGCGAAGAGCGTCAGCAGCAATTGGGGCAGTTACTCGAATCGCTTCTTCAGAGCGCCTTGGTCAGAATGGACGAAATGCGCCGGGCCGAAGGGCAACGCTTGACACAGGAATTGCGTTCACGGGTGGACAAAATTGCCGATCAATGCGTACAAGTATGCAACCTGGTAAGGACATTGCGACCCACTTATGCGAGACGGTTAGAAGCGCGGCTGAAAGAACTGGTGAAGGGTTCAACCTTGGAACCAATGCGCTTGGCGCAGGAAGCAGCGCTTCTCGCTGAGGGGAGTGACATTACTGAGGAGATAGATCGTCTGCAGAGCCATCTCACGCAATTCACAAAATTGCTGGATGACACTGGAGAACTAGGGAAGAAGCTCGATTTCCTGTTGCAGGAAATGCACCGGGAGGTCAACACGATGCTCTCAAAAACGCCTGGTGTCGAAAGTGAAGCTCTAGCAATCACGGGTTTGTCTCTTGAGATCAAAGCGGACATTGAAAAGCTCCGCGAAAGCGTTCAGGACATCGAGTAATGTGTAAGAATTAGTTTCGCTGAAAAGGTGAAAGGACTTTATCGCCGGTGCACTCTCGGTGCACTCTAGCTTGCAACTGAGGTACTTTGTTGCAAATCACAGCGCGGTATATTGTTCAAAACAAATGAAAAGTGGTGAGTACAAACAGAGCAGAATGAATTAGCAAACCGCCGCCTTGCGTCATCGTCAATCTACTGGTAGATAGGCAAGATTCTGCGGTGCAATCCATAGTTGCTTCCAGTTTCCATCTGGTTTCCAACTAAGGCCGTTGCTCGGTAAGCTAAATGCCGCCAGATCAATCGCTTTCAGAGTTTGATTCAGAGCTTCCCAAGCTTCGGACGTGGGTTCGATTCCCATCGCCCGCTCCAGATTCCCAGAAAACAAAGCATTTCGGTCAATAGGACATAGCCCAATTGGAGTCAAATTGGGACTACCGGAATTTAAAGCCAAGTAAGAATACGAAACCTAGTGTGCCGATGATGGAGAGTCCAACGCGCACTAGGAATCTGACCACAAGTGTGCTCCATGCTGGGGGTACGTCATCTAAAGGCACGCGCCTTCCAAGGCCAAGAACGAAGGCTGCAATGAACAGTAGGGCAATAGCCAAGGATTCCCAAAGGGTGCCATACCATTGAAGCTTGGGAATCTGGCTCTCATATTGTGGCAGTCCTATCCATCCGCTTACTCTCCCAATCGCATTCATCCACAGCCCTGCAAAACATGCAGACCCAAACATCAATGCAATCGCGGTAAGAACAGCAAGCCATCGTTTTGCACGCATAGAAGGCTCCATAGTCCCAATCTTATACCGCGAATCTGATTTGACTACAGTTGACTCCAATTGAACTGAAAAAGTGGGCAGTAACGCCTCGTTTTGGCCGATTGTATTTGTTCGATTCCCATCGCCCGCTCCAGAAATCAATCAAACAAACCACTTACGTCGAACTCGGCACCATTTCAAGCCTTGGCGCCAATTCAATTGCTGCAATCCGTTCGATTTTCTCCGCGAGAGTGTTCACAGCGTCTCGCTGAGCATCGCCGACAACGTGCCCGTACTTTTGCAACGTAGTCCGCGCATCTCTGTGCCGCGGCTGTTTTTGCACCACGGTGAGTGGTGCGCCCTCCTCCAGCAGTTCCCTAGCGGCTGCGTGTCGGAAGGCGTGCAATCCTGTGTGGGGAATTGGAAATTCGTCCGCTATTTGCTTGTTGCTATGTGGCTGCGCTGAAGGGAGTTCGCCTAAGTCATCATCGCCCGTCATGACCGAATAGATGGTTGGTGGGCAGCACCGAAACGATGAAGCGACACGAAGCGGAGCCTGTTGGGGTAAACACCGTGGGGGCCAAGGATCGCCGCAACAACCGAACAAAAACACCGCACGGGTGTGCCCGGAGGAGGCCAACACCCCAAGAAAAAGCTCTTGCAACGTCCGACCTCATTAGAGATTCCGCGTTAATCAGGAACTTGGTCCGTTTTGGGGAGAGG
>Ga0335085_10002043_pt1 | contig 39315 bp, 28 predicted proteins | sample Lox_Sample_45_FD_206712 | JGI IMG/M metagenome (GOLD analysis project Ga0335085, IMG submission 206712) | Soil microbial communities from Loxahatchee National Wildlife Refuge, Florida, United States - Lox_Sample_4.5 | ecosystem: Environmental > Terrestrial > Soil > Wetlands | place: USA...
GATCGGCTGGGGTTGGGGAACCGCCTTTACGACAGTAGCCATGAACGTTCCTCTCCTTGAATCTCGCGACTACGCGACGGTGTGTAGAGCCCGCGCCTGTTGGCCCAATTGCTCAAAGGAAAACGAAATCTCAGGTGAGACGTAGGCGCCGCGCAATATTTCTGCGGACCGAGAATCCAGCCCGCGCCCGAGACCGCGGTGGGAGGAAATCGGCGCCCGCATCCTGTGAGGCCGCGACACCGATGCAGATTCTCCCAGGGCTCGCGCGATCACCTTGCGCATCCGCCATGCCAGCTCCTGGCTGATCCGCGGATTGATTCGATCTTGTAAATTCACCCGACCGACGCTTTCGAGCGGCGCGTTGTGGCCCAGCCTGCCGCGCGTGTTCGCGGGATCCGCTTCAAAATACGGCCCCGCAGACCAGACCGGCCGATGCCACCTGACAAAAGTCACTGCGAAATCCTGCGCGGTTGCTGGCCGCGCAATAACCCGAGTGTAGTCAACCGGGAAAAGCGGTGTCAACCAAAGAACAGGGATATTTTGCGAGCCGATGCTCTGGAAACACATCCCGGCGCGAAACTCAGGGTCCATTTTTGCAAGTTACACATAACAATACGCTTACGGCATAAATGCGACGATCCGTGTTGCGACAGCAAAAAACGATCAGCCGCGCCGCCCGAAGGCATGAGACTGCCCAAAAACGCGACAGCGGATCAGCCGTAGCCGACCCGCTGTCGGAAGATTAATCGAAATGAACAGCCAATCGGCCTAGAAGCTTACCTTCAAAGCCAATTGAATATCGCGGCCATCTTTGGCAACGGTGAAGGCGCCGGCACCCGCGCCGCCAATCACACCATTTCCGTTGGCGATCCCGTTCCCGGCGATCGGATTATTGATAAAGTTCGCGTGGTTCAGGATATTGAAAATCTCCGCGCGAAACTGGAGGCTCCCTGCTTCACCGAGAAATCCAAGTCTCGTGTCCTTGTTCATTGAGAAGTCCCAATTGACTAGGCCCGGTCCGTTGATTACACCCCTTGACACCGTGCCCAGTGTCCCGAGGGGCGGATTGGTGAACATATTCACGTTGAACCATTGGTTGGGATTGCCAGTAACTACCGTAGCGGGATTGTAAACCACGGCATTCGGATTCACGAGGAGCGCCGCTGCCAGGTTGGCACTGGTCACATAGCTTGGCCGCTCGTAGGCGCCATTGATACCGTTCGCCCCGGCGAGGTCGTCGAGCGAGGGATCGCCAAAGGCGGCGGGTGTAATCGCGTAGCCGCTCTGGATCGAAACGATGTTGCCCATCCACCAACCATTCACGAATTTGGACGCGATGCCGTCCGACTTCCATGACGGGAAGTGGTAGAGGGTGTTAAACCGCAGGTTCTGGGTCGCATTCGTAACGGAGTTGCCCTTGTCGAAGTTCAGGGGTGCCGCCGGGGTGCGAACCTCGCCGTAGATGAAAATTTGCCCCTGCGCCGTATCCAACGCATGGGAGTAGGTGTAGGACGTCTGGAATTCCAGGCCGTGAGAGACCTTCTTGTTGACGCTCACTTGGAGGCCGTCATACCACGAGTGCGACTGGCTGGCGATTGCGTTGCTGCTGCCGAACGCACAATTAGCCCTGCCGTCGTCGCTGCCAAAAATCGCGGAGATCACCGGAGGACCGGTTGTGCTGCCAATCCCATTGGCTTGGCACGGTGTGTTCGGAGTCCCACTATTGTTATTCCACGTGACGTTATTGGTGCCTGCCGGGCACTCGACGTTATTGGTATTGATCCAGTTCGGAAGTCCGTTGACCACGCCTGTAGGCTGGCATGGATTTTGATCATACTGCCCCCAGATATGTACACCCCGGGTGCCAACGTACGAAACCGTCAGCCCGATCGCGCCAGGAAGCTGGCGATCAACCGTCAGGTTCCATTGCATCAGATACGGCTGCTGGAGGTTATACGCGATCTCGTTGAGAGGAGCGAGAGGCGTATATCCGGCGAATGTAGGAGTCGAGCCGACGGCGGGGAAATAAGGCGCACTCGCCGCCGGTTGATACGCTCCCCCATTAGCTTGCGGCAAATTAATAAATCCAGGAAACCAACCGTTCGCCAAACACGGTCCGGCGCAGACGTTGAGGGCACGGCCCGGAGGATTGTTATTGGGACCTGGAGGATCCCCGACGACTTGCCCGAACATCGTCATTCCAATCGTCGACACGTCATAGTACATGCCGAACGCCCCGCGAATAGACGTCTTTCCGCTGCCCGTCGGATCATACGCGAATCCAACACGCGGGCTGAAGTTGCGGAGTGAAGGATTGTTTGTGAACGGACCCGGCGTAACGGAGGTGTCGGTGAGGGGATTTCTTAGGGAAGTTTGGATGCCCTGCGACTCATTCGGCGTCGTGTTGAATTCGTACCGCAAGCCGAGATTGAACGTCAGCTTCGACGTCACGCGCCAATCATCCTGAGCGTAAAAGCCATAGGTCTCATAACGGAAGTGCCGCCGTGGAACGCCGCCGGGTATCGCCGCAAGTTCCTGCGTAGGCTCGTTCTGAAGGAAGGCGGACAGCGTCGGGAAATCCGCTACGCCGCGGGCGAATACCACCTCGCCGACGATCAGTTGGACGCGGTTAAACAGCACACCAAATTTGAGGGCGTGCTTGCCCTTCGTGTAGAACACGTCATCCCCAAGGCTCCAATAGTTCTGGAGGTGGAAGTTCGAGCCGGCGAAGTCCGGGCCCATTGTGGTCACGCCTGGACTTCCCGTCCCGCTCGCCGCTCCGATGACGACCAGCCCCATAGGCTGTCCATTGATGAACGAAACGTCACCTTGGCTACAAGCGCCGGCTAAGCCGCCAGAGGTCTGCGTGGTGCAGCTTTGGACAGCTTGGCCGTCGACGGCCGGCTGCACATCGATTGTGGTCGGCAGGCTGGTGCGGGCAAACGACAGGCGCACGGTGTTAAGCAACTGAGGCGAGAAGATGTGGTTCTCGGAAAGCGTGAGGTACTGGTTCCGGCTGCTCTCGATGTCCTGAAATTCCTTGTAACCAAACGGTGAGGCGCCAAACCCGGGACCCGGAACAATTTCCTGCGAATTTTCAATCGTGTAACGGACAAAAAACGTGTCATCTTTGGATAGGTTCTGATCGACGCGCATCTGTCCGTAGTATACGGATTCAGGCGAAACCTGCGTATAGACGGTGTCCGCCTGATCGTACAGCTTCACAAGAGGCACGATGTATGGGTTGATGTTGTAAGTCGAACTTCCCGTGAGGGTGGAATCACACGCGCTGGTCACCGGTGTTCCGTTTTGAGCAGCCGTCACGCACGCGGTTGGAATGCCTTTGGCGATGACCGGATTCCCCTTCGTTTGTTTCAACCCTTCAAACACACCCCAGAAAAATGTTTTATCCTTCTTGATCGGTCCGCCAAAAGCGGCGCCGAAGTTGTTCCGTTCATATTGCGGGCTTCGCGGGCAGTTCGTGCCGCCGCTTGCCACGCAGCTTACCTGAGAGGTATCGAAGAAATTCCTTGCGTCCATGACTCGGTTCCGCAGGTATTCAAATACATCGCCGTGGAACTGGTTGCTGCCGCCTTTGCTGATGATAGTCATCTGGCTGCCCATGCTCATGCCGTATTCGGCACCGAACGCATTGGTAACCACTTTGTACTCGCGAATACCGTCCACTCCGAGCGACGTGCCGGGAGCCGAGGCGCCGTTAAAACTGAAGATGTTCTGCATCGGCGTTCCATCGAGCAGGAAGCCGTTCGAAGTGATCGGAGCGCCGTTACTGCTGTAGATGGTTCCCGATGTTCCGCCACCGAGGGGGACAAAACTCGTGTCCGCCGTAACGCCTGGCTGAAGTAAGGACAAATCAAGAAAGTTGCGGCCGTTCAAGGGCAGCTCGGCAATTTTTTCTTCGCTCACCAGTCCGCCGAGTTGGCCGCTCGTTGTGTTCACTACCGGAGCTTCGCCGGTGACCTCAACTTGTTGGGAGGAGGCTCCGACTTGGAGCGCGAAACCTATGACCACTTCTTGCGACACATCGAGGACCACATTTCGCTGTGTCGTCGGCTTGAAACCTTCCTTTTCGGACCTGACATCATAATGACCAACTGGCAAACCCGCAAAGCGGTAGGCGCCATCGTCACCAGTCGAAATAGATCGGTCGACGCCCGTTTCCGTGTTGTGAGCCGTCACCGTCGCTCCCGATACGACGCCACCCGATGAGTCTTTCACAACTCCGAGAATCGTTCCGCTCGCTACTTGTGCGGACGCCGGAACGGAGACAAACGCCGCGACAAGTAACGCCAACGCAAAAATCCTGCATACCCCACCCACACCCTTGTAACCACCCATACGTCCTCCTTCGCTCCAAAAGAATCGCCATGCACCCAACGCTGCGCACCGAACAATTTCCCCGGGGAAGTGGCCCAAAAGCCCAAAAACAGGACAGTAAGCTAAAAAGTATGGGGTCTACGTACTACGAGTGCCGGGGAATGTCAAGCCCTTCGGAAGGTTTTATGGCCGGCCGGTAACTCTGTTGCTACTAAGCGCCGTCCTGGGCCCGCCACCTAAGGGGCCAGAGACACATGATTTGGCTCAGCGGAAATTGTATGGACGCGCAGCACAAGGGAATTCTTCACTACTTGGCACAAATCCACGGCGAAGGCGAGAGGAAAATGCAAAGTCGCCTTCAGAATCCAAACGTGAAACGCGACAACGGATCGGCCGCAGCCGACCCGCTGCCGGAAGTTCCTTCGAATTGTAAAAACCGACTCGCCTTAGAAGAACAGCTTCAAAGCCAGTTGGATGTCGCGGCCATCGCGGGCCACCGTGAAAGTGCCGGCACCCGGCCCGCCAATCAAGCCGTTGCCGCCGATTATACTGTTCCCGTTGATGGGGTTGGTGATGAAGTTGGCGTGATTCAGGATGTTAAAGAGCTCGGCGCGAAACTCAAGATTACCCGCTTCGCCCAGGAACCCAAGCTTCGTGTCCTTGCTGATCGAGAAGTCCCAATTGACCAAGTCCGGCCCGAGGAGGCTGCCCCGCGATACGGCGCCGAGCGTTCCGAAGGTGGGATTGTTGAACATATTAACGTTGAACCATTGGTTCGGATTCCCGGTAATAACTGTGGCTGGGTTGTAGACGACGGCATTGGGGTTGCAGATATAGCCGTTGGGCAAAACCGCGCCAGCCGTGCATCCTGTCCCAAGCGGCCCTGATTGGATGTAAGACAGGTTGGATGTGGTGACGTAGATTGGCCGCTCGTAACCGCCGTTGATACCGTTATTCCCAGCGAGGTCGTTGAGTGATGGGTCGCCGGCCGCTGCGGGAGAAATCGTGTAGCCGCTCTGGATCGAAACGATGTTTCCCATCCACCAGCCATTCGTAAACTTGGAAACAAAACTATCCGACTTCCAAGCAGGGAAGTGATAGAGAGTGTTGAAGCGCAAGTTTTGGTACGAGTTCGTGACGGCGTTGCCCTTGTCGTAGTTTAGAGGCGCAGCCGGCGTGCGAACTTCGCCATAAATGAAAATCTGTCCCTGGGTTGTGTCCAAGGCGTGTGAGTAGGTGTAGGAGGCCTGAAACTCGAGACCGTGCGAGAGCTTCTTGTTCAGGCTGACTTGGAGACCATCATACCAGGAGTGCATGTGGGTATCGATTTGGTTAGTACTGCCGATCGCGCAGTTGTGCCGGCCATCCGCGCCAAACGTCGCCGAAACTACCGGAACGGGAACGCCATCCGCAACAAAATTCACGCACGGAGTCGTGCCATTTGTGTTATTCCAGGTGGCATTGTTGGCGCCGGCCGGACATTCCGCGTTATCCACGTTAACCCAGTTGGGGAGCCCATTGGTGGAGCCCGTCGGTTGGCACGGATTTCCTTCTTCCTGTCCCCAAATGTGAACACCGCGTGTGCCGACGTACGACACCGTCAAGCCAATCGCCCCCGGCAGCTGACGATCCACCGTGAGGTTCCATTGCATCAGGTAGGGCTGCTGGAGGTGGTATGAGATCTCGCCGAGAGGAGCTAACGGGTTATAACCGGCAAATATGGTGGTCGAACCAGGATTTGGGAACGGGGTGGCACAGGTGAGGCAAGGTTGCCACGCCCCATTCCCGCCGCCGGCTGGAGACGGTTGCGGTATGTCAATGAAACCTGGCACCCAACCGAGCCCAGCAAGACCCGGTCCCGCGTTTACGTTGAGGGCGCGTCCCAAAGGATTGTTGTTCGGCCCCGGCGGGTTGCCCACGACCTGCCCGAACATGGTCATTCCAATTGTCGACACGTCATAATACATGCCGAACGCGCCACGAATCGAGGTTTTTCCGCTTCCGGTCGGATCATACGCGAATCCAACGCGCGGGCTGACATTGTGGTACGACGGATCATTCGTGAACGGACCCGGAGTTACCGAAGTGTCCGTCAACGGGTTTCTGAGCGAGGTTTGGAAGCCATTCGTTTCGTTGGGCGTGGTGTTGAATTCGTAGCGGAGACCTAGATTCAGGGTCAGCTTCGACGTCGCGCGCCAGTCGTCCTGAGCATAGAATCCGTACGTTTGGTAGCGGAAATGGCGCCGTGGAACGCCGCCGGGCACCGCCGCAAGCTCCTGCGACGGGGTGTTCTCGAAGAAGCAAGCGAGTGCATCGGCACATGGCTGCCCCACGCCACCGGTGCCAAAGTCCACTGCCCCACGGGCGAACACGACTTCGCCGACGATCAGTTGAATTCGGTTAAACAACACTCCGAACTTGAGCGCGTGCTTGCCCTTGGTATAGAACACGTCATCTCCAAGGCTCCAATAGTTCTGGAGGTGATAGTTCGAGCCGGCAAGGTCCGGGCCCATGGTCGTGTAGGTTGGATCTCCCGAGCCGCTGCCGGCGCCGATCACCGAAAGTCCCATCGGCTGCCCAGCAATGAACGAGACGCCTCCTGGGGCACAAGCACCTGTGACAAGGGCGCCACTCGTGCTACAGCCCTCGACTGCCTGCCCATCGACCGCCGGCCCCACATCAATTGTCGTTGGGAAGTTCGTCCGGCTAAACGACAGACGCCAGGAATTCAGTAATTGCGGCGAGAAGATGTGGTTTTCGCCCAGGGTGACATACTGGTTGCGGCTGCTGTCGATATCCTGCATTTCCTTATAGCCAAATGAGGTGGCACCATTTCCCGGTCCGGGAACGATTTCCTCGGAATTTTCAATCGTGTAACGGGCAAACAACGTGTCGTTCTTGGAAATATTCTGGTCGATGCGGATCTGGCCGTAATACACAGATTCGGGTGAAACCTGCGTGTACACCGTGTCCGCCGGATCATAAAGCGCCGCGAGAGGTACTATGTACTGATTAACTTGTGTTGGAGTCGCAAACGCTGGATCGCATGCACTGTCGACGGTATGGTTGCCCAGAACCGTGTAAGTGGTCGGGCCATTGTTTGGAATTGCGAACTGACCCGCGGTGGTAGCCATGGCTTCGGCCACGCACTGGGCCGGAATCCCCTTCGCGATGACCGGGTTTCCTTTCGTCTGCTTCAGTCCCTCGAAAACCGCCCAGAAAAACGTCTTGTCCTTCTTGATCGGTCCGCCGAAGGCGGCGCCGAAATTGTTGCGCTCATACTGTGGGCTTCGCGGGCAACTCGTGCCCGGATTCTCTGCCTCGCAATCCGCCTGGGAGGTGTCGAAGAAATTCCTCGCGTCCAACACACGGTTCCTCAAGAATTCAAATATGTCCCCGTGGAATTGGTTGCTCCCCCCCTTGCTGATGATGGTCATCTGGCTGCCCATGCTCATCCCGTATTCCGCGCTGAACGCGTTCGTGACCACCTTGTATTCCCGGATCCCGTCCACCCCCAGCGACGTCCCCGGAGCCGACGCCCCATTAAAACTGAAAATGTTCTGCATCGGCGTCCCGTCCAGCAGAAACCCGTTCGATGTAATCGGCGCGCCATTGCTGCTGTAAATCGTTCCTGACACCCCGCCGCCGAGGGCAATGAAGCTCGTATCCGCCGTAACGCCCGGCTGGAGCAAGGACAAATCAAGAAAGTTCCGGCCGTTCAGAGGCAGCTCCGTGATCTTTTCTTCATTCACCAGTCCGCCGAGCTGACCGCTCGTCGTGTTCACCACCGGAGCTTCGCCGGTAACCTCTACTTGCTGTGAGGAGGCGCCAACCTGGAGCGCGAAACCTATGACCAGTTCCTGCGACACATCGAGGACCACATTCCGCTGTGTCGTCGGCTTGAAGCCTTCTTTCTCTGCCTTCACGTCATAGCGGCCGACCGGCAATCCAGCGAAGCGATAGGCCCCGTCGTCACCGGTTGATTGCGTTCGATCCACGTTCGTTTCCGTGTTGTGAGCCGTGACCGTTGCTCCAGACACCACTCCGCCCGAAGCGTCTTTCACAACGCCTAGAATCACTCCGCTCGCTACTTGTGCTGACGTGGGAATCGAAAACAGAATCGCGAAAACAAATGCAACTGCGAAAACCTTGCATACCGAGCCCACACCCTTGTAGCCAACCATACGTCCTCCTTCGCTCCAAAAGAATCGTAGTGCCATCACGCGATGCACCAAGACGATTTCCCCGGGGAAGTGGCCCAAAGAACTGAAACTTGCGCAAAGGTATAGGGATGTTGGGCACGTCGTACTACGGAGTTTACTCATTGTCAAGTCTTTAGAGAATATTCGTATCAGGCAGGCAATTCCGCCAGTCCTGAACCGCGACCGGCAGATTTCGCCGCAGGGGTCAGCAACGTTCAGGTTGAGTCAAAATGAGTTACAGCGAGTGGGAGCCTTTTCGCAATTTGCGATGCATGCAAAGGAACTTGACGCACGCCGGAGTCTGGGGCCACAGCCGCGCTTGGGGGATTACGCCGCGCCACGCGTGGCGCGGGCTCACGAAATCCTAAGTGGTAACCGTCGCACGACAGAGCGAAACTCTCTATCTGTTTGTCGCGCGCAAGCTCGTTGCGGACAGAAGTGGGAGCGAAAAAATAAAAACGTGTTCAAATTCCAGATCTAAAATGCAACAGCGGGCCAGCTCAGGCCGGCCCGCTGTTGGAAGGTTACTCGAAACGAAAGATCGACTCGCTTAGAAGTTCATCTTCAGAGCCAGTTGAATGTCGCGGCCATCCCTCGCAACGAAGAACGCCCCGGCACCGCCACTCGCGCAACCAGCGTTACCGATCGTGCCGCAGCTGCTATAGATACCATTGCCCGGGGCCGTATTCGGAACAAGGTTCGCGTGATTCGCCACGTTGAAAATCTCCGCGCGAAATTGGAGATTCCCCGCTTCGCCAAGGAATCCCAGCTTGGTATCCTTATTTATCGACAAATCCCAATTCACCAGGCCCGGACCAATCAGGTAACCGCGGGGTACGGTGGGCAGATCTCCGGGAGGCATTAGCGTGAACATATTGGGATTGAACCATTGGGTTGCCTGGTGGGTGTAAACGGTGCTCGGGTTATAGACAACCGCGTTGGGATTAATGGTCTGGGCGTAAGCTAAGTTGGCGGAGGTCACGAAATCGGGACGCTCGTAGCCACCGTTATTGTGGGAGAGTGTATTCAGCTCATTCTCTTGAGTATCTGAAGGCGTAAAGTTATACCCACTCTGGATGGAAATGATGTTACCCATCCACCAGCCATTCACGAGTTTTGCCGCGAAGCTGTCTGATTTCCACGTGCCAAAGTGGTAAAGAGCATTAAAGCGCCAGTTTTGAGCCGCGTTCGTAATTCCAGGGCCCTTGTCGAAATTCAGCGGCGTAGCCGGAGTGCGGATCTCGCCGTCAATGAAGATCTGGCCGCTCGTAGTATCAAACTCCCTTGCCCACGTATAGGAGCTTTGGAATTCCAGGCCACGCGAGAGCTTTTTGTTCAACTGAACCTGGAGACCGTCGTACCACGATCGCGCTGTCGTCTCGATGTCTATCACACTACCGAAGCTGCAATTGTACCTGCCGTCGTTCGATGCCGGGGCAGCGACAAATCCGAAAGGAGAAGCTGTCGCAACCCCCCCAACGAAGGAATACTGCGGACAAGGCTGACCTGAGGTGGTAGCCACGGTACCGGCAGGTAGTGTGCTGTTGTTGTTGTACGTAGAGTTATTGTATCCCGCTGGGCACGCTGCGTTGGCAGCGTTGACCCAATTGATGGATGTGTTCGGCAGCGCATCCCCAGCAATGGTCTGCGATCCGGGTTGATTGGTGGGCTGGCAGGGATTTTCATCGCCCTCGGTCCAGAGGTGCTCTCCCCGGGTGCCGACGTAGGATACCGTTAATCCAATGCCTCCAGGCAACTGTTGATCAATCGAAAGATTCCACTGCATCATATACGGTTGGTGGACGTCATATTGAAGAGAACCAAAACTTGCATAGGGCTCGTACCCCGTGAATGTGTTCGTTGCCCCTGGAGCGGGAAATGCAGTTGGGCAAGGAGTGAAGTTGGACCCGGCGCATGGCACCAACGGTGTGAAAATACCCGCATAGGCAGGATTGACGATCCAGCCGGGCGCCATCGTGAACCCCGGAGGGGCGCCATTAAAGCCGTTCGTCTGGCGGTATGGAGGATCGCCCACCGTTTCTCCGAAAGTAGTATCACCGATTGTGGAAATGTCGTAGTAGATCCCAAAGGCGCCACGGATGGCGGTTTTGCCTTTTCCAAACGGATCGTAGGCAAATCCGACGCGTGGGCTAAAGTTTTTGAGGGATGGGTTGGTCATGAGCGGCCCCTGCGTCAGCGTCGGGGACGTGGGAGTCAAGAGGGCCGTCGACAGGCCCTGCGATTCCGTCATCACCGAATTGAATTCATACCGCAAGCCCAGATTCAACGTTAACTTCGACGTTGTGCGCCAGTCATCCTGCGCATAAAAGCCGTAGGTCTCATACCGGTAGTGACGCCGCCCAACTCCGCCGGGAGTTGCGTTCATTGTTAGCGTAGGTTGGTTGTTGAGGAAGCAGGGAATCGCATCGGAACTAATGCCGGTAAACCCATTGCCCGGGCAAGCGATAAAGTCAACCACACCTCGGCCGAAGACGGGCTCGCCGTCGATCAATTGAATGCGGTTGCCCAAAAAGCCGAACTTGAACGCATGTTTGCCCCTCGTGTAGAAGAGGTCGTCACCCAAGCTCCAATAATTCTGGAGGTGATAGTTGGGGCTGGCAAAATCCGGGCCCATCGTTGTGAGTGCCGAGCCGCCTCCTGTCGCGGCCGCTCCGATGACGATTAGCCCCATGGGGTTTCCGCCACCCAAGAACGAGACGCTTGGGTCATTGGTCGCGATCCCTGTCGCCGAAGATTCAATCAAGTAGTTGGTCGGGACATTGGTTCTGCTGAATGACAATCGGATCGTATTGAGAACAGTTGGCGAAAAAATATGATTTTCGGAGACGGTAAGATATTGATCGCGGCTGGTCCAGGAATCCTGGAATTCCTTGAACCCGTAAGGCGTGGCGCCGTCTCCTGGAGGCGGAACCGTCTCGGCGGCCTGGTCAATTGTGTAGCGCACGAACACGCTGTCGTTCGTTCCGAAGTTCTGGTCGACGCGCATCTGCCCATAATTCACGGAAGTGGGTGACACCTGCGTGTAGGTCGAGTCCGCTGGATCGTAGAGCGCCAGATAATTCTGGATCGTCGAGCTCACGGCAAACGGCGTCGTAATCAGGGAATCGCAGGCGCTATCCACCTGATTACCACCCAGCACCGTGTACGTCTTGGGGCCATTGCCGGGGATTGTGGCCGCCGTGGTGGCACCACCGGACCACAAGCCTTCAGCCACACACTGGGCGGGGATTCCTCTGGTCAGCACTGGGTTGCCCTTGACCTGCCTTAGCCCTTCATACACGCCCCAAAAAAACGTCTTGTCTTTCTTGATGGGTCCGCCAAAGGCGCCACCGAAGTTATTCCGTTGATAGACGGGGCTTCGCGGGCAGCTTGCGCCAGGATTGTCTATTTCGCAGTCCGCTTGCGAAGTATCGAAAAAGTTCCGCGCGTCCATGACTCTGTTGCGCAAATATTCGAACACATCGCCATGAAACTGGTTGCTGCCTCCCTTGGACACGATGGTCATTTGGCTGCCCATCGTCATCCCATATTCGGCAGGGAACGAGCTGGTGATCACTTTGTATTCACGGATGCCGTCCAACCCGAGGGTGGAACCGGAGGCCGACGCGGCGTTGAAGCCGAAGATGTTTTGCATCGGGGCGCCGTCAATCAGGAAGTTATTCGAGCGGATTGGCGCGCCGTTGCTGCTATAGATGACGCCCTGCGTTCCGCCGCCGAGATTTACGACGGAACTGGTCTGCGATACGCCGGGCTGTAACAGCGTCAGGTCGAGGTAGTCGCGGCCGTTCAGCGGCAATTCGGCCAGCTTCTCTTCGTTGACCAAGCCACCGAGAGAGCCGCTGGTGGTGTTCACGACGGGAGCTTCGCCAGTGACTTCCACGGACTGACTCGAAGAACCTACTTCAAGGGCGAAGTTTGTTACCACTTCCTGCGACACATCGAGGATCACGCCCCGTTGCGTAGACGTCTTGAAGCCGTCTTTCTCGGCCTTCACATCATAATGGCCTACAGGCAAACCGGAAAAACGATAGGAACCATCCTCTGCCGTAGGAAGCGTTCTGGTAAGTTGTGTTTCGGTATTATGGACGGTGACATTCGCGCCGGCTACGACCCCGCCCGACGTGTCCTTCACAGTTCCTGAAATTGTTTGCGATGTTTGCGCTAACGCGGGAATCGAAATAAACGCTAGGACGAACAAGACTGCTGTAAGAAACCTGCCTACTGCACCCACACCCTTGTAACAACCCATATGTCCCCCTTGGCCCGTGGCCCTTAGCCCTTGGCCCTTTACCGAACCGTAGTGTAATCATCGTTGTCAGCATCGAACAAATCCCCAACATTCTTCAACAATTCAAACTAAGCGGTCGTTCAATATTTAAACAACCGTTTAAACGGATGGCGCATTTGGTACTACGGAGCCCCAGTGATTGTCAAGTCCGCTGAAAATCCTAAATGTTTCTTTACAGTGCCTCGCATTGGTTCATGACGCCCTAAACCAAGATTCTCCTCAATATTTTCCTGTGGAATAGAGGAACGCCGGGCCCATAAACGGGAGTGCCGCTTGAGACACATCTATCACGGATTCAGGACGTTGCAGGGATGTGATCGGTCCCCATGTAAGGCCGCAAGACCTCCGGAAGCGTGACGGAACCGTCCGCCTGCTGGTAATTTTCCAAAATTGCGAGCCAAGTACGTCCGACGGCCAGGCCTGAACCATTGAGCGTGTGCACAAATTCGCTCTTTCCGCTCTTGGGTTTGAAGCGAATGCCGGAGCGCCTTGCTTGAAACGCTTCCGTATTGGAACACGACGAAATCTCCATGAATTCGCTGGCCGACGGAAGCCACACTTCGATGTCATACGTCTTGGACGACGCAAAACCCATATCGCCCGTGCAGAGTTGCACGACACGATAGTGCAAGCCGAGCGACTGCAAAATCTGCTCGGCGTTGGCGACGAGCGATTCGAGCTCTTCGTAGCTTTGATCCGGACGGGTGAACTTGAACATTTCGACTTTTTGAAATTGATGTTGGCGCTTGAGCCCACGGGTATCCTTGCCCGCCGCTCCGGCTTCGGAGCGGAAACAGGCGGTCCAGGCGCAGAGTCTGATCGGCAAAAAATCGGCGTCGAGGGTTTCATCCCGATAGACGCTGGTGAGCTCGACTTCGGACGTCGGCGTGAGCCACAGGTCCGTGCCCTCGAGGTGAAACATGTCAGCGGCGAATTTCGGGAGCTGTCCCACGCCGGTCAGCGCGGCCGTGTTCACAATGAATGGCGGAAGAATTTCGGCATATCCATTGGCCGCATGCGTATCGAGAAAAAATGCCGCGAGTGCGCGTTCCAGGCGCGCGCCGAGGCCTCGATACAGCGCAAAGCGCGTGCCGGACATTTTTGCCGCGCGCTGGAAATCGAGAATTCCGGCGCCCTCGGCAATTTCCCAGTGGGGACGCGGCGTGAAACTGAATTTTGGTGGCGCGCCCCAACGGCGCACTTCCACATTGGCAGACGCGTCGTGTCCGACCGGGACGGAGCTGTGCGGGCGATTGGGCACGGTCAGCATGAAGTCCGTGAGGCGCTGGTCCAGCTCCGCGATGCGCTCATCGGCGAGCTTGATTTCCTCTGAGACGCTCTTCATTTCGGTCAGAAGCGCCGAGACGTCTCCCCCAAGTTTCTTCCGCCGCGGAATTTCTTCGCTAGCTTTGTTGCGCTCTGCCTTCAACCGCTCCGCCACGGTAATTCGTTCCCGGCGCTCCTGATCGATCGAGCGGAAAGCGGCGAAATCAATCTTCACGCCGCGATGGACCGCCATTTGTTCAAATTCATCGAGATGTTCGCGAAAATAACCCAAGTCATGCATGCGGAATAGAATACATGAAGAGAAGTGATTGGTGAGTTGGGAATCGTGAGGAAAGGCGACAGTTGAGAGTTAACAGTTAAGAGACAAACGCCCGAACCCATCCGCGCGGCCCGCCCGAGAAACGCCCTGCGGGGCCCTGAACCCCATGATTTCGGAACGATTTTGGACTGCGACTTCTCGAGCTCGTACTGTTAACTCTTAACTTCCGCTTTCGTGGGGGTTGTGATTTACCGAACAAACCTCGTGCTAGCATGATGGAGAGCCCAAAATGGCAAACGAAATCCAGACCGAGGAAATATTCGCCCGGCCCGCGCGGCACGCACTGGGGGATTTTGAATTTATCCGCTATCGTGCCGACGGCCCTGTCGCCTACCTCACCCTTTATCGTCCCGAACACAATTTGCTGAATGAACCGATGCTCCGTGAACTGGCGGAAGGCATTGGAAGGATCGCCGAAGACCCCGCGGTGAAGCTGGTCGTTTTGGACGCGGCCGGCAAGGTTTTTTCCGCGGGTGTGGACATCGGGGAGTACACGGCCGAGCGGGCGTTTTCCATGCTGGACGCGTTTCACGCCGCCTGCATCGCTATGGTGGAAGCCCCGCAACCGGTGATCGTCGTGGTGGATGGAGCCGCCATCGGCGGCGGCGCGGAACTCGTCGCGTACGGGGACTTGGTGATCGCTACGCCGCGCGCGCGGTTCGCCCTTCCAGAAATCACGATTGGGATGTTTCCTCCGCTCGCATCGACGATGTTTCCGCATATCGTCGGCCCAAAGAGGGCGCTCGAACTTGTGCTGACGGGAGAAGCCATCTCTGCCGAGCGGGCGCGCGAACTGGGCCTCGTGAATCGCCTCGTGCCGGAGGCGCAATTGCCAGCCGCGGTGAACGAACTCACCGGGAAAATCACGGCGCAATCGGGCGCGGTCCTGGGCATGGCTAAGAAAGCCGTCCTCGGCGGAATGGGACTTTCCCTGCGCGAGGCGTTGCGAAATTCGATGAACATTTTTTTGAACGAACTCTACCGCCTCGAAGATTCCCAGGAGGGCCTGCGCGCGCTGCTTGAAAAACGCAAGCCACAGTGGAAAAATCGCTAGGTACGCTAAACGCGTCTCCCCGGCGCGCGGGAGATTCGTATGGAAGACCCTCAGAACAACCCTGATCCCGATTCCCGCCAAGAAACTGTCCAGCCTCGCTCGGAGCCTGAACCGGCGCCGAACCCAGAATCGCCCGCAGCCACAATCTTGCGGCCCGAGCCCACAGAGAGCGCACGGACCGCCGACGGCGCAAAGCGGAGACGCAGCTTCCGCCACAATATAGTCCTGCTGCTCTCGCTCGCTTTGGCTGCATTTGTTCTGACGTCATGGATTCTCGTCCGCGTCGATGCGCCGTTTAGCGCGTTCTTCAACGGGCCGCAAGAAATTGTGCGCGCGCAGCTCCGTGCGCTCGGTCGCGGCGAGCTGCGCCCGGCATATGACATGTTTTCGGCCCACTACCGCCAGCAGGTTTCCTTCGACGCTTGGCACGAGCTCGTTGTCACGCACTGGCGGATGTTTCACGCGGACGTGGTGCGCGCCGGAACGCCTGCGCAAAACGGTGCGCACGTCAACCTCGAGATTTATCTCCGCAGCGCGGACGAAAAAGATTACCGGGCGCGTTTCACGCTGATCCGCGCGAACGGCCGCTGGTGGATCGACGATGTCCACTGGACCGAAGCACCGGACGAACGTGACGTCTGGCGGGCCTGACGAACCCTTGTCCGCCTCAACTTTGCTCGCCGCTTGCGCCCGTGGTTGACACCCTTCATCCTCCGGCATAGACTGCCTGCGACAACCAGCAGGTTTGGGATGCGGGGGAAGGCTGTGAGAATCGGCCACGGTCCCGCCACTGTGATCGGCCAAACGCCGTAAGTCAGGACACCCTCCCAAGCTGCCGCAGCTGCCGCTCTTCGCGAGAAAGAGCGGGGCTTTCTGTGCCTCGTGTTTCTCGCGGGGCTTTTTTGTTGCCGGAAACGGAAGCGATGACTCTTCTATCCAGTTATGCTTATGCCCGAAGCGGGCGGCGCATGGACTCCCGAGGGAGCTGCCTTGCGTCCGTCGGCACGAGAATCTTCTTCGTACTGCTGCTGTTGGGCGGCGGACGGGTCGCGGCACAGACGGACGTTGCGCGGGCCGCGACCCCATCCGTTCGGGAATTGACCGACGGAATCGGCCGCAGGGTTAAGGTTCCGCGAGAGGCGATTCGCATCGTCTCCCTGGCACCGAACCTCACAGAGATTGTTTTTGCGTTGGGCGACGGAAGTCATTTGGCCGGCGACACCGAATTTTGCGACTACCCTCCGCAAGCTACGCAGAAGCCACACGTGGGAGGGCCGGTGAATCCGAACCTGGAGCAGATAGCGGCGCTCATGCCCGATCTCGTTCTTGCCACAAAGTCGATCAATCGGCGCGAAACCGTAGACGCCCTCGATCGCATCGGCTTGCCCGTGTACGTCACCGATCCCCATTCCGTCGATGAGATGATCGACTCCGTGGATCATCTTGGCAGCGCCCTCGGAGAAGAAAAGTCCGCCGCAGCGCTCGCCAAAGAATTGCAAAGCCGCCTTGCGGATCTTGACCGGCGCCTCGCCGGGAGCGCGCCGCGGCGGGTGCTCTTTGTTGTTTGGACGGATCCGCTGATTTCGATTGGCCGGGACACGTTCATCGCGGATGCGCTGCACCGCGCGGGCGGCCGCTCCGTCGTGGACACTTCGACCGAGTGGCCGCGCGTGAGTCTTGAAGAAATGGTGCGGCTGCAGCCGGAAATTCTCATCTTCGCCAGCGCGCATGCGGGAGACACGCAGCACGACATCGATGCATTGCGCACGCGCCCCGGGTGGAAAGACTTGGAAGCGCTGCGCAACGGCAGAATTGTCATCGTGAGCGATGCCATCAACCGTCCCGCGCCGCGCATGCTGGACGCCATCGAGCAACTCGCGCGCGCGCTTCATCCGGAAGCATTTTCGTCGCGCGCCGTGCCGCGTGAGGATTCGAGACTCGTTACCGAAGAGGCCTGCGCATGCGTCCGTTGACAGTCCGGCGATTGCTGTGGACCTGCGGCGGCCTCGCGGCGCTGCTGCTGGCATGCGTCGTGCTCGCGCTGAAGCTGGGCGCCGTGCCGATCTCCGTCACCGATCTCGTCCTCGACCTTGGCCGGATTGCCATTGGCCGGGCGAGCGAATTGCCCACCGATTATCGTCTGATTGTTTTTGATTTGCGTTTGCCGCGCATCCTGCTGGGGATTCTCGTGGGCGCTGCGCTTTCGGTCGCGGGCGCGGGCTTTCAAGCGTTGCTGCGTAACCCTCTGGCTGATCCTTATGTTTTGGGCGTTTCGAGCGGCGCGGCGCTCGGCTCGATCCTGGCACTCATCATCGCGCCGGAGTTTGCTTTGGTCACGCCGCTCGGCGCTTTTCTCGGAGCCATCGCAACGATCGCGGCGGTCTATTTCCTCGGACGGCGCGGCGGACAACTCGATAGCACGACGCTTCTGCTCGGCGGCATTATCTCCGCTTCGTTTTTTTCCGCGATCATCATGTTTCTGATGACGACGCTCAGCGGGCGCGACCTGCGCGGCATGGTTTTCTGGCTCATGGGAGATTTGTCGACCCCGGTGCCCGCCGGTTTACAGTGGATTTTCACGGTGGGATTGCTCGCGGGCATCGGTGCGATCTACAGCACGTCCGCCGACCTGAATCTCTTGCTCACCGGCGAGCGCGAAGCGATCCATCTGGGCGTGGACGTGACACGGGTGAAACTCGTTGTCTATGTATCGGCGTCCCTGTTGACGGCACTGGCCGTTTCTGCAAGCGGCGCGATCGGCTACGTCGGCTTGTTGGTTCCGCACGCGGTCCGGCTGTTCTTCGGATCGGACTACCGGCTGCTGATTCCCGCGTCGGCGTTGTGCGGCGCGATTGCCATCGTTTTGGCGGACACGCTCGCGCGCACGGTCGTGTCACCTACGGAATTACCGGTTGGAGCCATGACGGCAATGGCAGGAGCACCCGTGTTTATCTATTTGCTTCGGCGGGGGCTGAAGTGAATCACTCGGAGCGAGAATCGACGTGAGCGCGAACGACACCTTCGCGCCAACGCTTGGCCGTCGCGAGCTATCGCAGGACGGCGAATCATCGTTGCGCCTCAATGTTGCGCAGGCGAGCTATGCCTATTCGCCGAGCGCGCAATCCGCTCCAACGTTCACGTTGAGCGCGACCAGCTTTCAGGCGCGCGAGCGCGAGATCGTTGCGATTCTCGGGCCCAACGCCAGCGGCAAGTCCACTCTGCTTCGCCTAATCTCGGGAATGATCGCGCCTCTCTCCGGGCGAGTGGAACTGGACGGCGTGGAAACCAGCAGGCTTGACGTCCGGACGCGCGCGCAGAAGATCGCCGTCGTGCATCAGGAAAGTCCGAGTGTCTATCCCGCGAGGGCAGGAGATTTTGTACTGCAGGGCCGCTATCCGTACGGCCGGGCGCTCCGATTTGCAAAGCAAGAAGACATCGAGGTCGCGCGCAACGCCCTCGCGCGTGTCGGCGCGGAGCATCTTGCAAATCGCATGATGGACGAACTCTCTGGCGGCGAAAAGCAGCGCATCATTTTGGCGCGGGCCCTCGCGCAACAGCCGCGCCTCGTTCTGTTGGACGAGCCGACGCTGCATCTCGATATCGGCGCCCAGGTGGAATTGCTCGAGCGCCTGCGCCAGCTCGCGCACGAAAATCGCTATACAGTCGTGGTCGTGACGCATGAACTTGGCCTCGCCGCCGAATTCGCGGACCAAGTGGTGCTTTTGCAGCATGGACGCTGCCTGCGAGTCGGGTCGCCAGCCACCGTGTATCAAAAAGAATTGCTGGAGCAGGTTTTCGAAGCACCGCTTGATGTCGAGCTTGGTCCCGCGGGCAGGCCGCGCGTGAACTTGCGCGCTCGCCGCAGCGAGGAAATCACGTAGAGCGTGCAACGCGAGGCGGCAAAAATCCTTGCGCGTCCGCCTCCAAGCGAACATTTGGAGTTCGCGGAGCCCGCGCCCGGTTACAGGCGGGCTCCAAGCGGAGCCCGCACCCGGTTGGGCGTTCCGCGAGTTTTGTTCACCCGGAGTACGACGGCGCCACGGTAAGGCCGCGGCGTCGCAGCGCTCCGCCACATTGGCCGCAGACTCCGTGCCGGGAAGACGGTGCAAAGCCGTCGCCGCCGCGCGACTGTAAGGCGGGAAAAATTCCGCGCGCGCCACTGTCCCGCATCTGGGACGGGAAGGCCGCGCGGCGCAGTGCCGCCGAGCCAGGAGACCGACGGAGTCCGCATCCGCAAAAGCCGGAAACGATCCCGGACATGCGGGCAACCTTTACCTCCCGCGCGAGTCGGGAGAGGAGGCTTCCTATGCGTTTCTCCGTTCGTGTCTTGTTTTTTTTCCCTTGGCTTTCTGCTGTTTTGATTTTCCTGCCATTCGCCCGGCCTTCTGCAGCGCAATCGCGAACCGCCACGCTTTCCGGCATTGTCTCCGATCCGGGCGGCGCCGTCATCCCCGGGGCTCAGATTGCTGCGACGCCCATTCCATCTTCCGGCCAGCCGATCCGAAGCGCTTCGGAGAGCGATGGGCGTTTTTCTTTGACGCTTCGCCCGGGCCGCTACCGCGTGACGATTTCTCACGATTCCTTCGCCTGGCCCAGTCAGGAAATCACGCTGGCCGCGGGAGAAACTCGCGAGGTGCAAGCGCGCATGACTTTAGAGCCGCTCTCCTCCAAGGTGGTTGTTACAGCCCAAACCGTGCCGCTCGACGCGGACTCTTCGCCCGCTCCGGTCACCATCCTGACGCATGCCGAGATTGACCAGCGTGTAGCAACATCTTTGCCCGACCTGCTGGCAACGCAGCCGGGCTTCAGCCTGGGCCGCACCGGACCAGAGGGCGGGACGGCATCGCTCTTTCTCGACGGCGGCAATTCGAATTACACCAAAGTACTGGTGGATGGAGCGCCGGTAAATCCGCCGGGCGGGCTCGTCGATTTCTCTAATTTCACGCTCGACAATATCGACAAAATTGAAGTCGTCCACGGAGCGGAAAGCGCGCTGTACGGTTCGGACGCGATGGACGGCGTAATTCAAATTTTTACCCATCGAGGAACGACGCGCGTTCCGGAATTCACGGCATTCGCCGATGGAGGAAATTTCGACACCGGCCACGGCGGAGCGGAATTTTCCGGACTCCTCGGCCGATTCGACTATTCCTCAGCCGTTTCGGACCTTGAAACCGAAGGCCAGGGGCCGAACGACGGATTTCGCAACCGAACGCTTTCCGGAAATTACGGCTGGCGCTTTTCCGATACCGCGCGGCTGGACTTTGCGCTCCGAGACAGCGTCAGCGACGCGGGTACCCCCGGACCGACATCTCTGCAATTGCCGGACCTCACAGACAGCATCGCCGAGCACAACTTCAACGCCAGCGTGCACGCGGATTTTGCCATGGGTCCACACTGGCGCTACGATGTGATTGGCACGGAATCTTACAATCGTCAATTCGACTACGATCCAAGTTTTCCCTCCCTCTTTCAATACAATCGCGCCGGCTTCTCCGCCCAGTCCACGTACCTTGCGCACAAGTTTGCGTTCACCGGCGGCTATGAATACGAAGTGGAGAACGGATTCCTCAGCTTCCTTGGAACGCACGCTCGGCGGAACAATCAGGCCGGCTTCCTCGACGCGCGCTGGCAGCCAATCGCGCGGCTGACTCTCAACGCCGGCGTGCGCGCCGAAGACAATGCCGATTTCGGAACACGGGCCGTGCCGCGCGCCGGCGCGTCTTACGCGCTGCGCGTCGCGCAAGGCGCGTTGGGAGACACGCGGCTTCGAGCGACGTACGGACAGGGAATCGTCGAACCGCGATTCGATCAATCGTTTGGCACAGATCCCTGCTTTCCGGGCAATCCTCTTCTCTCTCCCGAAGAAAGCCGGACAGTGCACGCGGGCGTCGAGCAAAAATTTGCCTCCGACCGTGTACGTGTCACGGCTGACTATTTCGACAGCCGCTTTCACAACATCATCAGTTTCATCAGCGGTTCGATCACCGCCTCATGCCAATTTGGCACGGGCACATTTTTCAATACGAACCTCGCTCGCGCGCGCGGCGCGAATTTGTCCGGCGAGGCGCGCGTCACGCGGTGGTTGACCGCCAGCGCCAATTACACGTACGACGCGACGCGTACGCTCTCCGCGCCCACCGATCCTGCCGACCTCGATCCCAACTATCTCCCGGGTAGCCCTCTCTTGCGCCGCCCGTTGAACTCCGGAAATGCAATGCTCAATGCGTCCTTCCGGCGAATGAACTGGAACCTCTCCGGATATTTCACGGGCGACCGATGGGACTACGATTACCCCGGGCAGATCATCAACCCCGGCTACGCGCGATTCGACCTTGGTGCAAGCTACAACGTCGCGCACGGGTTCAGCTTCTACGGCCAAATGGTGAACCTCACAAACAAAGCGTATCAGGACGCCTATGGTTTTCCGGCACTCGGACGCGAGTTTCGCATCGGCATGAAATATACGACCCGCCATGAGTGAAGGTTTCATGACTAACGACGTGCTTTTTTGCTGGAGTGGAGGGAAAGACAGCGCGATCGCGCTGCACGCCCTGCAGTCGGCGGGCGGCTTCCGGATTATGGCGCTGCTGACGACTGTCACGGAAGGGTACGACCGCATCAGCATGCACGGCGTGCGCCGCGTGCTTCTCGAACGGCAGGCCGATTCCATCGGCCTGCCACTTCACTCCGTCCTGATTCCTCCGCAATGCGTGAACGTAATTTATGAAGCGCGCATGACGGAAGCGCTCGTGCTGCACCTTGGGCGCGGCACGCGCAAAGTCGCGTTTGGCGACATTTTTCTCGAAGATTTGCGCGCATACCGTGAACGGAACCTTGCCCGAATCGGTATGGAGGCCCTGTTTCCAATCTGGAAGCGCAACACGCGCGGCCTCGGACGGGATTTCCTTCGTCTCGGTTTCCGCGCCATCGCGGTGTGCGTCGATCCTCGCGTTCTCGATGCGTCTTTTGCCGGGCGCGAACTGGACGCTTCCTTCTTTGCCGATTTGCCGCCCGGCGTCGATCCCTGCGGCGAAAACGGGGAATTCCATACATTCGTTTTCGATGGCCCCGTCTTCAAAGCACCGATCCTGTTCCGGACCGGCGAGAGAGTCATGCGTGAAGGATTTTGTTTCTGCGACTTGCTGCCGGAGTGAGAGGAGGTTTTCGATGCAAACTACAGAGGGCACGGAGAGCTTGATTCGCCCTCGCACGGTGGTGATTACGGGCGTAGTGCTCGCCGCGGCTGCGCTGCGTGTTGCGCCGCATCCGATGAATTTCGCCCCGATCGGCGCGCTGGCGCTGTTTGGAGGGGCTTATTTTTCGACGAAGAAGGCGGCGTTCACGGTTCCGCTGCTTTCGCTTGTCGCAGGCGACGTCTTTATCGGATTTCATCCGCTCGTTCCGTATGTGTACGCCAGTTTTCTGGTGAGCGTTGTGCTGGGATTCTGGCTGCGCCGAAAGGGAAAATCGGCTGAGCACATCGCGGCAGCGACGGCGGCCAGCGCCGTCCAATTTTTCTTGGTCACCAATTTCGCGGTGTGGGCGACGTCGACGGGAACGTATCCGAAAAATGCCGGAGGCCTTATCGCATGTTACGTTGCGGGCCTGCCGTTCTTTTGGAACACGCTGGCGGGAGACGCTTTTTACGCTTCCGTGTTGTTTGGCGCGATGCAACTGGCCGAACAGCGGTTCCCATCGTTGCGGGAACCGCTCGTCGGTGAGGCCGGCCAGGAATTAGCGCTTCGTTAGCTGGGGCGATGGGGATCTACTTGAGTTTGTCGGCAACTTTCGCGAGGCCGGCGTTCGCGCAGGCTTCGTCCTTGTCGCCGCCGGGGGCACCGCTCACACCTACCGCGCCGATGGTGTCTTGTCCGGCCTTGATCGGAACACCGCCCGCCAAAGTGACAACGCCTTCAATGTTGGGCGGAGGAGTCATCGCGGCAAAGGCCTTGGCCATGTCTCCCGAATTCCGCCGGAAGATAAGGGCTGTGTACGCCTTTTTGTGGCTGATGTCGATGGTGCCGAGGCCGGCGCCATCATCGCGAATGAACGACTTCATGGCGCCGCCATTGTCGAGAATGACGACGCTGACCCGATAGCCGTCCGCACGGCATTGCGCAACAGCTCCCTGCGCGATGGTCTGCGCCACCTCCATCGGAATCACTTTCTGTGTCGGAAGATCCTGCGAGAGTGCCGCGAGTGTGAACGCACCCGCGAACACGAACGTTGCGACAGCGAATACTGAAAAACGAATGCGGGACATTGGAAGTACCTCCAGGCATCGACGATGCGATGAGGACCGCATCCTACAAGCATGGGCAAAGCCAAGTCAACGGAGGTTTGTCACTTCAATTCGATTTGAATTTCGACGGCGGTTTTCTCGCCGATGTTTTCGGTGATGTGCTGCAGGGGATCGCGCCACGCAATATCGCCCGGCTGACGCGGATTGTCCACTTTGCGGCCATCGGGCATCGTCATCGTCGTGTGAAGGATGGTGAGGTACACGACCACGTAGTGCGGGTGCGCATGCATCGGGCCGCGGAGATGCGGCTCGAGAACTGTCCGCAACACGCGCACGCGGTCATTTTCGAAAAGTACGCTGTGATGCTGCGGATCGACGTTCATCGGATCGAGAGCCGCGGGCACGACGCCGTCCCTTGAAGCGCCCGGCTTTAGTTCGACGGCGACAGCTTTGATCGGCGCATCCGAGAGACTCTCCTCCGCCCGCCGTGTCGCATCCGTATATACGACATCGTTCGCCATGTGTACGATTTCCTGCCTGCTGCCATCGACGCCTATGAATTCTTGATCCGCGTCGGTGAGAAAGATCACGACCGACGCGGGGAACGAGTGCATTGATACTTTCGCATGGGGGGCCTGATTCATTCGCAAAACACGCACCCACTGATTCTCGATTTCGACTTGAAACGTGCCCGGGCTGACCGTCGCGGGATCCTGCGCCGCGGCGGCGCCGACCGCCAAAGCCAGAAAAATGACGCAAAGAAAACGACGCATGAAGCCTCCGATTCGCGATTTCACCACGACGGCCTTACTGATACAAGGATAACCTCTTACAAACAGGGCAATTGCAGTTTCCCGTTCCGACTCGATTCCTGCTCATTCGTTCCAAGCCCGATCTTGTACCTCAGTACAGTAGTTTGCTGGGGCCACGGCACGGCATAGTTCTACTTAGACGATGCGCCGCGCCGGGGGCGCTACAGGGGCGTGTGTCTTAGCATGAAAATGCAGAAAACATTCGCTTGGCGATGCTCTTACTTCGTCGCGGCGTCATTGGCGATTTCGATGCTCGCCGGATGCGCGGGCACGACAAAAGGGCCGGCCGCTTCCAGTTCGAATTCGGGAGGCTCCGGCGTGACGGTGAAGGTTTCGCCGTCGAGCGCCAACGTGCGCGCAGGCGCCACTCAGTCTTTCAGCGCCTCCGTGACGGGAACTTCAAATACGGCCGTCATGTGGCAGGTGAACGGCGTGACGGGTGGCAGCGCCGCGACGGGCACGATCAACTCGTCGGGCGTGTACACGGCTCCGAGCGCCGTTCCGGCTGGCGGCAATGTCACAGTGGCCGCCGTGAGCTCGGCCAGCGCCACGGCAACGGGCGCGAGCGCAGTCACTTTATTGAATCCCGTCCCGGTTCTCGCCGGCATCTCTCCAGCGTCCGTTTCGGCCGGAGCTTTCACGATCGCGGTGAACGGCAACGGATTCGTTGCCGGCTCGCAGGTGACCCTTGCCGGGTCGGCGCTGGCCACAACGTTTGTGTCCTCCACACAGCTCACCGCGACAGGCAATGAGGCATCTGCGGGAACATTCTCGATTGCGGTCGTGAATCCCAATCCGGGCAGTGCGACTTCCAGTTCGCAGAATCTGCAAGTCGCTTCCTCGAGCGCGGGCAATCCGCCGCCAAGTTGCAGCGGCATGGCCCTCGGTCAAGGCGGTAGCCTGAACGGATTCGTGCCGTTCCCATCCGACAATTTGTGGAACCAAGACATTTCCGCCGCGCCGGTGGACCCTAACTCCGCGGCGATCATCGGCTTCATCGGCGCGGGCGTATCCGTGCATCCGGATTTCGGCTCGGGCCTGTATCAAGGCCAGAGTATCGGGATTCCTTATCTGGTCGTGGGTTCGCAACAGCCGTTTTTGCCGATCACGTTTACGGCGTACGGCGATGAGAGCGATCCGGGACCGATGCCGATTCCCGTGACCGCCGAAATCGAGGGCTTCCCCGCTCCAGGCAACGGCGACCGTCACGTGCTCGTGCTCGACAACAACAATTGCTGGCTCTACGAGTTGTATAGCTCGGTTCCAAACGCGTCGAGCTGGGACGCCGCGTCGGCAGCCGTGTGGGATCTGACGGCTGACGAGAAACGCCCCTACACGTGGACTTCAGCCGACGCCGCCGGACTGCCAATTTTCCCAGGCCTCGCGCGCTATGACGAAGTCGCGGCGGGCCAAATTAACCACGCGCTGCGCTTCACGCTGCAGTCGAGCCGCGCCGCGTTCGTGCCGCCCGCGTCGCATTGGGCCGCGAATTCGACGAACGCGCTCGCCGCGCCGATGGGCATGCGCCTGCGGCTCAAAGCCTCCTTTGACATCTCTTCGTTTTCGGCGGCGAACCGGGTCATTCTCACCGCCCTCAAGAAATACGGAATGATCATGGCCGATAACGGCTCTTCGATGTACATCAGCGGAGCTCCGGACGATCACTGGAACAACGATGACCTGCACAATCTGGGAAATATCACCGCGGCGGACTTTGAGGTCGTGCAGATGAATCCGATCTACACGTCGGCAAACGTTCCCACCGGCGCGATCCCCGCCATCGCCAGCTTCACCGCAAGTTCGCAAACGGTTTCCGCGGGCACGGTGGTCACACTCTCGTGGAACGTCACGGGCGCGTCCTATTTGATCGTGTCGCCGGACGTCGGCGCCGTGCGCGGCACGAGCGCAACGGTGACGCCAGGCCAGTCCACCACGTATACGCTCTACGCCACGAACGCATTTGGGCGCACCACTGCGACGGTCAATATCACGGTGCATTAGCCGATTTCAGCGGTGGGGATCAGTGCGTCATGGCGTAGATCACGTCATTCACGCCAATGCGGATTCCGAGGTCAGAAAATTTTTCGGGGTAACGCGGATCGTTCGACCACTCCCATGAATCGCCGATATCGGAATTGAACGAAATCGCCACCATGACCCGGCCGTGGTCGTCGTAAATCCCGCGCCAGTGCGCATCCACGCCGCCGTTCTTGTAGCCCAAGGCGAGATGCTCCGCGCCGGGGATCCGGAATCGGTCATCGAGATCGAACATTGTGTGGAAAATGGGGTCGTTGTTCGGAATTTCCACGATCGGGCGATCGGGGAACACCTTCTGCATACGCTCCTGAAAAACCTGCCACTCGATCGTGCCGTGAAAATCGTCGGCCATAAAGAATCCGCCGCGCAACAGGTAATCGCGCAACTTGAGCGCTTGCTGGTCCGTGATGCCCCACTCGCCCACTTGAACGGCGTATAAAAACGGCCAGTTGTAAACTTCGTCTCCATCGTCGAGATTCACGCACTCCTCGACCGACCTCGTGTGGATGCGCGTCAGGCGGCGAACGGCTTGCGAGAACGCGCGGTCCGCCGGCGGATAATCCTGCGTCCAAAGAGACATCCCTAGGCGCCAATCGCCGTCAAACCGGCCGCGATAGCCGTCATTCCAGCCGGGGGGATACATCAGGCGCGCGAACGCAAATTCCGTTTTTTCCTGGTAGTCGGCGGGGAGAGGCATCACGCCATATTCCACGGATGGGTACTCGCGGAACGGAGCCTGGTAGGCGTACGCCGCCCCTGCAAGGAGTAGCGCGCAACCCAACAGCCACCAGGCCTTTATCATCCGCATCGCCGGTCTCTTGAGGCGAGAATAACACGGGTGCAGGCACAACGGTATCCGCCGTGCGAGCGGGCGCTTTCCGCAGCTGGCCGCGAGCTCGATCAAACCTCTCGGCTGTCAAAGATCAACATGTCGAGTGAACCCAGGGTTGCTGCGTCGGCTCCGGCAGCTTGACCTTCCGCGCTAGCAAAGGCCTTTTGAATGGCTGGGATATCGTCGAAATGCAATGTCGCAACCAGATGAACTCCCGATAATCCAGCCGGGGTCACAACAGGGCCTTGACTGACTTCGTACTTTCTGAGACCGGGAACTTTCTTTGCAAGCGGAACATGGGTTTGGAAGTAATGTTTGTCAAAAGCAGCTACGTCCTTCGGAGTTTTGTAGAGCACTACCAATCGAGCCATTCCATTCCTCCTGTTTCTGTGTTGAAGACTTTCGGTCGATTCGACCGCAATCGCGGCCGGATTTCGATCTCTGTTATATCACCGGGGTATCTTTCGTGCTTTACGACAATGTGAAGTCCCACGATGTAACGGCCCGGAAATTCAGCATGCCGAGGTGAATTCAAATTCGGAAGCTACCCGCGCGAGCGCACGCCGATTCTTTTCCTCCTCCGCTGCGATCACGTTTGGCGGCGGTGGAGTCTTCGGTCGATCGCTAAAAGAATGGAATTGGCGAGCAGGGCGAACACGACGAGAATGAGGGTGAGCGCCATGATCGTGGGGATGTCTCGCAAGTCGATGGCGTTCATCAGAAGAAACCCAAATCCCTTTTGGGAAGCGAAAAATTCTCCGAAGATTGTCCCGAGCAGCGTCAGCGAAAATCCAAGCCGCAGGCCGGAAAGTATTTCCGGGACGCAAGCGGGGACCCAAATGCGCCGCAGCATTTGCGAGCGCGTCAGGTGCATCGTCTGGCCGCTGCGCACATAGAGAGGATTCACGTTCCGGACGGCACCGATGGACGAGATCAGAACCGGAATGACGCCGTGCAACGCTCCGAAAATCACCTTCGACCAGATCCCCAATCCAAAAATCAGCAGAATCACGGGGTAGAGCGCCACCTTCGGCACGGAATTGGCGTTGACGAGCAATGGTTCAAAGATTTCCGTTCCTGCGCGCGATGCGCCAATCAGAATGCCGCCCGCCGTTCCAACTCCGAAGGCGATCAGCAGCGCGATCACAAAGGCGCGGATGGATTCCGCCATGTGCGGCCAATCTTCCGGCGCGCGCAGCAGGTTCCACGCGTTGACGACAGTGGCCCATGGCGGCGTAAGGACCCTCGGCCCGAACACGAGGAAAAGCGCGTGCCACAAGATCAGGAGCACGGCGACAAATCCGGCGATGTAGAAGGTCTGGCGGCGCCTCATCGAGTCCACCGGTTCAACATTCGCCGCGAGTAGCGATACAATATCGAATTTAAGACCGTTGCGATCCCCAGCAGCAGGGCCACCAGGCCATACATGGTGCGATTGTCGTAGTTGTCGTAGGCAGACGAGATCTGATGCCCGATTCCCGACGCGGACAAAATAAATTCGGTGCTGATCACTCCGATGATGCTGTAGGAAACGGCCAGCGTGACCCCCACAAAAAGATAAGGCCCTGCCGCCGGAAGCTGGATGCGCAACACCGAGGACAGTGCCGATAGCCGGTGCACGCGCCCTACCTTCCAGAAGACCGGACGAATCCGGCGCAGGCCGCTGATTGTGTGTAGCGCCATAGGAATGAGGCCGAACATCACCGCGATGACGACTTGGGGGATCCGCCCGAGCCCGAAGAGGACAATCAGCATGGGGTAGAAAACAATGGGTGGCACCGCGGAATAAGAAACAAGAAGAGGTTCCGCCGCGGTCCGCAGCGGCGGAACGCTGTAGATGGCGAGGCCGACGAGAAATCCTCCGGCGACCGATAGGCCGACCGCCAACGCAATATTCCCGAGCGAAAAATAAAGATCGCTGTTGATTTGCCCGGAAACGAGAATTTGCCACGCCGACGCCAGCATCTCACTCGGCGGAATCATGATGAGACGCGGAATCGCGCCCGCGCGGCAAAGAACTTCCAGCATCATGCCCACGCCTAGGACGATCGCCAACCTCGTCCACGCATGCCGTTTCATGCTGGGTCCTTCGATTCCGCGCGTCCCATCGCTTTCATGGACTCATCCCGCAATATGGTCCACAGGCGCGCGGTAATTGCGCCGAATCGCGCATCCTCAACGATGCGTGAATCGCGGCTCACCGGCCATCGGGTCGGAAGGACCTCGAGCAATCGTCCCGGCCGGGCTGACATGACCGCAACGCGGTCGGCCAGCATCGCGGCTTCGTCGAGGGCGTGGGTGATCAGCAGAATCGTGGCGGCCGTTTCACGCCACAACCGAAGCAATTCGTCACCCATGAGCAGCCGCGTCTGCTGATCGAGCGAGGCAAACGGCTCATCAAGCAAAATCAAGCGCGGCTGCAAGACCAGCGTGCGGGCGATGCATACACGTTGGCGCATGCCGCCCGACAGTTGTGCGGGATAAGACTTTACGAAATCCGTGAGTCCCATAAAACCGACGGCATAATCCGCTCGCCGCTTGATTTCGCCGCGATCCGCGCCTTCACTTTCGAGACCGAAGGCGACGTTCTCCCAAACCGTGAGCCACGGAAAACTGGAATCCTCTTGAAATACAACGCCCACCCCTTCCGGCACACAGCCGCGAACCGGCCGCCCCTCGAACGTGATACTCCCGGCGGACGGCTCCGCGAGGCCAGCGAGCAGCTCGAGAAAGGTGGACTTCCCGCAACCGGAGGGTCCGACCACACTGAGGAATTCGCCGCTATACAGGTCAAGATCGATAGGGCCGAGCGCGCTCACGGGCGGCCGGCCGTCGCGCCCTGGATAGACTCGCGTCAGACCCTGGACGTGCACATGTACAGTTCTCGTCGCGTCGGACAAATTTTGGATCTCGCATTATGGAATCTGGCGATGCAAATCGGCCGGCAAAAAATCCTGGCGAATCAACGAATCCCAGTCCACGGAACCCGTGAGCTCTCCTGTCATGTTCATGGCGTGCACGACTTCCTTCATGCCGGCCATATCGAAATTGCCGAAGCTCCACCACTTGCCGAACTTTTGCAAATTGGTCTGAAGCGCGTCTTTGGCGACCGAGGGCGGCAAACGGTAAGCGCTGGCGGCAATCGCCGCGGCCTCGTCCGGATGCGCGTAAATGAATTCGACGCCCTTGCGGCGCGCTTCGAGAATGGCCCGCAATTCTTTGGCGCGCGATTTTGCGAATTCTCCCGTCGTGATGCCCACGGTCTGGGTCATAGCCGGCAAAACGTCCTTACCGTAGAAAACCACCTTGTACTTGCCCCCCTGATAGACTTGCATTGCAAGGAAGGGTTCCGTGGCGACGGTTAGGTCCGCAGCTCCGGTTTCGACCGCCGTAATTCCCGCGCTGTCGGCTCCTACGTCCAACATTGTGACATCGCTCTTTTTCATGCCCTGCTTCTCGAGCAGCAGCAAAATAAACATCTCGCTGACGGACCGAGGGCGCGAGTAGGCGATTCGCTTGCCGCGAAGGTCCTGGACCGAGTTCAGTGGCGCGTCCGGCCGCGTGACCCAGATTTGGTCCCACCCTTCGCCGCACGCATTGATGATCTTGATGTCAAGCCCTTGCCGCGCCGCGGTGATCGCGGCCGGGAGCGCCACTTCCGCGTATAGCGAGCCGCCCGCCAACAAGCTGCGAACGCCACTGCCTCCGCCCGCTCCTCCGACAACGCCCGTGATGTTGACGCCCGCGTCCTTGAAATACCCTTTCTCGAGCGCAATCGTGTAAGGCAATCCGTTGAGCGCGCCCGCGTAGTGGGTCACAATGAGTTTGTCGGACTGGGCGCGGACTCCCGCAGCCGATAGCATCGTGAGAAATGCACTTAACAAAAGTGGCGTGAGCTGCCGAACGATCATCACAGAAAAATCGCCTCCGTCCGCTGCTCCGTGCGCTATTCGTCCATGGCGCTAGGGGCGAACACTTCTTCGAGCTTGGTCACTCGCGGAGTCAATCCTTGCTCGTAGGAATATTGCGCGGCTGTCTCCAGCACCTTGCGGTTGGCTTCGATGCCGTGCGTCACGACGGGTTTCGCAAGTGCCTCATTCACTTCCCTGGGAATCAGCCCCATCGCGAGATGATAGCTCGCGTGTTCGAGCCGTTGCTTGTTGGCAATTTCGTTCGCGCAGTTGAACGCCTTCAAAAGATTCAAGACCGTCCACGGATGTTGTTCCGCAATCTCCCGCTTCATCACCATTCCATGGTTGATGGGATAAATGCCGGTTTTCCGGTAGAAACGGATTCCCTCGGCCAACGGGTCGGGAAACAGGGATCGGATGGCCGGCTGGTGCCAGAGGTCGGCCGTGCTGCGATCAACCAAATTGGGATCCACGAGGTATAGAAGAGTGGCTTCGAGCTCTCCAGACAGCATCATCGTCCCGATATTTCTATCGGGCGGAATCTGATGAATTGTGACGCCTGCCGGCGGAGCGAAACCCGTCGCGCCGCCGTGGCTGCGGGAAGATCCGCGCTCCATCCAGAATTCCATGTCCTCCGGAGCGACACCGAACTCGTGCTGGAGCACGCCCCTTGTCCAAAGGGCAGCCGTCTGCTGATATTCGGGAACACCGACGCGCCGTCCCTTGAGGTCCGCCGGAACCTCAATGCCGGAATCGCGCCGCACCAGAATTTCCGTATGAAAAAATCTCCGAGTCGTAAATATGGGAAGGCCGACCCAGCGGTCGTCGCCATTGGCCCTCGCCATCATGAGTGAGGAAAACGACATTTCCGAAACATCGAAGTCGCCAAATCGCAATTGGCGCCAGAAAAGCTCGGAAGGATGAACCACACTGGGCGTAAGGTCGATTCCGTCGGCCGTCACCCGGCCATCCAGAATAGGCCACGTGCGCGGATTCGATGCCAGGCCGATGCCGAGTCGAAGGTTCATGAGTGCCTGTCTATCCGGCCGCGATCGTTATGAGCGCGGTTATTTCGGCAGCGCCTTCCGCCGCCACCAATTTTCAAGCCGCGCCGCCGATGACGGCCCACGCTTCGCATTGCACGGCCATGGGCTTCGTGAACCGGTCATAAAACATGGTGTGCCGCGCCGGGCGCGAATGAGGATCGGGAAACAGGACGAGCCACTCTTTGTTGACCTCGGCGCGAACTTCAGGGCGCTCAATCCATACGGTTATGCGAATTATGTCCTCGGGACCCGCTCCCGCGGCGGCAAGGATCTTGCGCAGATTCGCGAACATGTTGGCGCACTGCGCCGAAATGTCCTCCGGGATTTTACCGGTGCGCGCATCCATGCCGGAAATGCCGCCCGTCACAACAAGATTGCCGATGCGCGAAACCGCGGGAATGGGATTGGCGTGGCCCAGCCCCTCGACTTCGAAGGATTGCCTTTTGCTCGCGTTGCTCATTTCAGCCTGATTCTCCCGTGGCGCGAGTTCGGCCGCCAGCCAAAGCAGTCCGCAAAAGAAGGCATGATCGAACTCAGATTCGACGCGGACGGGCGGGCTATTATTATGTCAAAAATCAGGCCGGCGCAACCGCGCTCGTACCACATCCATTCGGGTGCGTGGCTTTTTCGCGTTGACGTTTTGCCTTGGATCGTTATATAGCCGCGACACATCGTCATTTGGGGAAGGTTGGAAAAGGCAATGGCGTCCATCGTCGCTGGATTTGGCTCGTCGCACTCAATCATGCTGATGGCCAACCTGGAGGACTGGCCGCACTTCCGAGAGGTCGACCAACAGCGCGCCAAATATTATTTCGACAAGGCAGGCAATCCGACGGATTACGAAGCGCTGCTCGCGATGGCGCCCAAGGGACTGGATGACGTCCTGCGCCCGGAGGCGATTCGCGCACGATATGCGCGATGCCAGTCGGGCCTCGCCAAATTGCGCGACGAAGTTGGACGCGTTGCGCCGGACGTGATTGTCATCCTCGGCGACGACCAAAAGGAAATGCTGCTCGAAGACAATTTGCCCGCCTTTCTCGTTTATTGGGGCAAGGAAATCTTCAATCGCCCCACGGCGAAGATTGAACCCTGGGATTGGTACACAGCCGCGAGGCGCCGCTACTATGAACCGGAACAGAAAGCCTTCCCCGTTGCGGCGGACTTGGGCGAATATTTGGTCCGGGCGCTCATGGAGAATAATTTCGACGTTGCCCAATCCACGCGCCAGCCCGAGCACGTGCGGGAAGGAGAAGGCCACGCGTTCGCCTTTCCGCGGGCGAAACTCATGCCGGACAAATTCGTTCCCGTCGTTCCCATTTTTATCAACGCCTACTACCCGCCGAACCAGCCGTCGGCGCGGCGCTGCTATGAATTCGGCGAAGCGCTCGAGCGCGCGATCCGGGCCTGGCCGAAGAGTTCGCGAGTGGCCGTCATTGGCACCGGCGGCCTGAGCCATTTCTGCCTCGACGAGGAATTCGATCGGGGCCTGCTTGCCGCCATGCAAAATAAGGACCAGAAAGCGATTGTTTCTGTGCCCGCGGCGAAGCTGAAATCGGGGAGCGGCGAAATCCGAAATTGGATTGCCCTCTCGGGCGCCATGAACAATCTGAATTTGAGATGGTCCGACTACGTGCCCTGCTACCGCTCACCCGCAGGGACTGGCACAGGAATCGCATTTGCCGTTTGGGAATAGGGAACGCTTTCCGCCGGCCGATTGGGCCTTTGCACGGCGTCTTCACACTCCAAGTTCGTTCCGCGAAAAGTCAAAAACCACTTGACAGGCGAAGCGTTTCGTCATATTTAACCTATAGGTTAAATACAAAAATGCCCGATCGACTGAGCACCACCTTCGCCGCCTTGGCCGATCCCACGCGGCGCGCGATTCTCGCCCGGCTCGAACTCGGCGACGCGTCCGTCACCGAATTGGCCGAGCCTTTCTCGATGAGTCTACCGGCCGTGTCCAAGCACCTCAAGGTGCTCGAGCGCGCAGGTCTGATCGGGCGTGGCCGGGAGGCACAGTGGAGGCCGTGCCGGCTCGAAGCGAGTCCGTTGAAGGACGTCGCCGACTGGGTGGCGCACTATCGCCAGTTCTATGAAGAGAGCCTGGATCGCCTCGACGGCTACCTGAAAGAACTCCAAAGCAAGGAGAAAAAACATGCCCGCAAGCAACGCCAAAACTAGCAACGAACCGAACACTGCCGACCGGGAGATTGTCCTGACGCGCATTTTCGACGCGCCGCGAGAGCTTGTCTTCGAAGTGTGGACGAAGCCCGAGCACTTGACGCACTGGTGGGGTCCGAAGGGTTTCACGTTGCCCGTCTGCGAAGTAGATCTTCGTCCGGGGGGAGCGTTTCACTTCGTCATGCGCGGACCCGACGGCAAAAACTATCCATTTCGCGGGGCGTTTACCAAAATTGCCCCGCCCGAGCGGCTCGTATTCCAGGGCACGATTCACGATGAAAGGGGCCACGAAGCACTGACCACTGTGACCTTTGCCGACGAGGACGGCAGAACAAAGGTCACGGTTCATCAGAGCTACAATTTCGAGTCGGACGCGACGCGCGGCGCGCCAGTCGGCTGGTCGCAAAGTCTGGACCGCCTGGCCGGGCTTCTCAGATCGATGGCCTAGGCAACTCCCGGCCAAATCGCCTGTGCCGCCCTGCAATTGGAGAACTTCGCGTAATGCGGCGAGAGAATTTCCACGTTCATTCTCAGCGGCGGCGCGCAGAACGGCGCACTAATAGTAGGTAAGGATATTCTCCGGCTTTCCCTGCCACTCCGAATAGAGCTGCTGAATCGTTCGGCCAATCGTAAAACCCCACGAGAACCGGCGGAAATTCTTCCACTTCTCCGGTACGACGTAACCTTCTACGGCTTCGTCGATTGGCACGCCCGATTTGTACATCTTCTCCGCTTGTTCCGCAATGTCATCGAAGATAGTGATGAGCAACGTGACCGCCTCAAGCCCGCACGGAGCGCCGTGCCCAGGCACGAAGAGAGTCTCCCTGTCAAATTGCGCAAACTTCGCGAGCGTGGCGCGCCAGGGCGTAGGCTGGCCATCGATGTTCGTTGGATACTGGGCGTTGACGAGAAGGTCGCCGGAAAAGACGATGTTTTGATCGGGCACGCGGATGATCAGATCGGTGTCTGTGTGCCCCGGATAAGATTCAATCACCACGGAGAGTTTTCCGAGGTCCAACGTCATCGGCATGTCCGACGGATTGAGCGGATGGTTCGGTAGCGCCAGGACATTTTGCGTGACGGGATCAAACATTCCGAGCAGGCCGTCCACGTCACTTTGCGCGTGCTGTCGTTCCGCATCAGTATCGGCACGGCGCACTCGCTCGAGCCACGGCGCGATGAACCGGTCCCGGCTCTCGACTTGCCAAGTTGGGTACTTTTCGATCATCCGGTGCGCCACTTTGATGTGCGCCCATACCGGGATGTTGTTTCCGCCGTAGAATGAGCTGCCCAGTGAATGATCGAAATGGAAATGCGTCAGGATCGCACCTCGAATGGGCACTCGGCTAACCATTCGCAAAGCATTGATTTGAAATGACGCGCCTTCCGGAGTTTGAAATCCCTCGATGAGAAGCACTGCGTCGCGGCCCAGGATGAATCCGCCATTCGATCGTGTTTGCATTCCCTTGGCGCGGTCGGAAATCGTCGCATAAACACCGTCTCCAATGGGCCGAACGAGAGCAAACCCTTTATCGATGATCGGCTTCTTCAGGCGGGATTCATCGAGAAACGATCCGCGAAGCGCAAAGCGCGGAAAGCAACTCGCCACTGTGCATAATCCGCTCCACCGGGATGCGCCCATGAGAAAACGCCGGCGCGAAACGGCAGGGAAAGCATTTTTCACGCGCTCCTCCATTGGGAACGCTTCCGCATTTTATTTTGAGGAGCATACTGTAACGCTTCCGCCGAGGCAACAGCGAAAGGAATTGCCGCGGCGTATCTGCATCCGATTCCGGCAACAAACACGGATTTCCGCCGCCGCACAAACAATCGGCTGCGCAACCTGTGTCTATGTAATTTGACTTGACACAGGCAGGCCCTGTGGCTTATTAGGCTGTCGGGTAGCTTCGTCCCCACCCAACAGCACGAGATTTTTTCCACGGCGAGAAAGACAGTGACCCAGTGACGTTGTTTGAACTCGGGTCCCCCGCTTGTATGTGATAGCGCGGCAATAAGCCGGAGTGATTCGAACCAATCCTGACGGACCCGTCTCTTAGGGCTATGTGCAACATGATGCATATCTGTGCGTGTCGTGCTCAGACCGATCCGTTTTTTCTTTTTTTTGGAAGATGAAGCTTCGAGACATTCTCCGAGGAGAGCAAGAATGAACTGCCCAGCGACCCGTAGACGCCGCGCCCTCATCCTGACGACGTTTTTGCCCGCGATTCTCTCCCTCTTTTTTTTGACCGACCTGGAGCTCGCGCAAGCGCAGAACGGCCCACCGGTGAATGCGCCGACCTTTCATTACGATCGCCAGCGAACGGGTTGGAATTCGAGCGAGACCTGGCTCACCCCAACCAATGTCGCCGGATCTGGTTTCGGCCCGCTGTGGAATTCCCCTGTGTTCGACTCGGTGACCGTCTCGGGCACCACCTATCCAGCTCATATGTTTGCCACGCCGCTCTATATCGATAGCGTGCAAATCTCAGCCGGAACGTACGCAGGCAGTAACTTCAATGTCGTTTATGCCGCGACCACGAACAACTTTATTTATGCCGTCAATGCATTTCCTTCTGCTGGTTCGCCATCCGTTCCGGCCGGAACGATCCTGTGGAAGACCAGTCTGGGTACTCCCGCGAATTTGGCGAGTCTCGGTTCACCGAACGGCCTCGACGGAGGCGTGGCGCTCGGAGTTCTAGGCACTCCGATCATCGATATGAATGCGACGCCTCCGACCCTGTACGTCGCGGCGCAAACCGCGACGGCCACCGATACGAACTGGAGAGTGTTCGCTCTCGACATCACCAGCGGAAATATTCTGCCTGGGTGGCCGCTGACAATCACGAACGCGGCGCTCGCTCCGATCAATCAAAATGGTCCCGCGGCGTATCAGCCGACCGGGGCGATGTCACAGCGCGGCGCGCTCAACCTCAGCCTGGACGGCAAGTTGTTATACGTGTCTTACGGGGCATACGGAGATGACGGCGCGGGCTGGATGATCATCGTCGATACGACCGTGCCGTCGCTTTCGAGCGCTTGGTCCGGCGCGCCTTCGCAGGTTTCCTATGCGAACGGCGGGATGTGGGGTTCGGGCGGGCCAGCGATCGACTCGTCCGGAATCGTGTACGACGTTTCGGGAAACAGTCCGGACGGTTCGGAGAATTCGCCAGAGGTTTGGGGCGAGTCGGCGCTTTCCTGGAATCCCGGGACTCCGCTCGTCCTGCGCAGCACGTATACGCCTTGGAATTATTGTCTGATGGATACGAACGATACGGACATCGCCGGTACGCCTCTCGTTATCGATCTGGACCCGTCGGTCACGAGCACGCCGCACTTAATCGCTTTTGGCAGCAAGCAAGGCAATGCCTATTTGCTTGATCGCAACAACATGAAGGGTAACCTCACGAGCCGGCCGCCCTGCGCTTCGACCCCGGCCACCGACACCTCTCTATACGGCTCAGCGGGCCAGTCCTATTACAATGGCCTTCCCGGGCCTCTGAATGTATTCGGCCCATACACGGAAACTTGTGTGCAAGGCAATGATGCGCGGATGCGAACGACACCTGCCTATTTCAAGCGAGCGGACGGAGCCGATATCGTTTACTTTTCAGGTGCGACGAAGGCGCTCGCCTGCTCTCAAACTCCTGTGCCACCCGGGCTCGTGCGATTGCGTCTGGTGACCACAGCTGGACAACCGGCTTACTATTCGGTTGACGCCGTCGACTCCGTTCTCAGCCTGTTCAGCCCCGGACCGCCGATCGTGACAAGCAACGGCTCAAGCAACGCAATTGTCTGGGTGCTCGACGCGAATGTTTACCGGGCAGATTCGCTGGTGGGATCGGGAGTGAATCATCCAGTTCTGTATGCGCTCGACGCAAACACGATGCAGCTTCTGTGGAAGAGCAGTTCCAGCCAATTGGATGTCGGCGGCAAATACAATCACGTGGTGGTGGCGCGTGGGTCCGTCTTTGTCGGAACCGACCGCATCCAGGCCTTTGGAATCCCGGGAGCTCCTGTGTCCCTGGGCGTCTCGGGAGTGAGCTTTAATCCTCCAACCGTTCTCGGCGGGAATTCATCAACCGGGACGGTTACCCTGAATGGCGTCGCGCCGACTGGCGGAGCGACCGTCACGTTGTCCACCAATAATTCCGCGGCGGTCACGATACCGGCGAGCGTGATCGTTCCCCAAGGTTTGGGCACCGCAACCTTCCCCATTGTCACGAACCCAGTCACGGCGCAAACGCCTGTGTCCATTTCGGCTTCGCTGAACTCAACCACTCAGTCGGCCACGCTGACGGTGAATCCCCTGCTTGCGTCTCTCACGTTGAATCCAGCCATCCTAGTGGGCGGAAGCAGCTCGACGGGGACCGTCACCTTGAATGCCGTGGCTCCTTCGGGCGGAATTACGGTTAATCTTTCCAGTAACAACGGGAATGCGCAACCGCCGTTGAGCGTCAACGTTGCCGGTGGGTCGGCCACGGCAACATTCACGGTTACGACCAGCGTGGTTGCATCCGCGACGAACGCGACGATTTCGGCAAGCTATAACGGCGCGACGCTAAGCGCGGGTCTTGGCATTAATCCGACGGGCGTTGCCTCGTTTGTCCGCGCCGCTGGAAATTCTGCAGAATCGGTCAAATACACGGTAAGCATCACGCCTACTGCCGGGGATTTCCTCGGTGTCTTTGTCTTTCAGATTGAAGCCGCAGCCACTCCCGCGGCCATGACCGACAACCTAGGAA
>Ga0335085_10002045_pt1 | contig 39295 bp, 37 predicted proteins | sample Lox_Sample_45_FD_206712 | JGI IMG/M metagenome (GOLD analysis project Ga0335085, IMG submission 206712) | Soil microbial communities from Loxahatchee National Wildlife Refuge, Florida, United States - Lox_Sample_4.5 | ecosystem: Environmental > Terrestrial > Soil > Wetlands | place: USA...
TCATTTCCTCAACGCTGTCTCGTTCTTGAACGAATACGAAGTCGACCATGGCCTGAAGGAGAGCGATTGGCCGACGTTTGAGGAGAAGGAGGTGTCGGTCTATTCCGACTCCGAGTTCAACATACTGCTCGCCGCAGCGAATGTTGAGGAGCGAGACGTGCTGGAGTTCTTCTTCGGGGTGAACTTCCGCAATGGAGAAGGTGCTCATACCGAGTGGCACGACATCGACTTCGACCAGAAGGAAGTCAGCATCTACTCGAAGGAACAGGAGTATGACTGGCGCGTGAAGGACAAAGAAAAGCGAATCGTGCCTGTTTCGGACGCATTTGCGTCTCTGTATTTTATATAACTATACACGTCTATCTGTATCTACGTCAAGAGAAAAGCGCAATGTCCACAAAGAGGGAGAAGCTGACCTTAGGCATGGCCGTAAGTTCTTTCTTTGAGGATGCGCTATTGATTTCACGGGACTTGGTGGTGAGAATAATAAATGGACTTTCGCTTTGTGTCGTAACAGGCGAAAGTCGAATGATTTCTTGCATACATCGCTATAGGGATGAAGACATTGACAGATGCGACTATCAGTTATAGGGTGGGGCATGGGTCGAAAAGAGACGTCCAAAACCAAGACCGCCGACCGCGAGAAGATTGCACTCTGGCTAGATAGACCATCGCTCGATACCCTTCGGGAGATCCAGCAGGACATTGGTGTTCCGGTGTCCGAGCAGATTCGCCGAGCCGTGACCGCCTACCTTCAAAAGAACAGCGGACGCCCGAATAAACCAGCCAAGTGATCGCATTAAGAGACCGCGCTAGCCGACAATCCGCGACAAGTCCAACCTGCACGGGAATCAAAATTGGTCTAAGATCTGCCGCAGCGAAGTTGAGCATGCGGTGACGGTTGCCGCGATTTGGAGTGGGGAAATTGCCGGCCATCGGGAGATCTCTACTTCATCCTGGAGAAGTTCCCCACGTTCGGCACAATCTGCCGGCTTCACACCACTAGCTATCGATCGGTTCGCAACCTTTCCAACGGCTTGATGCAGATTCGCCGGTTGAATGGGGCTGTTTGACGCGCATCAAGGCCATTTTGAAAGCCACCCCGGAAAGAATCTCCTACTCTGATCGGGACGGAACGAGGCACACCTCGACCGCTCACATCCTCAGTCTTGAAATTGGAGCGACGAACCTGAGGGTTTTAGTCGCAAATATGAGTGAGCCTATCAGGCTTTTGGGCGAAGGGCGCGCGGCGCTCGATCTGTCTCGCGGAGTTCAGTACGTCGTACGTGAAACAGACGCGGAGCGCGCCGCAGAGATCGCAGGGGAGTTTTATCCTAACGGCGAAGCTACCGCAGAGGAGCCAGCGGAGCCTGCAATCGGACAAGGTGACAGAGACGAGCAACTCGCACGGATCTGCGAGTTGGCACGTCGGCTTCGCTTTAACGATGCCAAGACGAAGATGCTAATAGGGCAATCCGCTGGCGACTCGGCTAGGCTTGAACGAGAGCTCTTGAATGAATTAGACGATCAGCCGGGAAGGAAGTTGACGGGAAACGGCGACAATAGCCACCGGGGGCAGCCGAAAAAGGAAACAAGCCAAGCCAGCAAAGCCGCGACCTCAAAAACACCTGATAGAGTCCGGCCAGCTGAGTCAGCGCCGCCTGACGGAGGATTCCTCTTCTGAATCTCTGATTGTCCCGGGGGGATGCCCCCAATTGGCCGGCAGTTGAGGAGGATTGTGAAAACCTAACAAGCTTCGTTACCAAAGATAATTCTTGGCGAGTGGTTCCTCTCTAGGGGCGCTTCGAAAGCGCTGTGATACTGCGCATATCGAAGGGTGACAAGCATCACCGCGCTCCCTCGCTCCGCCAGAAGAAACTAAAACGAATTAGAGGCGCGGCGTGGACAAAGATGAGCGAGATGCTCCGGAAGTTCTGAAAGATGAAGAACTACAATCCATGAGGCTTTCCCTATGGCGGGAATTCCTAATAGGAGGTTTGGCCATGCGTCGCCCAGTTTTGCTTACGAGTCTGCTCTTGGTTATTTCTATAGCCAGCGCTCAAGGTGTTCCCGCCGTGGATGACACATTTCCACCGAATTATGTGCCGTCCGGCAAAGTGATGTACAAACAATATTGCGCGGCTTGCCACGGTATCGAAGCCAAAGGTGATGGCCCCGCTGCTTTGATGCTGAAGACACCCCCGGCGAATCTCACCACGCTCGCAAAGCGCCATGGTGGCAAGTTCCCATACGAATATGTCTCCGGCGTCCTCCGCTTCGGCACAGGGGCTACAATTCTTCACGGTTCGGCGGACATGCCGACATGGGGTCCAATCTTCCAATATCTCGACAAGAATGATGAACGTGCCGTACAGCAGCGCATCAAGAACCTTTGCAACTATTTAGCATCTTTGCAGGAGGAATAGCGAACTTGGATGGTGCGCGCAAACGATAAACAGGAGTTCGGCAGGGCTGCAATCTTCGGATCAGGGATCGCACGAGAACATGGCGTTCAGAAAAGTGAAAATTGAGGTGATCATCTTGAAAAAACTGGGCGAAACACTGAATACAGGATCAAAGATGATACTGGGTTTCATGCTCAGTGGCTTCGCGGTTGCCGGCTTGAGTGCAACTCCTCAGAACGCGCCTAAGCCGCTAGAGAAGAAGCAGCAGCAGTTGGAACAATTGATTTATTCTGTAAAAGGACTGGATCTATTTCGTGCCCATTGTGCAGCCTGCCATGGTTCGGATGCCAGAGGTGACGGCCCGCTGGCGGTGGCTCTAAAGACTAAGGTTGCCGATTTGACGATGCTGGCGAAGAACAATGGAGGCCAGTTCCCAATTGCGCGCGTACGCAAAATCGTGATGGGCGATGACATTTTGGCATCCCACGGTTCTCGCGAGATGCCCGTCTGGGGCCCCATCTTTCATCAAATCGAATCAGATCAAGATTTCGGAAATGTCAGGCTCAAGAATCTGGTGGACTACTTGGAATCCATCCAGCGAAAGTAATCCATATCCACGGCCAACAAGTCAGCTGAAGGCGCGGGAGAATAGACGGCGCTTCGCGATTTCAACGAGCAAGAGGTATGTGAGGGTCGAAATCGCAAGGAAGATGAAGTACATCTCAGGAAGCGCCGTGAAGCCAAGGATATGGGCCAGGGGAGAAAATGGGAGCAGCACGCCGAGAATCACGATGACAATCGTTGTGACTGTCAGCGGTCGGCTCGCGCGACTGCGTAGTGGATTTCTCATGGTCCGGATTACGAACAGGACGAGCGTCTGCGTGGCGAGCGATTCGACGAACCAGCCGGTATGGAACTCGGCCTGACCAGCGTGAAAGAAATGCAGTAAGACATAGAAGGTCAGAAAATCGTAAATCGAGCTGATGGGCCCGATCAGGATCATGAAGTTGCGTATCAGGCTCATGTCCCACTTGCGTGGCGTACTAATGTACTCAGGATCTACATTGTCAGAAGGAATCGTGATCTGCGCCGCATCGTACAGAAAATTATTCAGGAGGATTTGCGTAGGGAGCATTGGGAGAAATGGAAGAAAGACAGAAGCGGCCGCCATGCTGAACATATTTCCGAAATTCGAGCTGGTGCCCATCAGGATATACTTCAAAACGTTGGCCGACGCACGGCGACCTTCGATAATCCCGTTGTGAAGAATCTGCAAGCCGGGTTTGAGCAAAATGATGTCGGCCGCTTCGCGGGCGACATCGACGGCGGAGGAAACCGAGATGCCTACGTCTGCGGCGTGAAGCGAGGGAGCGTCGTTGATACCGTCGCCCATATAGCCGACCACGTGGCCACGGCGCTTCAGTGCATGCAAGATTCGGAGCTTCTGCATCGGCGAGACACGCGCGAATATCGTTGTCTCTTCGGCAATGTGACTGAGGGCCGTATCGCTTGTGCGATCCAGTTCACTGCCGGTGATGATTGATGGGTCTTCCAGGCCGACTTGTTCACAAACATGACGCGCCACAAGTTCGTTGTCGCCCGTCAGAATCTTCACCGTCACGCCGTCCCGCTTCATGGCAGCGAGGGACGCTGCGGCATCCGGGCTAGGAGGATCCGCAAACGCGAGAAAACCAGCCAGCGTCATCGAAGACTCATCGGCTACCGTGAACCCGGTGTGCTGACCCATGTGTCGATATGCGACCGCCAGCAAACGAAATCCCTGAGCGCATAGATCATGAAACACTTTCAGGCAACGATCCCGTGATCCTTGGTCGAAACCAATAACCTGCCCATCGATTTCCAGGGACTCCGAGAGTTCGACGATTCCCTCTGGAGCACCCTTTGTAATGAGCAGGCAACCCGCCTCTGGGTGATCCTTCTGTTCTACGGCAATCGAAAGTCTGCGGCGCTCGAAATCGAATGGAATCTCGTCGCATTTTACGAATCCTCCGTCATCGGGCGGCTTTCGCTTGAGGATGGCAACGTCAAGAGGGCTGCGGATGCCGGTTTCAAATTTGCTGTTTAGACAGGCGAGTGCGAGTGGCCGTTCGGAGGGTTTCCCGAAGCCGTCCAGGGCCGTGCTCAGCGTCATCTCACCGGTCGTCAATGTGCCGGTTTTGTCGCTGCAAAAGACATCGATGGTTCCGAAATTCTGAATCGCCGGAAGATGTTTGACCACGACATTTTCACGGGCCATGCGCACCGCTCCACGAGCTAGTGTGACGGAAGTGATCATCGGCAGGAATTCGGGCGTCAATCCAACAGCCAGCGCGACGGCAAAGACGAAGGATTCAAAGGCGTCCTTGTGCATCGCCACGCGCACTGTCAGGATGAAAAGGACCAGGAAAAATACGGCCCGCATGATCAAGAATCCAAACCGTCGCATGCTGCGTTCAAAATCAGTTTCTTCGGGCCGTTCGGCGAGCCGTGCCGCGATCGCTCCGAAAGACGTGTGCGTGCCTGTCGCTGTGATCTGTGAGATCGCCGTTCCGCTGACGACGGACGTGCCGAGGAAAATGGAATTCCGGGCTTCGGGCGTGCCCTCTGTTTCGCCGGGATTGAGTTGAGCGCCCTTCTCGACGGGCAAAGATTCGCCGGTTAGCGCAGCTTGCTGGACATAGAGGTCGCGCGCTTCGAGGAGCCTCCCGTCCGCCGGGATCAGGTCCCCGGCCGAGAGCCGCACCAGATCTCCTGGAACGATTTCCGTTCGTTTAATTTCTTGCCATTGGCCGTCGCGTAGCACCGTCGCCGTCGGCGTGACGTTCTCGCGCAGCTTCCGAATGGCTCGCTGCGAGCGATAAGTCTGGACGAAATTGATCGTTATGCTGAGCAGAACGATCACGAGGATGATGGCGGCATCGACCACATCACCCAGGAGGAACGAAACCAGGGCGGCGATTAGAAGGGTGATGACCAGCGGGTTTAGAAATAAGAAAAGAAGGTCTATAAGCGACGCACCATGCCGTACGCGGGTCGGATCGTTTGGCTCGTATTGCCCGAGCTTTTCCCGCGCCTCCTGGGATGATAGTCCCTTCCACGGGGGCGTCGGGGAAACCTTGGTGGTTCGAAGCGCGGAAGGAACGGTATTCATACAACCGCCTGAAAGGTATCTAGAGCCACGCGAATATACCATTCAAGAAAAAGGAAACCTATGCGCAATCGGATCGGCACGAGCGGCATCCTAGTGGCCCTCTCTTTTCGCCTTTCGCAGGTCGATTAAATGTTGGATTCGATTTCCATCACAAATGACTTTGAGAGAAATCACGCCACGAGAAAGGATCTCTACAGTGTCAATACAGCACGGACGACTCCTACGTCGGAATCCTGCTGAATCTGGAAGCCCTGCCGGGAAGCCATAGCGCGCATTGCCATGTTCTGCAGTAGGATCGTGGCGACGACTCGTTCCACCTTTTCATCATGGGCAACCTGGATCAATCGGGCCAACAACTCTGTCCCCAGTCCGCCGTGTTGATATTGGTCCGTAACCAGAACTGCCACTTCCGCATCGCGCGTGCCGCGCGAACGGGTCAGCCGGCCAACCGCGATAATTGCATGGCTCCCATCTTCATGACTTGTGCGCTCAGCCACCAAAGCGATTTCACGGTCGTAGTCGATATAGCACTTGCGCATCAGCCGCTCATGCGCTACGCGCGAGCTGAACTTTTCCATGTGGAAAAAGCGGAGGTAGACGCTCTGGTCGGAGAGCGTCTCATGGAATTTAGCCATCGCGGGTTCATCTTCTGGACGGATCGGACGCAACAGAACCTGCGTTCCATCCTTCATTCTCCACGAGGAAACATACTGCACAGGGTATGGCCGGATCGAAGGCCGCGGTAGACGATCCTCCGGCGTCCCAGGGTTCTGAAGGATGATGCGCGCGTCGAGTGCGACGATTCTCTCCGAGGATGCCAGAAGAGGATTGATGTCCATTTCTTTGATCCATGGCTGATCGACGACAAGTCTGCCAAAGCGAACCAGAATATTCTCGAGCACGGCTAGATCGACTGGTGCGCGCCCGCGCACCCCATTCAAGGCCCGAAAGACGCGCGTTTGTTCCATCAGCCTTATGGTCAGCGTCGAATTGAGTGGCGGGAGCGCCAGGGCACGATCCTCATAGACTTCGACAAGTTGCCCGCCAGAGCCGAAGAGAATCACCGGCCCGAACTGGGCGTCCACACTGCTCCCAACGATCAGTTCGTATCCATCGACTTTCACCATAGGCTGGACGGTTACACCGAGGAAGTTTTCTGGCCCGGCTTTTTCTCGTACACTAGATTCAATGGCCCGATACGCTTGACGCACGGATTCCTCATCTCGCAGATTGAGTTTCACACCGCCCACATCGGATTTGTGAGTAATCGTCTCCGAATTGAGTTTCAGTACGATGGGGAAACCCAGTTTCTGCGCGCACGCGACTGCATCGGACTGGCTGCGCGCCACCCGCGTCTCGACGGTCGGAATCCCGTAATGAGCCATCACTTGCTTTGACTCCGCTTCGGTTAAAATCGTCCGGCCTGGGGCACGTATTCTCTCGAGCAGCTCCTTTACCTCCGCTTGTGCTTCGCCGAGTAAGCTCAAATCTTCGGTCATGGAAGGCGTTTCGTAGATTCCGCGGAGGTTGTAAGTGAAATTCCACATATACGTGAAGGCTTGGACCGCGGTGTCTGGGTAAGAAAAGGTGGGAATCCCGGCGGCGTTTAGTGCGGCAATCCCTTTCGCTACTGACTTGCCGCCCATCCAGCTTGCCAGCACTGGCTTGCCGTGATTTTTGGCGTGCGACTTTAGGGCCTCCGCAACTTGTCCAGGGTCCGTCATTCCTTGAGGTGCGAGGATGGCCAGCAAGCCGTCGCTGTTCGGATCCTTCGCCGCGATATCCAACGCCTTCGAGTATCGTTCGGGATCGGCATCGCCGAGGATGTCAATTGGATTGCCATGGCTCCAGTGAACAGGCAGGAGCTCGTTGAGTGCCTGGAGCGAGGCGTCCGAGATGGAAGCAAGTTCTCCGCCGGTGGCAAGAAGTGTATCGGTCGCGAGCACGCCAGGCCCGCCGGCATTGGTGAGAATCATGAGGCGAGGTCCTCGGGGTCGGGGCTGTTTTCCCAGCACTTCAGCCATGTGGAACAGGTCGGAGATGCGCCGCACTCGCAAGACTCCGCAGCGGCGCAGGGCCGCATCGAACACTTCGTCGCTGCCGGTTAACGCACCGGTATGCGAGCTGGCCGCCTTCGATGCTGCTGCGGTACGTCCCGCCTTGATCACGATAATCGGCTTGCGAAGCGCGACTTCGCGAGCCGCTGAAAGGAAAGAGCGCGCGTCGCCGACCGATTCCATATAGAGAAGAATGCTCTCGGTGGCCGGATCATCTCCAAAAAAGTCGATCAGGTCGCCCCAGCCGACGTCGAGCATCGATCCCGTGGAAACGATCGCGCTGAAGCCGACTTGCTCTTCCAAACTCCAGTCCAGAATTGCGGTCAGCAGAGCGCCGCTCTGGCTCAGAAATGCCACGTTGCCGGTGCGGGCAATGTCTTGCGCAAAAGTTGCGTTCAGACCCAAGCCGGGATTCATCACTCCAAGACAATTTGGGCCAATCAACCGCATGGTGCCACGGCGAAGCTGCTCCTGAATCCGGAGTTCGAGCGCCGCGCCTTCCGCGCCTCGCTCCTTAAAGCCTGCCGAAATCACGACGGCTGCACGGACTCCGGCATCGACACACTCGCCGATAACACCCGGTACGGTCTGTGCGGGAGTGACCACCACGACGAGGTCCACCTTTTCGGGAACATCGCCGATCTTGGCGTAAGAACGAAGGCCGAGCACCTCTGTTCGGTTGGGGTTGACCGCGTATGTCTTCCCATGTAATGCCCCAGAGAGCGAATTGTCGAGGACCGTGCGGCCTACAGTGCCTTCCCGGTCGGTAGCTCCAATAACGGCAACAGATTTCGGCGAGAAAAGACTTTGAAGGGCAGAACGCTTTTCCAAGGCACTGGCGTCCGAATCAGTCATAAGCAGACTCTACCCCGATGCTTACATAACACCCAGCAACTATAGAATGAGTAATGATACGAGAGGCGCGTAGCGCATGCACTCTAGAAATCCGTCAACTTGTGGAAAGGGAGGGCTACACGAACCGCATTGAGGACGGCTGCCAGATCAATGATCTCCTGGGCGATCGCGCCTTCGATCGGTGAGAGCTTGGCGAACGCCGCGGCGATCATTCCGATGACGCTGAGCCCAATTCCCCCTAGGGCGCTGATCAGCGCGATGGAACGCATCCGCCGACCGATGTGGATCAACTCGTCTACCTTTCCGAGGGATGCATCGAGGATCACCGCGTCGGCGGCCTCCGCGGTGATGTCGCTGCTCATTCCGAATGCGACTCCGACCGTGGCCGCCTGCATCGCGGGAGCATCATTGATGCCATCTCCGACGAACAATGTCTTGCTCCGTTTGGTTTCCTGTCGAACGATGGAGACTTTTTCTTCGGGACTCTTGCCTGCATATACTTCGGTGATACCCACAACATCGGCTAAATAGCGGACCTCCGAATCGCGGTCGCCCGAAACCAGAAGGACACGGCTAATGTGATGGCGAGGACGGAGATGATTCACAAAGCTTGGGCCCCCAGCGCGGACAATGTCGCGAAAGCGAAACGTCGCGGCGTATAGGCCATCGATGAAGACTACACACTCGAGGCCCGTTGCTGCCGCGGGCAATAAAAATGTCCCGTCATCTACTTTGTTTCGGCCAGTGATCCAAACTTCCCGCCCGGCGACCTTTCCCCGCAGGCCCTCACCCTGTTTCTCACTGATCTCCGTGACCGGATCGAGCGCGATCCCGGCATCGCGGGCAGCGTCGAGAATCGCTCCGGCCAGCGGATGTTTTGAATATTGTTCCAGGCTCGCCGCGATTCCCAGAACGCTGTTCTCTGATACGCCCGGCGCACAAAGCTTTTCCGTCAGAGATGGACGGCCATAAGTCAATGTCCCGGTCTTATCGAATATCAAGGTTTTGCAGCGATTGATCTGTTCGAGCACGGCCGGGTTCTTGATGATAATGCTTCGCCGCGCTGAGAGCGAAATGGCGCCGATCACCGCCACGGGAATTGCCAGCAGCAGTGGACAAGGTGTGGCAATTACGAGCACGGCCAGAAATCGGTGCGATTGTCCGCTGAGAACCCAAGCCGCCAGCGCCAAGGTGACTGCGAGCGGGGTGTACCAGGCGCCCAGCATATCCCCCAGGCGCCGCAGGCGCGGCCTCCGCTGCTGCGTTTCCTGCATGACCTGTATGATTTTCGCGTATCGCGAATCGATCGGAAGTTTTTCAGCCCGAATGGTGAGCGCGGTCTCGCCGTTCACGGCTCCGGAGAGCACCTCGGACCCTGGCGTCTTGGACATTTCGAACGGCTCTCCGGTAAGGTAGGCCTCATTCATCCTGCCTTGACCTTCCAGGACTACTCCGTCCACCGGACAGATTTCATGCGGAAAGATAACAAGAGTTTCTCCTACCTGGACGGAACCAATTTCTATATCCGTGATTCCGGTTTTTGCCTTGCGATGCGCTGTTTGCGGCATTCGCATTGCCAGCGCTTTGAGCACTGAAGAGGCGCGCCGCGTCGCGAAGTTTTCGAGAGCCGTACCGCCCGAAAGCATCAACACGACGATCGAGCCAACCAGATATTGTCCCATCACGACGGACACCACGATGGAAATGCCCGCCAGCAAATCGGAACCAAACTCACGCGCAAAAACCTTGTGCAACAATTGAAAAGTGAGAGGCAGACCGCCCAGAATCAGCGTGAGGTACAGGGGAATGAACTGAGCCAGGGAAGAAGTCCGGAAGCCATAACGAAGCACAAGGTGTGCTGCGATTCCTGTGGCTGCCAGGGCAGCAATAAAGAAATCGCCACGCGACGAGTTATCTGCCAATGACTGGAGAGGAACCCGGGGTTGAGGGACGCGCCCTTGGTCGACGGTGTTCCGAGTCCTCTCAACCCCGGACTCTGTTGCCACGGTTGGCATCTGCGCCACACGCACCTCGATGGCCTCTCACCCGCGGACAGTAAGTACCGGGCACTCGGCTTGCGTGACGATGCGGTGCGCCGTCGAGCGCGACAGGTGTGTTGTCGCACCCATGTTGACTGCCGCGCCGCGGACACCAAGAACGATCAGATCGGCGCCCAGCGCGATGGCGACTTCCAAGATCTTTTCCGCCGCTGGCCCCTTTTCTACTCTTGTGCTCGGTTCACACCAGGACTTCGCTTCAGGCGGTACCAATTCACGGAGCCGACGTAGCGTGGATTCGAAATAATTCTCAGCATGAACCAATTCTCCAACCTCGGCTTCACCGATGACATGGAGGATCGTCAACCGCGCTTCGTGTTCCTGTGCAAAAGAAACCGCGTATGGCAACGCACTCAACGATTCCGGAGAGAAGTCGGTCGCATAGAGAATCTCCTTCATTTTGAGGCGGCGTTCGGTATCACTCGAAACGTGCGGGCCAACGGTGAGCACTGGACATGAAGCGCGCCGGAATACTTCCTCGGCTACAGAGCCGAGTACAGCCCTTCCTACTCCCGTCCGTCCCCTTGTGCCGATTACAATCAGGTCGATGTTCTGTTGCTGCACCATGTCTGTAATTGCGGGCCAGAGATCACCCTCACAGACCAAAACGTCATGCGGAACAGTGGACAAGATTTCATGTAATTGTTGTGCTTCGAACTTGGCTTGTTCCTTTGCTGCTTCGATGATTTGCGGCATCGCCTCGGGACCGACAATCAGAGGATACGGCGATCGGACGTGCAGAGCATGGACTTTCGCTCCGTAGCCTTTTGCCAATCCCAAAACGTAAGGCAGGGCGCTCGCCGCCGCGGGTGAAAAATCAGTGGCATACAGAATGCTCTTGAGTGAAATCCGCGTTCTTGTGCCGGTCGCGTTCATGACTTACCTCCTTGCACACGATGAACTTCCAGGTGCGCAGAGGATGTGATGTGTCTCACCTCGGAACGTGACATGAATCACTTCGCTGGCCTGGTCCTCCTGCTAGCTTTAAAAAGCCGAGTTGGCTTCAGTGGGGGCGTTACGTAGCGACGAGGACTAAAGTCGAGGGCTCTCCTCGCATGCAGTTTCGAGGACAGCATGTTGAGAGTTATGCTGCAGGCAAAATCGAGAGTGGTAAGCGTGAATGTTGAGGGAAGTATTGTTGCACGGAGTCTTCTATGAAATACAAATATGATCTTTTTGAGAAATTCCCAGATGGCTCGTCTCTTTGGCGAGATTCTGTTCTCGGATTTGAAACTACCCGCATGCGATTGCTGGAATTGGCCCAGAAATCGAAGAGTCAATTTTATGCAATCAATCTAATAACAGGCGAAGTTCTTGCCTTCAACCCGGCACTGGATGCTCATGGATTCCGCATACCTTCAAAATCTGAAGGACGAAGCAAGAGCCATGCTGCTTAGGGACGGTAGGTGTAGCGGATGCCGATGTCATCCTGCGACTTCTACGAATAAATAACTCCGGACGAGATGTGCTGCACTGTGATGTCACCCGGCAATCGGTTCCGCATCGCCATAGACATTCACCTATCGCAATCGGTGAGTACGCCGCCCACGTTTTGCCTCAGGCTAGGCTCAGGAACTAGCGGCGGCCCCGGCCGGGGGGCGCCCCATGGAACCCTCCTCCACGAAAACCTCCGGGCGGCGCAAAGCCGTGTCCATACGGATAATGGTACTCGCCGAAACGATGAGGTTGGCGGCCATAGTAACCGTAGAAAAAGAAAGGAGACCGATAGACGAAAATCGGTGAATAAAAGCCCCATCCAAATGGACTGTAGAAGATTCCATCCGCCGGAAGAAACGTCCAGACTCCAAACCATGGGTTCCAATACCAACCCGCGCCGTACCAACCGGGACCATACCAGGTGGGACCTGGGCCAACATAGACGCGCGCTTGATCAACAGCAGCCTCCGACAGATATCCAGACCGCAGAGCGCTCCAACGAAAAAAATCATCTTCGTATTGGCGAGTATCAAAGCCTTGCGCCTTCAGTTTGCCGCCAGCGTTAAGCGCAAGCTCTCGCTCTCCCGTCAGCTTGATATTCTGATCTTTGGCATGAACCTGCGCGGCACCCTTAAATACGCGAATCTGCTCGTGGTCAGCGTCGAAGTCATACAACCCGTTCTTCAACAACTTCGTGCTCACGTCGTTTTGATCTATTCGAATATCGTTTTCCTTGCGGATATCCAAGGCTTCAATCACGGCGCGGCCTTTGTTCAGCTCGACCTCGGTGTTAGCCAAATCCTGCGAGATCATCTTCACAGTGCTGTTCTCGGCTATGGGATATAGTTTCTCGACGGTTGCAAAAGTCATTCTTCTCTATGCTAATTCCGTTGTTGCCTTGAGTTTCTTCCGCATCATTGAACGCTTAGGCAAAAGTTTTCGCGGCCCGCCTCGGGATGCATGGCTGTCGGCTATCGCCGCCAAAGACATCCGAGGACATTCGTTTGGTGTGCACAAGGCGTTTGACAAGGCCGGGGCAATTGTCGGCCCGCTTGCAGCCTATGGATTGCTTTCGTGGCTCGGACAAACCGCCGCATCTTTTCGAACGGTGTTTTGGGTCGCGTTTGTTCTTGCCGTGCTTGCTATGTTCGTGCTGGGCTTGATCAAGGATCAACCGGATGTTCAACACCAACACGAAAGTATCTTCACAGCATGGAAGACGTTGAGTCCCGGATTCAAACGCTACCTTGTCGCAGCCGGGATTTTCTCACTGGCGTACTTCAGTTTCGGCTTCCTTCTTTTGCGTGCAAGTAGTGTCGGTTTCTCCGTCAAGGATGTCATCTTGCTTTACGCATTGTTCAACGCATCTTTCGTAGTCGCCGCTCCGCTCATTGGCAAGCTGGGCGACCTGATCGGCAGGACGCGGGTTGTCGTGTTGAGCTACCTAATCTATCTGGTTATGAGCCTCGGTTTCGCTGTCGCAACGACGAAGCGGCAGATCATCTTCCTATTCGTCATCTACGGCGTCTTCTATTCGATCGACGAAGCACAAAGTAAAGCGTTCATCGCGGATGTCGAACCCGAGCGACGCGGCACAGCGATCGGCGTCTGCAATTTCGTGACGGGAGTTATCTACCTGCCTGCATCGCTGATCGCGGGAACCTTGTGGGCAGCGCACCCAAGCATCGTCTTCATCTTGGCGGCCTTCTTCTCGCTTGTGGCAATCACTGCATTCGTTTCATTGCGGCCTGCACAGCAATAGGAATCTGGCAAAAATCTGAACAGACCAAATTCTTGCCACTTCCGAGGAAGTCCGCTGATCGGAATGTAGCTTTTTGTGGGAGGCGCGTGGGGTTTTGCCTGTCTCGGGCTGGTAAGCGAAGCAGAAATCATAGTGTGACGGAGGCACGCCATGAAAATAGTCACAGATTCCCTAGGTCCAAACCATCCGCGGCCGATGCCACCTTTGAGCCAATCACGACGCGGTGATATGGCCTGCGAAACCCTCTACGTTCTCAAGCATGTCCGGTGTGCAAAGGTCGGAGAATCCGAACCTGCGGCACGAGGGATCGAAATCCACCAAATCCTGGCAACCTACATCAACCACCTGGTCAGAACAAAACGCGCGACGGACCTCGAAGTGTTCGACGCCTTGATGAAAGGGGCGGGGACCAAGGCACGAGAAGTTCTGGAGAAGTTCCGGAACAACCACGCATTTGACTCGGAGAAGATCCTAGCGACTGAACTCCATATCGCGCTCGATGAAAACTTCGTTCCGATCAACTATCCGGGAGATGGCGGACCAATAGCTACGTACGAGGGGACGCTTGACTTGGTGATGCTTCATTCCTTCACCGAAGCCGAGATCGAGGACTGGAAAAGCTACTACCAAATCATCGACGCGGACACCTTCCAATCGAAGTTCTATCCGCTCTTGCTGATGTGCCTCAACCCTTCGCTGGAACGGGTGAAGTTCGTTCTGGAGTTCGTGCGATATGGAGTTTCGCGCTGTGTTGAATACACACAGGAAGATATGCCGTGGCTCAAGGAATTGGCGCGGAGGGAAAGGGCACGCCAAAGAAAGCTCCATGAATTAGTTTCCTCTGGAGACTGCAACTTGAAGGTCTCACCAGGCAGGCACTGCACTTGGTGCCCGCTCTTGCTGAACGGCTGCCCGGTGGCAGAGACAAATCCTTACGGGCAGATGACTGCTGAAGAACGACTACGGTTTGCCCTTTGGCGGCAAGAGGCCGAAAAACAAAACACAAGGGCGCTTAAGGAACTGATGGTGGAGCACGGTCCGATCCGCTATCGGGATGAGAACGAGAGCGCGTACGTTGCTGGCTTCGTGCCAACCGAGAAGAGGTTCTATCCATACCAAGATGGCGTTTCCATTCTCGATGAATGGTTCACGACACATCCCTATGAGCGGTCCCTGCGAGAGAAACTCACGATTTCGGGGCTCTCTTCCGTGATCAAGGCGGAAAAGCGGTCCGAACTTGCGCAAAAACTGGCAGAGATCGCGGACGTGCGTATCGAAACCGAGCTAAAGATCGGGCGTGAAGCAAGGAACGGCGGTAAGGAGCGAGGGACATGAGAATTCTGACGCTGACTTTGAAGAACTTTCGATCACACCAGGAGACGATCCTGGACCGTGATCGATTCGACTTCGTGCGTGGGCCCAATGCCAGTGGCAAGAGCTCTATTCAAATGGCACTGGAGTATTTGTTCACGGGTCGCTGTGCGATCACAGATGCGGCTGGTCGCGGAGCCGAATCTTTGATTCGGACTGGGGCAAAGGAGCTTGAGGTTTCGGCAACTCTTGAAAACGGTGAAACGATATGCCGACGGAGAACGCCGAGGTCGCAGATCGTTGAGCTGAATGGAAATCGCGTCCCCATTGACACTGCGGGGGCCTCCCTGGAGAAACGCTTTGGCTCAGCTGACGTTTTGTCCGCTGTGCTGAACGCGGGCCGATTCATCGAAATGTCGGAGGCCGAACAGAAGAGACTCTTGGCCCAGGTGGTCGACGCAGGGAAAGTGTATATTCCTGAAGAATGGGTGGGTAACTTCGAGGGAGGCCAAGTGAGCGCGACCGCAATCTATCATCTGGCAATCGAACGCTTTCGCGGCATCAAGACGCTCTCGTGGCATTCGCAGAAGGGCCTCAACCTTATTCTGGGCGGCGGGGACGTCGGAAAGACAACTATTCTCGACGCAATTGCACTTCTTCTCAATCCAACGAACTTTGTGAACCTTCTCGATACTGACTACTATCTGCGCGATGTCGACGCGGGCTTTGCGATTGAGGCCGTTCTCTCGTTGCCGTCCGGCAGCGGCATTGACGCGCAGGTTAAGCACTCGTGGCCATGGGAATGGAATGGCACTGACGCCGTCGTGCCAAGCGCCGATCCAGATGCTGCGACGACGGGCGAGCCAGTCTATCGGCTGCGTGTGCGCGGGACAGAAGACCTTGATCTGGCGTATGAAATCGTCCAGCCGGACGGCGACATCGACAGCCTCTCAGTTACGCTGCGTCGCTCCATCGGCCTTGTGCGTCTTGGCGGCGATGGCCGAAATGACCGCGACCTCCGGCTCGTCCAGGGTTCGGCTCTTGATCGCCTGCTTTCAGATAAAGGCTTGCGTTCACGGATGGCGAGTGAGCTAGCCAAGAACGACGTCAAGGAAAACCTGACACCTGACGCAAAGAAGGCTCTCGAAGAACTCGATCAGACCTTCAAGAAGCAGAGTCTGCCAGATGGCCTCGATCTGTCCGTCACCGGAGGCCAGGGACCGTCCATTGTTGCGCTGGTTGGCCTGACGGCCCACCGTGCAGGCGTGCAACTGCCCCTTGCGAATTGGGGCGCAGGAACACGGCGGCTCTCGGCACTCGCCATTGCCGAGCAGAACCATGGTGAATTTCCCATCACACTCGTCGACGAAGTCGAGCGCGGCCTCGAACCCTATCGCCAGCGGGCACTCGTCGAAAAGCTGCAGGCGGCTCACTCCCAGGTCTTCGTTACTACGCACAGTCCATCCGCCATCGCCGCTGCCTCGAACGCGGCGCTCTGGTACGTCGATCACGCGGGAAAGATCGGGTTTCTCGACGCCGTCAAGACTGCAAGGCATCGTAAAAATGACCCGGACACTTTTCTTTCACGCCTGGCAATCATTGGCGAGGGCTCGACCGAGGTAGGTTTCGTTCGCGCTCTTCTTGAGAAAGCGATCGGTCCGCCCCTGGAGCAGCACGGGATACATGTCAGCGACGGCGGGGGGCATGAGATCACGTTGGATCTTCTTGAAGCTCTAGCCAAAGGCGGGCTGTGCTTCGGAGGATTTGCTGACGACGAAAGCAAGTATCCAACACGGTGGGGTGACCTTGCCACAGGGCTCGACAGGCTCCTCTTCCGATGGAAGTCCGGCACCATCGAGCAAAACATCATCGGTGCCGTGCCGGATGACAAGCTCGAAGCGTTGTTGACCGATACGGAAAATGACAAGACAGGAGCGCGGCTGCGGACATTGGCGGATCGTCTTGGACTGGCCAAGAAGGATTTCGCGTCCATTAAAGCCAAAGCCACCAATCTCAAGGCGCTCATCATCGACGCTGCCTTGGGCATAGTGCCTGCCGATAAAGCAGCGGAGAAGAAGACATATCAGAGCCACGGTCAGACATGGTTTAAATCGACGGCAGGCGGGCGCGAACTCGCAACAAAGGTCTTTAACTTTGGACTCTGGCCGACATTCCGGGCGCAGCTCCTTCCTTTTTGTAACGCCGTTCGGCGGGCTGTAGAACTTCCTGAAATGACGGATCTCACTCCGTGAGCGATGCCAGCGTTCACGCCGCGCTTCGATCCGACGCCCCGCTTGTCGTTGTCGAAGCACCCGCTGGTTGCGGGAAGACCCATCAGGGTGCTGACTACGCCGGGGAGATCGGCTGCGTGAATGGTTCTGGCCGCCCGCTTATTCTGACGCATACCCATGCGGCGTGTTCCGTGTTTTCCGACCGCACAAAAGGAACACGGGCGCGCGTCGACATCCGCACGATTGACAGCGTCATTCTCATGCCCTGTGACGCCAGAACTTTTCCGGACAAGCTTGAAGCTAGGTGCCTGCTCTACGTTGCCCTCAGCCGCGCCCGAAGCCGCCTGCAGCTCGTCGTCTCACGCAACAGCCCAAGTCCACTGCTAGCAATCTGAAGGTTTCACTGTGGTGCTTGGCCGGATAACCAACGCTGTCCGCTGACTCAGCCGCAAGTCTTGTCTAAGTCCATTGTTGTATGTATAATTCTCCATAGTTGGAGTATATACGAGGAGTTGAAATGGCGACTCTCAATCGACCTCTGACGGGATTAGGGTGGGACCAACCAGCAGACCTCTCTAATAAGGAGGTCGTAAAGCGGCTGAGCCCATCTGCCGTCAAAGGGTTCCTGAAGATCGCAGCGCTGTGGGAGCTGCGCGACGAAGATGCCAGGCAATTACTCGGCGGCATGTCGAATGGCGCGTTTTACGAGCTGAAGAAAACAGGTTCGAGATCGCTTGATCAGGATCGATTGACGCGAATCTCACTCCTCACGGGTATCTTCAAGGCACTCAATATTCTTTATGGAAAGAAACTCGCCGACCGTTGGGTTCATTTGCCAAATACGAATCCAATGTTTGCCGGAGAGACGCCGCTCGTCTACATGATCAAAGGCGGAATGCCTGCCATGCTGAGGGTGAGACAACTTCTCGACGCCCGTCGGGGTGGACGATAGGTGCTTCCGCATGTTTCGCGTCTTCTCCAGGACGATACTCATCGACTGATCCCCTCTGCATACGACAAAGAAACCGTTCTCAACAGACTGACCACTGATTCTGCTGAGCTGAGTGCTCTCTTCGAACTCGAGGGCGCGACGAACGAGCGGCTTCTCGGCGAGGCGGGGCTTCTGCCTGGGATCACGGTTCGGGAGCTGGTGTTTGGCCTTTCTTACTCCCACATCGTGAATGCGGCGTTCACTCATGCCAAGCCTTTCGGAAGCCGCTTCAACGGTCCAGAACGAGGCGCATGGTACGCGGGATTCTCACTCGAGACTGCGGGCATCGAAGTCGCCTTTCATAAGGCAGAAGAGTTGCGGGAAATCAACTGGCAAGAGAAGGAAACGTTTCTTTACTCTGATTTCTTGGCAGATTTCCGAGGAGAATTTCACGATATTCGTGGTAATACCCGTTTTGCCAAATGTCTGGATCCGAACAGCTACAGGGCCTCGCAGAAATTAGCGCACGAACTTTTGGACGCAGGATCCGCTGGCATTGTCTATCCGAGCGTTCGGCGCAGCGGAGGAACCTGTATTTCGTGCTTTCGTCCAGCGCTCGTGAATAACGTCCGACGGGGCGGCCAGATTTCGGTGGAATTTGAGACTGCACTGGCCACGCCCGTAATCCGTCCCGTTCACTGAATTGAAATTCAAACTCAAGCTCGTCTCTGCTTTCACAGGTTGTGATCCAGTCCTTTTTCTCTCTCTGCCGATTTTGTACTTTAAGATCCAAAGAATATTCAATACTCTGTCGGACGCCTTATGACATAGTGGCGGCTTTGAAAGAGCACTGGCGTGTACCAAGATTCAAGCTTTGAGGGGAATTCAGGTGACACATTCAACGCGGTCCTACATGGGAGCTACTCCTTACGATGGCGGCGTGACGTTCCGCGTGTGGGCTCCGTTTGCTTCGGATGTGCAAGTCCAGGGAGATTTTAATAATTGGAAGCCGGGCACCCATCTCTACTCCGAAGGGAACGGCTATTGGAGCGCGGATCAAGCTGGCGCGGCAGTGGGACAGCAATACAATTACCTGATCACAAACGCCGCTACGGGCGCCGTACTGACGCACGTTGATCCTTACAGCCGCGCATTCAAGACGCGCGGAGGACCCAGTCTGATCGCTCCGAGCGATACGCGATATGCCGACACTTCCTATACAACTCCAGCATGGAATGAGATGGTGATCTACGAATTACACGTGGGCACATTTGTGATCGACAGAACGCTGCCACGGCCGGGCGGCACGTTCGCTTCGGTCGCTACGAAACTCGATTATTTGAACGCCCTCGGGATCAACGCGATTGAAATTATGGCCGCTGGAGAATTCGAGACTGATACTTCGTGGGGATACAACCCAGCTTACATCTTCGCAATTGACGAACAGTACGGTGGACCGGACGGATTCCGTGCCTTTGTGCACGAGGCGCACAAGCGCGGCATTGCAGTGATCATGGATGTTGTTTACAACCACCTGGGCTATCCCACGGGCGATATGTGGCAGTTCGACGGATGGAGCCAGGGCGGTCAAGGCGGAATCTATTTCTACAATGATTGGAGGAGCACAACCCCTTGGGGCAACACCAGATTTGACTATGGCCGACCCGAAGTGCGGAATTACATTCTCGACAACGCGCGCCGCTGGCTGCGACAGCGATTCGCGGACGGCTTGCGCTGGGATGCGACCGGATGGATACGCAACGTCTACGGCAACAACGACGATCCGGCCAACGACCTGCCGGATGGATGGTCGCTCATGCAAGCGATCAATGCCGAAATCAAGAAAAGCCAGCCATGGAAGATCAGTATCGCCGAGGACATGCGAGGAAACGAATGGTTGACGAAAGGAACTGGCGATCGCGGGGCAGGCTTCGATGCGCAGTGGGAGGCGCAATTCGTGCACTGCGTGCGGTCGGCGATAATCACAGCGGATGATTCGGCGCGCGACATGTATTCGGTCCGCGATGCGATTTGTCACAAATATAACGGCGACGCTTTCGAGCGCGTCATCTACACGGAATCACACGATGAGGACGCGAACGGGCAGTCGCGCGTCCCCGAGGAGATCTGGCCGGGCAATGCCAGCAGCTATTTTTCGAAGAAGCGATCGACATTGGGCGCGGCACTCGTTTTCACGGCACCAGGGATGCCGATGATTTTCCAGGGGCAGGAATTTCTCGAGAGCGGTTATTTCAGTGACATGAAAGCGTTGGACTGGACGAAGCAGCAACTGTTCAGCGGTATCCTCGCGATGTACCGTGACCTAATCCGTTTGCGGCGAAATTGGTTTGATAACACAGCAGGACTGAAAGGACAGTCATTGAACGTGTTCCATGTGAATGACGCAGCCAAAGTGATCGCGTTTCACCGTTGGGACCGCGGCGGGCCGGGCGATGATGTCATTATTGCGATTAATATGGCGAATCAGTCATACGACTCGTATTCGATTGGGTTCCCACGCGAAGGTGAATGGAAGGTTAGGTTCAACAGCGATTGGAACGGTTATAGCTCCGATTTCGGCAATCATCTGTCTTATGACACTACCGCGAGTCAGCCCGGACGGGATGGGATGCCGTACAGTGGCAATATCGGAATTGGTCCCTACACCGCGATTATTCTGTCGCAGGGATAATCTAGCTAAGCAGCTGACCGCGAGGCCGAAGAAAAGCGTTGACCTTGCTCGACTGTTATTTGGGGGAATCGCCTAGAGGTATCGGTGGAATTTGGGAATTCTTTAACTACTCCGGTATACCGTCCCGCGTTTGACCTTGAAACAGCTCAGAACTCAGACTTGGAATCCCGGTTTTGACGAATCGCGATCCACTGCTTCACGTCTTCCAGCTCGACCTGCTCCATCCGGGAATGCTCCGGATTTCGGGCAATCGCGTGTCGCTGGGACCGCTATGAGCAAGTCGTATGTAAATGACTCTTTGCCCTCGAAGGAAATGGTGCGCGTCACTGGATTCGCTTCCGTGAGTTTCTGGAAGGGATGGAATGCAATCTCCCGGTCCTCGACCATTCTTCTGACTGCGTTACCAAGTTCCGGCCCGGCCACAGGCATTGGCAGGGGTTCGGGTGTGAACAAGTGAAGATCCACTTTATCTCGCAGCCCGCATCTCTTAAACAGGTCCGCGATCAGCATCGCGCCTTCATAGGGTGCTGTGGGGCATTTGAAAGGAGGGCCGGCAACTACGATGGCAATTTTGCCTCTGCTGAAGTCGCGCAGCACGATACGCAATTTGCTAGCGCCATCAAACGTGTAGAAGGTCTGAGCGGATTCGGCAAGCCCTGGGATACTGTCGGGGGCAAGCTCCGCGCCCAGAGCCACTACGAGGAAGTCGTACGTCAGCGATCCGGCAGAGGTCTCTACCCGATGCGCGGCCAGATCAACGCCAAGCGCCTCGCCGTGCAGCAATTCCACGCCTCTAAGCACAAGCTGTTGCACGTCCCGCGAAATCTCTTCTGGCCGCGTTTGGCAACACCAACGCCATCTGCGAGCAAGAAAAGATTCACCGTTACCTGATTGGCGAGCAACGCGGACGCATAACGGAATGCGTTGTATGCTTTCTCGCTTCCGTAGGGTGCATCCTGAAGAATCATCGTCAGCTTGTCCACGCGAGTCTGCCTCCCTCTAACTGTTACTCCAGGCTTTCACGCACCCACACGGGCACCTTTCATTTGCCGGACAATCGTGCCTTCCCGCTGCATCTGATCGAAGAGAATTTCCCGGATCAGATCGAACGCATCGAGGATCTTGGGATTCGCCAGCCGGTAGTACACGGCATTCCCCTCTTTGCGGGTCCCGAGCACGCGCCGGTGTTTCATCATGTTCAAGTGCTGGGAAAGGTTGCCGATGGCAACGTCGAGCCGGTCGGCCATGTCCGAAACAGACATCTCCCTATCACGGAGCGTGTTCAAAATCTGCAGGCGCAACGGATGCGAGAAAACCTTGCACATTTCAGCGTGCCGAGCATAGACCTCGGCTTGCGAGTCGGTTGTTCTTGGATGGTTTCTTAGCATAGTCCCTCTATTGAATTCTATAGAAACATAGAATACTAGAGTCTTCTATGTCAAGGAGGGCTTGTCGCCTCTAACGGCAAGGAACGCCGCGCCTACGTGACCTAAGAAAGAGAAGGCGTGATCGTGTTCACCCACGACGTGCGCGGCGAGATTGGAAGGCGGGTAATACACGCACCCGCGAGCGGCGCCAATCTGAAACCCAACCTGCTGCAGCAAATGTTGCAGTTCACCAACAGTCCAGAAATGGGCATCTCTCCACCTTGAGGAGCCAAGCCATCCTCGCACCCTGCGCGACACTGCCCAAGAGCTGTATCCGCCGAGTTCACCGATGACGAACGACCCGCCCGGTCGCAATACGCGGCTGAGTTCCTGCACGACCTTCAGAGGATCCCTGATGAAGCAAAGGATGGTGACGGCAAGAACGATGTCGAATGTGTCCGAGTCATATGGAAGCGATTCGGCCGAAGCTTGGCGCCATTCGACGGATGCGCCGCAGACTGCCGCCCTGCGCCGGGCAGAGGCGAGCATGGCGTCCGAAATATCGACGCCGATTACCCGGGCGCCCATTTGGAAGGCTGCAATGGAGTACGTGCCGTCGCCGCAGCCGAGATCGAGCATGTATTTGCCGCTGATATCTTCAGCAAGTCGGGGAATAGCCTCTTCTTCGAGGCGCTCAGTGAGGGCACCGAGGTAGGATTCTCTCCAACGCGCGTATTCTTCAGGGTCAATCACATCAGGGGCTTCGCGACAAGTACCCGCGTAAGCGGACGCTATTTGTTGGTGTTTTGACGGCATAAAAAGATTACGGAGAAACCTTTTGGCATGCCGATGCGATAGGCCCGCGAGGTGCGCTCCGCCAGCTTATCTGGACTGGTTAGTCGTACAAGTATTAACGCCAAATATCGCCCATGCCGGACAATACCGCACGAATCCTGTGACCAGGGCGATGGCACCAACCACATAGCCAACTATGGCCAGCGTGCCGCTCAAAATATGAGATAAGCCTAAGCCGACCAGCACCACACCAATCAGTATGCGAACAACTTGTTCTACGGTTCCAACATTGCGCGACATCTTGCACGCTCCCTTCATCGGCTGAGAAGGTTGGCGATTCTGAACCAGACTGGCAAGGATGTTCACGGATGGATTCTATCTGCTTCTTCAGCCGTTGGTTTTAGGCAATCTGAATCGCACTCGCACCCTCGCAGGTGCTGAACGAATCAAGCCGCTTTCGACTCGAGCGGAATCTTCTTGGCCTGAGCCGCCTTTGGGACCTTGAGTTCGAGGACGCCATCCTTCAGGTTAGCCTTCGCCTTTTCCGCGTCGATATCTGCCGGAAGGTCCACAACGCGAAGAACCTGGTTCGAGCATTGCTCAGAGTAAATCGTTTTCTCGTCTTTTCGTTCTTCGTGTGTCTCACGTTTTCCCGAGATCGTCAGGCGCCGCCCGTCGACATTAATTTCGACTTCCTTAGTGTTGAAACCCGGCACTTCGGCGCGGATGGTGAAGCCCTCTGGAGACTCCGAAACATCGAGGTGGGCCGGGTGGAATAACTCCCGTTCGGCCTGAAGCCAGTCTGCAACATCGTGTCCTGGCATGAGGCCGTTGGATTGGAAAATCTCAAACGCCCGCCGGCCTATGGAATCGAACATCTCTCGGATCTCGTCACTAAAACCGTCCAAGCGTATTGCCGGCGTGGCCTCACGAGCCAATTGTGTTGCTGATCCCTGCTGTGCCATGTCTAGCTTCCACGTACGCGGATGAACTACGCGTGCGAACATACCGCCGAAGGCGTTTGCAGTAGGTGTGCCGTATCACCCATTGCTGTGACTTAGATCACAATAATAAGCGTGGCAAGCGCGAGGTTCGAAATGCAGTGATCTGTATCACTGCTTGAGGGCACGGGACCGAGTTAAAAGGAGCAGAGTCGGAGGTTAAGCGGTTGCAATTCTTCCGGTAGGAGGATAACTTGCTTGCTCCTCTGTCTTCGCCTTGCCAAACGCTTCCCGCCGTGCAATTACGGCGTCACTCACTTTCTGCTGGCCCTGGTCCACCAATTCATGCAGGTGCAGCCGCGCCTGCCGAACCCTCATATTGGCCGTATCGATTCCATCGAGGCATTTCGTTGCTATCCATTTTCGGGTGTCTACTCCTGATTTCGGAGCGAAGAATACGCTTAATGCCGCCCCGATGCCCAAGCCGGCCACTAAGAAGGCAAACGCCGATCCATGACTTGTGCATTCCATTTTTTCGTATTGATTTTCTACTTGGTTTCTCATTTCTTCCTCCCTGTACTCGCGTGCCTTGCCTATAGCAAATCAAACGTTCCGGCGATGAATTTAGCGAATCGATTTTCTGAAAGAAGACTAGTCCGCATAAGGCTCGGACAGCTATGCGCTGCCTCACTTTGCAGCGTGACGTTCATCACATCATGGGAAGGGACGCATGGACTACAAGTTCACAAAGAAATGACACGGGGTGCGATAGTAGGGGATCAGGACGAGCGTAGTGAGTTTGTGATTTCTGGTAAGGACCTGGAGGTGAAGTCCTTCGTCTCTGATTCGAATGAATATGGCGAGCTGGGAACATTTTTCGCATGGTTCGGACATCGGTGTGCGCGGGACGGGAAGCTCTGTGGAAGAGGCGTTCGAGCAAGCGGCCATTGCGCTCACCGCCGTTGTAGCCGACGTTGTCACGATTGAGCAGAACGAGATAGTCGAGGTTCAGTGCGATGCCCCGGACCTTGAACTCCTGTTGGTCAGTTGGCTCAATGCGGTTATTTATGAAATGGCAGTTCGGAGGATGCTGTTTAGTAAGTTTCGAATCGTTCTGGCTGGGTGCTCGCTGACAGGCACCCTGGCTGGCGAAAGGGTACAGCCCGAACGCCATCGAGTTGCGGTCGAAGCCAAAGGGGCTACGGTCACCGCGCTGAGAGTCGCATGTGACCAGGACGGTCAATGGGTGGCAGAATGCGTCATTGATATCTGAAAGGCACGCCGGAGTACCTATGGACCCACAATCGCTTCTGCGTCATTCGGAGTTCGAATGGCGGATCAAGCCCACGGGTCAAATGCGGGTCCCGGGGATTATCTACGCGGACGAGCAATTAATTACCGACATGGACGAAAAAGTTCGCGAGCAGCTCACGAATGTCGCTGCATTGCCCGGAATACAACGCGCGGCGTACGCAATGCCGGATGCCCATTGGGGATACGGATTTCCGATTGGCGGCGTCGCGGCGTTTGACCCAAATGAGGGAGGCGTAATTTCCGCAGGGGGAGTCGGATTTGATATTTCCTGTGGAGTGCGTGCGCTGCGGACTACTCTCACAAAAACCGATTTGGAAGCCAAGAAGATTGATCTTGCCGATGCGTTGTTCAAAAGCGTGCCCGCTGGGGTGGGCAGCACCGGCGCAATCCGCTTGAGCGAACAGGAAATGGATAACATGCTTTGCGGCGGCGCGCAGTGGGCCGTGGGACAAGGATATGGGGACTCCGAAGATCTCGATTACATAGAAGAACGTGGGCGGGCGAGCGATGCGAAGTCTGAGTGCGTTTCGCACGCAGCAAAGAAGCGTCAGTGTGAGGAGATGGGAACACTGGGCTCAGGGAATCACTATCTGGAAGTCCAACGCGTCGCACAAATTTTCGATGCTGTAGCGGCCGAGGCGGTGGGGCTACACGAAAATGAGATCATCATAAGTATCCATTGCGGATCACGCGGTCTTGGCCATCAGGTCGGGACAGACTACCTGAAGAGCATGGTAATTCAGGGATATCGGCCGATTCCGGATCGGGAACTCGCCTGTGCCTCGATTCACTCGGAGCTGGGGCAGCACTACCTAGGTGCAATGCGTGCCGCCACCAATTGCGCACTCGCAAATCGGCAAATTATCACTCATCTTGTACGCGGCGCGTTTGAGCAGGTTCTACCCGGCGTCAATCTCGCTTTACTGTACGATGTATCTCATAACACGTGCAAGATTGAAATGCATTCTGTCGATGGCGATCGACGAGAGCTGTTCGTGCATCGCAAAGGCGCCACTCGCAGTTTCGGGCCAGGTCATCCCGACCTGCCACCATCGCTACAAGCAGTGGGGCAGCCGGTGTTGATCGGCGGCACCATGGGGACCGAGTCCTACATTCTGATTGGCACTGGCGAGAGCGAAAAATTGGCGTTCTCCTCAGCCTGCCATGGCGCCGGACGGGCGATGAGTCGAACCCAGGCGACCAAGCGCTGGCATGGGCGCCAGCTCATTGAAGAACTTCGCGAACGTGGTGTGTTGATTCGCACCCGGTCTTTTCGCGGTGTCGCAGAGGAGGCGCCGGGCGCCTATAAAGATGTTAGCGCCGTTGCGGGAGCCGCCGAGCAGGCAAACTTGGCGCGACGAGTTGCGCGCCTCGTACCCGAAATCTGTGTCAAAGGCTGATTCTACGTTTCCTTCGGTGCATGCCCGAACTATGAACTTTGGATAAATCTTGTGGCCCTCGTAGAATCGCCCGCCAAAAAACTAGCAGCCCAGCCGTCAGCAGGACCAACGACAGTACAATGAGTATTGCCATAACCGCATTCCTCCGTTTTATGTTTCGTTGCCACGTTCGCTCTTGGTCTCGTACCGCTCGAAATGACGTGCAACGTGCGGCGACGCGCTGTGTACAAGCGTTGTCATACGCTTACTTTGTGGCCTGCGGGCCATCACAATGGATGTGATCCAACTCACTTCTTATTGTGTCGATGTCGGAAGGTTTTCTTGAGTTGTGCACACAAACCACGGTCTACGTCTCCCCGTGTGATTCTCAGAGATTCGCAATAAGCGTTGATTTCATGACGATTCCTTACTCCCATGGAATCCAGATTCTCGAATGACTTCAACAGAGCAGTGTGCATGCATCGCAACGGATTCAGAAACGCTGCCCAACATGAACCTGTCGATGCCACGGTAGCCGTGCGATCCGACCACGATCAGGTCTGCACGCCAATCTTTCGCCTGCTCCAAGATGACTTCTCTGGCGTCGCCTACCAGCACAAAACCGGTTTCGATAGGTTTGATGTGCGCACCACTAAGTACCTGGTGCGCACGGGCAACGGCTTCTTCGGCTTGGCGCCGCGCCTCTTTTTGAATCGTCTCAACGGTATCTAGCGGCGGATAGGCAGGAGCAATGGCGGGCGACATCATCTCGCCTGCAAAAATGGAAAGCGGAACAGCGCTAACCACGCGTATCTGGCTGCCGACAGGCCAAGGGCGCTCAGCAACAGACCTCACAGCAGCCATCGCACAATCCGATCCGTCAGTGGCAATCAGAATTTTCATTTCAGTCGAAGCACTCGCAGAGTCTCGAGCGGGTCTTCGGACAATTTCAACTGAGCATGGCGACCTGTGGAGCGCAGCCTCAGCTACGCTGCCGAGCAGGAAGCGCATCAAGCCGCTAACCCCGTGCGAGCCGATGAGAACTAGGTCAGCACCCCATTCCTTGGCGTACTGTGCGACGGCTATCCGAGGATTGCCCTCTAGAACCCTTGCTGAACTCTGCAAGTCAGCATGATTGAGCTTCTCAGATGCCTCTTTAACGAAAATATTTGCCGATTGTCTCGCCGCCTGAAGGAGCAATGCGCTACTCGGTAACTGAGGCCAGTCGATGACGTGGAGGACGCAGGCGGTCGTTCCGGACGGCCACGGGCGCCTCGCCACTTCGTCTACTACGATCTTTGACACAGGCGAGGAGTCGATTGGGATCAAAAGTTTCGTCATGTTCCTGACCCGCCGGAATCACGCGTTCAGGCCGCCCAAGGAATTGAACCATTCGCACAATTGAAGAATATGTGTGCCGCGCCGCCGTTGACTGTGACTCAAGTCACATACGAAATTGGTAGCAGACGATAGAAACCTTGTGTGGACTGCCGAGACATGTGGGTTGCAGAGTCAGGACGAAACTGGTGGACGAAATTCTGAGCGGCGGGATAGTTGGCAAATGAAAATTCTACTCGCGATCGACGATTCCGAGTTCTCAAAGGCGGCGGTGCAGAGTGTCGTTACGCGAAGTTGGTCGCCGGACACGGAAGTAAGAGTCCTCCATGTTGTGGAGCCGCCATCCCTTTTACTCGGCCGTGAAATGACTGGCTATGACCCGGAATTCGAAACGGTTTGGAAAGCACTCCGGGAGCAGGCCAAAGTTTTGGTTACGAAGGCGACTGACGTTCTGCGCAAGTCAGGTCTGAATGCCACAACGGTGCTCATTGAGGGCGATCCGAAGTCACAAATTATCGACGTTGCCAAGGAATGGCCCGCCGACTTAATTGTAGTTGGGTCACATGGGCGGAAGGGTTTGAGCCGTTTTTTGATCGGGAGCGTGGCGGAAGCTGTAGTTCACCACGCCCACTGCTCCGTGGAGATTGTCCGTACTCCCAAGTAGTCGGAAGCTGTGCGAGAGTATGTTTACGCAGAACGCAAAAATGTCACGATCAGATGTGAGCGGTATCACATTCGAGCCATTGCGCAGCCTGCAAACTGGCACCATGAAGCGAAGTCACCGTTATCAAATTTCTAGGGCGGTTCTGGCCACCATCGGTGTGGCTCTTGCAGCCGTGGGATTCTACCAGGTGCGCGAACTGCTAGCGGCTTTGCTCATCTTCAGCCTATTGTTCGCCGCAGTGGGAATAGCTCTCTTGATCCTGTTCTTAATCCAGGAGGCCGCTCTCAAGGGAGTGAACTGCATAGAGGCGCGCGCGGTCTGCGTTCGCGCGTGGCATTCTGGCGTAACAGGACACCCAACCAAGGATCATGTGCTGAGGGGTTCACGATGGAACTGATGGATGTGATCAAGAACAGGCGTGCTATTCGCGAGTACACTGACGCTGAAATCGATCGTGCGACGATCGAGCGCCTCATCGGAGCTGCAGTCCTGGCACCGAGCGCGATGAATCTACAGCCCTGGGCGTTTGCGGCTCTGCTGGGTCGCGAACGTATCGAAGGCTACGCTAAGCGCGCGAAGGAGTGGTTACTTGCAAGTCTTTCGCAAACCGCCTATGACCCTTCGATCCGCCATATGCTCGAAGATCCCCAATTCGCTTTGTTTTATCACGCCCCCGCGCTTGTCGTCGTCCTAGCCAAGTCCTCAGGGACACAGGCTGCCGAAGATTGCTGCCTCGCAGCAGAAAACCTGATGCTGGCTGCTCGCAATGAGGGTTTGGGGAGCTGCTGGATCGGCTTCGCTCGTCCGTGGCTTGATTTGCCAGCCAAGAAATCTGAACTCAAGTTGCCAGAACACTATCATATCGTCGCGCCCATCGTGTTGGGCCATCCCAAAGCGTGGCCGGAATCACATGGACGGAAACCAGCGGAAATCCATTGGCTTCGATGAGGAGTGGGGTTACCGGTAGAGCGGTCAGACGTGAAGCGACGACGAGGCTGAGTGATGAAAAAGGTGAGGACCGCGATCCACCCCTCTTGCCACCCGGATCCGACGCCAGGGCCCTGAAAGGAGTTTTCATGATTAAATTCGAAACTACCATCGAGTCTCCGAGGTCTTTTGACGACACCGTGAAAGCGATTGAGCAAAAAGCTGCCGAGAAAGGGTTCCGCGTTTTGCACACGCATGATGTCGCTGCCACCCTGGCCGAGAAAGGATTTCGGAGAGATCCGTTGAAGATTATCGAAATTTGTAATGCCCGCTACGCGAATGCGGTCCTAGAGAAGAACGTAAAAGTGTCTCTCATGCTGCCTTGTCCGATCAGCGTGTATGAGCAAGAAGGAAAGACCTTCGTCAGTGCGCTGCTTCCTTCTCGAATTGCCAACTTTTTTCCTGGGGCGGGAATGGAGCCAATTGCCAATGAGGTAGAGAAGGCCGTTTTGGTGATCATTGGAGAAGCCACAAACAGAGAGATCACTGAACGACCCAACAATCAGCGAAGCAATGAAGAAGCTTCGTCGCGAATGGCCGAGGAAGGATGTCCCAACGTACCTGACGCAGCTCCGCCTGAGGGGACAAAATCCTTTGTGAAGACGGCGACGCGAAAGTGAAACTGGTGTGCATCATTTGATAGAACTCCCAGCACCTCAGTTATGTTAGGACGGCAAACTTGCTACAGGGAACTTATGAAATACGTCTTCGCAGTCATAGCTTGCCTGCTCATAAGCGTTGGCCTGCTTTGGGCAGGATCTTTGATGGCTTCTTGCGGCAACTGGAGTGACGCTTGGCTGTGCCGCGTCGCCGAGAGAGTGGGCCGTTCTGTGCTTGCGCCCGGTCTCATGACCGAGCTGTACAGCGGCTCAAGACTGTTAGTGCTTATTAGCGACACACTATTCTATGCGGGGGTGTTTTTCGTCATCGTGTGCTTGTGGATACAGCGAAAGAGCAAGATCGCGAAGTCCTGAGCGGGCCGCGCAGGTGGATGCAAGGTGTATCACAGGTGAAATGACCAGAGGCAAGGTAATCTGCGCGGAGAAGTGAAAACATGGGCAGAGCGGGATGAGGCAGAACGCACGCCAAGGGCCGCGCCCGGCGTATTCGAAATTGAGAATGACATGCGGATTGCTGCCAAATTGACTAGCGGCCTAGGGAGAACGCGTGGTCTCTCGATCGGTAATTTTCTGGGGCGTGGATACACAGGCTGACTTCATGTTGCCCGACGGAAAGTTGCACGTCCCAGGCGCTGAGAAATGCATTCCCAACATGAAGCGTCTGACCGATGCGGCTCGCGAGGGACGGGTCCTCATTATCGGCGATGCCTGCACGCACACGCCCGACGATCCGGAATTCCAACGTTTCCCACCGCATTGTATTCGGGGCACTCCCGGGCCAGAAATGATTCCCGAAACACGCGCAGACAAAGTGCTCTCGATTCCCAATCGCATGGATGCCTCTTCGCCGCAAGATCTCTCGGAGTATCAGCAAATTATTCTCGAAAAACAGACTCTCGACGTGTTCGACAATCCAAATACAGAAGCAGTTCTGAATCACATCGCTAAATTCACCGACGCGGATGCGGAATTTTGCATCTTTGGCGTTGTGACGGAGTACTGCGTTCGATTTGCGGCAAAAGGACTCCTGGAACGCAGACGACGTGTCGCACTTGTGCGCGACGCTATTGAGTCCCTTAAGCCAGAAGATGGTCAGAAGACTATTGAGGAATTGACGTCACTCGGGGCGCGATTGATCAGCACAGACCAGGCGCTCGCAGCGCTCGAAAGACCGAAAACGCATACCGCATAAGAGCGATTTCTCCCATTGGATTCTTCGTTGCCTCAACCTGCTCCTTTCCGTCTCTTATGTCGCTTGTGAATGGCATCCGCCGCGAAAACGGCGGGAATGGCCAGCAGACCGATCAAATAACCAACGATGTTCGGCGGTGCTTGCCCCAATAGGTTCGCGAGCGGGTGAAAATAAAGAAAACCGATAAGCATCGCAGCTTCGCAGAACACTGCTAGAACTAGGTAGCGATTCAAAAACCACCCGAGCTTTCCCGGCCAAAGACTGGCGCTACGGCAGGCGAAAGCATTCGCCATTTGCCCAGCAACAACCGCGGTGAAAGCAGCGCCCGAGGCTGAGAAAAAGGCTGTCCCTGTCGGGAAGGCCAAGCCTGGTCTCCACCCTGCATATGAAAGTGCCGCAAGAAATGCAAGCATCTCGACGATGGATTCTGTTAGCCCGAGAACAATGAAAGCTCTAAACAGCAGGAACCAATCTACGAGGTGGCGTCCTTGTGGCGGTTGCGAGAGCGCCCTGAGGCTCGATGGTTCAGCTCCCAGAGCCACTGCTGGCAGGATATCTGTTCCCACGTCCAAGCAAAGCACCTGCAAGACGCCAAGCGCCAAGGGAAAGCGTCCACCAGAAAGCGCCCATAAGACAAAAGGAGTCAACTCTGCAATGTTATCCGTGAGGTGGTAAGTCAGGAAGCGTCTCGCATTGGCGAATGTGGTGCGGCCCTGCTCGATGGCCGCAACGATCGTTGCGAAATTGTCGTCCAGGAGAACGAGATCCGCCGCCTCGCGTGCGACGTCTGTCCCGGAGAGCCCCATTGCTATGCCAATATTTGCTTCGTGGAGCGCCGGAGCATCATTGACGCCGTCGCCTGTCATGGCCACGACGTGTCCACGCTTACGCAATGCTCGGGCGATGTTTAACTTCTCTTCTGGCGAAACACGGCTGACAACAATCCCATCCCTGTCCATCAACGCGCCCAGAACCTCCTCGTCCTGCGGCAGCTCTTTTCCTTCAATCACGTACCCATCGGTAGTCAGCAATCCAACTTCGCGGGCGATGGCGCGTGCGGTTGCGGGATGGTCGCCCGTAACCATTGCGACGCGAATTCCGGCATGCCGACAAGCGGCAATGGAATCCGCAACGCCCGATCTCGGCGGGTCCTCAATACCGACTAGACCGAGTAGGACCAGATCGTTCTCAATGCTGTCCGGCTTGGAGGGAATCTCCGCGCTGTTGATGTTGCGGACTGCAACAGCAACGACTCGCAAGCCGCGCTCAGCCATGCGCGTCACGGCCTGTTGTGCATCGCTGATCTCTCGACAGAGCTCCAGGACGGCTTCCGGCGCACCTCTCACAATTGCCCGATTGCCAACGATGACAGACATCCGCCTACGCCGAGGATCGAAGGGAAACCGTCGTATTGCCGGAGAAACTTCTTCTTCCGCTTGGACGTCGACCTTGAGGCGGCGAGCAAAAACATCGAGGGAAACCTCGAGAGGATTCCCCTGAGCGACCCAACGCCCCTCGCGTGAGACCGCTCTGCCGTTTGAATAGAGGGCGGCCGACAAAGCGAGTTCTTTGAGCAGAGACAGCAGTCCTGGTTCAGCGTGGACTGTGCCCGTCGGGTCGTAACCCCGCCCTTCAATCGAAGCCTGTCCTTTTGGCGTCCATGCTTCAACGACTGACATCTCGTTCTGGGTGAGGGTTCCAGTCTTATCGGTACAAATGAAGGTGGTTGAGCCCAGCGTCTCAACCGATTCCAGACGCCGTACTAAGGCCCCGCGCGCCGCCATTTTCTGGGCGCCCATAGCGAGCGAAAGCGTAACTGTAGGAAGCAGACCTTCGGGGACTAGAGCGACCGTCACTCCAAGAGCGAAAAGAAAGCCATCAGAAAGTCGGATTCCCACGAGCAGGGCGATGACCAGAAAGATGGAGCCAACAGCTACGGCCACCAGCGCGATTACACGGACAAGCCGGGCCAACTCAAGCGCAAGAGGGCTGGGTGGGCGCTGTCCCTCTGCCGTCAGACGCGCGATCTGCGCGAGACGGGTGGAACCCCCAGTAGCTGTAACAATCCCGATCGCTTCGCCTTCAACTGCAAATGTGCCCGCAAAAATGATTTCTCCGGGTTGGGGAGCAGTCGGAACGCTCTCCCCAGTGAGCGTGGATGTATCTGTGGATAGCCCGTGGACTTCAACTAGTCGCGCATCCGCGGAGATGCGGTCGCCTGCATTCAGAAACACGACATCGTCAGGAACGAGTTCGATTCCGTCGATATTCTGGCGCTTTCCTTCCCTCATTACCATGACGCGCCGCGGAAGCAAATCGCGAAGCCGCTCGCTAGCTTTCTCCGCGCGGTACTCTTGAGTGAAAGCGAACAAGCCGTTAACTACGATAACGACGAAGATCGCGAATCCGAGTTGTGGCATGCCGGCGAGAATGGCCAAACCGCCGGCAATCCACAGCATCACCGCAAAAAAATGTACGAGTTGGGCTAGAAGGCGCCGCCAGATGGACAGATGCTGAGGGCGTGGCAGCAGATTCGAACCGAACTTTCTTTGGCGCTGTTCGACTTCCTCGGTGGTTAATCCAGCAGATTCGAGCGGTCGCGTGTTGGTGACACCGCTTTCCCGGGATTGTTCGTCAGATGTAGGTCGGAGTCCTCGAGTTTGTGAATCTGTTTTCATCTCGATTGGGCCAAGCCATGCTCCCGGGTTCTCGGATGATGCTACGCATGCGGTGTGAGCTACTCTGTGAGATCGATCACTCTCGCTGGCTACCGCGATGCTATCGATACTGCGAGGTATCGTGGCCCACCGTCACGAATCAAGGTCCGGCACTTGCTCCAATTGAGCGAGCCACGCGGTTGCTTCTGCGTCGCTCGGGGCGCGGTAGTCCCCACGGGGCGACAGCGAACCGCCTGACCCCACCTTGGGAGCATTGGGTATGGCGCTGCGTTTGAACTGGCTGTATTTGAAGAACCGATCCAGAAAGACTCTTAGCCAGCGCTTAATCTCGCCGATTTTGTATTGGTGTCGCCTTGACTCGGGCACATCCGGCCACACGCCTTGGTTCCGATCATGCCAAGCCGACCACGCAAGGAACGCCACTTTTGAGGGCGCGTAGCCAAAGCGCAGCGTGTAATAGAGGTAGAAGTCCTGTAACTCATAAGGTCCGACTGCCACTTCTGCGCTTTGAGCTGGCTGGGTTGACGACTCGCCGGGTACGAGTTCCGGAGTAATTCTTGTTTCCAGCACTTCCTCAAGGACAGCAGCAATCTCAAACCCGTGCTGTCCTGTCTTGGCGACCCATCGGAGAAGGTGTTGGATCAACGTCTTGGGTACGCTCGCGTTCACATGATAGTGTGCCATCTGATCGCCCACACCATAAGTACAGTAACCCAGTGCTAGCTCGCTCAGGTCACTCGTGCCAACTACCAGAGCGCTATTCTGGTTCGCCAAGCGAAACAAGTGACTTGTCCGTTCACCAGCTTGAACATTCTCGAAGGTCGTGTCGAATAACGGCTGTCCGGCGGAATAAGGATGCCCAATGTCTTTCAGCATTTGCAAACAGCTTGGGCGGATATCGATTTCATGAGCTTCACATCCCATGGCAGACATCAGGCGGCGGGCCTGCTGCAATGTGCGTTCGCTAGTGGCGAACCCTGGCATTATGTAGCCGAGTATGTTCTTGCGCGGGAACCCAATCACGTCCATGACGCGGGCACAAACGATGAGCGCCTGGGCCGAGTCCAAGCCGCCGGAGACGCCGATCACTACCTTACTGATCCCACTCGCCCGCAATCGTTTGACGAGCCCTTGCACCTGGATTTCATAAACTTCCCGGCAGCGCTCATCGCGGCGCGCGGGGTCGCCGGGTACGTAGGGAAAGCGTTCACACGATCGTTCCAGTGGAAGTCGGTCGCTGGCAGGCAAGCTAGCCGAAAAGCGGATCGTACGAAAACGCGCTACATCCTCTTTATAGTTACGCATGGCTTGGCCAAAGCTGTTCTGGCGCATCCGGTCTTGTGCGAGGCGGTCCAAATCGATGTCGCCCGTTATAATCTGCGCACGATCGAGGAATCGCTCGGTCTCAGTCACGCGCACAGCGTTTTCGTAAATCATGCCGTGCCCATCCCAGGCGAGATCGGTTGTCGATTCACCGCTTCCGGCGGCGGAATAGACATAGGCGGCAATGCAACGGCCCGACTGGTCAGCAACCATAAGACGCCGATAGTCGTCTTTCCCCACCGTCGCGTTAGACGCCGAAAGGTTGACGAGCACCGTTGCTCCCGCCAGCGCGGCATACGACGACGGCGAAACGGGCACCCAGAGATCCTCGCAAATCTCCACGAAGAACGTAAAAAGCAGTTGGTCTTCCGCCTGGAACAGCAACCGGTTCCCGAACGGAACGGCGCGGTGGCCGGCAATTTCGATACTATCTCTAAGTCGATTGTCTGCTGGCGCAAATTGGCGAAGCTCGTAAAACTCGCGATAGTTGGGAAGGTATGTTTTGGGGACCACACCAAGGAGTTGCCCATGATGCACGACTGCCGCACAGTTGAAGAGCAGATTATCGATAGCAAGAGGCACTCCCACGACCGCGATGATGGGAATATCGCGCGAGGCTTCGATCACCTGGCAGAGAGCGTCTCTGCTTGCGTCGAGCAGGGATTGTTGGTGAAAGAGGTCCTCACAAGAATAGGCGGAGAGCCCGAGTTCCGGAAACACAACCAGGAGCACCTTGCGTTTAGTCGCTTCCCGCATTAAGTCGATGGTTTGGCTGGCGTTGAATGAAGGATCAGCCACGTGAACTTGCGGAATGGCTACAGCAATGCGGACAAAGTTGTGGCGATAGAGGTTGAAAAAGCTACGCGTGTCGTTCACTTTAGTAACTAACCTCGATCCGCCTCGCACCAAGAAACGGAGGACAATTTCGCGGATCAGATCTCATCTTGTCTTCCTGAGCAGGCTTAAGCCAAACAGTATGGACGAGAGGATAGCAATTGTGGGGCCCGCCGTGGAAAACTTGAACACAAAGACGTTCAGCAGAAATCCCGTCGTTACCGAAACCAGGCTGGCTGTCGCGGCGAGCAGAATGAAGGACGACAGTTTACTCGTCAACTGCCGCGCGGTCGCAGCAGGCACGATGATCAACGCGCTTGCCAGGAGCGCACCCATAAAGCGCAGTCCGACGAGCACTGTCAGGCTGAAGAGGAGGAGAAAATAGAGGTCAAGGTGAGGGACGTTAACCCCCGTAGCGGCAGCTAGGTCTGGAGAGAAAATGGTGAGGGATAACTGGTCTTTAAGGAGGAAGACAGAAAAGATCACAAATAACACCGCTGCCATACCCAGAAGAAAGCCAACCGGCGACATCCTCGGGAATTCCCCAAAGAGAGATTCGACGAGATCCTCGCTCGGTGTCACGGCAGCCCCAATCGCCAATGCAGCGGCAAAAATAACCCCGATCGCCGCCTCTGTGGCCAAGCCTGTTTTCTTCTGGAGTCTCCAGACCAGGAATGTTCCGAGAAATAGTGTTGCGCCACCGCCCATCACGGGGTTCACCTTAAAAAGGAAGGCCAGACCAAGTCCGGGAAGTGCCAAATGGGAAATCACATCGCCAGCCAAAAGCATCCGTTTCATCAACGCAATACATCCCACCAGTCCGGCAGCAAGCGCAAAGAACATCGCGAGCACTAGCAGGGGTATTTGCTCCCTTACCATTTTCGGCGGTCCTGCGAATCGTGATTGAGGCGCTCATGCTCGTGGATGTGCTGGTAGTATTGCGAAGGCGCCGCATACAGCTCTTGGAGCATAGCAGGTGTGAGGATTTCTTTCGGCGGACCCATGCAGGGTTTCCCTTTGCTCAGACACAGAACCATGTTCGCATACCGGTAGACAACGCTGAGGTCATGTGAAACTAACAGGATCGTCATGCCCTTGCCCTCTTGCAGTGAGTGAAGCTGTTCGTAGATGCGTTCTTCGGTGAGTTCGTCGAGGCTTGCGGTTGGCTCATCAAACAGCAGCACATTCGGTCGTCCCAACAGGGCAAAGGCAATCAATAATTTCTGAAATTGCCCGCCGGATAGGGTTCCGATGCTGGCGCACAGAAGATCATTCGTGAGACCCAGCTCAGTCGAAACCTGCTCTAATTCCGCACTTGGGAGCTTTAGAAAGCCAGCTTTTGCGGCGAGCAAATCTCTCGCATTGAAGGGGAGTTGCCGATCCGCTGCAATTTTCTGAGGGACATATCCGGACCGGGCGTTGCGACTCCATCGAATTTCTCCCTCGTAGGGAATCAGGTGCAGCAAGGCCCGCAGCAGAACCGTTTTCCCGGCTCCATTCGGCCCGATGATCGCCACGCAATCTCCTTCATGAACTTCGAAGCTCAGGTTATGAATGATTGCGCGACTCCCGAAGGTGACACTGAGGTCCTTCACGGATAGGAGTGGTGTAGTCATGGAAGCCGAAACTTTGTCATCGCATCGTGCGCATGTGCGTCTTTGAGTGCCTCTCGTTAGGGCCGAAGAGCAAGAGGGTATTCGGCCGTGAAGGGTCGCTCACGCAGTGGGATTCTAAGGCCACATCACTGAATTCCTGTTCTCACCGATGCCCTACCCGCCCACCGCCTCGCGAGCGAGGCGCGGAGGGCACCTGTGGTCTTGCGGCCGGGGGCTGACTTGCCCTACTCTGTCCCTGGATTCTCGCTTGCCGCTCGCGGTTGAGTTCGTCTATCGTGCTGCCTGGAGGCGCAGGACTTGGTCTGGTGGGCGGAGCTTGTGGTTTCGCTTGAGGTTGAGAGGGAGTCGGCTGGATTTTCTCCCAACTCTGACCGTCACGCCGATACCAGCCGTCATTTTGGTGCTCGTACACCTGCCCGTCTTTTCCCCCGTATATATCGCGTCGTTGGGATGTCGGCGGCACTGGCGTAAATCGGGGAGCTGCGCCAACACTTCCGGGAGGACGCAGAGAAATTGGATGACGGCCAACCACGGCGGGCGCCTGCCAACGGTCATACGCACTTACGTTGCGCGGTGCGACCCGGCCTACCGCGCCTTCAACTGAGCGGTTATACAACACCCGGCGGTTCCACCAACCCGGGCCGGTACCTTCGTGGCGCCAAGGGTGCCAATACCAACGGTTTGGATTCCAGGGTCTCCAGAAGAAGCCGCCGCCCCAATACCCATAATGCCAGCCGAAGCCCCATGTCCATGGGCAGCCGAACCAATAGTCGACGGCCCAGCATGGATACCAGAATCCTGTTCCAAACACGACCACTCCATTCCAAATGAATGAACCAAAGTATCCGGGCGTATACCCGACGTAAACGAAATCGGGCGTCGAATCATAAACGTGGACATATCGCACGTGGTACAACGGCGAAGCAGGTGGTATGGAATAAATATCTGGAGGGACGAAGTCGCAAACCGCCCAGGGCCCAAGCGCATTGTCTGAAACAAACCACACGCCATCGCTCACCGCGTAGTACTTCCCGCCGACACCGATGATGTCATTTGGCGAATTGAGGGCGTACGACATGTCCGTCCCTTCAATCGGTTTGAATTGCGGTTCACCATCATATGTTGCAGTGAATTGCGCCTTTCTGCGATCGACGGTCGCAGTCTGCGGTATTTGCGCGGCAACAACGGCATCCCGCGCCTGCAATGTCCCCGGAATGCTGGCCAGCACGGCTCCTCTGGGGCTCCCTGCCGGAATGCGAGCGAAATCTCGCGGCAAGGCGGATGCCGCGACGAATGTCCAGGGGCCTTCGAATGAAGCGGCGCTGAACCACCTGCCAGACAACAGTATGTAGTACCGC
>Ga0335085_10002046_pt1 | contig 39294 bp, 69 predicted proteins | sample Lox_Sample_45_FD_206712 | JGI IMG/M metagenome (GOLD analysis project Ga0335085, IMG submission 206712) | Soil microbial communities from Loxahatchee National Wildlife Refuge, Florida, United States - Lox_Sample_4.5 | ecosystem: Environmental > Terrestrial > Soil > Wetlands | place: USA...
TGCAGGCGGCTTCGGGCGGAACGACCGTAACCCTACCGGCTGCTACCTGTTTCATCGGCTATGTGAAGAACCTGTCCTCGGCTACAAATCTTACGGTGGCATGGACGGCGGTAGGGGCTTCAGGTTCAAGCAGCATGCTTTTGCTTCCCGGTGGAGTCTTCATCTACTTCCAGCCAGCAACGAGCGGAGGTGGATTCACGGCCATGACGGTGACTGCGGCTTCTGGCACTTGTTCCTGCGAAGTTCTCGTAGGAGCGTAAATGACCATTAACGACTTGATTCCGGCAGTCCAAGCGATTCTACAGAACCGCTCGGACGTTTCGGAATCCCAGTCCAACCCGGAGATGAGGCCGAGTACGTGGATTGCCAAGGCCATCACCAATCTCACGGGGAAGTACATATTCGAGGAATTGCGCGTCATTGGCCCTACCGTGAATGTTGGTCCCGGCCTTGGTTTGAACGGCTCGAATTATCTCTACCCCGTGAAGTATTTCCTTCAGCCTGGGGACGACTACACCTTCACGGCAACGAGCATGGTGATTTTCCTCGACCCGCCATCGAATACGGTGAGCTATCCGATGGACTACATGCAGCCCAAGGCCATCACGCCGCTGGTGAATATTCCTGGTGGGGTTCCGTTCAAGTACACGCGATACGGCTCAAACTTCTGGTTCGGCGTGCAGGCGGGACAGAACTATCAAATTTACTATCCTTACCAGCGCAAGCATCCGTTCGAGGCGAAACTTCCGGCTTCAACGGTTTTCATTCCCGATGACTGGATAGAAGCGGTAGAATGGTCTGCGGCGGAACGTGGGGCGCAAGTGTTGCGCTGGAACGACCAAGCCACGTTCATCCACAATACGCTGTTTGGAGACCCGGAGTTCCAGACAAGTGGAGGAGTGAAGGGCAGGCCGGGGCTTCTGGCGGGATTGCTGTTGCAGCAGGAACGCGACCAGCAGACTTCAACCCGTCAAATAGTCTATATGGGCCAGAGGTATTAAAATGCTGAGCACCGTAAATCCGACTGGCAGCACAGCAACACCGGGAATGTCGAATCCCACGGGGGTTGCCATTACCGGCCCACTCGCGGCTGGCAGCACGTATACGAATCCTTATCTGACCGGCTCGGCGCTTGGCTATGTGCCCGGAAGTCCTGCCACGCCGTCCACGACACCGACTTCAGGAACCACGCCGACAGCAACCGATACGACACTTGGAGCAACAACGGCTCCTCCGCTTACCATACCCGGTGGCGGGCCTTTGGGGGTGACTATCGGGCAAAACGCTCCCGGTGTAAGCCCGAAAGACACGGCTCGGCTGTTAAAGGAATTGCAGCACGTCTATGGGAAAGGAATTGGCTCTGCGCTCTATCAATTCCTCACGACTGGCGCAGGCTACAACCCGAACGTGGTTGAGGCCGAGATTCAGCAGATGCAGCCTCAAATCCAGAGGGGCTACAACACCCTTCAAGAGCAGTTTGCTGCGGCAGGGGCAGGGGGAAGTTCTGCGGCTGGCATCGGCGGCGCGGATTACCTATCGCAAGTCACGGCGGATGAGAATGCCCTGTTCGCACAGCAATACGAGCAGGCCATCAACAACTACATGAACATTCTCATGGGAGTGAAAGGCGAAGCGGCCACCTATACAGCAAACAAACCGTCAGAGCTTGATACCATTCTTGGGTATCTTAATACGGCTGCAAGCGTAGGATTAGATATTGCGGGGATTTTTAAGAAGCCATAAATATGCCATCCGATACTCCACAACAATTTGACATTCCGGGTTCTTTTGGAAGAGACCCCGGCATGAGCTTTCCTTCTGCTCAGGGAAATGTTCCTGGAGCGGACGTTCAATTACCGCAACAGGCTCAACCATCAAGCCAGCTTCCCAATCCCCAACAGTCCGTTATGGACTTGCTGAAGAATCTCATGGCGCAGCGGCATTCACAGCTTGCGCAGCCCGTTCCCGCACCCGTTCCGGGGCAGACGGACACGACTCCGCCTCCCTACATGCAGAGCCATCAATGGGCCAAGCAGAGGTTTCTATTCGGGCTTGCAGGCGTCATCAAGAATGCCGATTCGATGCACAAGCAGAAGGAACTCGCCAAGGCGGAATCGGACTGGAACATCCTTCAGACGGTCATATCGAGAAACACCGACCCCAATACGGGGCAGGTGGACCAGCAGAAGCTAATGCAAGACCCGCTGGCAATGTCGATTTTGGGAGACCCGAAGAAACTGAAGCGCATGTCGAAGGCGCTCAATCAGGACTGGCTCAATCCCAAGAGCAGCCCGGAATATCAGGCGCTTCAGAAGTCCATGCAGACAACGGACCAGAAGCACCAAGCCGCTACCGGACTAAAGGGAATCTTCCAGAAGCTCATGGGCCGTCAAGCGACTCCATCTCCTGAAGCCCGCGCAGCACTGGCGTCGAGTGTGGCATCACGCGCACCACTCACCCCGGAACAGGGTGTGGACGCAAAGACGCTTCTGGAGTTTTACAAGACGGCTGCGGATTTCGGCTACAAGGACAAGGAATTCGCGCTCCGCAAGCAGGAACTTGAAGCACGTCATCAGGAGCATCTTGACAACATTCAACTTCGGCGCGACCAACTGGAGCAGCAGAACAGGCTAGCCGAAGAGCGTTTGAAAGACCAGAAACTGAGCGAGCAGGACAGGGCCGATGCCGCAAAGCAGCGCAACGATATTCAGCGTGAGATGCTTCAGTTGCGCCGTGACGAATTGCGGGACAGGTATTCCTATGCCGAGACTCCCAAGCAGCGGCAAGGCGTTCTTGATTCGGCTATCAAAGACATCCAGACGCAGCGCAGTTCTGCCTATAAACGGCTTCAGGATTCCGAAAAGCGTGGCGTAATTGCGCGTACATTTGGGATGGGGGAAGACGCCAATACGGTTCGTTCCGAGATTGCGCGTTATGATGCCGCCATTCAGATGCTCAATCAGCGCAGACAGGCCATTCTTTCCGGTCTGGTGGATGGTGGTGCGGCGATTAACGAGGCCTACGAATCGCTAAACCCGGACGCAGTGCCTAAGAAATAGCCATGCCCAACGGCGACTCAGTTCCTTGGAGCATACCGGACGTTCAAGCCTACTTGAAGAAGCAGGGATGGGCGAAGCTCGACACACCAGAAAAGATTCAGGCATATGAAGCCGATGCCGCGCAACGTACGGGCAGGCCCCAACGTCCGGCAATCCGGGTGCCAACTGAAGCGCCCAACATAGTTCAGAAAGCCCTTACGCCCCTCGCATCACCACAGCAACTTCTGGGTGCTGTGCCGGGCGCTCCTGACCTTCATGGCAGGTTTGCCGGAGCAGAGGAATCGGCTATTTCGCGTGGCGACCCGGCCAAGGCAGCCCTTTTTGCTGAAACCAAAGGATTGATGGAAAGTGGTGCCGGATTCGCTTCTTCCTTCACTTCCCCTGCCGCAATTATGATGGCGACTCTTCCCGGTGCTGCGGAGATGCTTCCCGAGGCATCGGCAGCGGTAAAGGCAATTCGTGGCGCGGAGGCTTTAGGTGGGGCTGGTTTCGGTGTGGCTGGCCTGTCACAAGCCGTCCAACCCCGCCAGAAAGGAGAGACAAGTCCTGATTACTGGGAGCGCGTTCTTTACGGCAGTTCGGTAACCGCGTTCGGACTTGCTGGCGCAACAGCGATTTCAAAGGACGCGCTCCATTCCATGCTGCGCACGAAGATGGGGTTGAACGAAGACCTCGCGGCCAAGATTGCTCCAAAAGTGGCAGAGATGCAGAAAGTGTATGCGGAATCCGGCAAGGAGTCCGTGCGCATCGCCACCGATTACGCCGAAGCGATGAAGGGAATTAAGGGTACGCAAGACGCCAAGGCATCAGAAGTGCAGCAGCAACTTGCGAAAGAACTGCGAGACATACAGAAACAGTCGGACATCGCCAGCGGAGCCATCAAGCAGAAAACCATCAATGCGCTCAAGGCCAACGAAGCGCAAATGGGAGAACTCGACAAACAGAAAACCGAGCAAGGCATTGCTCTTATTCGCGACACAGCCAAGGCTCTCCATGAAGAGCAAACACAACTCTCGGCTCGGTACGATGCACTGGGAGACAAAATCAAAGAGCCGGTATCTACATCCAGTCAAGTCGTAGATTTGGTGAAGGCTGAGTTCCGCGCTCTAGGAATCAATGAGAAGGAAATCCCTCCCGCCGCTTTCAAGGCATTGCAGGAAGCCAAAGAGCCTTCTACGCAGCGGATGTCTGCAAGTCAAAATACTGCCGCCATGCAAGCTGCTCGGTATCTCAAGGAAGGCATGTCCGTACAGGATGTACGAAGCGCGATGACGAATCTTGGCTACACGCCACGAGAAGTGGCTGGAATCATGCAGATTGTGGCACCGCAGGATGCGGCTGGCGATGCCCTTGGATTCAACCAAATCACGCGCATCCGTGAGGACTTGTATCAGGCGGGCCGCGCATCGAAAGACGGGGCGGTTCGGCATGCCCTAGGCGAAGCCTACGCTAAGCTGACCGACCTACAGGAACAGGCGGCAAACAAGGCCAAGTTGGGTGGTGAATACAAGACACTCAAATCCGACTACATGAAGTTCATGCGCGGCATCAATTCCGACCTCATGCAAAACTGGCTGAATGCCGAGGATATGGAATCGCAGGCCATCAACAACAAAGTCCGTGAGTTGACCTCGCGCACGAAGGAAGAAGCTCTCCGGGCAATCCTGCGTTCCGCTGGACTCTCTACGGATGCCTTTGATGCCGTGGTGAAGGCGCAGGAGCAGGCAACCAAGGCTACCGCTGAAATCAAATCTCAGGCCGTCGCTGAAAAGGAAGCCCTGACTAGGGGAACGAAGCAAGAGATAGCTGCGGCGAAGGAGCGTGCTGCGGGTGCGAAAAAGGCCATTACCGAGGAGGCTGCGGCGGCAAAGGAGAAGGCTGAGGGCACGCGAAAGCAGGCCGAAGCCGCTGAAGAGTACACCACCAAAGAGCAGCTAGGAAAGCTCGAAAAGGAAGGCGAGAAGGTTGTCCCTCACAAGGGCACAAGCGAACTGGCGGGCATGACGGATGCGCAACTCAAAGAACAGCGCATTAATGCGCTCGTGGCCGACCTGAAAAAGAACGGAGTCATTGAGCCGGGACGATTCGCCTACCTGATGTATGGACTCATTCGCACGCTCTCTGGGAGCATGTTCGGGCCTCTAACATTGGCCTACGGGGGCAGCAGAATCGGCATGGAGGCTGTCGTGCAGAATCCGAAGTTCACGAACTGGCTCCTGAGTGAAAGCGGTATTGAGCCTAACTCGGCATTGGGACGCAAGATGTTCAGTGCCATCAAGAACAGCTATCCACTCCTTCGCGCAGCGGCCAAGACGGGAATCCCGGCAGCGGCAGCGGCCAGCAAGGAACCGTGGAAGCAGATTTCTGTTGTGCAGTAGGGAAAGGGTGCTAGGATACCTCTATGCGCGGACGTAGAAGCCCGAAGGCGAAGATGACGACTGTATCTCACGGGCACAGCCCGGAGATTGAAGGCGGAGAGATTCCTTCACACATGGGGCGCACGCGCACCGGACTTCCCCGTACCGAAGTACACGGAAACAGGACTTTCTCAGCACTCGACCGGAAGCACAAACTTGCAAAGCCTTGCCACTGAGGAGGATGTATGAGTTTTCTGGGCAGTAAGGAAGACGCAAAGAAATACGGCAAAGAAGCAACGATGGTGATTGACGCCGATTCCCCGACCTCCCCGGTAGGCTCGGGTGGGGGCACAGATGTTGGCGGAGCGCCGATGGGCGGAACGACTGAGTTCACCCAAGCGCGTACCCGCACGGGCATCGGAGACCACCAAAAGACCGTTCTGCGCGAACGCAAGTAATGTGCGCGTCGCATGGCCTTCCAACTTCGGGGAAGGTTTGTGGCTGGCCTGGCTTTTGGGTCAGGAAGGCCACGAAGTATCCGTATCGGTAGCTGAACCCTCCTGCCGTAATGCTCTTCGCGGCATCGTCAACCACGTTGAAGATTTTTCTCCTGTAGGAGACTACGACCTTGCCGTGTTCGATGTAACCGGGCAGGGAGAACTTGCCGACCGCACGGCTGCATTGATACCCACGATTGGCGATTCCTCACTTGCCGACCGTCTGGAAGACGACCGCCTTTACGCTTTGGAGTTCATGGAGCAATGCGGCATTCAGGTATCGCCGTGGGAGCACTTCACCAATCCTGCCGATGCCATCCGCTACATCAAGAAGCAGGGAACGCGCCAAGTCTTTAAGCCCGTAGGCGAGCAGGCCGATAAGAGCACAACCTACGTGTCATCCTCTGCCGAGGATATGCTGCGGTATTTCGATGTGCTGTTCCGCTCAACCCCGCAGAAAGAATTCGTGCTTCAGGAGGTAGTGGACGGAACGGAAGTTTCGACGGAAGTCTATCTCAACGACACGGGCTACTATGCGCTGAATCACACGCTTGAATTGAAGCGGCTGATGAACGGGGATGTTGGCCCCAACACGGGATGTTCCGGTTCGCTCTGCTGGATGGCCCCTACGGAGAATCAGATATTCACGAAGGGATTAAAGAAGGCCCTTGGCCCGCTGCGCGAGTTGGGCTATCGAGGCCCAATTGACCTGAATACCATTGTGAACCGTTCTGGTGTGTACGGTCTGGAGTTTTGTGCCCGGTTCGGCTATGACGCCACGGCTCCGTTGACAAAACTGCTGTCCGTTGGCTTCGGTGATTTCCTGTATGCCATCGCCACGAATCAGAAGGTTCCTGAACTCGTTCCACGGCATTCGTTCTGCGCGACAACGCGGCTTTCCATTCCTCCCTATCCGTCAGAGGGATTGCCCGAGAAATTCTACAAGCAGGGTGTTCCGATTGAAGGGCTGAAGCCGGACATGCTCGACAAGTTCTTCATCTACGATGTCATGGCAAAAGAGGATTCCGACGAACTGGAAAGCGCAGGAATATGCGGCTGGATTGGCGGTCCTTTAGCAGTAGGAGAAACCATCGGGCAGGCATGGGAAGGCGCAAAAGACATGGTGTCGCAAGTCAAGATTCCCAACTGCCAGTATCGTACCGACTGCCCGCAGAACACAGCGCGACGCTACGAGGAATTGCGCTCAAATGGATGGCTGCGGTGATGCCGGAAGAGATTGACGACAGCGAAGACATTCTTCAGGAAAACCTGGACCCCGAAGCGGATTCCAGTCTTGGCGAAGGGGCTGATGAAGAGGAAGACGACTGAGTGTATGACAAAAGCTAGCTTTCTCGTTTCCCTGCTGTAGCTTCCCGCATAGAATTGGCCTATGCGTAAGCACGCTTTAACGTTTGCGGTTGAGGCGATGCTCAATCGCGTGGCAATTGGGGCACAGGAACTCCAGATTATCCAAGGAATTGTGAGATACATCTTCGTCCTTGTGATGGGCCTGAAGAATTTCTATGTGCTCTTCATATCCACATTTAGCGCACTTCTGTTCCCTACCAGAAGACACAAGAAAGTCTCTGATTCTGGACGGCCTACCCCTTGCCCTATTTCTACAATTATTGGAACAAAATTTAGTCCTTTTTCCGTTGAGTTTGGAAGTGGAGAATTCCCGGCCACAAAGGACACAGAATACCGTTACTCTTTGAGATGCAATGAACAGGAGCTTGCATCTGTCAGAACAAAACTTCTGAATTTTGCTGCTGTATGTTTTGCGTTTGAATTCATTCTTGCAGTGGAGGCAAGTCCAGGACGGGACAGGTTTGATTCTTCCAGAGTATTCTCCAGACTTCGCTCTCCACTTTGCGGTGCATGTACATGAACAAAAACGCGATGGATTTTTTGTCCCTGCATTCCATGATTGGAACTTTTTACCGCACATTTCGCAATGAATTAAAGGACCTTCTCTTGGTCTTCCCTTCCTCTGTCCCGGCAGGTAATGGACATTGTGAAACTTCCTATCCGCGCATTTACGATTGCAATAAAGCCTCGTTGCTTTGTAAGTTTCAAAACTCACGCCGCAGTATTCGCACTTCTTTTTTCTCAGTGCTCGCATTTTTATTCCTTTGTCTTACTGTACCAGTCCTGAGGGCGCAGTCAACTAGTGTTTCAGGAAACGTCAGTGATGCCTCCGGGCAGGCATGGTTCGGCGGCACCTACCAGTTTTCTTTCTATCCGTCTCCCACAAATCCAATCGGCCCGTACTTCATCAACGGGACTCCGTTCGATACCGGGACGACAATATCAGGAAGCCTCGATAGTTCGGGCAATTACTCAGCTTCCGTTCCCCCCAACACGTCCATTTCCCCATCGGGAAGCCTGTGGACGCTGACGGTTTGTCCGCAAGCCACTTACAAGTGCTACACGCAGAACTATTCCGTCACCGGAGTATCGCAAACGGTTTCTCCTGTTCCTCCGGCCATCACCATTGATATGTCCCAGCCGCATGTACGGACAGCGGCCTACGCAGACACGGAAATCATAAACGCCAATCTCGGCATCACGTATTTCAATCTTCTGGACAACACAATCCACATTTGCAATTCATATCCATGCGGGTGGATTTCAGCGGCAATAAGCAGCCTAGCCACTGGTGTAAATGCTCCGCAGAACACCCAACTGCCTCCCTACCAAGTCGGCCCGGACTGGTATGCAGGTACAGCATCGGGACTTTGTCCGGTTCCTGCCGCTCCTACTGTATCCACGGAAAGTGCCATCTCTGTTACTGGGAATTTCGATTCATCCACGACGTACTATGTTGTTGTCACTGGCCTCGACCGAAACGGCGAGACGACGAAAAGCGCGGAGACATCCTATAAGCCCGCGTCCGGCTCAACCAACACGGCACTCGTTAAACTTTCGGGCTATTCCTATCGGGCCGGTTGCTACGCTTACCGCACCTACATCGGAACCTCTAGCGGTGGTCCTTACTACCTCGCATCCGCGTACACTTCCCCGGCGTCTAGCATTTCTTCATGGTCTTGCACGACAACAAAACTCTGTACGGTAACCACTTCTGCCGGGCATGGATTCCTGCCCGGAGAGTATGTGACGATTTCAGGGGCAACGACGGGAGGAAGCGCCACCACAATCAACGGTTCGTTCACGTTGGTTGCGCAACAGGGTTCCAGTCCTACAACCTTTTTCTTCTTCCGTTCCAGCGCAACATCGGATTCTGCATCAGCGGGTGGAACAGCTACAGTGACTTTGGGATTTGGTTCCGATGCCACGGCGCATATGGCCCCCGGCGACATGATTATCTCGACGGTGCCTGTGAGCGGTACGCAGCCACCGAGTTCCAATACTGCGAAGATTGACGCAATCCAAGTGGCCCTGAATGCTACTTGCAACTATGCGGCTGGCACCTGCGCGAACGGGGAACTCATCGTCCCGCAGGGAAGTCTGACCTTGACCACCCCGCTTATCGTCTCTAACCAGCAGACCGTAACCGGGGTTAATACGGCCAATGCCAAAGGAAAATCACAACTATTGTGTCCGTGGGCCGACCCGAATCTTGGTTGCGTGATGCGACTCGGCGGAGCGAATGGAGTAAGAATCCAAAACCTTGACATTCAGAGCAGCGGGAACGGTTTGATGATTACGGGTCAAGGTGCGGCGTACGCAGGGTCAAACAACTTTTTCATGAACAACAATATCACCGCCAACTCCACCTCGGGAACGTACTCGGCGGTCATTTACCGGACTGGGGTATGGTACGAGGAGCACTGGACTGGCAATTTGCTTACCGGTGATTTGGCGTGCGTATTAATGCAGGGAATCTCTGGGGGATTCTATTTCTACAGCAAGGGGCGCTGGCAGGCGGCGAATCTTTCAGCGCAAGGTTTGTTCACGAACGGCCTTCTTGGCTATTCCGCCGTAACCGACCCCGATAGAGGGCAGAACCGTGGAGGATTCAGCAATGGTGCCTCCATGGTGGAGGTGTCCGACTTAATCCTTGAGGTAAGCACGGGCGTGGCAATGGATTGCATCAACCTTGGCTGCAAGTTCCGAAACTTTCAGACAGCGGATTCATCCGCGCTATCTGGCGCTCCGGCTCTAGTACAGTTCGGAGCGGACGCCAATGCTGGGGGGAGTTCCACTCTGTTTGCTTTCGAGATGGAGGACTCGGTGGTGTTCCCCACCGGAAATGTCCCCGTTGGTTTCCAGTTTACGGGAGGACAAACTGGAATCATCAGTTTCACGCGCTCTTCCATGGGCGGAACGATAGACCTCCAGAACAACAGTCCGACCATAAACTGCATCGCCTCCCCTTGCCGGGCGTGGGGCGGAGCGACGGTTGGGGATTATTTCATCAATGTGGGCGTATCTGCACGAATCAATGTGTACGCCGCGCAGAGCGACGGTTCTAGCAATTCCGGCTGGGGACAGAATATGTTCAACGGCGGGATTCGATTGCTGTCGGATGGAAGTTCCGGTGGTGGATTTCCGCACCCCGATATTTATCTGGAGACCTACAACTACAACGGTTCGGGGGATGGCCACGGCAACGCCGGAGAGTTCTGGTTCCAAGGTACCCCGGCTACGGTTGCCAACCAGTATAAAAACTGCCAAGCATTCGGAAGTGGTGCTCGGTGCAAATGGCTTGAGAACGATGGCTCTACTGCTTTGCTGGACTTAAATGCTCAGGCCGGAGCGAATCAAATCAATCTGTGCTCGTCATCTGGAACGAACAGCCAATTGACGGTCGGATGCACGATGAACGCGCAGATGATTATCCCGAGCGCCGACCACACGTATGCTCTGGGAAGCCTAATCGCTCCGACTTCGGGATGGGTGTCGCTAATCCTTTCCGCCAATGGGAGCGAAACTGCCCTGCAAGGCAACGCAAGCTGGGCTGGCATCGGCAACAACAAGACCGTGTATTTGCCTCCTGGCCCGAGCACGATGGTCGGTGTCCCTTTCGGGGTCGGATTAGACCAGACCGGAGTAAGCACAGCCAATTCAGGAAGCCCGCAATCCATTCTTGCCACTGTTCCAGTATCAGGCCAATACAGAGTCAGCATCTACGTGGACCAGAGCGCCGGATGCGCCACAGTCGGTGCTGGTTCATTGACGGTTGTTTTGGGATGGACGGACGGCACAAATGCCAGAGTATCGGCCACGCTCACACTGACGCCAGGTACGGCAGCTACAGGAACTAGCAGTTACGTTTCGGCCACGCAATTCATTTGGGCCGCAGCCTCATCCGCTATCACTGTGACGGATACCTATACCGCTTGCAGCGTAGGAACATGGACATACGACCAGCACGCAACGGTCGAGAGGACTGAATAATAGGAGATTCCATGAAAAAGCAACTCTCATTTCTGCTTCTGGCGCTTGCGATGGCGCTTTTCCTGTCTCCGCCGATTCATGCGCAAGTCGTATCCACAGGAACCATTACGGCGCAAGATGCAGGAACGTGCGCCACTTCTCATGCCTGTGTAACTCTGACGTGGCCCCTAGTCGCCCAATTTGCCACGGTGGGTGTCAACGTAACGGGAAACGGAAGTGCCAACACCTTGCAGTTTGAGGGCACTGTGGACGGAACAACCTTCGTGAGCGTGCAAGCGTTTCCCGTGGCGGGAGGTTCCTCCGTAACCAGCACAACGGGTAATGGCGCATGGCAGGTGCAGGTTGGGGGAATGGTTGAATTTCGCGTCCGTTGCTCAACCTTCGTAGGCGGAACGGTTACTGTTCAGCTTCAGACTTCACAGGCCCCACTGATGAGCGGTGGCGGAGGTGGGGGTGGCTCTGGCACGGTCAATAGCGGGACGGCCACCCATTTTGCCTATTATGCCGGGAGCGGTACGGCAGTTAGTGACATGGGCGCGGACTTCGTGTTTGGCAGCCACACGATTACTGGCGGAGCGTCCGCGATACTCGACTTGCACTCCGCCAGCACTCTGTTTTACCCCGTAAGTGCGGGATGCTCCTCAGCAACGACTGGCTCCATCTGCTACGACACAACGAACAAGAACACGCATATATGGACAAATGGCGCAGACTCAATCGCGGCAGCAGAAGCATCGGCTATTACGTCCGGCTACATTCCGAAGTCGTCTAGTTCAACTATAGGATTACTTGCAGCCTCGGCGTTGAATGACGGAGTTACGACAGCAAATACGCTTACTTACACAGGTTCTGGAGGCATTGCGGCCTCAAATGGTTCCATCACGGCATCCGGCAGCATCGCGGCAGGCTCCTCCTGCACTCCCATGGGAGCCTCGGCGCATGGCGGGGTGTGCATGGGCGAGAACGCCTCGACGGGATGGACGCCGACTTCGGGATTCGATTACATCCGGGCCGATTCTACGCTTCACGGCTTCGAGGGTTCGGTGAACGGCGGCTCAGAAGCTCCTCTGGTGCAGGGGCCGACATCGAGCACGGCAGGCTATCTGGCCGTTTTCAGCAACACGACCGGGAATATCCTGAAAAACGGCGGCCTGTTCTCCTGCACGGAAGTCTGGGGCGGCTCGGGTACATCGTTCGCCATGCAGTCCGGCGACGACCTTATCGTAAAGAACGGCTGTTACAACGATTCCGGTGTGACGCGAACCATCGTGGCCGTGAAGTGCCGCTCCGACAACGCATCGAACAGCACGACCGTCAACCCGACCTTCGGCTCAGATGGCACAGGCACAACGATTCTCTCGGGTGCGCTGACCTGCGGAAACAGTTACGCCTACTCATCGAGCGGAACTGTCTCGAACGCTTCATGGACTACCGGAACAGGCATCGCTCCGGGCATGGCTACGGTTGGCAATGCAACGAGTATCGCGCTCATCGTGGAGTACCACTACTGATGCGCCGCGCAATTCTATTCACAGCGTTAATTCTGCTTGCTGCATTTGTGCTCTCAGGATTCTCGTCTCAGGAGATAGTAGTAGGGAGACGCAGGGCAGTGAGCGGCGGGTCTCCCGCTCTAGTTACCCAATGCGCCGGGGGCAGTTTCGGGAATTCGACTACCACCACCTGTTACACGACGGGAACTACCAAACCATCAATTGGAGCGGGAACGGATGTTTTGGTCTTGTGGGTGCAAGGCACTTCTCACCAGACTGTCACAACTCCATCCGGCTGTGGGGCTACTTGGAGCATCGTAGGCAGTATCGACCCAACAGTTTACGCTGTCTTCTATATAGGCACATCTCCAACCCCGGGCACCTGCACGCTCACGGAAACGTCCAGTGGCGACGGAACGTCCGGGGAAGTGGATATGTATATGTGGGACACAAGCGGAACGCTCTCTACTGTGGATGGGACGCCAGGCTATGCCTCGACTTCTTTCTGTACCAGTTGCTCAGGTGCCAGCACTACATCCAGCAATGACGGCGGATTGGCTTTGGGGGTTGTAAGAGGCGGCAATTTAACTGGCTGGACAAGCCCTTCTCATCAGATTACGGGAATTTCGGAGGGTGGAGTTGTATTCAACGGCGCATGGGAAGTGCAAGGAACTCATGGAGCGAAACAGAACGTGTGGACGAGTAGCGGCTCTGCGGCCTACAACGCAATCATTATAATGAGGCACTCTTGATACGCCGAATACTCCTGTTCGCGTGTATCGCGTGTTTGCTGGCCATACCCGTAAGCGCACAGACCATTAACGCATCCTCGTGCTCGGCCAACGATATTGCGGACGCACTGGGCAGCATCGCGTCAGACGGGGCCGTGGTCGTGGTTCCCTCGGGAGATTGCACTTGGGGCGCTCAATCGGCGCACAGTTCCGGCACCGCCAGCGTGAGCACAGCCGGGCAGCTTACCTACACGCAGACCAACTCGTTTACCCTGCAAGGTGCGGGGGCCATCTACTTCGACCCTTCGAACATTTCCGGGCAGGGCAGCGATCTCACCACCATCGAGAACAACATCACCAGCGGGTCGAATATGTTTGCGGTGACGACCATCACCGGAAAATCGTTCCGCATGACGGGCTTCCACTGGAAGTGGCACAGCGGCAACAGCAACGGCCAGTCAAACGGATGGGTGCAAGTGGGGGGAGTATCCACGTCCGTGCGCGTTGACCACAACCATTTCGACCAGATGAACAACGTGGACTTGCAGCTTCAGGGCTGCGTTCGCGGGGTGGTTGACCACAACCAGTTCGATACAAGCTACGGCAGCGAGACGCCCCACCGCTTTCAGAGCGGAAGCTGCACCGGAGATACGCAGGGTTTCGGAGATGGCACTTGGGCGTCTGCGTCGGGATGGGGAACCTCCGACTTCGTTTTCGCGGAACTCAATAACTACCAGACCGTGAGCGGGACGAATGCCGGTTACCCGTTCGATTGCTCGAAGGGCGGCAAGTTCGTATGGCGGTTCAATCACACCGGGAACTACCAGCTTCTCGTCACGCACGGAACTGGAAACTCTTCCGATGGCAGCCGGGGATGCCGTGCCGGAGAAGCGTACGGCAATACGATGGTTTACAGTGCCGACCCTACTGACCATAACGCCACGCTGATTCAGGCGGAAAGCGGCGGCTACTACTGGTGGGGCAACACGCTGACCGGATACTACGGGGTATTTCAAGCGGACATCGTTCGGACGAACGAGGTCACCTACACGCAGGGCACGCCTCCTGCCGGATGGGGCTACTGCGGGACGACCTACGGCCCGTCCAACTGGGACGAAAACAACGACTCGACGGGATATGCGTGCCTCGATGGGATTGGGCGGGGCGGAGGAGACATCCTGCAAGGGACACTGACTGCCCACAACCGCTGCGATGCGACGCTGAGTTCGGGAACGCCGGGAGCCTGCGGAAGTGGAGTCTACACGGGCGTATGGCCCAATCAGGCGCTTGACCCTGTGTATGTCTGGAGCAACGTGCAGAACGCCGTGCCGGATAGGACGAATCACTATTGGGTGAACTATCCGACGCCGACCGCCGTCACGGAAAATCAGGACTACTATCTGGAGCAACCGAATGTGGATTCCGCCTCCACGTTTGACGGCACAAAGGGCGTTGGTTGCGGACCGTCTTCCTCGCCGTCCTGCACGAACAATGTGGCGCGTCCTGCGACCTGCACGAAGGGCGTGGCTTACTGGAACGAATCCGAAGGAAGCTGGAACACAAGCGGCAATGGCTTTGGCAGCGGACGGTTGTATATCTGCACTTCGACAAATACTTGGACGCTTTCCTATACGCCCTACACGTTTCCGCATCCGCTCGATACGGGCACGCAGGCCGCTACGCCGACTTTCAACCCCGGTGGCGAATCCCATTCCGGCTCGCTGACCGTTACGATGTCCTCGACCTCGGGCACGGTGATTTGCCACGGGACGGGCAGCAGCCCGGCCACGAACGGTGACGGCTCGACGTGTTCCATCGGTTCGGCCATCACGACGAATTCCGGCACGAACTGCGTGGCATCCTCGACCGTGTGCGGCGACATCACGGTGAGCACGACACAGACGCAGTACGCCGTAGCAGGCTCGGCCTCGCTGACCGACTCAAATATCCAGAGCGCGGCGTACACGATTCTCTCGGCATCGCAGGCAGGCGGCGTGGCGTCTGGCGTGGGGCTGGCATCGGGGACGGCGATTAAGCCGTACCAATAGCCTAAGGTTTGTGTTACGTTACCGCTCGGGGGAGGGTCGGATGAAGGAGACGCTCTGGGGCCACTTCGACAAGCTGCTTCTGGCCGCGCTATTCCTCATTGTCACCAGCCTTACCTTCTGGACGATGCACCACTTTCCCGGCTCCGAACAACTGCACTGGATTGAGAATGCCGATGGGCAAATCCTAGCCGCCTTGCTAACGCTGATGGTGGGCCAGCGCATGACGCAGCGCAAGGCGGATGAGGCTTTACCAGCGACTGCGCCAAAGTCCGATGCGCCCGAGGCCACATGAACCCTTGGCCGATTCTAGCGGGCCTGTTTGCCGGAACGGGCGGCTCCATCATCGTTCTGGCTGTCATGCTTCCCTATAGACTTGGGGATATGAAGCGGCGCTTTGAAGATTACATGGAGAAAACGGAAGCGCACAGCGAACGCCTTGATAAGATGGGTGAAGACATTGTTCGACTGCGGGAACGAATGGCCGCAGCGACAGGACGAGCGAATGGAGGCTCACTATGAGCGGAGGCCCAACACCACGGGCAGTACTGGCAGGCAAGAAGCCGAAGCGCAAGAAAAAGTCAAAGAAGTGACGGAAATCTCATTCTCCGTCGTTACCCTTGGGGCGCTCCTTTGGGCGCTCAAGGCATGTCCGCGTGCCCGGTGGCTGAGAAACTATCTACTCGCTCAAACCTTCGCCACGCCGGTTGAGCTTTTGCTGTGGTCAGCCATCGGCTACGGGCCTGTCTATACGTTCTGCTACGTCCTGCTCACGGGGATTGTGCTTGCCACCATCGTTGGGCTGGCGCTTGACTATCTGGCCGAGCCGAAGCAGGCAACCATCGTAGCGGCATTCATCATTGCCAGCATGGGGCTGATTGCGGCGCTTACGGGCATGGGCGAAACCATCTGGACGCAGCAGCTACAGGTTGCCACGGCCTATATCCTGAGCTTCTGTGGGATTGTGATGGGGCTTTCGGCTGTCGGGCGGCGCGATAACTTGCTTCCGCTTTCTCTGTCGCTTCTATGGATGGCGCAGGCCGGAATGCACTACGGCATTGTTCTCCACTGGGATAGCGGCTGGTGGATAGGCGCAAGCCGGTGGATGCCGGGAACGATGATTGCCGTGAGTACGTTGTGGCTGGGATGGATATTCCGCCACAGGCACATTGAGGCCCGGTGATGGATGGACAGCAACCTCACGAATCTAAGCCTCGGGGCCATCGTAGCCCTGCTCATCATTAAGGAAGTTCTCGCCTTTCTCAGAAGCCAGCGCACCGAGAAGAAAACGAACGGCTCGTCCGGCTCACTTGACCCGCACTACTGGCGCATGGAGTTTCGCGCAGCCGTGAAGGAATGCCTGGAACCTGTAGTGTCCAACCAGAAGCGCATGGAAGAAAATATAGGGCGCGTAGAAGAGGCTATCGAAAGGGCTGGGTGCCGCTGGCGCGAGCACTGAGCCGTCACTCGTTAACCGCGTGTGAGATGCTACTCGGCCCTATCTCTTCTCTTCCGCCATACACCGTAATCCAGCAGTTGCCTGCCGCAGCAGCCTCTTCAATCTTCGTGTAGAACGCATCGAAGGCTGGAGTGGAAGTGCCCGGCTCCAACTGGTCCGGCGTGTTGCGGTTGTACTTGCCCAAAAGAATGCAGCCTTCCGTGTTGTGCGGATAGTCGCCCTTGTGAATCTCGATGCCCGAACGGTTCGGCACGCCTACGAGCAAAGGCATATTGCGCTGGAAGTGTGGCGAGAAGGCAATCGTGACTTGATACTTGCCGGGAGGTATGGCCGAGCCGGGTAGCCCGTCCTTCACGGTAAGCTCAAGCGTATTGCATTCCAGGCGCGTATCAACGTCCAGTTCGCCTATGGTGCTTTTGTCGGTGAAGTAGATGCGCCAGAGAGTCAAGTCCATGCCGAACCTCCCGAGCCGGGACCGCGACGGGGTGGAACGCAGCCCCGGCCCTTTTTGCCTCACACTCGCTTAGTTGCCAGTCTTGGGCACAACGGCATTGACCGCAGCCACAGCCGCTGAAGCCGCCGCCACCGCTGATGCTGTCGGAGCCGGAGGCACGGCATGGCCGTCAAGCCAGTTGGCGAACTTCACGGCTGAATTGGTGTAGCCGGTGATGAGGTCTTGCCGTGCCGCTGCGTAGCCTTCGACCTTCTGAATCGCTGTACTGCCGGGGAAATGGCCTGCCACCCATGCGTCCACGTCCTGCTCGACGCCCTGTGTGACGGCTGCGAGCTTCGCGGGGCCGTTGCTGGCTTGCCCAACCGCAGCGAACGCGGCCTCGTTGATTTTGATGAGGTCCATCGCCTTGTCGAACCACGATGCTCCCGCAGCGATGAGCGGAGCTTCGGCAGGTAACAAAGTCTCCGCGAGAGGCACTATCACAGGCTCAGCCGCCTGCGCGTCCTTCGCCACGATGCCGATAACCTTGAGAACTTCCTGCCCGAACCGCTTGAGCCAGGAAACCTTCGGGGCCGGTGTTGCCGATGATGCCATTTGTGTTGCCTCCTTGTGCGAGAAAAGTGTACTCCCGTTACTTGAAAAATCCAGCCGCAATTTGCGCTGCCTGCACTGTCTTTTCGAGCAGGAATGTGCCGATACGAACCGTCCAACTTGCGGGCCGCGTTGAGCGATGCACGGCCTCTTTGATGTCGGCGCTTGTGGCCTCGACGTTCGCTGCAATGGCTGCTGTATGTTGCGAGGTTTCGGCCAGATTGGTGAGCGTGGAGGTGATGAAGGGCGAACCTGTAATGCGGGCAGAATTTTGAGCCGTCTCAGTCATGGCTTGAATGCCGGGTTGGAGGGCGGCGACGGTGTCCCCGACTTGCTTAATAGTTGCGGTGGATTGTGACTCAAGTAGAGAAATCCCCGCATCGAGATGATTAACGGTTCTCTGCAATTGGGACATTGTAGATGTCCCCGATTGAAGGACTCGCTCAAGCTCAAGTAGGTCGGTATTTGTTTGCTTACTGATTGTGGCCCAGTACGCCCGTTGCTCTTTCGACGCGGCTTCCGCTTCCCTCGTTGCGTGTTCGACATGGCTGATGGTTCCTCCCAGTACAATCAAGTCCCTGTTTACGTGCTCAATGGTCAGTAGCCCTTCCCGGTGAAAGTCCCGCGCCATCTCCAGCCCCTCGATGAGCAGCAGCACGCCCACCACCCCGGCTACGACGGCCAGCAGGCCCAGCAGGACGATGAGGATGTTGCGGAAGCGGGTCATGGCCTCTCCTCGTCCCTATTCACCACCACCAGCGCCGACCGACCGCATCCCTTCTCGCGCGTGTACTCTCGGTTGGCGTGACTCCGTTGCTGCAACTGGAAGTCAATCGGCAGCCCAGTCAGGTGCCGCCCGTAATCGGAGAATACGATGCACAGCGCCCGCCATTTGCGGTTGTCGTGCGGATTCTCAGGATTACCGAGTCCCATCGCGGCCCATTCTTCGTCCTCCAGCATGAGGCGCACGTCCACATCGCGCCATGAGTCGGTCTTAGGTCCTAGGGACGAGCCAACCTGATAGGCCACTTCTCCGAAGGCGTCCCAGAGCCGCTGACCGAACTCATTGAGCAACATCCCTTGTGGCTGGCCTATGCTCATGGCTTCGGCTCCTGCCCCGACGCCCCTACCGTCACGAGAACCAGCAACGCGGCGAGTGCGAGTTTGGGCTTCATGGCTTGGCTCCGCAGACGAGGCGGCGGTAAAGCGGAACGAGCATGTAATGTTCTTCATCTTCCGCGAGGTCGTCGTTCAGCATATCTACCTCATCTTGTGCCGACTGTTCGTCCCCGAACACGCAATTCTCCCCATCGTGCCACGCTCCGCTTGGTTCAGCGATGGCGTAGAGCCAGGGCTTGGCCTCCTCCACCGCCGCGTCCTCGTGCGGCTCGTCAAGAATCAATTGAAGCCTTTCCGCTGCTAGGTCGAACCACTTTTGCACTTTGTTCTTGCTCTCGTTGCTCAGGGCGTTCCACTCCTGGTCGGGCAATAATTGGGCCTTCGTATCGGAAGGCCATACATCCGTCGCAGTAGGGCGGGAAGCCGCGTTCATTGAGATGTCCGCATTTGAAGCAGAACCACATAATGCCTCCTGTGCCGAGGGCGGCTCGGCGTGCTGGCGGTCCAGAGCGGCGTTCAGGGCGGCGGTCAGCCCTACGACGTGTTCTGCTCGCAGGTTCAGGCTGTGGAACGATTCGCGCACCTCGTCCTCCGTCAGAACTGCTCGCACGGGCCGGGCGGCGAGGGCTTGGCGTATGGCGGCGTCCACTTGCTCCAACTGTGTCAAAGTAAAGTGCGTGCCGATTGACCTCAGCGCGGCGACGCGCACCGCCTCCACCGTATCCTGCGGCACGGCGGCGGGGGCCTTTCTAAGTTCCACGGAGCAAAAGTCGAAGGTAGCAGACCGCTCAAACTTCGACTCGAAATAGGCTTCTTTGCCAAGTTGAGCGAACCGCTCCACCAGCTTCGTCAGGTCCATCACTTCCTCCTTCGTGGCCGGGGGCCGCTAGCCTTGCGCTTCTTGCGAACGGGCTGCGGGCCGAGACAAAATCCATTGCATACATGCGGTTCACGGTCATAGGCGCACGTCACCAGCTTGCGGAATCTCGGCTTCATGTGCGCTCCTGCTGGGCGTCGGCGATGGCAGCATCCCAAGATACGAGCGCCGCACACTTGATGCAGGTTACAGGGTACAAAGGATGGCCGTCTTTCATTGAGCGGTGGTCGTCCTCGAAAACATCCACAACGCGCCGGGCTGTCTCGACTATCTTTTGCAGCCTCTCCCGTTCGGCCAGCAGCCGGTCGCGCTCGGCACGAAGCGTTAGATAATCGGCGGCGAGTTGCGGAGCGGCAGCAATCAATGGAGCGTTTGCTTTGCTTTCGGCATCGTTTTCGCTATACCCATCGCGCCAGAACTGTACATCGGCAATGTGCCCTGATTCGGCCTCAATGGTTGCCCAATAGGGAGCGGCACTCTTGCGTGTGAAGCTCCACGGCCCCGGCGTCGTACCTTCCAGCAGCCGCTCCACTTCCTCGGTCGTCAGGATGCGTTCGTCGGGCATCGCTCGCCTCCGCAGTTGAAGTCATTGCCCCGGCATTCCTCGTAGCCGGGATAGCCGGGCTGATTTCCGTAGTCAATTTCCCCGCAAAAGTCACAGGTGTACACGGGCTGCGATGTCATCCCGCATCCGTCCCCATCATGAAACGGGCACGCTCGACCGCCGATTTGTTTCCACTTGTGGCCTAGAGTCTCACAGGGATGCTCACCGCCAGCCAGGACACTCGCCTCCGCGATGAGGCGCGTCAGTATGCGTTCGGCCATCTCAGGGCTCCTTGCGGTCACGGGAGAGCGGCGCTCTCAGCCAAATATCCGCACGTCTTGTCGCGCGGTGCAGAAACGGCCTCCATCCTGCACGGAGGAAGCATTCGCCCGGCTGCGAGCGTTTTGACCTTCCCTTGCGAGTCTTGTCTGAGTTCACGCCTGTAATCGCTCCATCGGGCCAGTCCGTGTCTTGCGCGTGCTCCCAAGTGGGAAGTAGGTCTACGGCCTCCCTAATCAGTTCACTGGACAGCAGTCCGGAAACATTCCTGAAGATAGTGCATTCGATGGCCCGCAGACCATCCATGCGTGAAGTCCCCTTTCGGCCATCTTCCCACTTCGGACGCCACCAGACGTAGACAGCTCCTCCCTTTGGGCCGATGGCATAGAGCACGAGGTTGTAGCCCGGACGTGTGAACATCGGATGGCCCGGCGTCTGCCGCGAGTAGTGACCATCCGCCAACAGGCGGCAGCGAACGTCTCCCTTGTGGACTTCGCGCCAATGCGGCCCGCCCATCTCACGCCACCTTCCGCTCGGGCCTGCGGTCAGGTACGGCTTCGTAGCGCCAAACTCTGTATTCCAATCCTTCTGCGCGATATTTCGGGTTGCCCATGTTCAGCTTTGCGCCCCCCTGTGAATCCGAAACTCCGAAATTCGGCATGGCGGTCCACGGAATAGTATCGGTTCTCGCCTCCACGACCCACACGCTGCTGCGCGTTCTCGCCATTAGGCCCCCTCTCGGTCTCTGTAAGCGTCTAGAGTGCGCTTGAGCAATTTCTCGCGTAGCTCGGGGGTGTTGCAGTGGGCTAGCAACGCACCGAACTCGGTATTTTTCAAAGATGCCTCTGCTCCATCAGCGAACATCACAAATCCCTGAGCAAGAGGGTCTGGGAGTTCTTTCATTCCCTTGTCTCGAATCATGTCAAGGCACAGACAGAATCCACAGGCTACGCCCTGAAGGAATTGGTCATGCTCGTTTGCGTTGCGCGTTCTCGCCATCGGGAGGCTCCTAGGTGGCCTGCTTGCGAATGTAGTAAGTAAGCCCCATTTTCTTGCACTCGAATCCGCGCATTCTCCATACCCAGGCTTGATTGGAGAGGCGGTGAATCTGCTCTTCGGTTTCAAAGGTAACGGGGAGCCATTCGCCGTTTTTAAGCTGCGCGGCCTTCTCAAAAAGTGGCTCGTATTTGCTCCGCAAGCCACCCTTACGAGTTGCCATCGGTAGTTGTCTTACGGGCTGTCCTGTTTTCATTTCATCTCCTTTTCTTCGCGTTCGATTCGCCGTCGCCAGTACGCGTGAGACTTGCAAGTTTTGCCGCAATAGTCAGGAACCTGTTTCCTCGCTAGCAGGCGCGGCTTAACCTCAAATGCTTTTCCACATTCCTTGCACTGGCGGGTCACGGCTACCGTTGTCATACGCGTATAGTGCGCCTTCTTTTGGGGTGTGTCAAGAAAAATCGGATGAATCGTGGATGGCTCCAGATTCATTTTTGGCTTTTCTGGAAAGGAGTCTATACGCCGTCCGTCTTTGGCCCCCAACCCACTCATCGCGCAACTCAATCTCCCATTCGCGGCGGAGTTCTGTAATACGTGAGCCGTACTTGGCGATGCGCAAGTCGAGGATGCGCGGCAGAGAAACCCATTCGCCGCTAGAGAGAAGCGAGAGAATCCGTTGCTGCTGCGTTTGCCTGTCGCTCATTGGCCCACCTCCGGGAGTTGCTTAATCTCAGACACTTTCCTTACGCTGGAGCGAATCCCCGCTTCCCAGCAGTGCGGACAGCCGTTAATATATTCGGCGTAAACGGAGCCGCACGTTTCGCACTGCCAGATATTCGGCCAGTTCGCATGGATGGAGCAATAGCAGCACCCCTCATCGGCGGGATTCATGCAGTAGGAACCACCATCAGTCGGAACACCGCAACGCGGCATATGCCTGTCGCTCATTGGTGCCTCGCTTTCAGGTGCGTGCCTTCTTCCATGCCTTCAGGGTTTGCTCGGCTTGGCCATTCAGGACTTGCCGGGTAGTGAAGCGCAGAAGCGCGTGGCCTGCGAGCGTTGAGTAATTGTATTTCTCCATGTCCTTGATGAATCCGCCGATGCTTTGGTGCCTTCCGTTCAGCCCTTCAATCTCAACTGCCAATCCGTAGTACGGAATGAAGTAGTCGTAGCGCCAGCGCCTAGGGGAAGCGAACTGCCATTCCGCATGGGCCGAACCGAAAAGCTCCACCAAAATGCCCTCCATGCACAGATGCGCCTCGCTCGGCTTCTTAGCCATTTGGATTCCCCTATGCCTGCCCATGCAGGATGTCTGAAAGCCGCTTCCATTCTTTCCTGTAGCGTTCTTTTGCCAGTTCGGTTCTCGGGCCTCCGTACTTGCAGACCCGCGCCCAATTCAACTCAAACGTGTATCTGGCGAAGAACCAGCGGACGTGCCTTATCAGCGGCCAGCATTTCAGTTCAACCATTGCGATTCCTCCCGACGTTCAGTTCGGCCCGCGCCTCTTGCTCTTTGGCGCTTTGCCTTGCATTGACCGGCCCGAAGGCCCATGAGTCAAACCTTTCTGCGAAGAACCTCAGCCCCCATCCCTGCGCCTTTATGAACTCATCTGGCGAGTCGAGGTAATTGAGCCAGCGTCGCCAAATCTCTTCCCGCTCGATGCCGCGCTTCATGAGCCTGCGCAGAGCCGAATAATCACGACCGGACCAGCAAGGCTTCATGCCCGTGCGCCTGAACCATTCGGCGTGCATGTCCACTTCTAGCCGGGGCTGGGCCTCGATTTCCTGCGGTGCGCCGAGAAAGCTCATTTGCCGCGCCATGCGCCCTTCTCCTTTCAGCCCCGCTGCCCCGCAAGCTCCTTCAAAAGCTCTTCATGCTCTGAGAAAAACTCACCCATGATGCGCTTGCACTCGTTTATGAACTCCGCTCGGTGCTCCCCGGAGTAACTCTGAATACCCGTTCCGTGGATAGGACAAATGTAATTTGACTTTCCGCATGTACAGGTCAGTGTAATCACCCCCTTTCAGCCCCGCTGCCGATTTACCGACTCCGCCAGCTTGTGAATCATGCGCTCCCGAGCCACGGATGAACCTTTGCGTGACAGCCGTTGCACAGCGCCACTAGGTTCTGCTGACTGTTCCTGCCGCCCGCGTAAATCGGAATTAGGTGGTGCCTGACTTCCGCTCTTTCGGGACAGCAAAAGCATGTAGCGCCTTTCAGCTTCAACAGGTGGTGTTTGCTGACATTGAAGTGCCTCCGCATTCTGCTCCTCCAGTGCTCGCTTGCGCGGCCTAGAAAACTCTCTGCAAACGCCTTCAGAACGTCCACCCTTTGGTGCTTGGGAAGGTTGTCCACTCGCCTGTGTAGCTTTTTGAGCACGTTCTTCTGGCCGTTGCGCCCGTAGACTGGCCCCTTCCGCTGCTTCATCTTGATTTGCTGCGCCTTCGGTCGTTGCGCCTGTGGAACATACGGATTCGCCGCCTTGAACTTGGCCCAATCCTCTTTGAGCCGTTGAGCGCGTGGCCGAGAATCTGTATTCAGTCGCACCAACACCATACTGCTCATCTCTCTTTGCTCCGATGGCCGCTGTGTCGCGCAAGCCCTTCTCTCTACCGGTTGCCTTATTAGGGGCCAGCAGGCTGCTCAGAAGGAAAAGCGGAACATTCCGTCGCAACGGTACGACGGGCCACTCCAGATGAGCACCGGGTCGCAGGTCGGCGTAGCCCGGATTTGGTAATGGGTAAAGCGGAGCGGCTGCAACACTTCGGCCCACCGGAAGGATGCTCTCGTGGTTCGCAATGCATACCCTGTTGCGAACGGCGGCGGGCTGCATTTTAAGGCCGCGCATGTCACTCTCACTTTCACGGGCATGTACGTCCCGTTCGGCGTTAGGAGTGCGGTCGAGCCGTTCCACTTTACGCGCCAGAGAGTAGAGAGCATCCTTCGAGTGAGCCGACACACCAAGCCAGTCATTTCGCTCTGAATGCGAGCGCCGAGTGACGGGACAGAGACGGGAAAGGCCACGCGCTATTCCTCTTCGACGAGGAACATCATGCGTGCCATGCGGCGCTTCCCGAGAGAATCTGTGAACGCTAAGTAGCCGCGGTCGTTCGACACCTCGGTACAATTCGGGAACACATCGCGCCCGAATTTCGAGTCGTGTCCCTGAGCATTCTTTCTTGTCTGAATGCAAGCGTGCGGCGGCCAGATAAGCGTTACGCGGAAAGTGGGATGGTCTTTGCTCATCGCCGGTGGACCTTTCTGGAAATGCAAGAAGGCGGTAGCGGCGGCCCACCGGCAAAGATGTGCTTACCGACAGCCGCCTCTTGCGATTCCTGAGCCGATTGTGTCTCGATGGCCGCTGCAAAGCAATCCCTAATCTCTTGACACGCCGGACTGTTTGCATAATACTGGGCACATGAGAATATGTACGATAGAAGGCTGCGAGAAAGAAGTTCACGCAAAGGGATGGTGTATGGCGCACTGGTCGCGCTGGTATAAACGCGGAAGCCCTGATGTATTTCTCACCATGAGAGGAGCGAGAACCGCAGAGCAAGCGAGGAAGTTTCTCCGTTCTAGGTGTACGGTTACCTCCAGTGGATGCTGGCAATGGAATGGTGCCCACGATACTCGCGGATATGGCTTCGTCATTTACGATGGCAAACGCACCAGAACGCATCGTCTCGCATATTTGCTTTTCAAAGGGCCGGTCAAGAATCTCTGTGTTTGTCATCGGTGCGATAACCCGCCGTGCATCAATCCCGAGCATTTGTTTCTTGGCACACAAACCGACAATATGAACGATGCCCGAAACAAAGGAAGAATGGAAAGTTGGGGCACTCCCAGAGATAAAGTGCACATTGCCAGAAGGTTGAGAAACGAAGGATGGAAGCTCCTCGCAATCGCGGCCCACATCGGTATATCTGAATCTGGTGTCTGCCGCATCGTAAAAGGTAATCGCCGCGCTCATTTCCGATAGCACCCCTTCTCGCACACATGCGTATTGAGATAGGCCCACCGCGTATGCTCCTCGACTTCGTACATCACCAGCAGCCTGACGGCCCACTTCAGCACTCGTTTCTTGCGCGTGGCGTGCAGGCCGTAAATCTCGGCTCCTGTAATGGCTGCGCTTTCAGCCCACAAGCGGCCTGGCGAAGGATGACGGCCAAACACCGGGTCTCGCTCAACGCATCCCCGGCTCTGGCAGGTATTCGACGTATGCACATCGGCCACAGTCGAAAGCGAGAGCAAGATGGCAAGCAGCCAAGTCATCGCCTCACCCCAGCAGGCAAAAGCCCATGAGCACAAAGAAGGCCACGAGAAGCAGAAAGCCGAACAAGCGTTTCATGGTTTCATCTCCTTAACCTCTTCCGTTAACTCCCAAACGCATAAGCCGACGAACATTACGGCGATGCTTGTGGCCGCTTCAAAACGCCCAAGGATAAACTCCGCACCCCACACCACGGCGAACAAGACCTGTGAAATCACGATTATCACCTTCAGGAACGTATTCATAGTTCCGCCTCCCAGTCCAAATCCCTATGTCCTTTCAGCCCCACCGCGTTCCACATGCGCGTGCCCTCGTCTGGCGGCTTCGCGTTGTACTCAACGGCACATCTGCGGCAGCCCTCAACCGGACAGCGCAATGCAATGCGGGCCGGATGCAAGTCAATCGTGGTTCCCGCAGGGCGCTCGCGCGGCTCACTGATGGCGACCATATCAACCGAGACGTGCAGCGGGCAGCGCATTAGTCCACGTCCACCATGTGCTCGCAAACCCACGCACTTTGTTCTGGGAAGTACCATTTAAAGGCGGGACACAACGATGCTGTATTTCCGTCCTGCTCTACCGCTTTGCCGGTCATGTCAAGGCTAATTTCCAACTCTTGTCCTTGCCACCCCTGGAAGAATGACTCAAATTCGCCATCGTCCTGAAAGCGACTCTTCACGGACGGGCACTCCAGCCACCTTTCTCTTTTCTCTGTGAATCTCACCTTCGTCGTTCTTGGCATTTCTTACCTCCAGCATGGCATCAATGACAGCAAAAAGCTCATTCACGCCGCAGCCCTCGGCAAGCATGGAGTGGAGCAGGCGCTTCTCAGCGGCGGTCATTGGCGCACCTTGAATATCGGGCGTTGCTTGCAGCCCGCATTCCTGCACAGCAGCCATCTCAGCCCGCACCAGCGGAACAGCGAACCCCCGCAGCGCGGGCAAACGAGCGGCGTAGCATCGGCCAAAAGGCGGTCAATCCTAGCGGCATAGCTGATTCGGCTCATGATTTCTCCTTCTTCGTCCATCTTGGTACTCGCCCATGCCGCTTTACGTGGCAATCGTGGCAGCGAGTCATCAGTGCTTCGGGGCACCAACAGCGCGTTACCTTTGTATTCCCGCCTATGTGGTCAAGCTCGCCCGTGAAGATGTTTATGGCCACGCCGCAGTCCACGCATCTATAGCCGTCCCGGTCAAAAACTCTCCTTCGCTCGATTTCGCAATCATCGCCAGCAAGATACACGCAACAGTGGTCGCTCCTCGGATGGACGCGAAAGCTCACGTAGGAATATCGGCTGAGAAACCCCGCCGCTTTCGTGGCCTCAACATCCTTGCGAATCGGCCTTTTGTGCATCACTGGCGCTCCCGTTCGTTAAGCTCTTCCACTAGACGGTCGGTATCAATCCATCCGTGGATATAGCATCCGGTTAGCGAAGGCTCTGCTATAACCGGTGGGCCGCAATCGTGCCGCTTCAAAATCTCAATGAATCGCTGGATGGTCCACGGCTCTTTCACGTTTATCCCTCCTGTATCTGGCGGCTGCGTTCTCTCGATTACAAGCTTTGCAGTGCCTGGCTCCGCGCCAGTGGTATGTGTTTTGCTCATTGAATTCGTGCCCATGGATACAGTGCGTTTGCCGAGCATGCCGCCACGCCTTGTTTGGCCCAATTTCCCAATGTTCTCTTTTGGTAAGCGGCTTCACATGACGAGGATTGACACAATTTTTCGACGGGCATAGATGGTGCAGGTCTATTCCCGCTTCCACCGGCCCGACAAGCTGGAAATAAGCGAATCTGTGGGCAGGCCATTTGACATCGTGCCTCTCTGTAAATATGCCGTGCCCTAGCCGCCCAGTCTCGCATTCCCATAACCAACACCTTCCCAATCTGCGGAACTTCGGCCCTTCCATGTTTACCTTCGACCAAAATCGAGCGATTATTGGCGCTTTTGTGCGCTCTTTTTGGCTACCCGTTTTCCCACCCTTTGATTTGCTCATCGGAGCAATGTTCCCACAGTGTACACATAATGTCAAGCGCCTGTCCTTTCGGAAGCAGACCGAACCAGCGGTCACGCGCAGCATAGAGGCGCGAGGCATGGTCATCGTCGCAGCAGATGACAAAGCGCCTTTGGGGATGCTTGGCCTTAAAGCGCATCTCAATCCGAGGCATGTATGGGATGACGCCCTGCGCCACAACTTCATCCGAGACGGAATCCAGCCATTGCCGAATCTCCGCCTTTGTGTGCATGGCACGGCTCACGGGTTCCAATCCCCCTTGACGGTGTATCCGATTTTCTCAGCCATCGCTTTGCAGTCCTTGGCATACCTGATATCCAGCTTGAAGAAGATTCCGCGCGGGCCACGGAACCGCCCGGCCCCACAGTCGTTGAAGAATATCCGCATCTGTTCATCGAAGATAGGCTCTCCACGCACGGCCAGAAATTCCCCCTGGTACTTCTCTTCTTGCTCGATATAGAGAATCTTGGCCTTCTTCATAATCTTCTCAGCATCCGCTTCGGACTGGGCAAGCTGCGCGTCTTTCTTCGCTCCAAGGGTTGCCATCCGCTGTTCGGCCACCTCTGCCTGTAGCTTCTTCTTGTCCGATGGCGACATTGCCTCGGCATCGTCGTAAGTGGGAATCAGGAAGGTCTTGAGCAATAGGTACTTTTCGCTTCCCGTGATGGCCTTATAGGTTCCCTTGTCGCTCGCATCTTCGCCGCAGCCGGGCATATGGCAGACCAGCTTTTCGCCCGTGTCGCCGTCAATCCAAGTCCATTCAATGTTCATGTCGGTGATAGCTTTCCGCTTGGCCTTCGGGTCATCTTTGGCCGTGACATCTTCGCGGGCCGTGCTGAGCACATTCGGCACAAGAAACACATGCCGTTCGTAAAGCTCAAGGCGAATCGCCATCACAAGGTCAGCCTCGGTCGCGTACTTGTAGCCGTGGAACTTGTTTTCGCCGCGCTTCTCAACCCACGTAAGCTCCTGGCCCACTTCGCACAGCTTTTGAATCAGGGTCTTTGGCTTCGGCGGCTCGGGCGGCTTCACAGGCTCATTTTGTTCCGGCATTCGTTGTCTCCTTTTTCTGCACGGTAAACTCGGGAATGTATCCGTACTCGTCCACAATAGCGAGCAAGTCGTGGTAGAGGTTGTCGCGCTCTGGGGCGGCTTCCGGCATCTGCGCTATCACTTCGTCAACGCGGGCGTAGATTTGCTTGCTCAGGGAATCGGGCACGATATAGATGCGGTTGAGTTGGCTATCCATCGGCCTATCCTCCAAACTGACCCGCCGCACATGGGGCGCACATATCGCCAGCCACGCCACGGTCGGGAATCTCGACTCCACACTTTCGGCAATTCGTCTTGCTGGCCGTGCGCTCATGCGCAAAAATCCAGTTCAGGGCTTCGAGCCAGCCAATCAGCCTGGCGCATTCGTTCGTGTGCAGTAAAATTTCATGGGCTTCTTGGGGCATCGCCAACGAAGATTTGCAGAGGAAATCGTGTTGCGTATTGAGCATCTTGGCTATGACTTCGGATTCGTTTCTCATAGGAGGCTCCTCACTTGAGCGAGAGATTGACCACAAGCACTTGTTTACCGGTGGGCAGCTTCTTGTTAAAGCCGAAAGCCTCACTGAACGTCTTTTTGGTCCAAACGAACAATGGGTCGCCAATCCACATATATCCATCCCAACGTGGCTTCGCGCAATGAAGCACGCAGTAATCGCCTAGTGCTGATTCGGTCATGTAGAGTTTCATGGCGTCCCCGCATTCATATAGGCAGCCGCAGCCAGCACAGCAGCAATCGCAGCCACGGCCATAAAGAACAGCACGGCCTGAAGCAATCCCTCACGCCTCATATTCCGGCCCCGGCTCGGCCACGTAGCCGCATTCCTCGCACTGCTTGGCATCGAAGGGAACGCTGGCCCCGCATGTCGGGCATTCCCAATCGTTCTCGCGCGTCCAGCTTTCAGGCACGGCCATCGCTCTCCCTCCTCTCGGGTGTGCCGCTCGCGGGCGGGGCTACTGGATGCCCAATTCCTGCTTGGCCCGCGCTGCGGCCAGCTTGACATCTTCTAGCGAGTATTTCTCGTGCTTGCCTTGGGCCGTGAGAATCTCCTCGATGCGCTGATTGAGCTTGCGCCCGACGTTCTCCTGCCAATCAATCCAATCGTGCAAATAGGGCGTTGCCATCGTGGCTTCTCCTTGTCGCTGTGCTCTGGGGGCCTAGCGTGCGCCCAACGTTCCGAATTCTGGCCGCGGTAGCCTTTCCAGTAGGTCGCTGATTATGCGAAGGTCGTTGCGGTCGTCCTTGTCGCCCGAGAGTATCAACTCCCTTTCTAGCCTCAACAGACTGCGCCTGACTACGCTTACTTCATCCGTCGTATTCAATGTGATTGGATTTTCGCTCATCCGCGGCCTCCTGTGCTCCTCGATTGCGGGGCCAGAATCTCACAAGGTAGAGGGTATGTCAAGCGGAAAGTTAGGGTGTATGCCGATAATCGCACAGAAAGTGGTAGGGGGCATCTTGACGCGCTCGTAGCCCCTACAATACAATGACTGCATGAAACTGCAACTTTCACCTGAGGCTCTAGAAGAATTCCGCAAGGCAGGACGCAAAGGCGGTCTGAAAACGGCGCGAAAATACAAGAAGGCGCAACGGCGTATTTGGGGTGCAATACGAAAGGTGAAACCAAATGAGCAGCCAGTTACCGTTGAGTCCAGAAGCTAGGCGCGCCTACATCCTCGCCAGAGTGACGGCCATCGGGATCGTAAACCAAGCCCGGCGCAACGGTGTGCTGACGGACTTGAAGAAGGCCAGTATCGCGTGCGTCGATTGCGGCGCGAAGGCCACTCAATACGACCACAGGGACTACCGCAGGCCACTTGACGTGGTTCCCGTCTGTCATCGCTGCAATTTGAAGCGCGGCCCGGCCAATCTACAGCCGTTCCTTGACGGCGAGCAAGTCTCCATCGGATGTTGGGTTGAGAGCTTTGCGGCCAGGCTTTTCTATGCTTCCTCGTTCGGTTATCGCACACAATCCGCACAAACCCCTTGACAAGCACATAGGGGGTATGTTAGCGTGTGTCTGTGAGCAGGCAGACCACGGGAGGCGGAAACATGGAAGATAAAATCGTGATGCGGGGTGCGGCACCTGAGATTATCGAAGGGGCGCAAATACAGTCGGCGTGCAATGATTTTCTTGCCGAAACGCACAGTCTTGCCGGGCTAGTGGCGAACCTATCCATTAAATTTGATGTCCCAAAAGAAACCGCAAACAAGTGGGTTTGCGAGTGGGTCGAGTACGTGGAAATCCATCCTTATGATTTCCCTAATACGTTTGTGCACGAATTCAGTTCTTTCATTTTGGGCCGGTGAGCAGGCAGATCAGACAAGGAGACGCCAATGGCACGCACACCAAAATTCAAGTACGCATGGCAAGCATATCTTGAGCGGCAAACGGGACCACATGATGTTAGCTCCTGCCGCGTGGGTGATTTGTTCACTTGCGCGTCCCAGGCCGAGAGGACCGCTAAGGCCACATTCGGTTTCAAGTCTGGCCGATTCGAGACGGTAGTGCTGTATAAGGTGCGCGTTTCGTTGGGACTCTGGCAAAAATTGAATGCCACGGAGATTGCAGCCTAGGCCCATCCCAGAGGACAGGAGGCACAGACCATGACGAAAGCGCAGGCAATCAAAGGTCTAGAGCGGCTCGGCTGGAAAGTAATAGACGCCCGTAAGGGCCGTTCGTCTGTTGAATTGGAACCCCCCGTGTGCGCTACTTATCCTGAGGGCTGGACCGCATGGGCAACAAAAACGCGGGTCGTGAGTGGCGACCCGAAAGACCTGCTCGCGGAACTAATGGAGGGCCAATGAGCACCCAGACGACGCACGAGAAAGCGCAGCGCAAGCCGCGGCCAGGCTCAGTTGAGGAATGGGGCCAAGAACGCTACGAGGCGGGCAAAGCCGAAGCAAAGGCACAGGTGGCCGAACTGACGGCCCAGAGGGACGCGCTGCTGACGGCCTGTGGAAAGTTGGCAGACCAAGCCGATTTCATTGACCTTCACATCCTGCAAAATGACCTCCGCGGTTATAGATTGCTGCGAGAAGTTCAAGAGGCACGTCAGGCCATCGCACAGGCCACAGGCAACGGCCAATGAGCTTCCTCACAGCACTCATCTTGGCTCTCGCTTCGATCTGGGCCGATATTGCTCCTCCACGCCCGCCAAGCCAGCCTGTTGGCGTTCACAAGCCTGTACCGCGCAGGCGCTAAAATCCGCTTGACTCCCGGCCACTCCAAGACTTACGCTTCTGCTCGTGGGCACTGAGCCGCAAATCATTGATTCAAACCCCGCCCCTAGTGAAACTTCTGAGCCACTTTCGCCACAAAACACACAGATTAAGCCCACTTCCGGCAGAGGCAAGAATCCCAACAGTCTGGCTAATCTAAGACCTTGGCCTAAAGGCGTTTCCGGCAATCCAAAGGGCTACAGAAGTAAGATTCCTGGCGCTATGGAACGTCTCGCGCGTAAGAAGAAAGAGGCTGATAAGCTTGCACTTGCGCAGTTTAGAATGGCGCAAGATCCTGAGAATCCTCGTTCTGTATCGGCTGCGCAGCTTATCCTCGACCGCGTAGAAGGGCCTGTAACACAGCGCATTGAAACCGCATCGGTTAGCCTGAATATCTCAGTCAGTGAGCAGGAAAGCGCATTAGCGACACTGGCGCTACTGCGTAGTACAACTGAAGGCCGCGAGGATTGACAATGTACGACGTTGTAGTACACTTCGCCTGTGAGCCGTACTACAAAGCGCGACAATGTACTGCAGGTCAGACTGACGCCTTCGGAGTACGAGGCTTTGGAAGTGCGGGCCATCGCGCAAGGGTTGGCGGTATCCACCTACGCTCGATCAATCCTAATTGCCAGTTTGGACTCTTCACGATCTACAGAGCCGCGCCGTGAGCCAGACAGTCACTCTACGGCCTGCAAGCGGTGTAAGCACCCTATCGGCCAGCACTCCCCGCACTGCCTCGCCAAAGGATGTGAGTGCCGTGGCGCGTGACACTGAGATGCTCTCCTTCCGCATCTACTCCCACGAGGCGCAGGCCGCAAGGCGGGTAGCCAACCGGCGCGGGAGCACGCTATCGGCTCTTGTACGCCTCGCACTGGCCCGCTACCTGGCTGAGCAAGGCGAACGGGTCAACGGAGGCTAGCCAATGGCCCTATTCCTTATCATCGTCGCTGCTGTCCTTCTGGCCTCGTGGCTATCAGACAGACGCCGTGCAGAACAAGACTTCTGGAGGAATCTCAATCCGTGATCGGCCATTCTCAGTTTCCCGGGTACGGGGAGGGGGTCGGTGGGGAAGTAGGAGTCCCGTTTCATCAGCATCCCCCTGCCACCAAAAATTTTTGCGCAAATTTAAGGCTCCGCCCGAGTAGGTACTAGTACGAACTGGAGGAACGATGGCCGCTGAGACATTTCGAGATGGAATACTATCTGGTGGCACGGTTATGAAGGATGGTGCGAACGATGCTTCGTGGAGTGTTGAGGTATCAGGAAAGGCAAAGCCGATGCCGCAGGAGATAGATTTGCGCGGGGAGACGAATGTATTGAAGTTGGGGAGTTTGGAGCTTGAGGCGCACGCCGATAGGCTCATCGTGGTTCGGGACGAGTTCCGGTCGGGGTATGAGTGTGTGACGTGTACGGGGAAGGGGATGGTGGTTTGCGGGAATTGCGGGGGGACTGGGAAGTCGATAGTGGCTGGGAATGCGAGGTGTAGCCGGTGTAAGGGCGAGCGGGAGGTGGTGTGCCCGGAATGTCATGGGAAGCAGGTAATGGAGGGCGGGTTGGTGGTGCCGGAGTCGAAGCAGAATGAACCGACTACGGGAACGGTGGTGAGTGTGGGGCCGGAAGTAAAGAAGTTTAAGCGGGGGGATGCGGTGCTGTTTGCAAGTTTCACGGGGCATGAGATGGAGTTGAATGCTTATGATTTGGAGGGGCGCGAGGTTCAGGTGAATATCGTCATTATGCGGGAGTCGGAGCCATTGGCGAGGGTGAGAGGCCATTTGGAGTTGCGCAGGGTGAAGCGGTCTGTGGCCGTTTCAACGGCGGTGTAGGATGGATGCCCTGTCAGCTATTGGGACGGTGGTGATTTGGATTCTGGCCGCAGCCGGGGCTTTGGCGATTGGGACATGCGCGGCAGTAGGGCTTGAGACGTTGAGGCGGGAGCGGCTGATAGGGAAGGCCAGGGTGGTGAGGGCCGAGGAACTGGCGAGGCTTGAGCCATGAAACGCAAGTCCATGTCCTATTGGAAGCCGTTGGATTTAACGGAAGAGGAGTTAGCTACAAAGCATTTGTTTGTCAGTACCCCTGATTTCCGTCCTACGATTACCTGGACCCCTGAACCGTTGCGCCGAAAGCTGGCCGACCGCCGCAGGCCGGAGATATTCAAGTCAAGCGTAGGAATCATTTCTGACCGAAGGAAACACGACAGGCGGGCACGGTGAAAAATAAGTATCAAAAAGTTCTACACGGAATTGTCTTCACAGAAGAATGCGTTGAGTACTACCCCGAGATTGCCATTCTTCTGAGCTTTCTGGAGTTTCGCTATCTACCGTGGCTTAAAGCCTACGAGGTCCTGTGAAGTGGAATCCTGTCCCCGTAAATCTTCCCACCCCTGAAGCCACCAAGGACGCCATGCGGCTTAACTCGCTTGGCAGCCTGTTCTTCTTTGCCCGCGAAGTGCTGATGAAGAAACGCTTTGCCCGTCTGCACGTTGAGATGTGCCGTTCGCTTGAAACCGAAGACCTGCACCTAGTTCTGGAAATGCCCATGTCGCATTTCAAATCCACTTGTGGGTTGGCTCTTTCCATCTGGTGGGCATTGCCGTTTACCGACCGCGATGAGTTGCTTATGCGCGGACTGGGTTACGGCGATGAATGGATTCGCTGGATGCGATTCGCCCACAAACAGAACATGCGAACACTCGTTACGCATGAAACCGATGCCCGTGTCACGGCCATGGGCAAGGAAGTAGATGAAGCCTACCAGTCAAATGACCGGTTCCGGGCACTGTTCCCTGAAATCATTCCCACCGGAAAAGAGACTTGGACCGAGCATACGAAGTATCAACGACGCATACCGGGCGGAGATGTTACAACCGGCACCTATGAGTACCGTTCGGTGGGCCAGCCCTTGCAGGGAATTCACGTCGGCGGAATCATTGAAGACGACACAATGGGCAAGGATGCCCAGGATTCCATGCTCAAAGGCGACGGACGAGTTCTTGCGGATTTGATTCGCTGGCACCGTCAGGTAGGAACGCGTTTTGACCCGTCAGAGTTTACGACTACTGGACTGGGCAGGCAGTTGGTCATCGGCAACCGCTGGGGCCATCAGGACTTGAATAGCTGGATTAAAGCGAATCAGCCGGAATTCAAGTTCGAGACGCATTCGGCTGAAGGGGGATGCTGTCCGCGCCATCCCAAAAACCAGCCCATCTTCCCCGAAGAATGGACGATGGAACGTCTTCAGCAGCAGAAGAAAACCAGCGGCCCCTATGATTACGCCCATTTCTATCTGAATCAGTCCGTTCTTCCCGAAGAGTGCATTTTCAAACCGGAATGGCTGCGCTACTTCAAATACAAGCCTTCCCGCCCCGATTTGCCTCTGGAGCACGAAGACAACTGGCTGATGATTGAGCATGAAGTCCAGAACGGCGAAACGATTCAGGATGTAAATGCAGGAGTACTCGAAAAGCGCATGATTGTGGATTTGGCGCACGCCAAAAAGCAGAAACGCTGCAATCATGTCGTTCTCATCGCAGGCCGAGACCCCGAGACGGAAAGGATTTACCTGCTCGATGTATGGGCCGAGCCTACGCAGTACTCCGATTTGGTGGGCAAGATTTACGAAATGGGCCGCAGGTGGGGAATGCGCGAGATGTGGCTGGAAACAGTGGCGGCGCAAAACCTGATGAAGTTCTACCTCGAAGAGCGTAATATGCGCGAGACGAGGCCGATTCAGGTGAATGAACTTCCCTACGACAATTCCCCGAACGCCAAGCGCAACCGCATCGAAGTACTGGAGCCGATGTTCAAGAACGGAAACTTCTTCTGCCATCGTTCCCAATCGGCATTCCTGAACGAGTACAATTCCTATCCGGCTGGGCTGATGGATGTTCTTGACACTCTCGGCTATGTGCCGCAGACTTTCCGCGTAATGAACATGCGTTCGGCTATGGAGTGGTTCTCACGCCAGAGGGATACGTTCGCTTCGCGTCCTGTGGGTGCCGGGGGCTACTGATGGCAGCCGTTCCCCAAATCGCAGAAGATTCCAAAGTCACACTGACCCACCGTTCGCGGCGAGACTTTGAGTTGCGCGAGGCCGATTTTGGGAAGGACACGAACGAGGCCATCAATAAATGGGTGTGGGAGCAAATCAACGTCCGGCGCAAGCAACTTGAAAACCTTCACAAGCACAAAGTCCCGGAATGGCGGCGCATCGCCTCTGGCAAGCCCCGCGAGGAAAACAAATCCTGGCCCTTCCCGAACTGCGCCAATCTTGTCTACCAGCTTGTCGGGCAGTCCGTGGATGAGTTGGCTTCGCGTGTCATTGGTCTTCTTTACGAGACTTCCCCGCTCGCCTATTTCGAGTATTTCACAGAGCCGAAAGACCAAGCGGAGGCTCATCACAACGCGCGGAAGTCGGAACTACTTGAAAAGTTCATTGATGTTGTTGGCTACGAGCCGGAAGAACTGGACTTGCGCAGGATTGAAAGCCTGTGGTTTTCCGATTCCGCCAAACTCGGAACGGCATGGGTAGCAGCCTATCCAGAGAAAGTAGCGGAAGCTGTTTACGTGGGATACGTGCCGGACAAGAAGAAGACGGCCTTTGAGGAAGACACGCTCTACGAGGGGCCGAAGTGCAGGGTACTGCGCTACGAGGATGTACTGTTCGACCCCGATGCGGATACTCCCGAAGAATCAGAATGGCTCTCTCGGAAAGTCACACTAAGCAAGCGGCAGTTGCAGGAACGCGCCTTCCGGGGAATCTTCAACGAAGACAAGGTTCGTTCGATTCTCGGCAAGCCCGACCGCTACGGCCCCGGAGAAATCAAGAAGCGTGAGCAACTGAAAAAGGGAATACAGACAGATTCCGAAGAGCATGTACTGGCCGAATGGGATATTGAAGAGGGCTATTTCTACTGGTACAAGGGCAAGAAGAAGTTCCGCCTGATTTGCTGGTATCACTTCGCCACAAAGACGATGCTTAATCTCGTCTTCAACTTCATTCCCGATAACCGGGTTCCTCTTGTGCGCACCCGGCTGTCGATGGACGAGCATGGCATGATTGGACGCGGCTATGCCGACATGCTCAAGGATTCGCAGGATGAAATCTCGACTGCCAAGAATCAGCGCACCGATGCCATTACGTTTGGAATCCTCGGCATCAACCGTGTCTCCCCGCAGAACAAGAACATCGACAAGAACTTCACCATCTTTCCCGGGGCATGCATGCCGTTCGGGGACGGGGAGTTCGAGCATTTCTCGATTGGCGAGGCGGCAATGGCCGGAGTGTCTCTCGAAAACGAATCCATGATGATTCAGCAGGCCATCGAACGCGCAGGCGTAGGGCCTCCGGCTTCGGGGTTGGGCGCAGGGTCAGGAAAGATTGGCGCAAAGGGACAGATTCAATTTGGCTCGATGGGCACGCTTGCCGTTCTTCAAGCCAACAATACCCGTTCGAGTCACAGACTTTCTGACTTCCGGCACTCCCACGTCAAGCTCATCAGCCTTCTGACTTCGATGTACGGAGCAATGGGGCTGGGGCGCAAGGGAACGCTTTTCGGAATGGATGAAAAGATTCTTACCGAAGCGTTGCAGGACGTTCTGGAGCATCGCGTAAGAATACCGATTCGCGCTTCCGAGGCTTCCTCGAATAAGGAAGTGGACAAGGCGAACGGGATGTTGTTCATGCAGGTAATGAGACAACATCATCAGTCCATTTCAACGCTGCTTCAGGCCCTATCGAATCCGAATGTACCTGATGAGGCTAAGAAATACTTCGCCAAGGTGATTGACGCGCAGAACTTCATGTTCCAGAGACTGTTGCGCGATTTTGGCTACGAGCAGGTAAAGCAATTCGCGCCGGAGCCGGACATCCATGAGCAGGAAAAAACGAAGCGTGCAGGACTCCTTCAGATGGCCGCAAGCCTTCGCCAACCTGGAGGCATCCACGCTCCTGGTGGAACAGGCGGGATGGAAGGCGGTTTTGGCGGACCTCCAAGCTCTAGCGGACTCCCTCCGGTACAAGGTGGTCCATCAAGTTCCAGTTAAGATGGAAGATGCTGCGCAGCAGAACTTCGAGCGCGGGCAGATTGCGGCATTCGAGAGGATTCTGGAATTCGAGCAGGAACTCGATGAATGGAAAAAGGAGCGCCGCTGATGCCGAAAAAGCTCATGGATTGCGTTCGCAAAGTATCCAAGAAGAAAGGCACGAAGTCAGCATGGGGAATTTGCGTCGCATCGACCGGCCTCAAACCTCACAAGAAGAAGTAAGTTGGCTCGTTGAGTAGCTGTTAATTGTTGGGCCGCGTATCCCACTTTTCGCAGCTACATGTTATCCAGTCGGTCCAGAGCCTACCCGGATGTTCCGACATTGAGCCTTTCGGCCATAAAGTCATTATGGCTCAATTCCTTCTGTCATACAAATCCACGGTTTGTCGTTGACACTCTTTGCATTGCGCCTCTACTCTTGCTTCCGAGAGGCGGACAATGCCTAGCTGGAATCCGTTCAAGAAGGAAGACTCCCCCGCAGAGCAGAAGCCGAACGAGCAGGAAGAATTTCTTTCCAAGCTGCGCACCTCGATTGAGGAAGTGGTAAAGCCCGTGCGTGATTCGGTTGCGCAGATGCAGGCCCGCTGGGAAGAATTGGAAAAGGCGGCCACAAATCCTCCGGCACCGGCTGCTGAACACAAAGACCCTGCCGACCCGAATACGGACCTTCCTGGCTACCTGAAAGAGCAGTTGACTCCGCTTGCCGTGCAAACGATTCAGACCAACGCAAGGCTAACGGAGCGCGAGATTCTGGATGAAGTGGCCCCCTACTGGGCGCATCTGGTCCCCGAAATCAAAAAGATGTTTGCCGAGACTGCGCTGATTCGCAAGT
>Ga0335085_10002047_pt1 | contig 39286 bp, 31 predicted proteins | sample Lox_Sample_45_FD_206712 | JGI IMG/M metagenome (GOLD analysis project Ga0335085, IMG submission 206712) | Soil microbial communities from Loxahatchee National Wildlife Refuge, Florida, United States - Lox_Sample_4.5 | ecosystem: Environmental > Terrestrial > Soil > Wetlands | place: USA...
GACGGCGCCGCTGCTCACGGGCGGGTTCCGCGAGGGCTGCGGCGACGCGATGCTCGGTGCGCTGGCCGGCAGCTGGGCCCAGGGCGCGAGCTTCGAGGAGGCGCTGCAGGTGGGAGCCGCCGCCGGTGCGGCCAACTACCTGCGCCGGGGCCTCGCGAGCAGCTCCCGCGAAGTGATCGAGCGGATGCGGGACGCGGTCGCGCTGGAGCCTGCCTAGGGCCCGCCAGCCCGAGGCACGTCACCTAGGGCCCGCCGGCCCGAGGCACGTCACCTAGGGCCCGCCGGGGCGGGCCGGAGCCGGCTCGCCGCGGAGCACGGCGGCGGGGGCGTCGGATCGGGACCACTCGAGCTGCTCCGGGGTGACGGCGCGAGCGAGCCACTCGAAGCCGCCCGTCAGGCACACCGGGCGCCCGGCGCGGGAGGAGTGGGAGTCGCTGCCCAGCACGTGCACGAGCCCGTCCCGGGCGAGCGTCGCGACGGGCCCCTCGGGAGGGCTGCCGGCGAGGAACTCGGCCGTCCACTGGATCAGCGCGCCCGCCGAGACGAGCGCCTCCAGTCGCTCGCGGAAGTCCGCGCCGGCATGGCGCTCGGGGTGGGCGACCACGGTTCGCACGCCGGCGGCCGCGAGGCGCTCGACGAGCGCCGCCAGCTCGTCTCCGAGCGGCCCGGGAGCGGGCTCGAGCAGAACCCATCCGCCGCCTGCACCATATGCCGCGAGCCGCAGGCCGGCGGCGTCCAGGTCCTCGGCGGTGGGTTGTGCGAGCTCCGCCGCGGGCACGATCCGGACCTCGACCCCGTGCTCGTCGAGCGTGCGCTGGAGCGATGCCGTCCGCTCCGGTATCTCCTCGAGGCGGACGTCGTGGTCCTCCCTGAGATGTGGGGTGGCGCACACCACCCCGATCCCGTCCTGCACGGCCTGGCGCGCCATCGCGATGCTGTCCTCGAGATCGCGGGCGCCGTCGTCGAGCCCCGGGAGCACGTGACAGTGCAGATCGATCAATGACGCGGCTGGGTGAGCGGCTGCACGTAGCGGATGAACGGGTCGATCGAGAGCGGCGACCCGGTCGCACGTTCGACGAGCTCCGTCGTGTCCAGGCGGCGCCCGTGACGGTGCACCCGCTCGCCGAGCCAGGCCTGGATCGCTCCCATCTCGCCCGCGCGCAGGTCCTGCTCGCGCGGGCCCAGCTCCCGCTCCAGCGCCTCCCACAGCTGGGCGGCTATCAGGCATCCCAGCGCGTAGCTGGGGAAGTAGCCGAAGCTGCCGGCTCCCCAGTGGACGTCCTGCAGGCAGCCGAGCGCGTCGGAGGGCACCTCCAGGTCCAGAAGTCGGCGCACGCCCTGGCGCCACACCTCCGGCAGCTCGGCCACCTCCAGGTCGCCTTCGATCAGGGCCAGCTCGAGCTCGAAGCGCAGGATGATGTGCAGCGGGTAGGTGAGGGCGTCGGCCGAGACCCGGATCAGCGAGCGCTGCACGCCCACCATCGAGGCATAGAGCTCCTCGGCGGCGATCGGAAAGCCCGCCGCTCCCAGCTCGCCCGCCATCAGCTCGGCGAAGGCCGGGCTGCGCGCGACGTGGTTCTCCCACACCTTGCTCTGTGACTCGTGCACGGACATGGAGGTGCCCCGCCCGACGTTCGTCCTGGCCAGCGTCGGGTCGATCTGGCGCTCGTAGAGCGCGTGGCCGTACTCGTGCAGCGAGCTCAGCAGCGACTCGACGTTGCCGTCGCTGTAGCGGGTCGTGACGCGCGTGTCCCCGCGCCCCATCCAGGCCGTGAAGGGGTGCGCCGAGACGTCCACCCGCCAGCTCGCGGGATCGACCCCCAGCCGCGCGAGCGTCCCCGCGACCGCTCCCTGCTGGGCCGAGACCGGCACCTCGAGCGTCCGTGGCGGCGAGCAGCGTTCCGCCTCCCCGACGAGCGGTGGCAGCGCCTCGGCCAGGGCCCCGAACAGGCGCCGCAGATCGTCGGCCCGCAGCCCGAAGTCGTAGTCACCGAGCAGCCCCTCATACGGCGTCAGGCCGTCGGCGGCGACGCAGGCTCCGTACTCCCGCGCGAGCTGCACGTTGCGCTCGAGCGCCGGAGCGAACATCGCGAAGTCGTCGGCGGCCCGCGCCTCCTGCCAGCGCTGCTGGCCCTCCACGCCGGCGCTGGCGAGCTCGGCGGCCAGCTCCTCGGGCACCCGCCGGGCCCGCTCCCAGTCCCGCCGTGCGAGCCGCACGATGTCGCCGTCGACGCCGTCGAGCGAGGCCCCCTCGAGCTCGGCGAGCCATTCGCCGAGCACCTCGTCGCGCGCCCGTTCGTGGTTCAGCCGCGCGAGCGTGCCGAGCTGCTGGGAGCGGGCGTCGGCGCCGTCGGAGGGCATCATCACGAGCTGGTCCCAGCTGAGCAGCATCGCCACGCAATCGAGGTCGACGAGCTCTCCGGTCCGCTCCCGGAGCTTCTCGAGCACGTTCATCGCCGCAGAGCGTATGCGCAACGGCGGCTCCCCGGCGGCGCTCGTGAGGATCGGCGAGAATCGAGCACCGATGAGGCTGGTGGAGCTCGATCCGAAGGCCGAGCCCTACTGGGAGGAGATGCTCGCCGGCGAGCAGGAACCGTGGGGCGGGGTCGGGGAACAGCTCTCCTGGCGCGACAAGACGCGCAACATCGGCCTGCGGGACGACGACGGGAGCCTGCTCGCGGCCGGCGGGGTGGTGCTCGCCGAGCTGCACACGGCCACCCACCCGCCGTTTGCGGTGGCGGGCCTCGGCGGGCTCGTCGTCAGGACCAGCGCGCGTGGGCGGGGGCTCGTGCGGCAGCTCGCCGAGCCACTGCTGGAGCTCGCCCGGGAGTTGCCCGCCGAACGGGCGATGCTGTTCTGCCGGCCGAGCCTGATGGCGCTGTACGGCGGGTTCGGCTTCCGCGAGATCACCGACGCGGTCTGGGTGCAGCAGCCGGGCGGACAGATACAGATGCCGCTCAGCGCGATGTGGAGGCCGCTGCGCGAGGGCGCCGAATGGCCGCCGGGCGAGCTCTACCTCGACGGCGAGCCGTTCTGAGGCGCGCCCGTCCTACGGCTAGCGGGGCACCCGCCGGGCGCTCGGCCCGCGTTCACTCTGAGCGCGTTCGCTGCGCGCCGGCGTGTTGATCGCGCCGGCCGCGATCTCCGCCTCGTCGAGGTCCGCGTCCACGGCCTGACCACGAGTCGGTTCTGCGCCGTTGCCCCAGCCGGCGTCCACGCCCACGGGCAGCTGTCCGTCGGAGCCCGCGGTGCCGGCGGTCTCGGGCTCGCCGGCGCGTGTGCGGTCCCAGGCCTCGTCGCGGAACTCGTCGATCACCTTCAGGAGCGCGTCCACGACGCGGGGGTCGAAGTGGCTGCCGCGCTTGCGTTCGATCTCCCTGACGACGCGATCGAACGCCCAGGGGTCCTTGTAGGAGCGCCGCGAGGCGAGCGCGTCGAAGACGTCGCAGATCGCGCAGATGCGCCCCACGAGCGGGATCTGGTCGCCCTTCAGCCCCTCCGGGTAGCCGGTCCCGTCCCAGCGCTCGTGGTGGGTGCGGGCGATCACCTCGGCCATCTGCAGCAGCGGCGAGCTCGAGCCGGACAGCAGCGCCGCGCCGGCCGTCGTGTGGGCCATCATCGCGTCCCACTCCTCGCTGTCGAGTTCGCCGCGCTTGCGCAGCACGCGGTCTTCGACACCGATCTTGCCGACGTCGTGGAGGGTGCTGGCGATCCGCAGCCGCTCGGCCTCGCGCGGGGGCATCCCGAGCTGGCGGGCGACCCGCTCGCAGATGCGGCCCACGCGGTCGATGTGGGCGCCCGTGTCGTCGTCCCTGAGCTCGGCCGCCTGGGCCAGGCGGCGGATCAGCTCGACCTGGGTGTCGTACAGCTCGGCCGTGCGTTCACGGACGGTGTCCTCGAGCACGGCCCCGTAACGGTCCGACAGCTCGCGTTCCCAGGTCTCCGCCAGGTAGCTCACCAGCAGCGCTCCGAGGGTTCCGATCGCGAGCGCCACCAGCGGGTAGCTGAGCGGCAGGATCAGCCCCTCCTCGAAGGCGATCTGGGTCAGGATCACGTAGCCGACCGCCAAACCCGCGCCCATCACGAGGGCGCGTGCCGGGCGGATCGTCAGGCAGCTCAGCGGCGTCGCCAGCCCGGCCAGCACGGTGATGATCAGGGCGACCCAGAGCGAGGCCTGACGCAGGGGGTTGCCGGCCAGCGCGGTGGCGATCGCACCGGCCTGCACTTCCGGACCGGACATGCCCGTGCTGGAGGTCACCGAGGTCGCGTGGACGTCCTGCAGGCCGGAGCTCGTCGGGCCGACGACGACGATCTTGCCGGCGAGCTCGGACGCCGGCACGCGGCCGCGGATGAGGTCCACGAAGGACACGTTCGGCACCGTGCCGACCGGTCCGGGAAAGTCGATCCAAGCGGACCCGTCGCGGAAGGAGGAGCTCGCCGGAGGATGCCCGGTGGCCGCTTCGGCTGTGGCCACGGCGACCGATTGCACGCCCCCCACAGAGAACGGGTACTGCTGGATCACGCCGCTGGAGTTGGCGCTGAAGTCGGCAGCGGCGACGAGCGCGTGGGAGCGGGACAGGCCCCCTTCGACTCCGAGCGAGCCGACCGTGCCGCGCGGCCCCACTTCGGTCGTGGCGAGCACGAGGTTGCGGGCCCGCGCCAGGGCCCGATGCAGGGCGCCATCGCTCGCTTCGGCGGCCGGTTTCGCGAACTGCATGTCGTAGACGATCGTGCGAGCGTGGTCGGCGCGCAGCACTTCGATCGCGCGCGCGTCCAGCGAGCGGGGGAAGGGCCAGTGCGAGTCGAGCGCGTCGAGCGTCTTTTCGTCGATCCCCACGACCACGAGGTTGTGGGGGTGATGGGTGGGGCGCAGCGAGAAGCGGGTGTCCACGGAGGCGTTCTCGACGGCGTTCCAGGCGCCGGTCAGCAGGCCGATCACGCCCACCGAGGCGGCCAGCAGGGCGACGCCCACCAGCATCCCTGCATGGGCAGCATCGCGTGCTCCGCGCCATGGGCGGTTGGATGGGGGCCTTGCGGCGGACATTTCTGACCTCCACCAAGCTTCGGCGCTTCATGGGGGCCCCTTTAGATGTGGCCGCGGCGGCTCGGCGGTGGCCGGGCGCGGGGTCAGGCGCTGCCGAAGACCGCGACGATCGCGTTGGGCGGCACCGCGACCGCGATGCGGGCGCTCGGGGAGCCGACGTTGCGCGTCGGCAGGCCGGCCTGGAGGGGGCTCATCAGCGTCAGCTGGGCCGCCGAGAGCCCTCGCAGCAGCACGCGCGCCGGGTGGGTGCTCTGGTTGTCGAGGATCAGTACCAGCGAGCCGTTCGGGCGCAGGGCCGCGTGTGCCACGAGTCCCCGTGCGGCGAGGGCCTTGGACGCGACCGGGTGCAGCGTGGTGCCACCGGGGAGCCAGGTGTTCAGCGCGACCAGCGCGTTGGCCAGGGGCCGCTCGGAGATCTGCCCGCCGCGGACCACGAACGGGTCATATGAGTTGCCGCTGAAGTGGTAGCGAACCTCCGCGAAGCCCCGTTCCAGCGCCGAGATCCCGAAGCGCAGACCCCACACCGCCGAGGCGGGCGTGTTCGAGACGCCGGGCTGTCCGCCACATGAGGCGGAGTTGGCCTCCGAGATGATCGCGGGCACGCCGAGCGCGTGGGCGGCCAGGGCCACCCACGACAGCCGCGCGGGCGCGTTCGCCGCGCGCCGCGACAGCAGCCCTTTGACGGTGGCTTCCGACGGCGAGCGGCAGGTGGTCAGCGGGTACAGATGGACGCCCACCGTGCCCAGCCCGAGCGTCCTCACCACGAGCGGCAGCTGCTGGCGCCAGCGGGAGGCGACGGCCAATTCGGGGCCCACCACCGGTTCGCCGCCGATCGCCGGCCGGAGGTACTCGGCGAGCTGCTCGTAGAGGCTCGCGTCGGCGGCTTCTTCTCCGGCGAAGGGCTTGTCGAGGGCGGAGTAGTTGGGCAGTTCGTAGAGGTCCGGCTCGTTGCCGAGCGAGAACGACAGCCCGTTGACGGCGGCCGGCCGGGCTTCGGCCGCCATCTGGGTGGCCCACGCGAGGTTGCCGGTGCGCATGTTCAGGCCGACCGTCAGCGGCTCGCGGGTGCTCGCCAACAGGCAGTGCAGCTGGCCCCAGAAGCCCGCCTGCAACTGGTACAGCGTGGCCGTCTGCCAGGACGTGGGCGGGCCGGTCAGGGCACCGGGCGGAGCGGTCTGATCCTGGCTCACCCCGCCCAGCTCCAGCGGCGGTGAGCCGAGCCGCGCGAGCTCGGCCGCGAGCGTGGGCGGCGGGCAGCCGGCGCTGCCCAGGTCCGTCTGCATCACCGAGTACTCGACCGAGATGCCCGCCGGATCCATCGTCACCTCGACGGCGGGTGCCCGCAGCAGCGAGGGCCCGAAGGTGAGCTTCACGGTCCCGGCGGTGGGTGCCTTGGCTTTCTCCTCCGCGGCCCGGGCGGGCGCGCCCAGCCAGCCGCCGGCCAGGATCGCTGCCGCCGTGAGCGCGGCGGCCAGGCGACCCACGGCGAGCGGCTGGCGGGTGCGGCCGCTCAACTGCAGCTCAGCGTCTTGAGCGTCGCTTCGTAGCTGCTCAGGAGCTTCTTCGTGGCAGCTTCGACCTGTTTGACCACGTTCGAGGGGGTCAGGGTGGTGCCGAGCGTTTCGGCGATCTTGGTCACTTCGCTGGTGAATTCGCTGGTCGATTTTTCGACCTGCGTCTTCGTTTCGGGCTTCAGCTTCGGCGCCTCTTCCTTGATCTTCTTCAGTTCCTGCTCGATCACTTCGAGGCTTTTCTGGGCGCTCGTCACGGAGCCCACGCTCAGCGGCAGCGACTTGAGGCTTTCGACCTGCTTTTCGATCGCGGCGCGCGACTTGCAGACTTCGGCTTTGGCCTTGTCGAACTTTTCCGATTCTGATTCCCCGCACCCCGCGAGCAGCAGCGCGCACGGCGCAACGGCGAGGACGAGGACCAGTCGGGTGAGCTTGGCTGCCTTGGTCATGGCGTTCCCTTTCGCTTTGCGATTGTCCCTTTCAGGTGCCGTGCGGGCGCCGCCCGTCAACCGGTTAGGCCCGCGATCCCGTCCCGAAGCAGGACCGCCCCCAATACCAGGATCAGCACCGCGCCGATCCGTGCGGCGTTGCGCGTCAGCCATTCGCGTACACGGTGGAGGATTCGCAGCGTACCGTCAGGGGCGACCGCGAGCATCAGCAGCGCGACCGACAGCGGCAGCAGCGAGATCAGCGCGAAGGCGACCCACAGCACGATGTATTCGCCCGCGTTCGGGTTCAGCTGGGAGATGTCCTTGAGCGCGATCGGGATGAAGCCACCCGGGTTGGCCAGTGCCGCGCCGGCGCCCACCACCGCGATCGCCGGTGAGGAGGCGAGGCCGCTGGCTTTGTCGACCATCTGCTTTTCGCTCTCGGGGCTCATCGGTTTGCGGAACAACCGCGCCGCGTACCACACGGCGAGGGCTCCGAGCGCGAGGTCGAGGATCGCCACCCACGTCTTCGGCTGCGAGCTTCCGGCCGGGGCGGCTGCCACGTCTTCGAGCGCGAACGCCGCCACGATCCCGACGAGCAACGTGGCCCCGAGAGCGCCGAAGTAGAACCAGGCGCCGGTCCGGATCGGGCGATCGCCGAGCACCAGTGTGAGCACCGAGAAGGTCAGCGTGGTCGGCGACAGCATCGCCGCGATCGCGGTCAGCAGCAGCTCGACTTCGGCGGAGCCCATCTACGCGTCGCTCACAGGACCGCTCGTGGCTTCACTCGCAAGGTCGCTCGGCGGGTCGGCGTCCTCGGCGGCGTAGGCGGCCAGCAGCCGGCGCTCCTCCTCAGCGCGCGGAAAGCGCAGGAACACGAGCGTGCCTCCCAGCACGATCGCGATGATCCCGGCCGTGTAGGCCCAGTCGTCGCCTTCGGTGAACGATTGCTTGGCGCCCTGAACGATCGCCTTTTCGTACTGGGGGTATTTCTTGGCCGTCTCCGCGGCGCTGTCGAAGGACTTCGTCAGTTCGTTTTCGACGGTGCTCGTTATTCGCGCCTTGTCGGGAGAGCTGGCGATCGCGCTCGAGGCGGCGGCCGCGAACCCGGCGGTGAGCAGCGCACCGAGGATCGACTGCATGATCGCCCCGCCGAGGTCGCGCTGCAGATCGGCGGTGCCGGAGGCCATCCCGGCGCGCCGCACCGGGACCGAGCCGGTGAGCGAGTGCGAGGCGGGCGTCCCGGCGAACCCGACCCCGGCGCCGATGAAGGCGTAGCCGAGGCCGACCTTCCAGTAGGCGATGCCTTCTTCCCACAGCAGCAGCATCGTGAGGAACCCGAGCACGCAGAAGACGTAGCCGACCAGCAACGTGAAGCGCGCCCCGCGGGCCTCCACCAGCTTCGCCGAGCGGGGTGCGATCGCGACCATGCAGAAGGCCGCGGGCAGGATCGAGAGGCCGGCATCGAGGGTCGAGTAGCCGAGCACGTTCTGCAGGAACTGCTGGCCGATGAACATCGCCCCCATCAGGCTTCCGAACACGATGATCCCGGCGAGCGCGGCAACCCAGAAGACGCGCCGGGCGGCAACCTCGAGGTCGTACAGGGGGTTGCGCGCGCGGCGCTGGCGCAGCACGAACAGCACAGCCGCCAGCGCCGACACACCGAGCAGGACGAGCGTGGCGGTGGTCTTGTTCGGGACCGGCGCAAGGTTGATCGCGAGCACCAGCGAGGCCACCACGACGATCGAGAGCACCCCGCCGCGGTTGTCCACCGGCTCGGTGCCCTCGTTGACGTGGCTCGGGATCAGCCAGATCGCGAGCACCAGGGCCACGACCGCGAGCGGGAGCGTGAGCAGGAACACCGAGCCCCAGGAGTGGTGCTCGAGCAGCGCCCCCGACAGCAACGGCCCGAGCGAGGAGATCGCCCCGCCGATGCCCGACCAGAGGGCGATCGAGCGGGTGCGTCCGGGCCCGGACCAGAGAGCGGTGATCAGCGCCAGCGTGGTGGGGAACGCCATCCCGGCCGCCAGCCCACCGAGGATGCGCGCCCCGATCAGGATGCCGATGCTCGAGGCGGTCGCGGCGATGATCGAGGCCGGGATCGCCAGCAGCGTCCCGATGATCAGCATCATCTTGCGCCCGTAGCGGTCACCAAGGGCCCCGAGGTAGAGCACCGAGGAGGCGAGCCCGAGCGAGAAGCCCACGGCGACGAGGTCGAGCGCCGTCTGGGAGGCGTCGAAGGCCTTGCCGATGTCGGGCAGGGCGACGTTGGCGACCGCGAGGTTGAGGTTGGCGACGGCGGCGACGAGGATCAGCGCCAGCAGCACCAACCCGGGCCGCTCGGGAGCGCCGGAGGGCTCCTCCTCCGCGCCGGCGCCCCCGCCCACGGGCCCACCGTCCCCGTCCACATGCTCGCCCACCGCTGCCACGCGGGTCCCGATCCTACCCGGCGCGCCCGGCCCCGGCGGGCAGCCGCCGCTCCCAGACGTGGCCCGCGGCGCGACCCCGCGTCAGTGGAAACCCGCACACCGGCGCGGCCGACCGCGGAGGAACACGATCGATGTTGCCGCTGAAATGCCACCTCGGAAAGCCTGGCGAGCACTCCACGACGAGGGAGGTATGAAGGTGACCGGAGTTCTCACGACACCGCTGGCCTTGTCCGCCGGCGGCATCGGTGCCTTCGCGCTGCTGTACGTGCTCGTGTTCCTGTTTCTCGGCCTGAGGTCGATCAAACACGGGCACTGGATCATGTTCCTGATCGGCATCCCGATTCCGATCTTCTGGATCATCGGCGGGCTGATGCCGCCGGTGCGCAGATGACGGACCCCGCGCCCCCACGGCGGGCCCTCCGCGCCAGCGGCAATAATCCGCGGGGTCGCAGATGGCCAACGAACTAGCACGCTGGCAGTTCGCCACCACGAGCATCTACCACTTCCTGTTCGTGCCGGTCACGATCGGGCTCGCGTTCCTCGTGGCGATTCTGCAGACCGCCTGGTATCGCAACGGCAATCCTGAGTACCGCCGCCTGTGCAAATTCTTCGGCACGCTGCTGCTGATCAACGTTGCCGTGGGCGTCGTGACCGGGCTCGTGCAGGAGTTCGAGTTCGGGATGAACTGGTCGCTGTACGCGCGCTACGTGGGCGACGTATTCGGCGGCCCGCTGGCGATGGAGGGGCTGGCCGCCTTCTTCCTGGAGTCGACGTTCCTGGGGCTGTGGCTGTTCGGATGGGACCGGCTTCCGCGCCGCATCCACCTCGCCTGCATCTGGCTGGTGTCGTTCGGGACGATCCTCTCGGCGGCGTTCATCATGGCGGCCAACTCGTGGATGCAGCACCCGGTCGGCTACACGATGAACTCCAAGGGCCAGCCGCAGCTGAACAACGTCGGGGCGCTGTTCACGAACCCCACCTTCCTGTGGGGCTACGTCCACGTAATCCTCGCCTCGCTGGTGACCGGCGCGCTCGTGATGCTGGCCGTGTCGGCGTGGCAGATCCGCAAACGGGAGGCGGTGGCGAGCTTCCACCACACCGCGCGGCTGTCGATCGCGGTGCTGCTGCCCTCGCTGGTGCTCGCCCTGTTCGTGGGAAGCGAGCTCGGGGTGATCGAGGCGCGCTACCAGCCGATGAAGATCGCGGCCGCCGAGGCGCAGTGGAAGACCTGTAAGCCCTGCTCGTTCTCGTTGTTCCAGATCGGCGGTGGCAAGAACGACCACACGCCTTCGCAGATCATCGAAATACCGCACGTCCTGTCGCTGCTGGCGACGAACTCCTGGAACGGCGAAGTCAAGGGCCTGGAACCGCTGCAGAAGGAATACGAAAAGAAATACGGCCCCGGCGAATACGTCCCGAACGTGTTCCTGCAGTACTGGTCGATGCGGATCATGGCCTACATCGCCTCGCTCGTGCTGCTGTTCACGCTGTGGGGCGCCTGGCTGCTGCATCGGGGAGCGCTCGAGCGCTCGAAGTGGTTCCTGCGCTTGGCGATGTGGGCCGTGGTGACACCGTTTGCGATGAACACGGCCGGCTGGATGCTGACCGAGAACGGGCGCCAGCCGTGGATCGTGCAGGGGCTGATGAAGACCGTGAAGGCCAACTCGCCGGCGGTCAGCTCGGGTGAAGTGTGGGCGAGCCTGGTGGCCTTCATCCTGATCTTCACGGCGCTCGGAGCGGCCGACGTCTTCCTGATGCTCCGTTATGCCCGCAAAGGCCTGCCCACGGAACAGCCGCAGCCGCATCGCACCGTGCCCGCGACGAGCCCCGTGCTCACCTACTAGGAGACCCCGTGCTCGCGCTCCACACGCTCTGGTTCATTCTCCTGGCGATCCTGTGGGTCGGCTTCTTCGTGCTCGAGGGATTCGACCTCGGCGTCGGGGCGCTGCACACGGTCGTCGGTCGCACCGAAGACGAGCAGCGCGCCGCAATCAACACGATCGGGCCGTGGTGGGACGGAAACGAGGTGTGGCTGATCGTCGCCGGAGCGGGGACGTTCGCGGCCTTCCCGGGCTGGTACGCGACGTGGTTCTCCGCGCTGTATCTGGCATTGCTGCTGGTGCTCGCCGCGCTGATGGCGCGTGGCGTGGCATTCGAGTTCCGCGGGAAAAGCGACGACCCGCGCTGGCGGCGAACCTGGAGCCTGTGCCTGACGATCGGCAGCCTGCTGATACCGCTGCTGCTCGGCGTGGGCCTCGGCGATCTGCTGACGGGGCTCCCGATCAACGCCGAACACGAGTTCACCGGCAACTTCTTCGACCTGCTGAGGCCGTACGGGCTGTTCACGGGGATCACGCTGCTCGTGCTGTGCCTGCTGCACGGGTGCACGTTCCTGCGCCTTCGCAGCGGCCCGCCGATCACCGATCGCGCCCGCTCGCTGTCGCGCCCGCTCGGCTGGGTCGCGGTGGCGCTCGTGGTCGGCTTCGTGATCTGGACCCGGGCCGAAGTCGGCAAGACGGTCCCGGATCCGGTCCAGGCGCTGGCGATCCTGGCGGTCGTCTTCGCCGCCGTGCTCGCCCCCCGCGAGCAGCACATCGGCTGGGCATTCACCTGCTCGGCGGTGGCGATCGCCGCGACGGTGGGCTCCCTGTTCATCCACCTCTATCCCCATGTGATGGTCTCGAGCACGAGCGCCGCGTACGACCTCACGGTCAACAACGCGGCCTCCGGGCACTACGCGCTGGCTGTGATGACGGTCGTCACGATCGTGTTCCTGCCGCTGGTGCTGCTCTACCAGGGATGGTCCTTCTACGTCTTCAGGGCTCGGGTGCTGGTGCCCTCCGAGCCGGCGGGAACGCCCTCGCAGACGCCGGCCGCGGGGCCCTCCGGCCCCCAGGGCGGGGGGCCGGAGCCGTCGGCGCCCTCGCCCCCGGCAGCGCCCGCGTAGGCGCGGCGCGCCCACACGCGGCTGGTCACGCCCGACCGCTGCGCTCAGCCCGACCGCTGCAGCTGCTGCTCACGCCAGCGCACCGCGTAGCTGCCGTCGCGCGCTAGCAGCTCCCGGTGGGTTCCCCGTTCCAGGACCCGCCCACCGTCGAGCTGCACGATCTCGTCCATCGACTCCAGTCCGTCGAGGCGATGGGTGATCAGCAGCACGGTTCGTCCGCCGGCGCCTGCGAGCAGGTCCGCCGTGAGCTCCCGCGCCATCGCCGAGTCGAGGTGCTCGCCGGGCTCGTCGAGGATCAGCACCGGGAAGTCCGCGAGCAGCGCGCGGGCGAGCGCGAGCCGCTGGCGCTGACCGCCGGAGATCCGGCCGCCGTGCTCCCCGACCTCGGTCCTCAGCCCCGCCGGCAGCGAACCCACCCAGTCGCGCAGGCGCACCGCCTCGAGCACCCTGATCAGGTCAGCTTCGTCCGCCTGTCTGTGGGCGAGCCGCAGGTTCTCCTCAATCGTGGTGTCGAACACGTGAGCGTCCTGGGCCACCAGACCGACGACCTCGCGGACGTCCTCGCCGGCGAGCTCGTCGATCTCGACGCCGTCGAGCGTGATCGAGCCGCGGTAGGGCAGGAAGCGCAGCAGTGCCCAGGCCAGCGTCGTCTTGCCGGCCCCGCTCGGGCCGACGAGCGCGACGCGTGCCCCCGGCGGCAGGTCGAGGTCGACGTTCGCCAGTGCCCAGCGCGCCTGGCCCGGGTGGCGCACCCGCAGGCCCCGCACGCGCAGTGAGCCGCGTCCCGACGCCCGCACCCGCGGGCGGGCCGGGTCGCGGACGGGGATCGGGGCCTCGAGCACCTCGCCCAGGCGGCCGCTCGAGCTGCGGACCCGCTCCAGCGCCTGAGTCGCCGTGGGCAGCGGGTTGATCAGTTCGAACGCCGCCAGCGGCACCAGCGCGAGGCCCGCCAGCAGCACGCCGTCGGTGTGGCCGCTCGCCACGGCGGCCACACCCACCGTCAGCGAGCCCCACATCGCGAGGCCCGACAGGGCGCTCGCGAGGCCCTGGCCGAGCCCCGCGGTGCGCCCGCCGGCACGCGCGAGGCGCCCCAGCTCGGCGTCGGCGTCGGAGGCCCGCGCGAGCGCCTCGCCGAGCGTGCCGTTGACCAGCAACTCGGGCGCCCCCGCGAGCAGGTCCACGACGGACGCGTACAGCTCGCCGCGGGCCGCGGCCTCACGCGCCGCCGTACGCGCCGCGAGGCGCCCGGTCAACCACGGGACGGCCACGATCGCGATCGCCAGGGCGACCGCGAGGACGGCCGCGGCCGAGGGCAGCATCGGGATCTCGATCGCGACCGCGAGCAGGCCCACGAGGATCGCGATCGCGAACGCCGGGAGGACGCGCAGCAGCAGGTCCTGGATCGAATCCACGTCGTCCACGAGGCGCGCGAGCAGCTCGCCGCTGCGAAACGCCGGCAGTCCCGCGGGGGCAAGCGGCTCGAGGCGCTCGTAGATGCGCACCCGCATCCGCTCCAGCACCGTGAAGGCGGCGTCGTGGGCCACGAGCCGTTCCGCGTAGCGGAGCAGCCCCCGCCCGAGCGCGAACACCTGCACAGCGACGATCGCCACCGCCAGCGCCGATTGCTGCGGACGCTGCGATGAGCGTGAGATCAGCCACGCCGAGGTCGCCGTCAGCCCGATCGCGCAGGCCATCGCACCGGCACCGAGCAGGATCGCCAGGGCGAGCCGGCGCGCGGCGGGCCGGGAGGCGGAGAGCATCGTCCTCACGGCGTCGGCACCTCGTGCGGCGCGAGCGCCACCACGCGATCGGCCAGCTCCAGCAGCGCCGGACGATGGGCTGCGATCACGACCGTGCGCCCGCGGGCGATCCCCCGGATCGTGTCGATCACGCCACGCTCGGTGGCGCCGTCGAGGCCCGCCGTGGGCTCGTCGAGCAGGAGCAGCGGCACGTCGCGAACGAACGCCCGCGCGAGCGCCAGCCGCTGACGCTCCCCTGCCGACAGACCCGCCCCGCGGTCGCCGAGCAGCGTGTGCATCCCTCGTGGGAGCGTCTCGACGACCTCGAGCAGGCCCGCCGCGCCCAGCGCCGCGCGAACGTCCGGCTCCGGGGCTCCGGCGCGGCCGGCACGGACGTTGTCGAGGATCGAGCCGCCGAACAGGTACGGACGTTGTGGCACCCACGCCAGTCGTGCGTGCCAGGCGCCCGGGTCGATCTCCGCCAGCGGGATCCCGTCTACCCGCAGCTCGCCGCTGTCGGGGGTCACGAGCCCGAGCAGGACGGCGATGAGCGTCGACTTGCCACACCCGCTGGGACCGGCCAGCGCCAGTGTCTCGCCCGGACGGACCGTCAGCGAGAGGTCCTTCAAGGCCGGTCCGGGCCTACCCGGGTAGCTGACCGTCACCGCCTCCAGCACGATCTCGGGGCCGCCCGCCGCCGTCGGGCGTGGCTCGCGCTGCGGCCTGAGGGCCCGCCGTGCGCTCACCTCCGGCGCCTCGATGACCGCGAAGGCCTGCGCGGCCGCGGCCACGCCCGCGGAGCTCGCGTGATAGTTGGCGCCGAGGCGTCGCAGCGGCAGGTAGGCCTCCGGCGCCAGCACCAGCGCGAACAGACCCGCCCGCAGGTTGAGGCTTCCGCCCGTCAGGCGCAGCCCGATGGCCACCGCCACCAGCGCCACCGCCAGCGTCGCGACCAGCTCGAGGATCAACGAGGACAGGAACGTGACCCGCAGGGTGCTGAGCGCGTTGGCCCGGTAGCGGGCCGTCACCTCGGCGATCGCGGCCACCTGCGCGCGCGAGCGACCGAACACCTTCAGCGTGGGCAGGCCCGCGACGACGTCGAGGAAGTGGCCGGCGAGGCGCTGCAGGGAGCGCAGCTCGCGCTCGGTGCGCTCCTTCGTCAGCGCCCCCACGAGCGCCATGAAGACCGGGATCAGGGGGAGCGTGAAGGCGATGATCGCGGCCGAGACCCAGTCGTCGACGAGTACCGCCACGAGTATCACCACCGGCACGATCACGGCGAGCACCAGCTGCGGCAGGTACAGCGCGAAGTAGCCGTCGAGCGCGTCGAGCCCGCGGCTGGCGAGCACCGCAAGGCCCCCCGTGCGCTCCTCCAGGCCGCCGTAGGGGACCAGAGCGCTCGCCCGCCGGAGCAGGGCGCCGCGCAGCTGTGACTTGGCCCGCGCCGAGCTCCTCGTCGCGAGCAGCTCCGTGCCCCAGACGACGACCGCCCGCGCGAGCACGACCGCGAGCAGGCCGGCGAGCGTCCCCCACACCGCTGACAGGACGTGGCGGTGCTGGAAGGCTTCGCAGACGACGACCACCAGCAGCCACGCCTGGGCGACGATCAGCAGCGCCCCGACGGTGCCCAGCGCGATCGACGCGAGGATGAAGGTCCGCGTCGAACGCGCGTAGCGAAGCAGCCGCGGGTCGACCGCGCGGGCGGCGCCGCGGGGCGAGGGCGAGAAGGCCGGCTGCGCCGGGGGCGACGCCTGCGCCGCATCGAGCGCGGCGCCCGCGCCTGCCATCAGGCCCGCGCGCCCGGTGGCACGCCGATGCTGTCCAGCTCCCCGTCGATGACCTGGTCCTGGGGGTCGCCGAAGCGGGTGTTGATCCAGTCGATCAGCACCTTCAGGCGGTGCCCGCCGCCGACCCCGGTGAGGTAATACATGTGCACCGTCAGGTAGGTGGCGAAAGCGGGGCGGCCCCACAGCTCGTGGCCGCGGATCTCGCAGACCGCCCGGCCGCGGCCCACGACCGCGAGCGCGCCCTTGTCGAGGTAGCGGAACGCCCCGTCGGCACCGAGGTGGCCGCGGCGGATGCCGTGCGCGAGGTGGCGTGCCTGCTGGATCGCCACCGTGGCGAGGCCGGGGAGCGGCCGCCCCTCCGGGCCGGGGGCCTGGCTCGCGTCGCCGATCACAGAGATCTCCGGGTGGCCGGCGAGAGCGAGGTCCTCGCCCACCGGCAGGTGTCCGGCGCGATCGCGCTCGGCGCCGGTTGCCGCCGCCACCACGCCGGTGAAGCCGGCCGCCTGCACACCGGCACCCCACACGACCGTGGGCGTGTCGATGCGCTGCTGGCTGCCGTCCAGCTCGAAGCTCACGCCGTGCTCGTCGATCGCGCTCACACGGGCTCCGTGGTGGACCGTCACGCCGAGGTCCTGCAGGTAGCCGTCGACCTTCGATGACAGCCGCTCGCTGAAGGCCGCCACCAGCCGCGGCCCGGCGTCGAGCAGGATCACCTTCGCGTCCTTGGGCTCGATGCGCCGGTAATAGCCCTTCATGGTGTGGCGCGCGATGATCGACAGCTCGCCCGCGAGCTCGACGCCGGTGGGGCCGCCGCCCACGACCACGAACGTCAGCCAGCGCTCGCGCTCGGCGGGGTCCTGCGCGCGCTCGGCCTCCTCGAAGGCGCTGTAGATGCGATTGCGCAGGCCGACCGCGTCGGCGAGCGTCTTCAGGCCGTAGCAATGGTCACACCAATCGTCGTTGCCGAAGTAGCTCGTCTCGGCGCCGCAGGCCACGATCAGCGAGTCGTAGGGAAGACGCTCGCCACGGTCGAGCTGCAGTTCCCGTCGCTCGACGTCGAGGCCGACGGCCGTGCCCATCAGCACGCGCACGTTCTGCTCGCGGCGGATCGCCGCCCGGATCGGCGTGGCGCACTCGGCCGGTGAGAGCCCCCCGCAGGCGAGTTGGTAGAGCAGCGGCTGGAACAGGTGATGGCTGTGACGGTCCACGAGCGTCACGTCGACGTCGGCACGGCCGAGCGACTTGGCGGCGGTCAGGCCTCCGAAGCCGCCCCCCACGATCACCACGCGGCGGCGAGGAGAGCCCGTCGTGCGCCCGTTGTGCTCAGCCGCCATCGTCGAGCGCCCCCGCCGTGACGCCGAGCCGCCCGAGCAGGTGGTCACCCACACGCAGGGCATTGGCCATCGCCGTCAGCGCCGGGTTGACGGCGCCGATGCTGGGGAAGAAGCTCGTGTCCACCACGTACAGGTTGTCGAGCTCGTGCGCCCTGCAGTTCACGTCCAGCACGGAGCTGGCGGGGTCGCTCCCGAAGCGGCAGGTACCGGCCTGGTGGGCCACCCCCGCCACCGGGATCGGATTCTGAAGGTAGGCGTTGTGTCGCAGGTGGCGCTCCTGCATGCCGAGCTTGCCGAGCATCGAGGTGAGCGTGTGGTAGAGGCGCTTGCGTGGCTCCTCGTTGGTGGAGGTGTAGGTGAGCTGCACCTGCCCCTGCGCCGTCACCGTCACGCGATTGTCGACCTCCGGCAGATCCTCGGTGGAGAGCCAGAAGTCGACCGCGTGGCTGGCGATGTCCCGCAGCGTCCAGTTGGGCGCCAGCAGCGTCTCGTGCGGCTTCTCGCCGCGGAACATCGGCGCCTGTGACTTGCCCACCATCTGGATGTTCCCGAGCGGGAACTCGAAGTCGGGACCGGAGAAGTAGTAGTCGTTGACGCCCAGCGTCTTCTGGAAGACGGTCGGGTTCGGCTCCTTCGACAGCGCCAGCACGGCCACGCTGTTGTGGAACATGTAGTTGCGCCCGACCTGGTCGGAGCCGTTGGCCAAGCCGCGGGGATGGCGCTCGCAGGCCGAGTTCAGCAGCAGCGCCGCCGAGTTGGCCGCCCCGGCCGACACGACCACGATGTCGGCGCCGAAGCGCTCCTGCTCGCCGTCGCGCTCGACGAGCACCTCGCGGATGCTGGTGCCGGTGTCGCCGACCTCCAGGCGCACGGCCCGGGAGTTGCGCAGCAGCGTCACGTTGTCGTGCTCGATCGCGGGGCGCACTGCGATCACCTCGGCGTCGCTCTTGGCGTGCACCAGGCACGGAAAGCCGTCGCAGTCGGGACAGCGGACGCACCTGCTGTAGGGCATGTTCGACTCGTCGAGCAGCACCCCGCAGGGGGCGTGGAAGGGGTGGTGGCCGGCGGCTGCGAGGTCCTCGGCGAGTTGGGCGATGCGCGGCTCGTGGGACACGGCGGGGCGCGGGTAGGGAGCGGACGCCGGGGGTTCGGTGGGGTCCTCTCCGCGTGCCCCGTGCACCTGGTAGAGCTGCTCCGCCTGTGTGTAGTAGGGCTCCATCTGCTCGTAGGAGATGGGCCACGCGGGAGAGATGCCGTCGTAGTGGCGCAGCTCGCCGAAGTCCTCGGCGCGCAGGCGGTAGAGCGCGGCCCCGTAGAGCTTGGTGGCGCCCCCGACGTAGTAGTGGACCTGCGGCTGGAAGGGCTTTCCGTGACCGTCGAGCCAGCTCTCCGGCGACATGTAACGGCCCGCCTCGAACACCTCCTCGGCGAGCCAGTTCTGGGGCTCACGCGGGAGCCAGTCGCCGCGCTCGAGCAGCAGGATGCGCTTGCCCGAGGGCGCGAGCCTGTGCACGAGCGTGCCGCCACCGGCGCCGCTGCCGATGACGATCACGTCGTAGTGCTCCATCGCCCTACAGCTCCGAGGTGAACTCGGACAGGATGATCCGCCCGGCCGCCTCGATCAGCGCGAGGTGGGAGAACGCCTGCGGGAAGTTGCCGAGGTGCCTGCCGGTGCTGGTGTCGAACTCCTCGGCGTACAGGCCCAGCGGCGAGCCGACCCGCAGCAGCCGTTCCATCAGGTCGCGGGCCTGCTGGGTCTCACCCACGATCGCCAGCGCCGACACCAGCCAGAAGGAGCAGATCAGGAAGCTCCCCTCCTTGCCGCTGAGGCCGTCGTCGGTCTCTTCGGTGCGGTAACGCAGCACGAAACCGTCCTCTGTGAGGTCGTTGGCGACCGCCATCACGGTCGCGTGCAGGCGCTCGTCGTCGTGGGGCAGGAAGCCGAAGATCGCCGCAAGCAGCGTAGAGGCGTCGAGCGAGTCGGTTTCGTAATGCTGGCGCAGCACGCCCTCGCGGGTGACGCCGTTGGCGAGGATGTCCTCGTGGATCTCCTGCGCGGTGGCCGCCCATTCACCCTGCAGCTGGGAGTCGCCGCGCATCGCCGCCAGCTGCGAGGCGCGGTCCATCGCCACCCAGCACATGATCTTCGAGGACACGTAGTGGCGCGGCTTGCCGCGAGCCTCCCAGATCCCCTGGTCCGGCTTCTTCCACACGCGTTTGGCGCAGCTCGCCTGGGCCTCGACCATCGGCCACAGCCGACGTGGAAGCCGCTGACTGCGGCGCGTGTGCAGCAACACCGAGTCCAGGGCCGCGCCGAAGACGTCGTTCTGGCGCTGGTCGAAGGCGCCGTTGCCGATCCGCACGGGGTGGGCGCCGGCGTAGCCGGTCAGCTCAGCGCGGATCGACTCCGTCAGGTCGCGGCGGCCGTCGATCCCGTACATGATCTGCAGCGCCCCGTCGTCGTTGGGCTCGAGGTCGGCGACGAACTGCATGAACTCCTCGGCCTCCCAATCGAGGTTGAGGTAGTGCAGCGCCTGCAGCGTGAAGGTGCTGTCCCGCAGCCACGTGTAGCGGTAGTCCCAGTTGCGCTCCCCGCCGGGGGTCTCCGGCAGCGAGGTCGTGAGCGCGGCCACGGTGGCTCCGGTGGGCATGTAGGTGAGGCCCTTGATCGCGAGCGCCGAGCGCTGCATCGGTTCGCGCCAGCGGTGATCGGGGATGCGCGCGCCCTTGATCCAGCGCCGCCAGAAGGAGACCGTCGCGGCGAGCCGCTCGTTGGCCTCGTCGACGTCCTCCGGCAGCGGCACCTGGTCGCTCCAGGCGAGCGCGCAGTAGGCCTGCTCGCCCTTGCGCAGCACGTGCCTGGCGCGCACCCGATCACCCTCGAGCCCAAGCGCGAGGCTCGTGGCGAGCTTCATCGTCACATCCCCGCCGCTCACCTGCGCGAGGCCGGGCTCATCACCGAGCGTCCAGGTGCCTGGCTCGCTGCAGTAGTCGAAGACGGGTTCGCAGCTGAGCTCCATCTCGACCTCGTCGTCGAGGCACACGACCACGCGCACGAGCATGTGGTCGGCGTCGTCGTCGGCGGGCGGGCGCGTGTGCGGCGTGGTGCGGTCCACGCCCCGGCGGGGGCCCATCGTCAGCGCGTCCCTGACCAGCACCCAGCCCGTGGGCGTCTTCCAGGTGGTCGCGAGCACGTTAGTGCCCGGCTCGTAGATGCGCGCGGAGGGGGCGTTGATGCCGAACGGCGCGAAGCGGAACGATCCGCCCTGGCGGTCGAGCAGCGTCCCGAACACGCTCGGCGAGTCGAACCGGGGCACGCACAGCCAGTCGATCGCGCCGTCGGGGGCCACCAGCGCGCCGGTGTGGCAGTTGGACAGGAAGGCGTAGTCGGCGATCGGTGGGAAGGGCGAGGCCGCAGCCGCGCTCTGGCCGTCGGAGGAGGTCGCGGTGCCGGGCACGTGACCGTCCGAGCTCGCGCGCGGGGTGGATCTCGAACCTCTGGCTTTGCCCTTCGCCGGGCCGGAGGCCTTTGCGCGCGGGCTCATTTGGTCTTCCACGAGCTCGAGTCCCACGGTCCCAGCCAGCGCCGACCGTGCCCCGAGAGCAGCTCGTCGGCCTCCCCCGGGCCCCAGCTGCCGGGCGCGTAGCCGTGGACCGGCGGCGGCGCCTCCAGCAGCGGCTGGAAGATGCGCCACGTCTCTTCGACGCCGTCCTGACGGGTGAAACGTGAGCTCTCGCCACGGATCGCGTCGAGCAGCAGCACCTCATACGGCGTCGGCGCCTCTCCCCCCTCCTGCGAGAACTCCATGTCGAGCGTGATCGCCTGGGGTCCTTCCTCGTCGGCGCGGTGGGCCTCCCACACGAGCCGCACGCCCGTGGAGGGGTCGAGCTTGATCACGAGCTGGTTGGGGTCGGGGCGGCGGTGCCACTGGTCCATGAACATCAGCCGCGGCGGCGCCCGGAAGACCGCCCGCAACTCCGTCTGGGTGACCGGCAGGCGCTTGCCGGTGCGGATGTACCAGGGCACCCCCGACCAGCGCCAGTTGTCGATCATCAGGCGCATCGCGGCATAGGTCTCGGTGGTCGAGCCGGGCGCCACCCCGTCGATGTCGAGGTAGCCGTCGTACTGGCCGCGCACGTAGTGCGCCGGATCGGCGTCCTCGATCGCACGGAACAGGGAGTACTTGGCGTCCTTCAGCGTGTCGGCGTCGCTGCCCGCAGGGGCCTCCATGGCGGCGACGGCGACGACCTGCATGAGGTGGTTTACGACCACGTCGCGGAGCGCTCCCACGGGGTCGTAGAAGTGCCCACGGTCCTCGACGCCGAAGTCCTCCGCCATCGTGATCTGCACCGAGGCAATGTGGTTTCGGTTCCAGATCGGCTCGATCATGGTGTTGCCGAAGCGCAGGTACAGGAGCTCGTCGGTGCCCATCTTCCCGAGGAAATGGTCGATCCGGTAGAGCTGGTCCTCGGCGATGTAGCGGTGGATTTCCGCTGCCAGCGCGCGGGCGGAGGCGAGGTCGTGGCCAAAGGGCTTCTCGACGACCACGCGCGCGCCCTCGGTCAGCCCGGCGCCCGCGAGATGCCCGATCACCATCCCGAACAGCGAGGGCGGGATCTCCAGGTAGAAGACGGGGTGCTGCGCCTGGCCGATCGCGTCACGCAGGCAGGAGTAGGTGTCCTCGCTGGCGAAGTCGCCGGACACGTAGGAGAGCCGTCCCACGAAGCGCTCGAACACCTGCTCGTCGATCGTCTCCCCGCAGCCCTCGATCGAGCTGCGGGCGCGGTCACGCAGCTGCTCGATGCTCCAGTCGTCGCCGGCCACGCCGACGATCGGGCAGTCCAGCAGCCGGCGCTGCTCGAGTCGATACAGCGAGTGGAAGGTCATGACCTTCGCGAGGTCGCCGGTGATGCCGAAGATCACGAGCCTGTCGGCGAGCTGCTGCCCGTCCGCGCTCGAGGCCTGCCCCGGTGCCGTCTGTTGTGTGCTCGCCATCGCCTTCGGCCCCAACCTTACGCCCGATCGGGTTACACGCGTCCTCCGGTTCGGATGACCGGCCGGAGCGCCGTCCCGGTAGCGTCCGGGGCGAGCGTGAGCGGCTACGTCGAGGTGCCGGAGGGGTGGGAGCGCCTGGGCGCGGAGGGGCCCGGCCCGTTCGTGACGGCCGAGCTGCTGCGGGCCCCCGACGGCCATGTCGTGCGTTGGCGCTCACGGTCGCACCGCAAGTCCTCGGACGGCCGGCGCCGCTTCGCCGGCGCCGGAGGCGACGCCCCGCGGGAACCCGTCTGGTGGCGCCCGCGGCGGCGGCAATGGTGGATGGCGGTCCTGTTCATGGTCGGATCGGCCTGCTTCCTGGTCGGGGGCGTGGCGGCGCAGTGGTCGACGACCTCCCGGCCCGCGATCGGGGTCGTGTTCTTCGTGGGCTCGATCTTCTTCACGTCCGCCGCCTACCTCCAGTACGCCGAGGCGGTCAACGCAGAGCGCGGCGTCGGCCAACCGCCGGGGGCCGCGACCCGGCGCTGGCGGCCGGTGTCGTGGGAACCGCACAGGATCGACTGGCTCGCCTCGCTGGTGCAGTTCGTGGGAACGCTGTTCTTCAACGTGACGACCTTCACCGGCATGAAACACGGCTTCACCGTGCACCAGAGCAACGCGAGAGTGTGGGCCCCGGACGCTCTCGGCTCGATCGCCTTCCTGGTCTCCAGCGAGCTCGCCTACGCCGAGGTGTGCCATCGCTGGGTGGGCTTCCGGTGGAGCTCACTGTCGTGGCGGATCGTGGGGCTGAACCTGCTCGGCTCGATCGCGTTCGGGATCTCGGCGATCGCGTCCTTCGTGGAGCCGGCCACCGGCGAGCCGGTGAGCGCCCGGCTGGCCAACGGGGGGACCTCGCTCGGCGGTCTCTGCTTCCTCGTGGGCGCGCTGCTGCTGATGCCCGAGGCGGCGGCCGAGGAGCGTGCCGCGGCCGACACGGGCGCGCCGGCCGGCGCCCAGGCCGCCGCGAGCTCGGGCATCGCGGGCGTCTGACCCTGAACGGACGACATCCCCGGCGGCGCTTGCGCGAGAATCCCGCGCAATGTGTCGCTGGATGGCGTGGCACGGGCAGCCGATCCTGATCGAGGAGCTGCTCTACAAGACCAAGCACGGGCTGATCGACCAGAGCCTGCACTCGCAGCTGGGGGCCGAGACCACCAACGGCGACGGCAACGGCGTCGGCTGGTACGGCAGCGGTGAGGGCCCGGGCATCTACCGCAGCATCTCCCCCGGCTGGGCCGACGCGAACCTGCGCCACCTGGCGGCGCACGTCGAGACGCCGCTGTTCCTCGCCCACGTGCGCGCCAGCTCGGGCACGGCCGTGCAGCAGAGCAACTGCCACCCCTTCTCCCACGGACGCTGGCTGTTCGTCCACAACGGCCTGATCAACGAGTTCCATGCCGTGCGCCGCGAGCTGATGCTCGCGCTCGATGCGCAGTCGGTGGGTGAAATCGAAGGCTCGGCGGACTCGGAGGTGCTGTTCCACCTGGCGCTCGGCTTCGGCCTGGAAGACGATCCCTTCGCCGCGCTCGAGCTGGCGGTTGGATTCGTCGAGCAGACGCTGCGCGGCAACGGGATCGCGCCGGCCGTGCAGGCCAGCATCGGCGTCAGCGACGGCGAGCTGCTGTGGGCGGTGCGCTACTCCTCGGAAGGGAGATCGCGGACCCTGTTCCGCTCCGAGGACGCGGAGACGATCAAGCACCTGCACGCCGACGACGAGCGCGTCGCGCGCCTGCGCGACAGCGACCGGATCGTGGTCTCCGAGCCGTTCTCGGACCTGCCCGGAGACTGGCATGAGATCCCCGAGGCGACCGCGCTGACGATCGCGCCGGGGGGCCACTGGGAGACGCGGTCGTTCGTGCCGCAGGCGCCGGACGCGTGATCCTGACCACCCTGCAGGCGTGCGAGTATCCCCGCTGCCGGAGCTTGCAGTCCGACCCCGTACCGACCGAAGGAGACCACCGTGGACGATAGGGACATACCGTCGCTCGTGCGTGAGGAGCGCCTCCAGGGGCTGCCCCGCGATCGGCTTGCGGATTCGGGGACGGGCACCGAGGTGGCGCTCGACGTCATCAACAACGAGCTGCTGCTCGACGGCAGCGCGCGGCTGAACCTGGCGACCTTCGTTACCACCTGGATGCCCCCGCAGGCAGGGGTCCTGATGGGTCTCACGGCCGACAAGAACATGATCGACAAGGACGAGTACCCGCAGACGGCGGAGATCGAGAAACGCTGCGTGAACATGATCGGACGCCTGTGGAACGTGCCGGGCGACGAGGACGTGACGGGGACCTCGACGACCGGCTCCAGCGAGGCGGCGATGCTCGGCGGGCTGGCGATGAAGTGGCGCTGGCGGGAACGCAGGCAGGCCGAAGGAAAGCCCACCGACCGTCCCAACCTGGTGACCGGGGTCAACGTGCAGGTGTGCTGGGAGAAGTTCTGCCGCTACTGGGACGTGGAACCGCGCCTGGCACCGATGGAGGGCGACCGCTACCACCTCGACGCCGACCAGGCGGTGGCGCTCTGCGACGAGAACACGATCGGCGTGGTGACGGTGCTCGGGTCCACCTTCGACGGCAGCTATGAGCCGGTGGGCGAGATCTGTGCCGCGCTGGACGAGCTCGCCTACCGGGGCGGCCCCGACGTGCCGGTGCACGTCGACGCCGCCTCGGGCGGATTCATCGCCCCGTTCGTGCAGCCGGATCTGGTTTGGGACTTCCGCCTCAAGCGGGTGCACTCGATCAACGCCTCGGGCCACAAGTACGGGCTCGTGTACCCGGGCGTGGGTTGGGCGATCTGGCGGGAAAAGGAGTGCCTGCCGAGCGACCTCGTGTTCGAAGTCAACTACCTCGGCGGCAGCATGCCGACCTTCGCCCTGAACTTCTCGCGCCCCGGGAGCGAGGTCATCGCCCAGTACTACATGTTCGTCTCGCTCGGCTTCGACGGATACAAGGAGATCCAGTGCGCCTCCAGCGCGATCGCCCAACACATGGCCAAGGAGGTCGCCGAGATCGGGCCCTACTGGACGCTGACGGACGGCAGCGACCTGCCGGTGTTCTCCTTCGCGCTGAAGCCGGAGGTGAAGAACTACACCGTCTTCGACGTGTCGGCGCGTCTGCGCGAGGAGGGGTGGCTGGTGCCGGCCTACACCTTCCCGGAGAAACGCGAAGACCTGGCGGTGCTGCGGGTGGTCGTACGGGCGGGCTTCACCCGCGACATGGCGGACCTGTTCCTGGGCTCGCTGCGCAAACAGACGCGCTCGCTGGAGGCACTGGACGGACCGATGCCACAGCGCTCCCGCGAGGAAGCCGAATCGTTCAAGCACTAGCCTTGACGGCCGGGTGGCCCCCGCTCGACATCAGCAGGCTCAGGACCCCCTCGCCCCGCACTCGCTGGCACCGAGGGAGCTGAAGGACCTGCTGGCCGCCCGCCGCCGGCATCAGCCGCTGCTGGCCCTGCGCGACCAGGATGGCGGGCTGGTGCTGTTCGAGCTCGGTCGCAAGGAGGGCAACCGCACGATCGGCCGGCGCTCGGAGGCGAGCGTCTCGATCCCGTGGGACGGGGAGGTCTCGGGGCTGCACGCCGAGCTCCAGTGCCTCGGCGGGGAATGGACGATCGTCGACGACGGACTGTCCACCAACGGCACCTTCCTCAACGGCGAGCGGGTCCTGGGGCGCCAGCGCCTGGCGCACGGAGACCTGATCCGGGTCGGGCGCACGGTGCTCTCCTACGACCTCGGTGAGACCTCCGCCGCGGACACCACCGTGATCGCCGGGGAAGGTCCCGCGCTGCCGCAGCTGACCGACACCCAGCACCGCGTGCTGGTCGCGCTGTGCCGACCGCTACGCGACGGCGCCAGCTTCGCGACGCCCGCCAGCAACCAGCAGATCGCCGAAGAGCTGCACCTCAGCCTGGACACGGTCAAGACGAACCTGCGCACGCTGTTCGCCCGCTTCGAGCTGAGCGAGCTCCCCCAGAACCGCAAGCGCGCCCGGCTGGCCGAGCTGGCGCTCGAGTTCGGCCTCGTCAGCCGCCGCGAGCTCGAGCAGGGGCGACCCTCCGGGGGCTAGTCGGACACGATCGTGTGGGCCCCGGTGGCGGGGGTCGCTCCCGTCGTCCCCGTGCCGCCGGCCCGGGAGCGGGGGGCCTCGCCGGGCGGCGCAGACATCGGCGATTCCGGTGGCTCGAGGCCGACGGCCTCCGCGCATGCCGCGGCCAGCTCCCCGGAGGTGCGGTAGCGGGCGCCCGGGTCCTTCGCCAGGCCCCTCGCGATCACCTCGTCGAGCTCCGGCGGGAGCTCCGGGCGGGAGCTGCTGGGGGCCGGTGCGGGCGCGCTCAGGTGGGCCCACAGGGCGGCCGCCTGGCTGTCGCGGACGAACGGCGGACGCCCCGTGAGGCAGTGATACAGCAGGCCCGCGAGCATGTAGGTGTCCGCCGCCGGCCCGACCTCCTCGCCCCGGATCTGCTCCGGTGAGAGGTAGTCGAGCGTGCCCACCCACTGCCCGGCGTTCGTCAGGCGGCTCTGCCCCCCGACGCGCTTGGAGACGCCGAAGTCGGTCAGGTAGGCATGCTCGGGCTCGTCGGTCGTGAGCAGCACGTTGGCGGGCTTGACGTCGCGGTGCACGAGGCCGCGGGCATGGGCCGCGTCGAGGGCGGCGGCGACCTGGCCGATCACCCGCGCCGCCCGTCTGGGGTCGAGCGGCCCGGTGTTGGTGAGCACCTGCTCGAGGTCGATGCCGTCCACGAGGCGCATCGAGATGAACAGCAGCCCGTCGTCCTCGCCGGCCTCGTACACGGGGATCACGTTCGGGTGCTCGATCGAGGCGGCGATCCTCGACTCGGCCTTGAAGCGTTCGCGGAAATCAGGATCCTGGGCGTGCTCGGGGGTGATCAGCTTGACCGCCACGGGACGGTCGAGCGCGAGCTGGGTGGCGCGGTAGACGATCCCCATGCCGCCGCTGGCGATCGCCTCCTCGATGCGGTACCCGGCCAGGATCGAGGTGGGACCGAGATGGCGCGGGCCGGGCTCGCGGAGCACCTGCTCCACGGCCCTCGGTTCGTTGGCGGCGAACAGCATCCGCAGCCGGCGGCGCTCACGCCTGTCGAACCACATGCCCCGGATCACGCTCCCGCCGGTGCCGAGCACCAACGCCGTCACCGGGGCGGCGTACTCGAGCACCACGCCCGCGTCGAAGGCCAGCTGGGTGGCGACGGTGTAGAGGACGAGGGTGCCCAGGCCCGTGAGGCCGACGACAAGCGTGTCCAGGCGCAGGGACGCCGCCGGGGTCAGCGCCGCGAGCGCCACGATCAGCAGCAGCATCACGGCCTCGGAGGGGCTGCGCAGCGGGAAGCGTTCGAGCGCGGTCGCGATCGCGTTGGCCTGCACTTCGGGCCCGGACATGACGCTCCCGGCGGCCGTCGCGTGCACGTCCTGAAGAACCGGGGCGGTCGCCCCCACCACGACGACCTTCCCGCGTATCGCGGCCGCATCGAAGTGCCCGGCCAGGACATCGGTGAAGGACAGGTTCCTGACGGTGCCCGGCGGTCCGTGGAAGTCGATCCAGCCCCCTTCGAACTGCGCCGCCGGGGGCGGGTGGCGCTGTAGCTCGTGCGACACGACGGTTGCCACCGTGGGCAGCCCGCTGACCTCGGCGGCGGTGTGTCGCAGGACACCGTCGCCGTCGACCGGGAGATAGGAGGCGGCCACCCGGTCGCCCATGCCCGCCACGCTGGCGTTGCCGCCGAGCACCTGCGTCTGCCCCGTCGGCGAGATCAGCGAGGTCGCGAACACCACCGGGGGGTCCTGGCTGGCCGCTTCCAGCAGGGCTTCGTCGTCGAGTTCGTCCGTCGGCCGGTCGAAGGCGACGTCGTAGACGATCAGGCGGGCCCCCGCCGCGTGCAGACGTTCGATCATGCGAGCATGAAAGCGCCGCGGGATCGGCGGCCGGGGAAGCGTGCGCAGGCTCTGGTTGTCGATCCCCACCACCACCACGTCGCGCGGCGCCCCCTGGGAGCCACGCACCGAGAAGCGGGTGTCGATGGTGTTGCGATCGAGCCAGTTGGAGGGGGCGGCGAAGTGCACCGCCAGGCCACCTCCGGCGGCGATCAGCGCGACCGCGAGCAGCCCGAGATTCCGTCTCCTGGATAGCCGACTCCACATGTCCAGAAGGGTAGTCAGGGGCACCTGCAGCGCACGAACCCCGTCAAGCGTGCTACAGAGTTGTGTTGGTTAAGGACGAAGCTGCAGTGAACTGCGAGCGAAAAGGCAGACGGATCTCCGCGCCGCACATTGCTGCGGTGCTGTCCGTCTGCATGCTCGGGCTGCTCGCCGCTCCCGCCGCACAGGCTGGCGAGCCGTCGGCGATCGCCTTCGGCGCGCAGTCCGCACCAGGTGACGCGGAGGTGATCCTGGGCGAGATCGACCCGGGCGGCGAAAGCACGCAATTCCTGGCCCAGTACGGCTTTGCGAGCTCCCACTGGTGTGCCGAACAGCCCGATGTCGTGATCGGGCTCGAACTTGGGGTCGGCCCCCTCGGGCTGGGGGGCTCGATCGGCGTGCTCGACGGCTCGGGGCACCACTCCACGCCCCCCACGCCGCTCGGTTACAGCGACTACGAAGAGCACGCCGTCGCGGTCGAGCTCGGTGAACTGGAGCCGGGGGTCGAATACTGCGCGCAGCTCGTCGCCTTCAACGCCTCCGGGACATCCACCAGCGACAAGATCGTCTTCAAGGTCGGCGCCCCGAGCATCCGCGCCACCCGCTACGTGGCCGCCGACAACACGCTGACGGCCGAAGTCGATCCCGCCGGAGAAGAAACCGAATACCAGCTGCTGTACGCCCCGATCGCCTCGGAATGGTGCGCGAGCGCCGGCGAGCGCGGCACGCCGGCCGAGCTCGGCACGCCCACCCCACTCGGCTTCACCGACAACTCCTACCACCCGATCGCGGTCCATCTCGCCGGTCTCCATGCCGGGGTCGAATACTGCGCCACCATGTTCGCGGTCAACGAAGCGGGTAGCACGTTCGGCTTCCAGGTCGCCTTCACCGAGGGCCCCGCCGTCGAGTCCCTGACGCCGTCCTCGGGGCCCGTCTCGGGCGGGACGACGGTGACGATCAAGGGCGAAGGCCTGGCCGGAACGAGCGCGGTGCACTTCGGCGCGGTCGCCGCAGGCATCTTGCGCGTGGGCCCCGAACAGGTGGTGGTGAGCTCTCCCGAAGAGGCCGCCGGGACGGTCGACGTGACCGTCACCACACCCGCCGGCACCAGCGTCACCTCCGAAGCCGACCTCTACACCTTCGAAGTATTCGCGGAAGGCATCCCGCTCCCGCCGAGCGGGCCCACCGGGCCCACGGGCTCGACCGGGTCCGGCGGCTCGACCGGGTCCAGCGGCTCGACCGGGTCCAGCGGCTCGACCGGCGAAGCTCCGGCCGTCGGCAAGAGCGAGCAGGTGGCCGTCGGCGCCGGGCCGGTGACGGTCAGGCCCGCGGGGTCGAGCGTGTTCGTGCCGCTGACCGCCGGGGCCACGATCCCCGACGGCAGCGAAATCGACGCCACCCACGGAAGCGTCGTGATCACCGTTCTGACACCGGACGGCCAGGAGGTCAGCGCCGAGGTCAGCGGCGGGCGCTTCCGCATCCACCAGGATGCGAACGGGGAAACGCACTTCATCCTCACGCTCGCCCTGACCGGCTGCCCCCGCACGAAGCTCCCGCGCGGGGCCGCCGCCACGACGAGCGCCCGCCGCCGCCGCCACCGGCCCCGCTCCAGATATCTGTGGGTCACCGAGAAGGGCGGACATTGGGGCACCAACGGCCGCTACGTGAGCACCAGCGTCGAGGGAACCAGGTGGCTGACGCTCGACGAATGCACCCGCTCGGTGGTGCTCGTGACCGAAGGCCGCGTGCGGGTGCGCGACCTGGTGACCCACCGCACGCACACGGTCGGGGCCGGCGGGCGCTACAGGGCCAGGGCCAGGCACCCGCGCCACCGGGGTCGCCACTAGCCACGGGCGGGCCTCGAGGGCGCGCGGCCCCCAAAGGGCGGGTGTCGCGAGTCCACACCTTGGGTGGGCAGTACCGGGGGCGCTCGTCGGCGAGTATCGCTGCAGGGCAGGGAAGCTCGACGGAAGAGCAGGGATGCTCATGGACTGGGGCCTAGTCCCAGCACTTTGGGGTGACCGTCGAGGGTCCACGGACGGTATCCTCGCGGTCGCCCCAAGCGGCTGAGAGGCATGCTCGCGAGCCCCATCTTCCCCCGTATGCCGATGCAGGCAGGCGGCTATGAGTCCTTCTACCTCCGCGCCGTCAGCCCGGTCGAGCCCGTGGGTCTGTGGATCAGATACACGGTCCACAAACGCCCCGGGCACCCCCCGCTCGGGTCGGTGTGGTGCACGGTGTTCGACGCCGCGCGCGGGCGTCCGTTGATGCACAAGCTCACCACGGCCGAGCTGGCGGCGCCCCCGGGAGGCTGGATCGAGATCGGCTCGGGCGAGCAGCGCTCACACTTCGGCCCGGGGCAGGCCCGCGGGTGCTGCGGCCCGGCGAGCTGGGAGCTGGGCTTTCGTGCCGCGGCACCCGAACTCCGCCACCTGCCGCGGGGGTGGCTGTATCGCGCGCCGCTGCCGCGCACCAAGCTCACGAGCCCCGCTCCCGACGCCGTCTTCGACGGGGTGCTCGAGCTGGCCGGCGACCGGCGCCTGGAGCTCGATGGCTGGCGGGGGATGGTCGGGCACAACTGGGGCTCCGAGCACGCCGAGCGCTGGATCTGGATGCACGGCACGGATTTCGGGCAGGCGCCCGAGGCGTGGCTGGATGTCGCGCTCGGGAGGATCGCGATCGCCGGCAGGATGATGCCATGGATCGCCAACGGGGCGCTGTTCCTGGACGGGCGGCTGCACCGCCTGGGGGGCCTCGGAGCCCGCGGGCTGGAGGTCCTCGAGAGCCCCACCGGGTGCTCACTGACCGTCCCCGCGGCGCGCCACGTACGGCTGCGCGCACAGGTCCGGGTGCCCGAGGACGCGGCGGCGGGCTGGCGCTATGCCGACCCGGACGGCTCAGAGCACGACGTCGTCAACTGCTCGGTGGCGGAGCTCGCGCTGCGGTTGGATGCACCCGGCGTCGCGACCCGCGAGCTCACGACCCCACACGGTGGCGCCTACGAGCTGGGGATGCGCGAGCGCGACCACGGCGTGGCGATCGCGCCCTTCCCCGACGGCGTCCCCAGCTAGCGCATCCCGCTCCCCGAGCGCTCCTCGAACGAACGTCGAGATGGCTTGACGGGCGGGCTCGGAGGGCGCATATTCGAACGACAGCAAGGACATACCGAGCTGAAAAAGGCAAACCCGTCGCGAGGCGGGGACGCAAAGCTTGAGGTCTCGGGATTTCCCGAGATGGCTCGGCCGCCAGCCTCCGAACCTTGTCCCCCAAGGCGCGGAGTCAGTGGGCGGCTGACTCCGCGCCGTTTGTTTGTGGCGCGGACCATTTGGTCCGGACCCGTTCGGCCCGGCCCCGGAGCCGGCGACGGCGGTCCCGCTGGGACGCCTAGCCTTTTTTGCCTTTGGGGGCCTTGTACTTGAAGGCGGTTTTTTTGGAGCCGACGCTGGTCCCGGCTTCGGTGTGGACGGTCACCTGCGCTTCGCCGCTGCCGGCGGGCGAGAGGACCGTGAGAGAGCCCGAATTGGTGATTTTCACGTCGGTGCCGGGAGTGGCGCCGAAGTACACGGTGACGGAGCCGATGAAGCCGCCACCGACGACGGTGACACGGGTGTTTCCGGTCGTGGGGCCCTTCTTGGGGGCGATTTTCTTGACGGTCGGAGGCAGCGCCACGCGCTGCTCGCAGGCAGCCCGTTCGTTGCTCCACATCTGCTGGTAGAGATACTCGTCCCCGTTGATCACCTCGTTGTACGGCGCGCCGTCGGGGGCGGTCCCGAGCGGCGAGCCGAGTTCCTTCTGCGGGTTCGGGGAGCGACATTTGTCGGCGACCTCTTCTTGCTTTTCGTTGAACCAGCCGCTGATCTCGGGGTCGGTCACCGACTCGCTGTGCTCGTGCGCGAGCCCGCCCGAGATCGCGTGGTCGGACGGGCTTTCGTTGGGGCTTTCGGCCACGCATGCCGGCGATTCGTTGTACGGGACGTGGGCCCATACGTACGTCGCGGCGCCCACGGTGATGAAGCTGTGGTAGGCGCAGTACTTGACGTGTTCGGTTCCTTCCGAGCACTGTTTCCCGGCGGCTTCGAAGCAGGTCGAGACCCCGGGCGGCGTGAGCACGAAGTACTCGTGCGCCAGGTCGCCCGGCAGCGCGTTCGCTTCCGCGTAGGCCCGCAGCTCGCTTTCGAGCTGCCCTTTGGTGAGGCAGATCGCCGCCGCTTTGCACCCGTTCGGCGGATACGGGTCGGTGTCGATCAGGGGCCCCCCGAAATGGGAGTTGTAGTTGGCAAAGCCGCCTTCGGAGTCTCCGTACTGGGTGAGGATCGAGTCGGTGTTGAGCAGACCGCCGCTGTCGTGGGCGAGGTCGCCGAACCACCTGTCGATGCCCGAGACGTAGCCCGCCGGGTACGCAGGTTCGCCGCCCGGAGCCCAGTACAGGGCGTAGTTGGTGTTCGACGTCATCACCGGACCGCCGTGATAGGTGACCAGTTTGGATGCGGCGCTGGCGCGCTTGGTCTGGGCGGCGGCCTGACGGTCGGGCGGCTGGTAGCCGACGGTGAGGCCCGGCTCGAGCAGCACCACCGCAGCCGCACGCGGAACGAAGGCCAGACAGGAACACACAGCCAACAGCAAGAGCAGGCAGACGAGCGGGATACGTGTGCTCATGGGCCCGCTTCCGCTTCGGATGGGGGTTCTGTCGTCCCCTTGTGATGCTTGCGTTTGCGTTCGGCCTGGCGTTCTTCCCAGCGTTTGCGGCGCTTATTGGGGCCCTGCGCGTTCACGTGTTCGCGTTCGTGTTTGCGTTCTTTGGTCCCTTCGCCGCCGGTGGACCCGGTGGACCCGGTGGACCCGGTGGAGCCGGTCGAGCCGCCTCCCGAGCCTCCGGATGTGCCGTGCACACGTTCCTGGCCCGTGTGCATGTGCTTGGGCGGCGAGGCCGCCCCTTCGTCGGTGACGGCGGAGGTCTGGTGGCCTTCTTTGCGTTCACGCTGCTTCTGTTCGCGAGCTTCGGCTCGCTGTTCACGACGTTCGGTGGCCGCCTGCCGGCGTTCGGCCAGTGAACTCGATCCACCGCCGCCCGCGCCGCCGCCGGCTTCCTGGGAGCTCGCGCCGGCGCCGCCGTGCCCGTTGCCGGGGGTGCGTTCACCGCGCACCGACTGGACCCGTTCCCCGCGGGCTTCCCGTTCGGGCCGTACCCGTTCGGAGCGGCTCGACTGCGACCCCGAGCCCCCGCGCCCGGGACCCTGCTGGGCGGCGCCCACGCCGACCTGCACCGGGCCGTTGTAGGCGTTGCGGGCCGCGCGACCCCTGGCCGAGGTCGAGGCCAGATCCCCGCGGGAGCCCAGGCTGCGAACCTCGGCCGCCGGCCTGCTGTTGGGCGCCGGTGGGGTGTCGATCACCGACACGCCCACCCCCGCGCTCGCTCCCACCGCCACGATGCCGGTCGCGACCTTCGCCACCAGGGCGCTCATCCCGCCGCCCGCAACTTCGATCGCCGTCCCGGCCATGCTGGCGCTGTTGGCGTAGTTGGCGGCGTCGCTGCCGCACAGCCCCATGGCCTGGTCGATCGCCCGGTAGCGGAGAGTCAGCGACGGCAGCACGGGCAGCAGCGAGGCGAGCTGGCGGTGCTGGCGCTCGACGCCGTTGGCGTAGGCGCGGCAGCCGTCGCAGGAGCGCAGGTGGCGGCGTAGCCGAGCGCGTGTGCGCACGAGCCCGTGGCTGGTGGCGAGCTCCTCGCGGATCTCGCGGCAGTCGGTTTCACGCGCGTGGCGGTCGGACAGCAGGTTCGAGCGGGCCTGGAACACGTAGGCCTTCACCTGATCGGGCCGCACCCCGAGCACCGTGGCGATATCGGCGTGGCTCATCCCGTGCACCTCGGCGAGGACGAGCGCGGCGCGCTGTTTCTCGGGCAGCTCGCGGATCCCACCGATCATGTGGGCCATCTCCTCGTGCACCTCCGCGAGCTTCACGGGGTCGCCCGTCAGCGCCACCTCGCCGTTGAGCTCCACCTGGGGGCGGCGCTTGCGCAGGATGCTGAGACACTCGTTGCGGGCGATCGTGAACAACCACGGGCGCAGGCGGACCGGGCGGCTGTCGCCGAGCAGCGCCCGATAGGCGGAGGTGAAGGTGGCCTGCAGCGCATCCTCGGCGTCGTGCCGGGAGCCGAGCAGATAGACGCAGAAGGTCAGCAGCTGTGCCGCGTGACGCTCGTAGATCGCCTCGAACGCGCGGCGGTCGTGCCGGCGCACGCCGGCCACCAGGGCTTCGTCACGGCTGTGACCGAGCAGCCTCCGTGCCCCGGCGATCATCCGTCCCCGACCCTCTGCCACCTACGTTTCCTCCAACATCTTCCCTCGATGTTCCCTCGCTGGCAGCTGCCCACCCAACACTACCGGCGTAGGGGCCGGAAACCTAGGAAAAAGTTTCCCCACCGGCGGCCAACCTCGGCACCACCGGCGCGTTGCGCGGGGCCGCCCTCAGCCGGGGCCGGCCAGCACCGCCTGGGTCTGCGTCGTCTGCGCCACCGCGCGCCCGTCGTCGTCGCTCAGCTCGGTCTGCACGACGATGATCGTGCGCCCGACGTGCAGGGGCCTTGCTATCCCCTTCACCGAGCCGCCCCGCACGGCCCGGAAGAAGTTCGACTTCGTCTCGATCGTCGTCGTCCCGGCCCCGGGCGGGAGGTTCATGAAGGCACAGATCGCACCCAGGGTGTCGGCCAGCGACAGGATCGCGCCACCGTGCATGACCCCTCCGGCGGTGCACCGCTCCGGGGCCCATGGCAGCGAGCCGGCGGCGCGCTCCGGCGAGGGCTGCTCGAGCTCGATCCCGAGCGTGATCGCGAAGGGCATCAGGTCGCGCAGCTGCGAGGCGGTGGGCATCTCGGGCACGCGAGCCGGAGTGTACGGCTAGGCTCCCGTAGGCCCGCTCGTCGAGACGAGATGGATTACCAGACGATCACAATGCAGCGGCGCGATGCGGTCGCGCTGATCACGCTCAACCGGCCCGAGCGGATGAACGCGTGGACGCCGCGGATGGCGCTCGAGCAGGCCGATGCGATCACCATCGCCAACGGCGACCCCGACATCGGTGCGATCGTGATGACCGGCGCCGGGCGCGCCTTCTGCGCGGGGGCTGACATGCAGGACACCTTCAAGGCGCGTATCGACGGCGTCGATCCCGGCGGCGACAGCGAGCGCACGGGCGGGATGCCGGCCGAGGTGGACTGGGTGTCACTGGTGCGGGAGTCCAAGCCGCTGATCGCGGCCGTCAACGGCGCGGCGGTGGGAATCGGGATGACGATGATCCTGCCGTTCGACGTGATCGTCGCCTCCGAGCTGGCGAAGTTCGGGATGCTGTTCATCAAGGTCGGGCTCGTCCCCGAGCTCGCCAGCTCGCGGCTGCTCGCCCAGCGGGTGGGCATCGGCGCCGCCGGCGAGATGTGCCTCAGCGGGCGCCTGGTGAACGGCCCCGAGGCGCATCGCCTGGGGCTGGCCGAGCGCTTGGTGGCGCCCGAGGAGCTGATGGACACGGCGCTCGCGACGGCCGCGGAGATCGCCGCCAACCCGGGACCCCAGCTGCGGATGATCAAGCGGCTGCTGAGCGAGAACGCGCTCGAGCACGACCTCGAGTTGGTGCAGGAGCGCGAGCACGAGCTGATGCGCGAGTGCTGGAAGAGCCCCGAGCACCACGAGGCCGTGCAACGATTCCTGAACCGATGAGGCGAGTTCGGCCCGGCGCCGTCGCGATCCTCGCCGCCATCCTGGCGGTGACGGCGCTCTCCGGCTCGACGCTCGCACGCGGCCACCGAGCCGCTTCGTCCTCCGGCGGCGGGATCTATTACCTCGCCCTCGGCGACTCGCTTTCCACCGGCGGAGGGGCGAGCTCGGGTCACGGCTACGTGAACCGCGTCTTCGCCTGGGCCCAGGAATCGGTGCCGGGACTGCGCCTGGAAAACCTCGGCTGCGGAGGGGACTCGACCACGCGCATGATCGAAGGCGGGCTCTGCCAGGACTACACCACCGGCGACCAGCTGGGTGACGCCGAGGGGTTCCTGTCGGCCCATCCCGGAGAAGTCAGGTTCGTGACGATCGACGTCGGCGGCGATGACATCGTCGGCTGCGCCCTCAGCGGAACGGTCAACCCGACCTGCGTCCAGCGCGCCCTCGAACACATCGTCACGAACATGCCGATCATTCTCGAAGGCCTGCGTCAAGCCGGCGGCCAGAAGCTGCCGATCGTGGGCATGACCTACTACGACCCGATCCTCGCCTTCTACCTGCAGGGCTCCAGCGGCCAGCAGACGGCGCGCGAAAGCGTCGGGATCCTGAAGACCGTCAACCACGACCTGCTCACGGCCTACCGGCGCTATCACGTCAAGGTGGCCAACATCGAAAAGGCGTTCGCGTCGAGCAGTTGGCGCATGACCGGCTCCTATGAAGGGAAAACGCTGCCCCGGAACGTGGCCAACGTCTGCAACTGGACCCACATGTGCGAAGCCGAACCGAACATCCACACCAACGACCACGGCCACGAAATCATCGCCTCGGGCTACGAGCGGCTGCTGAAGCGGGCCGTGAGGTGAGCTACCCCTGACACCGCCCGAGGTCGAGCTGCTCTTCTGGTCGGGCTGCCCCTCCCACCCCCAAGCGCTGGCCGACCTGCAGGACGCGATGGCCGAGCTCGGGCTGGACCCGGCCGCGGTCACGGTCAGGGAGGTGGACAGCGACGAGCAGGCGCGGGCGGAGAGCTTCGTGGGCTCCCCCACGATCCGCGTGGACGGACGCGACATCCAGCCGCCGCCGGCGGGCGAACCCACCGGCCTCAGCTGCCGGATCTACCGCCGGCGAGACGGGCGCATCTCCCCCACCCCCGACCCCCTGGACGTGCGCGAGGCGCTGCGCGGTTAGAGACGCGCTCCGCGGCCAGCAACGCGCGCCGCGCCCAGCGACGCGGTCCGTGCCTAGCCGGCCGGGGCGAACAGACCCGAGCCGACACTGTCCGCCGCGTCCCTTGCGCCTCCGGGAGCGAAGAAGTAGCCGCCCCCGACGGGGGTGATGTAGTCGATCATCGGCTCTGTCAGCAGGCGCTGCTGGACGGTCTGGAACTGGCGTGAGGGCCTCTGGTTGAAGGCCACGAAGATCAGGCCCTGGTCCAGCGCCCCGGCCTGGTCGAACCCGCGCGTGTAGTTGAAGCCGCGGCGCAGGAAGCGCTGGTCCGCGGTCGGGGCGGTGCGGGGGTTCGCGAGGCGGATGTGGGACGTCAGCGGGATCCGCTTGCCCTGCGGGTCGAGGTCGTAGCGGGGATCCTCGAACTCCTCCGTGCCCCCCAGCGGGGCCCCGCTGGCGCGGTCGCGGCCGATGATGTTCTGCTGCTCGGTGAGGCCGACGCGATCCCAGAACTCGACGTGCATGCGGATCACACGCACCACCTGGTAGGTGCCGCCGGCCGCCCACGACGGCTCGCCGGAGCCGGCCCACACGAGCCGCTTCATCAGCGCCGCGTCGTCGGTCGGCGGGTTCGCGGTGCCGTCGCGGAAGGCGAACAGGTTGCGGGGATTGCTCTTCGGCGATGGACCCCGGGCGGCGCTCGAGAAGCCATCGATGGTCCAGCGCAGCTGCAGCGAGCCGTGAACCGTCCGCAGCAGCTCGCGAAGCGTGTGCGCGACCGTGTCCCGCTGGTGGGCACAGATCTGCAGCAGGACATCGCCGTGACTCCGTCTCGGATCCAGATCGTCGATCGCGAAGCTCGGCATGCTCACCAGCTCTCGCGGCCGCCGCGAGGCGAGCCCGTAGCGCCCGTCGAACAGCGAGGCCCCGAAGGCGATCGTGACGGTGAGGCCGTCGGGCGTGTTGACCGGCCCGAGGGTCCCTGAGTCGATCGGAGGGGCATCGGGCTCGAGCCGCGCCGGCGGCGGACCGGACATCGATTCCGGGATCGCCCCCCCGATCGTCAGTTCCCGAGCGCGGCTGCTGAGCGCCTCGAGGGCGACCTGCAGGGTCACGCGGTCGGGCGCGATCGAGTCGAGCGCGGCGAAGGCCGCCTGCGCCGGTCGGGGGGTGAGGATCCCGGCCTGGTGTTCGCCGTCGAAGCCCTCCGCCTGCGACAGCTGCGCCTGGGCGATGGCCCATTCCTGCCCGGCCGAGACCCCGCCCGCGGCCTGTGCCCCCTCGGCATCGGAGTTGTTGCGGGCGACCGCGGCCCCGCCACCGAGGGCTCCAGCCCCCAGCAGAGCGGCCGAGCGGGTCAGGAATGTGCGCCGGTTGGTGGGCTTCACGGATCTATTTTCACGTCTTCGGAGGGGATCGGCGCCGGATTGGGCGGGACTTCGACCTCGAGCCGCGCGGGCACCTGGGAGAGGGCCTCGAGCGTTCCCGCGAGGTTGCCGTCGAGCAGCTCGGCCTGTGACTGGGAGAGCTGTCCGTTCGCCGGCTGGCGTCCCCCGTGCGCGGCCGCGATCGAGTCCATCGTCGACTTCAGGGCGGCCAGTTCGCGTTCCACGAGCTGATAGGTGCCCTCCTGTCCGTACAGCAGCGGTCGCAGCGTGGAGATCACCTCTTTGGTGGCTTCCAAGCCTGCGTACGTCCCCAACGGGCCTTCGCTGCTCCAGGGCACGTCGGCCCCGCTGAGCAGATCACGCTGGGCGTCCTCGAGGATCTCGTGGGCGCGGGTGGCGTATTCCAGGGGCGTGATTGAGACGCCCCGCAGCACGCTGCGCAGCTTGCGCACGGAAGTCTGGAGGTGACGGGCGGTGCCGATCAGCGATCGCGGGGAGGCCCCCGTCCAGAGGCCGTATTCGAGCTTGTGCAGGCCTCTGAACTCCGGGCTCGCGACGCCCCCTTCCAGCCCGCCAGGAGTACCGTCGATTTCCTGGTTGAGCTTCGCCACCTG
>Ga0335085_10002048_pt1 | contig 39267 bp, 34 predicted proteins | sample Lox_Sample_45_FD_206712 | JGI IMG/M metagenome (GOLD analysis project Ga0335085, IMG submission 206712) | Soil microbial communities from Loxahatchee National Wildlife Refuge, Florida, United States - Lox_Sample_4.5 | ecosystem: Environmental > Terrestrial > Soil > Wetlands | place: USA...
TTCTTCGATCTGTAGAGAATTGGAATGGACAACGTCGCGATTATCGGCGGCGGCATTGGCGGGCTTGCGGCGGCGCTGGCGCTGACGCGGCGCGGCATCGACGTCGCGGTCTATGAGCAAGCGCCGGAGCTGCGCGAGCTTGGCGCCGGCGTGCAGATCAGCGCCAACGGCACACGCGTCCTGCACGCGCTCGGCCTCAAGGAGGCGCTCGACAAAGTGCAGGTGCTGCCGGCCGGCAAGGCGATCCGGCTGTGGAACACCGGGCAAAGCTGGAAGCTGTTCGACCTCGGCATGGAGTCGGTCGAGCGTTACGGCTCGCCCTACATCACGATTCACCGCGGCGATCTGCACGGCGTCATCGCGCAGGCGCTGTTGCAGGCCAGGCCCGGCGCCATTCATCTCGACCGCAAATGCGTCGGCCTCTCGCAAACGTCCGAGCATGTCGAGCTGCGTTTCGAAAGTGGCGAGCCGGTCAAAGCAAAGATCGTCATCGGCGCCGATGGCGTGCATTCGGTGGTGCGCGAAAGTCTGTTCGGCGCCGCTAAGCCCGAGTTCTGCGGCATCATCGCCTGGCGCGGCGTGGTGCCGATGGAACGCGTGCCGGCAACGATCTCCCGCACCATCGGCACCAATTGGGTCGGTCCCGGCGGACACGTCGTTCATTATCCGCTGCGCGCCGGAAAGCTGCTCAACTTCGTCGGCATGGGCGAGCGCACCGATTGGGCGGTCGAGGGCTGGAACGTCCGCGGCACGACGGAAGAGGTCTTGAACGATTTTCGCGGCTGGCATCCGGACGTGCATGCGCTCATTCGCAACATCGACGTTCCTTACAAATGGGCGCTCGCTTTGCGGCCGACCATGGATGCCTGGAGCAAGGGGCGCTGCACGCTTCTCGGCGATGCCTGCCATCCCATGGTGCCGTTCCTTGCGCAGGGCGCGGTGATGGCATTGGAAGACGGCTTGGTGCTGGCGCGCGCCATTGAAAAGCATCCGGACGATCACGAAGCTGCCTTTGCAGCTTACGAGGGCGCGCGGCGGGCGCGCGCCAACAAGGTCGTCACCGGCTCGGCTGACATGATTCCGCGCTTCCATAACCGCGCCATGGTCGATGCCGAAGCGGCGCAGGCCCACGTCGCGCGCGAGTGGCAGGAAGACCGCATCAGAGAGCGCTACGACTGGTTGTTCACGTATGACGCCACATCTGTCCCGGTGTAACCGGTGGCGAAGCTGTATCGCTGGCTGTCAAATCTCATTATAAGTGCCGGAAAGGCGTGAAGGATTTCGCCAAAAGGATTCGCCATGTATTCAGGACCCGGTGTGAAGACGAGCCCGGATTATCCGATCCCCGACACGATGAAGGCCTGGGTTCTCGGCAATCCCGGCGAGCTCAAGCTGACTGAAAAGCCGGTGCCGGTTCCCAAGCGCGCGGAAGTCCTGGTGCGCATCGACGCCATTGCCATCTGCGCGACCGATCTGGAAATCATCGATTACGGTTCGCCGGCCATGATCCAGGGCGGCAAGCCGTTCAACAAGAATTTCACGCCCGGCCACGAATATATGGGCACGGTGGTGGCGCTCGGTCCTGGCGTCGATGAATATCGCATCGGTCAGCGCATTACGGTTGAGATTCATGCTGGTTGCGGCCAGTGCAAGCGCTGCCGCGAGGGCATGTATACGTCGTGTCTCAACTACGGCCTGAATTACGGCGATGTTGACAAAGGTCACCGCGCCAACGGTTTCACGACGGACGGCGGCTTCTGCGAATATCAGGTCAACAACCTCAATACGCTGGTCGCCATCCCCGACACAATGTCGGATGAGGAGGCGACGCTCGTCGTCACCGCGGGTACGGCGATGTACGGTCTCACCGAGCTCGGTGGCCTCGTCGCGGGCGAAAGCGTCGTCGTGACCGGGCCGGGACCAATCGGGCTCCTCGGCGCCGCCGTGGCAAAGGCCATGGGCGCATATCCGGTGATTCTCACCGGCACGCGGGAAAATCGACTGCGGATCGGCAAGGAGCTCGGCGCGGATCACGTCGTCAATGTGCGCAACGAGGACGCGGTCGACGCAGTGCGGCGGCTCAATAGCGGCAAGGGTTTCGATTATGTGGTCGAATGCTCCGGTGCCCCCAACGCGGTGAACGAAGCGATCCGCATGGTGAATCGCGGCGGCAAGGTCTGCCTCGCGGCATTCCCGCATGAGGAGACGCCTGTCGATGTCGCCCACATTGTGCGCAACAACATCTACCTCTACGGCATCCGCGGCGAAGGCAAAAGCGCGACACACCGCGCCGAGGCATTCATGACGCAGAAGCGTTTCGACGCGACCAAAATCCACACCCACACCTTTTCGCTCGACGATCTGCCGACAGCGATCCGCTACGCCAAGGAACGCATCGATGACGCCATCAAGGTCGTCGTCAAAGCACGGGGTGTTGTTGCACAACGGGTGGCAGCCGAATGAGGAAATTTGTTCAAGTGCTAGCTGCGGCTATCGGCGCCATCGCTTTTGTGACGTCCTCAGCTCTTGCCGCCGACTGGCCGACGCACCCGGTCCGCATCGTCAATACGTTTGCGCCCGGCGGCGCCGCCGACATTCTCGCCCGCATGGCTGCCGACCAACTGACCAAGGCGCTCGGCCAGCAGTTCTTCGTCGAGACGCGGGCAGGCGCCGGCGGTGTGATCGGTGTTGACAGCGTCGCTCACAGTGAGCCTGACGGCTACAACTTCGTGATCACGACGCTATCGCTGACCGCGATCAATCCGCTGATCAATTCCAAGATCGGTTACGATCCGTTCAAGGATTTGACCCACGTTGCCTATCTTGCAGGCTCGCCGATTGTCTTTCTCGTCAGCGCCAAAAGCAACGTGAAGACGCTGAAAGATTTCATCGCTAAATCGAAGGCGAGTCCAAAGCCCTTGACCTACGGGGTTTCGGGCCTCGCCAGCGCCGGGCAGATGGTTGCCGAGTCCTTTGCCCAGCTCGCCGGCCTCAAATTCCAGGTAGTCCCCTACAAGGGCGCCTCCCAGAGCCAGCTCGACGTGGTGGCGGGCAATATCGACTTCGCCACGCCGACGGTAACGTCGGCGTCGTCGCAATTGCAGGGCGGAACGGTGACCGGACTGGCGCAGACGGGCGGCGAGCGGTTGAAGGATTATCCGAATATCCCGACGTTCAAGGAGCTCGGTTTCGATCTCGTGGCCACCAACTGGTTCGGCCTCGCCGGTCCCGCCGGACTGCCTGAGGAAATCGTGCGCAAGGTCAACGCCGCCATCAATGCCGGCATGGCGGAACCCGAGAACCAAGATCGCATCCGCCAAGACGGCATGATCATTTCGCAAATGGATGCCAACACTTACAGAGCCTTCGTCGAGCACGAGGCGCTGCGCTGGAAGCCGGTGATCCTGAAGGCCGGGATCAAGATGGAGTAGTGCTGCGCCGCGCCCGGGAGGGCGGGAGAGCTCGTTATTTCTTGCGAATGCGGAAGGTGAGCAGCTTCTTTTCCTTGCTGCAGCCTTCGAGCGTGTCGCCGGTCTGATTGAGCAAATTCGGAATATCGACGCCCGCGAGCGGATCGGTACATTCGACCATAAGGATGTCGCCGGGCTGCATGCCGCCGAGTGCTTTGCGCGTGCGCAGGGCCGGCAGCGGGCACTTGAGGCCGCGAAGATTGAGGGTCTTTTCCGTCACGCTCACCAGCCGGCTTGAGATTAGTCGAAAGCGGCATTCGTCCTTATCATATGAGCAATGGATGCCGATTCCAGCAACCAGCGAATTTCGCGACTGACGCCGTTGGGCGAAATCCTCTCGCTCGTTGAGGCGCGCGCCCAACCCGTCCGTCCGCGGGAAATTCCGATCGAGACTGCGCTCGGCAGCACGCTCGCCGACGACGTTGTAGCAGCCTCGCAGCTTCCGCCGCATGCCATCGCGTTGCGCGATGGCTTTGCGGTCGAGGCGATCCTATTCGCCGACGCCGGTCCTTACGTGCCGGTGCCGTTGCCGCCTTCGGTGCAACGCGTCGACGTCGGCGACCCGCTGCCGGCGAGTACTGATGCTGTCTTGCCGCTCGATGCGGTCACGCGGCGCCACGGCCGGCACGAGTCCGTCGTTGCTGTCGCACCGGGCGAGGGGATTCTTCCTGCCGGTGGCGATGTGGCGGCGCATGCCATCTTGCGCCGCGTCGGAGACCGCGTGCGCGCCGTCGATGTTGCGGTCTTTCAAGCCGCGGGTATCGATCTGGTGACAGTCCGTGCTCCGCGCGTCGGTATCGCGCATGCAAGTGCAGCGGCTACGCCGGTTACGAATGCGGCGCTGGCGGCTTTGACCGGGATGGTCGCGCGCGCCGGCGGCTTGGTCGCGGACAAGCCGGTGGAACTTTCCGATGCACTCGCTGACGACCAATTCGACGCCGTGATCGGTGTCGGCGGCACCGGCTGTGGCCCGCGCGACATTTCGGTGCAAGCTTTGGCGCGCTGCGGCCGCGTCGAGGCCCACGGCATTGCCATTTCGCCGGGAGAGACGTCGGCTTTTGGCTTTGCCAGCGGGCGCCCCGTCCTTCTCGCTCCCGGACGTCTCGATGCGGCGTTCGCCGCCTGGCTCCTGATCGGCCGGCCGCTGATTGCCAAGCTTGCGGCAAGCAAGGCCGATCCGGCGCCGCTGACACTGCCGCTCAAGCGCAAGGTCGCGTCCGCCATTGGGCTCACGGAACTGATACCCGTTGGCTGTGCCGCCGGCATGGTCCAGCCGCTCGCGTCGGGCTATCTATCGTTCGAAGCTTTGGCGCGCAGCGACGGCTGGATCGTCATTCCGGCTGACAGCGAGGGCCTTCAGGCCGGCGGGCTTGTTGCGATAGAACCTTGGCCATGAGTCAAAGACGTGCTGATGAAAAATTCGGGTCGTCATCCGCCGCCGTGGATCGTCTCGCCATTCTTGAGGCGGTGAAACAGGCCGCGCGGCAAGAGCAGTTCCTTGAAGTCGTGTCGGCCGCGGAAGCACGGCGGCGTTTCGAGGCCTGCATCGATCGCTCGCCGCTTGGTGCGGAAGCGGTGCCGCTTGCCGCAGCGCTTGCGCGCGTGCTGGCGGCCGACGTCATCGCGCCGGTCGATGCGCCGCCGTTCGACCGCTCCAATGTCGACGGCTTCGCCGTGCGCGCCGCCGACACGGCCGGCGCCAGCGGCGGTGCGCCGCGGCGCCTCACGCTCAATGTCGAGGTGATTGCTTGCGGCGTTCAGCCTGCGGTCGAGGTCATGCCCGGAACCGCCACCGCGATCGCGACTGGCGGCGTCATCCCGCGCGGCGCCGACGCCGTGGTGATGATCGAGCACACCGAGCTTCTGGAAGACGAAAGCCCGCCCGCCATCGCGCTTCGCCGCGCGGCGGCGAGCGGCCAGTTCGTGTCCTATGCCGGTTCCGATATCGCGCGTGGCGAAACGCTGCTGCGGAAAGGCACGCGCATCAGCTCGCGCGAGATCGGCATGCTCGCCGCCTGCGGTCTCGCTGCGGTCGGCGTGGTGCGCCGTCCGCGCGTTGCGGTGCTCTCGACCGGCAACGAACTGGTGGAACCGGGCAAGGCGCTCACGCCCGCCGGTGTCTATGACAGCAATGGAGCCATTCTGGCCGCCGCGATCGTCGAAGCCGGCGGCGAGTCGGTGCCCTTCGGCGCATTCCCCGACGAGGAAGTTGCGCTCGAGTTTGCCATGCGCAGCGCGCTCGACTCATGCGATATGGTCGTGCTTTCGGGCGGTACGTCTAAGGGCGCCGGTGACCTGTCGCACCGGATCGTCTCGCGGCTCGGCACACCCGGCATTCTCGTCCACGGCGTCGCGCTCAAGCCGGGCAAACCGTTGTGCCTGGCCGCGATCGGCGACAAGCCGCTCGTCGTGCTCCCCGGCTTCCCGACTTCGGCAATCTTCACATTTCACGCGTTCGTGGCGCCCGTAATACGCGCCAGGGCCGGACTCCCGCCCGAGGCAGCAAAGACCATGAGCGCGCGCGTGCCTGTGCGGATCGGTTCGGAATTGGGCCGCGAGGAATTCGTTCTGGTTTCGCTGGTCGTAGGCGAGGAGGGGCCGATCGCGTTTCCCACCGGCAAAGGGTCGGGCGCGGTGACGGCGTTCTCGCAAGCCGACGGCTTCCTATCGATCGACGCGCTCGCTGCGGCGCTCGATGCCGACACCAAGGCCGACGTCACGCTGATCGGCGAGACGGCGCGGGCGCCCGATCTCGTCATCATGGGCAGCCACGATGTCGCGCTCGATGTCGTGGTGGGCGCGCTGGCCGAGCGCGGCTTCAGCGCGCGCACCATTGCGGTCGGCAGCCTCGGCGGAGTCGCCGCCGCAAGCCGCGGCGAATGCGATATCGCGCCGGTTCACCTCGTCGATCCGGCGACCGGTCTCTACAACAAGCATCTCCTGGCGCCCGGCCTTGCCTTGGTGCCGGGTTGGCGGCGGATGCAGGGATTCGTTTTTCGCCGGGGAGACGAGCGTTTTGAAGGCGGCACGGCCGATGCCGCGCTCAAGGCGGCCCTCGCCGATCCCGGCTGCCTCATGGTCAATCGCAATGCCGGGTCCGGCACCCGGGTCCTGGTCGACAGCGTGCTCGGCGGAGCGCGGCCGGCGGGCTATGCCAACCAGCCACGTTCCCATAACGCGGTCGCGGCGGCGATCGCGCAAAAACGCGCGGACTGGGGTGTCGCCATCGAGCCGGTGGCGCGGATGTACGGCCTTTCGTTCCTTCCGATCGCGCCCGAACACTACGATTTCCTGCTGGTCGAAGCGCGCCGCACGCGGCCCGCTGTTGAGGCTTTTCTGGGGGCGCTTCGCGATGAAACAACGCGCGACAGAATTAGAGCGCTTGGCATGGAGCCGAGCGGCGAATGATATTAAATAGACTCTATGCGCATCATCGGCCTCGCCGGCTGGAGCGGCTCCGGTAAGACCACGCTGGTCACCAGCGTGATACCGGTGCTGACCCGGCGCGGCCTCAAAGTCGCAACCGTCAAGCACGCTCACCACGATTTCGATACCGATCAGCCGGGCAAAGATTCCTGGCTGCACAGGCAGGCCGGCGCCAGCGAGGTCGCGATCATCTCGAGCCGGCGTTGGGCCATCGTTCATGAGCTCGGTAAGGAGCCGGAGCCTCCACTTGGCGAAGTCTTGGCGAAGCTCAGTCCGGTCGATCTCGTGATTGTCGAGGGCTTCAAGCGCCACGCTCATCCCAAGCTCGAAGTCTACCGCGCCGCTGTGGGCATGCCGCTTCTTCATCCTGACGACAATTGCATTGTCGCCATCGCCACCGATGCGCCACTGGCGCAGGCGCAACTTCCGGTGCTGATGCTCGACGATACCGATGGCATCGCCAACGTTTTCGAGGCTGAGGCGCTGCCGCTCGACCAGATCGGCCCGTCTCACGGTGAAGCCTGATGGCGCAGCTCAGCGACGATTGCTTTGCCTTCAACGGACCGCTGCTGCCGGTCGCCGATGCCGAGCGATTGATTGTCGAGCGGGTATCGCCGGTCGGCGGAGGCGAGACGGTGCCGTTGCGCCAGGCCGCCGGGCGGGTCCTTGCAGCGGATGTGGTCGCACCGGTGAATGTGCCGCCGTTCGACAATTCGGCGGTCGATGGTTATGCGGTGCGCGCCGCCGATCTCGATGCAGATCATGAGAAGCGTCTGAAAACCGTCGACCGGATCACGGCCGGACGCGCTGCGACGCGCGCACTTAAGGCAGGCGAGGCCATCCGCATCTTTACCGGCGCACCGATGCCGTCGGGTGCTGACACCGTCTTCATGCAGGAGGATTGCCGCGTCGACGGCGAAACGGTCATCGTGCCGCCCGGATTGAAGCGCGGGGCCAACCGACGGCTTGCCGGTGAGGACATGCGTGCTGGGTCGGTGGCGCTGCCAGCCGGTCGGCGGTTGTCGGTGCAAGACGTCGCTCTCGCCGCGGCGCTAGGACTGGTCTCGCTTTCAGTGCAGAGGCGTGTACGGGTGGCACTGTTTTCGACCGGCGACGAGATCGTCGAGCCGGGGTCGCGGCTGCCGGGCGCCGCGCTCTACGATTCCAATCGCTATCTCCTGTCCGGCTTGATTGCTCGCTTCGGTGCCGAAGTGACCGATCTCGGTATACTTAGCGACGATCCGAAGGAACTCGCCGACGCGATCAGGGCTGCTGCTGCCGAACATGATCTGGTGTTGACGTCCGGCGGCGTTTCCACCGGAGAAGCCGATTACGTCCGCATGGCGATCGAAAGCATCGGCCGACTCGTGTTCTGGCGGGTCGCCATAAAACCGGGCCGGCCGGTGGCGATGGGCGTTATTCGCGCCGGCAAAAGCGGCGATGGCGCAGCGTTTGTCGGCCTTCCGGGCAATCCGGTGGCGGTCTTCGTGACTTTCGTGCGGGTGGTGCGGCCGTTGTTGCTGCGCCTTTCCGGCGCGCTGCCGGAGCCATTGACGGCGCTGCCGGCGCGAGCAGCGTTCTCTTACAGGAAACGTGGGGGCCGGCGCGAATACCTTCGCGTTGCATTGCGCGCTGCAGCCGATGGTGTCATCGAGGCCGTCAAGCACGAGCAGGATGGCGCCGGTGTTCTGACCTCGCTGACGCAGACCGATGGCCTCGCCGAATTGACTGAGGACGTGACCGCGGTCGAGCCGGGTGCGACAATTGGTTTCCTGTCCTATGCGTCGCTGGTGGGTTGATCCTGCCGACGCTAATCTACAACCAGATGTGAAGACGGTTGGCAGAGCGCCGACGGGTTGGAAGTTGGGAGGAGCCTATGCGGAACAGACAGGCGACGGCGCTCGTGACGGTTTTCATTGCATTGTGCGGCGCGAGCGGCGCGCAAGCCCAACAGAACGCGGGTGAATGGAAGCCCACGGGCAACGTTGAGTTTTTTGTCGGTGCTGGCGCGGGCGGCGAGAACGACCGGATCGCGCGCGCCATCCAGCGAGTGCTCACGAAGGAGCATCTGGTTGATTCCATGACGGTGATCAATCGGCCGGGCGCGGCGCAAATGATTGCCATGACCGATCTTTCGCGAAAGGTCGGCGACCCCAATGAAATTGGTCTCGCGTCCGGCAGCTTCATCAATGCCATCGCCCGCAAGGGGTCCGATCTGAACAAGCACCTGACGCCGCTGGTGAAGCTGTTCGACGCCTATCAGTGCTATTTCACCAACGTCGACTCCCCGCTCAAAAGCATGGTGGACGTGCGCAATCGGCTGAAGGACGACCCGGCTTCAGTGACATTCGCATTTCCGGTCGGGCTCGGCACGCCGCTTCACGTCTCGGTCGTCAATGTTGGCAAGGCGGTCGGCGCTCCGCCAGGCAAACTGGTGACAGTGGTGTTCGATTCCGGTTCCGATGTCGCCGCGCAGGCCGCGGGTGGTCACATCGATGTCGGCGAGACCAGCATCGGCAGCGCCATGCCTCTCCTTCAGGGCGGCAAAATTCGTATGCTCGGCATCGCATCGCCTGAGCGGCTCCCAGGCGAATTGGCCAAATATCCGACATTGCGCGAGCAGGGCCTCGATGTCGTGACAGCGAATTCCTACACCGTTGTCGCGCCGAACGGGTGGACCCCGGAGCAGATCACGTTTTGGATGAAGGCGCTCGACAAGGTCATGGTGGATGCGGACTTCAAGCGCGATCTCGATCTGAATTTCTGGACGTTGGTTCCCATCCGCTACCCCGAGGCAGCCAAGTGGATGCAGCGTGATTATGACGAGAACCGTGCCGTGCTAAAGGAACTCGGAATGCTCCAATGAGCGCCCCACGCACGCTGTTCGAGAAGATCTGGTCCGACCATGTGATTGTGGTGTCGCCGCAAGGTGAAGAGCTCCTTTACGTCGACTTCAACCTGATCAACGAGGGCCAGTCTTTCCTCGCCTTCGATCAACTCCGTATGGAGGGGCGTCAATCCCGTTGCCCGCAACAGCATCTCGCGGTAACGGATCACTACTTGCCGACGGTCAATCGCGAGCGCGGCACGGACGGCATAGCCAATCCCGAGATCCGCCGCGTCGTCGAAATGCTCGACGAGAATTCCAAGGATTTCAAACTGCCGCACGTGGGTTGGTATCATCGCGATCAGGGCATTGCCCACGTGATCGCGCCTGAACTCGGAATATCCCAGCCGGGGATGCTGATCACGTGCAACGATTCGCATACCGCGACCAACGGTGCGCTTGGCGCGCTCGCGGTGCCGATCGGCGGCGGCAATCAGCTACGCCACGTCGTCGCAACGCAGACGGTGTGGCTCCAGAAGCCGAAAACGATGCGCATTTCCGTTGATGGGGCGTTGCCCAAGGCGGTGACGGCGAAGGATGTCATCCTGTCGATCATCAGGGAAATCGGTGTCGGCGGCGCGACCGGCCATGCAGTCGAATATGCCGGCTCGACGATCCGCGCCATGTCAATGGAAGGTCGGCTGACCATGTGCAACATGTCGATCGAAGCCGGCGCGCGCATCGGCATGGTCGGGCCCGACGACACGACCTATCAGTTCCTGGCCGGCCGCACGAACGCGCCCAAAGACTCGGACTGGGACAGGGCTCTGGCCTATTGGAAGAGATTCCCGACGGATGCCGAGGCGGTTTTCGATCGTGAGCTTCGCTTCGAGGCCGCCACTTTGGCGCCGATGGTGAGTTGGGGGACGAGCCCGGAAGACTGCGCCCCCGTCACGGATGCGGTTCCGGACCCCGCCGACATCGGCGACGCCGAACGCCGACGGCATGTCGAGCGCGCTCTCGACTACATGAAACTTCCCGGCGCAATCCCGCTCGAGGAGATTGCCATCGACCGCGTGTTCATCGGATCGTGCACCAACAGCCGCATCGAGGATCTACGCGCCGCCGCGCAAGTCCTTAAGGGACGCCGCGCAATCGTTCCTGGCATGGTCTCGCCAGGTTCGAGCGGCGTGAAGCGGCAGGCCGAGGCGGAAGGGCTTGACCGAATTTTCATCGAGGCCGGCCTCGAATGGCGGGATTCCGGATGCTCCATGTGCAACGGCTCCAATGGGGAACTCGTCGCACCGGGCGAGCGCTGCGCTTCCACGACAAATCGCAACTATGAAGGCCGCCAGGGGCGCGGCGCGCTGACGCACATCATGAGTCCGGCCATGGTCGCCGCCGCAGCAGTCTTCGGGCGGCTCGCTGACGTGCGGCGGCTGACCTGACGTCGCGGATTCGCTTGATGCTTCCGTTCACGGTCCTGACCGCGGTCGCGGCTCCACTCGAAATCGCAAGCGTCGATACCGGCATGATTTTGCCCGGCCGCTATATGCGCCGTCATCGCCGCCCGGGTCACGATTACGGCGAGGCGTTCCTCTATGATCTCCGCTTTGAAGAAGGAGGGCGGCCGCGGCCTGATTTCGTTCTCAACAAGCCGGCTTATCGCGGCGCCAAGATTCTCGTCACCGGACGGGATTTCGGCTGCGGCTCGTCGCGCGAGGGCGCCGCTTTCGCGGTGATGGATTTCGGCCTGCGGGCTCTGGTCGGACCGAGCTTTGGCGAGATTTTTCAGGTGAACTGCATCCAGAACGGGATTCTCGCCATCACGTTTTCCGAAGTCGTCATTCAGGATCTGTGGCGGCAATTGAGCGAGCGCCCCGGCGCGCCGATAACGATCGACCTGCCGAACCAAATGCTGGTTGCGCCGGACCGCAGCGTGCACGCCTTCAACATCAGCGCGCTGCGCAAAGACAGACTTCTCCGCGGCATCGACGACATTGACGTCACGCTTTCCTATCGTGATCAGATCGAGCGCTTCGAGGCCGACCGGCGAGCGGCCGTCCCTTGGCTGCCGACGATGCGGCGCGAATAGTCGGCTAAACATTCGGAAATTCGGCGGCGAGCGCTTGGGCGCGCCGTGCGTCGTCAGGGGTGTTCACGTTGAAGAAGGGATCAACCGGCGTATCGGGCCAGTCGGCGATGCCGACGCCATGACGCGCGGTCCATAGTTCGATCTTGTGCAGATTTTCGTTCACCAGGGCGTGCCGCAAGTCCTCGCGCAACCTCGCCGCCCACAGTCCGACGACCGGGTGCCGCCATTCGCCCGACCGTGCGTAAGCGAGCGGCGTACTGGCCGCGATGCGGGCTTCGTGCAGACGCGCCACGAGATTCTCCGGCAGGAACGGGCAGTCACCCGGCACGCTGGCCAGCCACGCAACGCCCGGCATGTTCGCGGCGGCCCAGTCAAGTCCGGCGAGGATGCCGGCAAGCGGACCGGCAAAATCCGGCACGCTGTCGGCGACGACCATCAGGCCGGTGTCGGCAAAGCGCGCCGGATCGCCGTTGGCGTTGATGATCACGCGGCTGCATTGCGGCGCCATGCGCGCCCGCACGCGGTCCAAAATCGTAACGCCACCGATCCGGATACGCGCCTTGTCGCCGCCGCCCATGCGCCGCGCGAGGCCGCCGGCAAGCACGAGGCCGAGAGTGGGAGGATAGTTCACGCGCGCTTTCACCTACTCGTCATGCACGGCCGCCTTGCGCCGGTGCTTGGCGCTCTCCTCCGCGACATAAGCGAGGTCCTGATCGAACACGATGCGGTCTTCGCCCGCCAGCGCGACGAAGCGCTTTCCCCGAGCCCGGCCGATCAGCGTGAGGTTCGCCTTGCGGGCGAGCTCGACGCCCCAGGCGGTGAAGCCGGAGCGCGAGATCAGAATCGGGATGCCCATGCGCACCGTTTTGATCACCATCTCGGAAGTAAGGCGACCCGTGGTGTAGAAAATCTTGTCGGCGGCGCCGACGCGATGCTTGAACATCCATCCGGCGATCTTGTCGACGGCGTTGTGGCGGCCGACGTCTTCCATATAGACCAGAGGGCGATCTTCGACCGCAAGCACGCAGCCGTGGATGGCACCGGCCTCGAGATAGAGCGACGGCGTGGTGTTGATTTTGTGCGTGAGCGCATAGAGCCATGACGTGCGCAGCTTTGCGGCCGGCAGCGTCACGTTTTCGAGCGCTTCCATCAGGTCGCCGAACACGGTGCCTTGGGCGCAGCCCGAGGTCTGCACCTTTTTTTTCAGCTTTTTCTCGTAGTTGGTCTTGCGCCTGGTGCGCACCACGACGACCGACAGTTCCTCGTCGTAGTCGACGCCGGTGACGGTATCATTGGGCTTGAGCATGTTCTGGTTGAGCAGATAGCCGAGCGCGAGATATTCGGGATAATCGTTGATGGTCATCGCCGTAACGATCTCCTGCGCATTGAGAAAGATCGTCAGCGCGCGCTCGACCGTCACCGAGGTTTCAATCGCGGCGCCGGTCTGGTCGATGCCCTTGACGCGCTCGGTGAGGCGAGGGTCGAGTGGATCGGGGCGAAGCAAATAGTCGTCGTTGGATGAGGCCATGTTCCTAATGTAGGGGAACGCAGGCCGTGGTGAAAGCAGATGTGCAAGAGGCCCGGACGAGCCGGGCCTCTGCATCACGACGCGTCGCTGGACAACAACTTAGCTGTGCAGGCCGCCGAGCAGCCAGATCAGCAGAATAATCGGCAGCGGAATGCCGAGGAGCCAAAGCAATAGCCCGCGTCCCATGACGTCCTCCTGTCGCCTTGTCATCAACTGCCGAGACAACAGTGTTGCCGGTAAAAAGTTCCTTGGCCTAGTCCGGCGATTTGCGGTCCGCCGTCGGCAAATCCCAGCCGGGGAGAAAAGCGCTGCCGCCGGTCGCGGGGTCGTCGAGTCGCTCGACCGGTGCACGATAAAGCCGTTCAAGCGCGTCACGTGTCAGCACATCACGTGCGGCACCTTCGGCGAGGCGGGAGCCGTCGCGAACGAGGTAGGCACGATTGGCGGCGCGCAGCGCGTGATTCGGATCGTGCGTCGTGAACAGAACCCCGTGACCCCCGACGGCAAGGGCGCGGATTTCCTGAAGCACCTTGCCTTGGTTGCCGAAATCGAGGCTCGCCGTAGGCTCGTCAAGGACGATGAATTGCGGCTCCTGGGCCAGCGCGCGCGCGAGCAGGACGAGTTGTCGTTCGCCGCCCGATATCATCGTGTAGGGTCGCGCGGCGAGCTTATCGATGCCGAAGCGATTGAGCGCGTGAATGACGGCGTCGCGGTCGGCTTTCGTCGGGCGGCTGAGGAGGTCGCCATGGGCGCTGCGGCCCATCAGCACGACGGCTTCGACCGTGAAGGCGAATGTCGCGACATGAGCCTGCGGCACATAGGCGATGAGGCGTGCGCGTTCGCGCAGGCCGTAGCTTGCGAGCGAGCGGTCGCCGATCCTGACTTCGCCGGCCAGCGGCGCTATCAGGCCGAGCAAGGTCTTCAGCAGCGTGGTCTTGCCGCTGCCATTAGGGCCGAGCAGTGCCAGCACCTCGCCGCGATCGAGCGCCACGTCGAGACCGCGCCCGACGACGCGGTCGCGGTAGCCGATGGCGAGTTGACGCCCCTCGAGCGTCACGACCAGGTCCGGTGCACGCTGGCAAGGAGCCAGATGAAGAACGGCGTGCCGATGAAGGCTGTGAGAATGCCGAGCGGAATCTCGATCGGCGCCGCCGTGCGCGCCAGCGTGTCGATCAGCAGCAGAAAGCCGCCGCCGAGGATCGCCGCAGTGGGGATGAGGCGTGCAAAGTCGGGTCCGACCAAGGAGCGCGCCAGATGCGGCACCACGAGTCCGACCCAGCCGATCACACCCGCCGCCGCGACGCTCGCCGAAGTCACCAGCGTTGCCGCCGCAATAATAGCGGAGCGCAATAGGCTGGTCGGCACACCCAGCGAGCGCGCTTCCTCCTCAGGCAGCGACATGACGTTCATGCGCCAGCGCAACGCCATCAACACCAGCGTGCCAAACGCGATTGGGCCGAACAGCGGCAACAGGTCACCCACATTGGTTGCGGCGAGGCTGCCGAGAAGCCAGAACGTCATGGCCGGAAGCTGGTTGTAGGGATCGGCGAGATATTTCACGAGCCCGACACAGGAGCCGAGCAGCGCGCCGATGACGACACCGGTCAGGACTAGGACCAGGATCGGATCGCGCGCCTGCACGGCTGAGCCGATCGCATAGACGGCTGCGACCGCGGCAATGCCGCCGGCAAAGGCGAGCGCCTCAATGCCGATGACATTGAGCGAAAAGTAGATGCCGACGACAGCGCCGAGTGCAGCGCCCGAAGAGGCGCCAAGGATATCGGGCGACACCAGCGGATTGCGGAACAGTCCCTGGAATGCCGTGCCGGAAACGGCGAGCGCCGCGCCGACCAGGACTGCCGCCAGGACTCGCGGCCCGCGCACCATGAGCACCACGTCCTGCGCCGCCAGCGGCGCATCGCTGGCACGTCCGGTCAGGCGCGAGACCAGCACGTCGAGCATGTCCGCAACGCTCACCGGATAGCGCCCCAGCGTGAAGGCAAGTGCAAGCCCGGCAAGCAACACGGCGAGCGCAACGAGAAAGCCGGGGAGGGAACTGCGGGTCATCTCGACCGCGGAATATAGTCGGGTTGTATCGAAAAGCCTCGCCGCTATATTGCGCCTTCCCCGCGGAGGGGTGGCCGAGTGGCTGAAGGCGCACGCTTGGAAAGCGTGTATACGGGAAACCGTATCGTGGGTTCGAATCCCACCCCCTCCGCCACCCCCAGGCGAGAGGAACTGTAAACTAAATTTCTCCGCCGGCGAGTGTCTCAGCGTTTACGATTTGCCCGCCAAGCCGCAGTGGCATGCCCAAAGCGCGGTCTTCAATATTGTGACATCGTCACAATTTCATTGATAAATGGGAATAAAAGCCGTATAGTGTCGAGGAACGAATCAAGCGATGATCCAAATCTGGCGTCTAAGTGAGCGCGGAAAGGACAATCTCGTTCTTTGCTGTAGCGCGGACGGTTTGGTCCTCGGTGCTACGCCGCTGATTGAGCAGTGAGATAGTCGCTTCGTCGTTCGCGAGCGGCACGAGATCGAACGGCTGCTGGGGAGTGCCTATCGAGATTACGGGCAACATCCAAGCGAACTTGACGTTGATCGGCTGATGCCGGGGCTAGCGACGGTGGCATCCGCGTTGAATGTGAACGATCCGTGTCTGGCGTGCATTGCCGCTGTCCATCTGCGGCTTCCTGCCTTCAGCCGCGTGGAAACTCGGTTGGGCTGCACGGGGCAACTACTTCAGCGAGCAACTAGGCGCCGATTTGCCGGCCACATTCAGAACCATAGACAGCTTTTCAAACGGCATCGCGACCAGCATCAAATCAATCGACTTGAACGCCGCGACCTATCAGGATGCCGCGCGCCTGACGTATCGTCTTAATGCCTACATCGACAGTGTAGCGACATACGACGGCAGTGTGCTTGGCTCAATTCAAATCCTGCCAGCGAATATCAGCGGTCGCGCGCTCAGCCTCGCAATTCCAAAAGGCAGCATGACAGCGGCGCAACGTTCCGCCATCGACGCTGCACGGACACGGGCACAGGCATTTGGGGTGAACTTAATTCATCAAGGAATTCTAGGAGATTGCCGTGCATTGTCACGTGTACCTGAGAAAGGGCACCGTATATCTGCCCACAATGGGAGAGGTGGAAAAAGGCTTTTACAGGGGCGTCGAACCTGTGGCCTTGGTGTCGGTCACGAATACCGAATCTCTCCGCCAAGCATTGTTAGCCACCATCGCCCGTGGCAATCCGACGGTTCCGCGACTGCGCCGCAGCGAATATCAACCCCCGGTATTGCTGAAATATGCTGGAGTTAAGACTTGGTCCGCGTTCGACCGCGACGCCTCGCTTTGGACCATTAGTGAGGCAGGTGGCCACTTTGTGATCATCCATTACAAGAAGCGCCCCACTGGAGAGTCGGTGCAAGATCAAAATGACAAGATCGAATTTCCCCCGGGGTCATCGGCCGATGTGGTCATAGAGCGTATCATTTCCATATTGCAGCAAACTGCTCAGAAATGAGTACATCCTATCGAGGTGCCGCGTAGCCACGCGAAATCCTGCGACAAAATGTTAGTTTCCAGTTCCTCTCCCTCCGCCACTACGCAGAAATGCTCTACAACACCCTTCTTTTCGCTCCGCTACGCGCAGGCACTTTAAAAATCGCGGTGTCGCGCGGTCCTCAGCCGCGGCGCAATTCTTAGCGTCGCTTTAATTGTGACAGCCTGGTCACCTTTTTATTGACAATGCAACCTAGACGATGTAGGATGAAAACCCTTTGAAAACTGGGCCGCCATGCATCAAGTTTGGCGTTTGAGCGAATATTGCGAGGGTAATCTCGGTGTTTGCTTCACCGATGGCGGCCTGTTCCTTGGCCGCACGCCGCTAATTGAGCGGCAGGGAGCCCGATTTGCTCTACGCGGCCATACCGAGATCGAACGCCTCTTGAGCCGAGCCTATGGAATGGATGTGGCTGTCGACCGGCTTATGTCCGGTCTCGCGACTGTGGCGACTGCCTTGAACGCGAACGATCCCGGCCTTGCGCGGATCGCTGCGGTCCATTTGCGGATTCCCGACCTGCCTGACCAAACTGCGCGAGATCGGCTGGAAGCGGAGGATATTCTTGTCAAATCAATCGACCGGGACTTTGTACCGCATTCGCTCACGGAGACGCCGTTAAGTCCCGGTTGGGCCGCCCCTGCCGACAGCAGCGATTCATTTGCGGTCGAACCCGTAAGCGGAGTTCGCAAGGCAAGCCCCGACGATCCCAAACATCCAGGCTGGCCGGCCGGAACGGAGGGCGGCCGCGGCGGGCAGTTTCGCCCAAAGGATGCCTCGGAATTTACACAAAAGGTCAAAAGCCTGATCGCGCGGCGAGCACTGCGGACAGCCCTGCTTGCCAGCCTCCGCGTCGGTATTCAAGGTCTCGGCAATCTCATCCCCGGTGTCGACGTGGCGGCGGACGTCATGATGATTGCCGACATCGCTCGCACAGTTGCGGAATTCAGGAAACTTGCAATCGACGCTGCTGCCGCTCTTGATTTCGTCAACGACGGCCCGCATAGCTTGGAGGATCTTGAGGTTTCATCGAGCGATTACGAGGAATTCTCAAGCTACGATGAGTTCTATAAGGTCAAATTGAGCCTTGAATTGCTGGCCAAGCGGTTCGGGCCTGCCGGCGACGGCCAACAGTATCATCACATCGTCACGCAAGGCGGCGCCAACGCAGACAATATCCCACCGGAGCAACTTCAAAACACCGACAACATCATTCGCTTACCAACGATATTGCATGAGGCTGTCAATGCCGCGTACCTTGATAGCTCGCCTGATCCAACCTTGAACATGTATCAATGGCTACAAACCCAACCTTACGAGGTTCAACGCGAAGAAGGTCTCAAGATACTAAGGAATTTGCACATCCTCAAATAGACGCTGGCGACACCACTATTAGGAGCTTCGCTGTGGAGGTAGACGCGTCCATCGTCGAGTTGGGAGCAAGACTCGACGATTGGTTTCAGGACAATCGAGGGACATTCGCGTCGCAGGACCGAATGGCCCAAGGACATGCCCTTCTTAGTGGTTTCGGTCTGGTGAAGGAACTGGATCGCCTCAAGGCTGAAGGAACGGCGGCGCTCACCAGGCTACTCAGCAGTGACATTTTCGTACCGTCCAATGAACGCGCCGCATTGCTGATCCGCGGTTTTGAATTTGGCGCCAAGCTTGCTGATGTCCTTTATGACGAATTGCTAGATACAGACGGCAAGGCCGAGGTCCTGCGTCTAATGGATGTAATCGTTCTGGCCCTGAATGATATCCATCCTGGGAGGGCAGCGCTGACCGCCCTCTTTGACCATCCTGACGCGGGAGTGCGAGTGTGGGCGGGAGCGTATTTGATCGACTTGATGCCCGATCGAGTTGTGCCACTCCTTAGGGAAATCGACCAAAAGTCGGATGGCAGCAGCGCCAGCTTCACAGCTCATTGGGCTCTCCTTGCCTGGGAGCGCGAGAGGAAGTCACGGTTCAACTATCTCAGCGAGAAGCCCACGCAAGGGTAGTTTCACTGCCGCGAACGGCGATTATCTTTGATTCCATCGAGCCGCCGCGAAACAGCGCGAAATCCTGCGAGAGAATGTTGGATTACAGTTGCTCTCGCTCCGCCACTGCTCAGAATGTCCGACCCGGAGACATGGGTGGTAAATTGTACCTAAGACATGGGTGACAATCTCGAGCCGAAAAGCCTTCTCGAGCGCGTCGATATGCGCCCCTTCGAGATCGAGCGCTTCTAAGATGCTTGGGTCCGGGTCAGGGCCCGCGGGGAGATCAGCCGGCAATCTCGGACACCGAAGCCCGGCAATTGCACTGGTCCACGCATAGCGTGGAATTTTCGCAAGAGTGGCGTATTCGACGGCGAAGGCGGCAACGCGGGGTCACTGGCCATCCGGCGTACGCAGCCCGAACCACGAGTCACGTATCTGATGGTAGTGCACCGACGGATCATAGATCGACACCCGCAAGTCCAGCACCTGGGCCGACAGCCGGCCGATGGCGGAGAGGAGACTATAGGAAGCGACGACACGATCGTGCTGCGCAATGATCAGGTTGACGCGCGCATTCACCAGTGCCTGCTGCGCATTGAGCACATCGAGCGTTGTGCGCTGACCGGCGATAGCCTCGTTGCGCACGCCGTTGAGCGCCCGCTCCGAGGCGTCGCCCTGCCGCTCCGCCGCTTCCACCTCCGCTTTGGCCGCCTGCAACTGTCCCCAGGCCTGAACCACATTCGCCTCGGTTTGGTCGCGAACCTGATCGACGTTGAGACGCTGTTGGCCGACCGCCTCCTTATTTTGACGAATAGCGGAATATTCATTGCCGGCCTGATAGATCGGCACCGAAAGGTTCAGCATCACCGACTCGGTAAAAAGCCTGGGCGTGGTTATATTGGCGTCGAATTGCTGCTGCACATTGCCCTGGACCGCAAGCGTTGGCCACAGCCCTCCTTCGGCGATCTTGACCTGCAATGTGGCAACATCGACGCCGTACATCGCGGCGGTAACCGATGGATTCTGCGCTGTGCCAATGGCGATCGCGGATTTCAATGTCGATGGCGCAAACCGCTCCACCGGAGAAGCGGGCGACATGTTGTCAGGATTGTCGCCGATAATGCGCTTGTAATTGGCGCGCGTCGTCATCAGCGTCGACTCCGCTGCGTGCAAGCTTGCTTCGCCCCCCGCCAATTGTGCTTCGGCCTGAGCGACGTCGGTCGAGGTTATTTGGCCGACGGAGAATCGCTGGCGGGTATCGGTGAGCATGCGTTGCAGCACTTTGATATTGTTCTGCTGCACCTCGAGATTCGCGGAATCGCGCGATACGTCCATGTAGACGGTCGCTGCCGCCAGCAAGACGGATTGCTCCATGACGCGTAGCGTTTCGCGTGCCGCAGAAACCTGGCTTTCAGCCTCTCGGACTTTATTCGGCGTCTCGACGTTCACCAGCGATTGCGTGGCCGTTGCTCCGACCGAGGTCGGGCGGGTTGGACCTTTGATCTTGACCGCGGTGCCCTGCGTCAATGCCGTGCCGGGAATGGGTGGGAATACCTCCGTCGTATTGGTGTATTGCCGGCCGACGCTGGCGTTCGCGGAAATGGTCGGACGATATCCGGACAGCGCCTGGGCCACGCCCTCGTCGGTCTGCCGTACGATGGCGCGCTGCGCGTTGAGCTGGGGATTGTTCTGATAGGCGCGGGCGAGCGCTTGCTCGATCGTTTCCGCCGCCAGCTGCCGCGGCGCCGCAATAACGACGGCAAGGGTGATCAAAACGGTTGCTGCGGGTAGGCGCGGGTTGCCGAGACATCTTACGCGCGTACTTGCAGCCATCACGCCGCTCGCCACCACCAGCCCCGCTCGTCCGGCGACGACCCTAACTTGGGGGTAGTTGGCTTACAAGGTTGCCGCGGGCACGCAGCGTTCCCTGTGCATATCGCGGCGAAACCGCGCGTTATGACCGAGACGATATCGACCGCAGTCGCATCGCCAGCCACACCTCACGCAAGCTGAACGCCAGTGCGGCCAACAGAAGCGGAAGGACGAAATAGAGGACGCGAAAGGTCAGCAGTGTCGCCAGGAGTTCCTCTTTGCGAAGCTGAGGCAGGCCGATAAGCATTGTCGCTTCCATGACGCCGAGGCTTCCGGGTGCGTGACTGATCGTCCCGAGCAGTGTCGCGATGAGAAAGACCACGGCCAGGGTCGGAAAATCGACGACGGGACTGACCGGCAGCAATGTATACATTGCCAATGCCACGAGACTGAGATCCGTCGCGCCGATTGCTGTCTGAAGAAGCGCGAAGGGGACTCCAGGAAGGGTAATGCTCCAATTCCTGTAACCTACGCGACGCGGCCGTGGCGCGAGCCAAACTAGATAACCGCAGATGCACAGCAAGGCCGATAGACCGGCGATTTGGTGAGCCCAAAGGGGCAAGTGATCCACCACGCTTGCCGCTTCCGGTGCGAGCAAGAGTGCGCTGCCGAGGACGAGCGCGGTCCCCAGCCAAAATGTCAGGCCAGTGACAAAGGCGATCTTGGCTATGTCGGCGACCGTGAGCCCCCAAGCGGAGTAGATGCGCAGCCTCACCGCCCCGCCCGTCAACGTCGCCGCGCCCAGCGTGTGGCCAATTGTGTAACTGGTAAAGCTCGCGAATGCCGCGGCTTGAAATGGCACTTCGCGCCGTTCAATCGTGCGCAACGCGAAGAAATCATAGAGCGTGAGCGTAACGTAGCCAGCGACCACAAATCCGCCGGCGGCGAGAATGGTACGGCCGGATTGGTGTCTCAGCGCGGCGACGACTGCGTCAGTGTTGATGTCATGCAACACTTGATAAAGCGTGAAACACGCAATGGCGCAGATCAGAAGACTGACGGCAATACTCAGCCGTTTTCGGCGGAGAATGCCGGCGATCATGGAGGTGCCCGTCACGTTCAATTTTTGATTTGCTGTGAGGATCGTTCCATGAGCGAGGATTTTGCTAACTGATTCGATCGCGCAGGTTTCCATTTGTTTGTTACAGCAATGTAACTGATGAGCCCGATGCGACGACGCGTCTGCGCCAGGGCCGTCACACGTTTGAGATATGAATTGGCAATTGTTGTCGCATGCGATTCGACAACACGACGGCCGCATGCGCGCGGCCGAAAGCGCAATCATGAAGGTTTTGGTCGCAACGGATGCGTGGCGTCCGCAGATTAACGGCGTTGTGCGAACGCTTAACGCACTGGCGCGTGCGGCGGCCAAGCTTGGGGTGACAATCGAGTTTCTTTCGCCCGACGGTTTTCCGTCATTTCCGGTGCCGACGTATCCGGGATTGCGGCTCGCGCTTCCAAGCCCGCGGCAGATCGCCGAGCGCATTGAAGAAATAAGCCCGGACGCCATTCATCTTGCAACGGAGGGCCCGATCGGCTTTGCCGTGCGTTCTTATTGCCGCAAGCGTGGCCGGCCGTTCACGACGAGCTATACGACGCGTTTTCCGGAATATATCTCTGCGCGTTTGCCGATTCCGGCGTCGTGGATCTATTCCGTGCTGCGCTGGTTTCACTCCGGCGCGAGCGTGACAATGGTGGCAACGCCGTCGCTGACGAATGAACTTAAGGAGCGCGGATTCAACAATCTGGGCATGTGGACGCGCGGTGTTGACGTCGATCTGTTTCGCCCGGATCGCGCCGTCGAACTCGGCTTCCCGCGGCCGATTTTTATGACTGTGGGGCGGGTTGCCGTTGAGAAGAATCTCGAAGCCTTTTTGTCCCTCGACCTGCCCGGCACCAAGGTCATCATCGGTACCGGGCCGCAGGAACAGTCTCTCAAACGAGATTTTCCGGAAGCCAAATTCCTGGGCATGCTGGACAACGGAATCCTCGCCTCGCATGTGGCGTCGGCTGATGTTTTCGTATTCCCGAGCCTGACCGATACATTCGGCATCGTTCAGCTTGAAGCGCTGGCGAGCGGCGTTCCAATCGCCGCGTTCCCGGTGACCGGACCTAAGGACGTCGTCGCCGACAATCCAATCGGGGTCCTGAATAAGGATTTGGCAGCGGCCTGCATGCAGGCGCTGACGCTGTCGCGCAAGGCGTGTCGGGATTTTGCGCTGGGTTACTCGTGGGAAAACAGCGCACGGCAATTCATCGGCCACGCCCGTAAGGCTGCATCGGGCAACGGTCGCCAAAGCGAGATGGCGGTGTCGATCACAGGAACCGCGGCCGGCTGATGCCGGGCGGCAATAGAAGGGGCGCTCATGCTCAATTTATCGGATGCAGAACTCGACAAGCTGACGGTCACCAAGGCCTATGATCGCTGGGCGCCGGTCTATGACCTGGTTTTCGGAGCGGTCTTCGAGCGAGGCCGGCACGCCGCCATCGCGGCCGCTGAACGCGTCGGCGGACGCATTCTCGAGGTTGGCGTGGGCACGGGGATTTCGTTGCCAGGCTATTCGAAAAGCTGCCGGCTGTGCGGCGTCGACATTTCTGAGTCGATGCTGCGCAAGGCGCAGGACCGCGTCGCCGAGCTTGGGCTTAACAATGTCGAGGGCCTTTGGGTGATGGACGCGGAGAACATGTCGTTTCCCGACGACAGTTTCGACGTGATTGTCGCGCAATATGTCATAACGACGGCACCCAACCCCGAAGCGACCCTCGACGAGTTCGCACGCGTGCTCAAGCCCGGCGGCGAGATCGTGCTGGTCAGTAGGGTCGGAGCGGAGGCTGGTCTGCGGCGCTCACTCGAACGCTGGTTCGCGCCTGCGGCGCGCAAGCTCGGCTGGCGAACGGAGTTTTCCTTCGAGCGCTACGCCAGTTGGGCCGCCCGGACCGCGGGCATGAGTCTCATCGAGCGCAGAGCGATGCCACCGTTCGGGCATTTCTCGCTGATCCGTTTCGCCAAGGAGGGCGGAATCGGTAGAGCACACAATGCCGGCCAGCGCGTGCGTGTAGCGAGTTGAGACCAGAATCGTCGCTCAAACAAATCTCCACGCGTTCATCTGTTTGTCACAAATGAATCCTTGTCACAAGGGATTCACTGAATCGCCATACCCACATTTTTCACCGTACCACGGGGAGACCAATGGAAAGCTTTTTGGAAACTCTGCGAACCCAGCGCTGGGACGATCATCGCTACTATCATCACAGCCGGGTCAACCAGTCGCTTCATCTGGTCAGCGCGATCAGCTTCCTGTTCTCCTACGTCATGATTTTTAAGGACCCGGCGGTTTCAGCACTCGCCGGCTGGCTGGTGGCGATGACCACCCGGCAGACCGGGCACTTTTTCTTCGAGCCCAAGGACTACGACGTGGTGAACGACGCCTCGCACGAGTACAAGGAAGAGATCAAGGTCGGCTATAATCTGCGGCGCAAGGTCGTCCTGTTGAGCATCTGGGCGCTATCGCCGCTGCCGCTCTACTTCAGTCCGAGCTATTTCGGCCTGTTCACGCCTGCCACCAACAAAACGGAGTTTGTGCGCCAAGTCGGTACGATCTGGCTCGCGCTGGGCATTGGCGGCGTGCTGTTCCGCACCGTCCAATTGTTCGTCATCAGAGACGTTCAGACCGGTCTAGCCTGGGCAACCAAGATCCTGACCGATCCATTTCACGACATTAAGCTCTATCACAAGGCGCCGCTGGCGCTTCTTCGCGGCGAACTGATCGATCCGGGTATCGGCACTGAGGTGTGGGACGAAGAGGACGCGGAAGAGGCGCCGCGCCCGAGTTGAGACTGCATCGAGTGCGGCTATTGCTTGTGTGGTTCGGGCGAGGAAAACAGACGGTGGGCGACCATTTCTTTGAGGATCGCACGCTTGATAGATTTGTTGGTCATCGACGGATTGTTCCACCACCAACCGTCCTGCTGCATGGCTTTTGCAGCGGCGATAAACCGGTCGGCGACCGCCGCGAAGTCAGCCTCGGTGTAATTCAGGCTGAAAATCAGGCGGCCGGTGCCGACCCAGCTCAAGGCCAAGCCCTCGGCACGCAAATAGTATTGCAGCATCCAATTATAGCGCGACGGCTGTGTGTAGAAGACCGTCCAGATCGACGACATGTTCGCGACCTGCACCGGCAATGCTTCTGCGCGCAGGCGTTCGTTGAGTTGCTGCGCCCGGGCGTTCCAGGTGCCGTCCAATTCTCGGTAGAGGGCTTGTACATCCTGGGTTTGAAGATGGCGCAAGAACTCGTTCATCGTCGCCATCACGTAGGGGTGCGAGTTGAACGTACCGCGGGCGAAGCAGACATCGGCCGGATGGTCTTCGCTGTACCGCTTCATCAGGTCTTTGCGGCCGCAGACCACGCCGATCGGCAAGCCCCCGCCGAGGGTTTTGCCGTAGGTCACGAGGTCCGCCCGGACGCCGAAGTAATCCTGTGCGCCGCGCTCGGCGAGGCGAAAGCCGACGAAAACCTCGTCGAAAATCAGAACAATATTCTGCTCGGTACAGACGGCGCGCAGCCGTTGCAGCCACGCGGTGTAGGCGGATTTGTCGAAATGGGCGCTGCGCGCGCTGTCGACAAGCGAGGAATCGCTCGGCGCCGGCGCATTGGGATGCAGGCCTTGCAGCGGGTTCACCAGCACGCAGGCGATGTTGCGACGCGTTCGCAACACCCGCAGCGACTCTTCAGCCATATCCCGCAGCGTATAGGTCTCGTGCGCCGGAAGCGGATTGCCGATACCGGGCTGAACGTCACCCCACCAGCCGTGATAAGCGCCGCAAAATACAACCAGATGGCTGCGACGCGTGTGATAGCGCGCAAGCCGAACGGCCTGCATGACAGCCTCGGTCCCGGACATATGGAACGAAACCTCGTCCAACCCGGAGATTTCCTTCAGACGCGCAACGTTCTCGATTATCAAGGGGTGGTACGGGCCGAGCACGGGCCCAAGCTCATGGACGCGTTGCGCGCCGCGCTCGATCGCGCCCTTGTAGTAATCGTAGCCGAGGACGTTGACGCCGTAGGCGCCGGTCAGGTCATAAAAACGATTGCCGTCGAGGTCGGTGACCGTCACCCCGTCGCTCGATTGGACAAAAGCGCCGATCGGCAGGCGCTCGCGCATCAGGCGGCTGTATTGGAACGGTACCCGATAGGCGGCAGTGAATTGCAGGTCGGAAATGCTCTCGCTCGCCTCACGGGTGCGGCGCAGTGTCTCCGCAAAGCGCGTCTGGTAAAGCGTCGAAAGCCGAGCCACCGCGGCGCGGCGCCGCACGGCGATCTCGTCCGGCGCGCCGTCGGAGCGAAAGAACCGGTCGTCAGAATATTCGTAGAACGGCACCAGCGACGCGAGGCGTTTCGCTATTCGCGCATGGCCGGCGAGCGACGCATGTTTGGCTTGCGAGAGGTCCAATCGCCGCCGCAACGTGACCAGCGAGGCAGCGAGCGCGGCGGTGCCGAATCCGTAGGCGGCCAGAGTCGTGGTTTGCCATGCCATCGAATCGCGGTTTATCCGCCGGATTTAACAGGTCCATGACGGTTCGTTCGCAAATCCAACGGATGCTTGCACAGGAAGACATTAACTTCCTTTTAACCAATCGAATTCCACGCCGGCTCGCGACCAAATTCATCGGCTGGTTCAGCCAGATCGAGCAACCCCTGATTCGCGATCTGTCGATCGGCGCCTGGCGGTTCTTCTCCGATCTCGACTTGCGTGAAGCCAAGAAATCTCAATTCCGCAGCATGCATGACTGCTTTGTCCGGGAGCTGAAGGACGGCGCCCGCACTATCGACCGAAACCCTGATGTTCTCGTCAGTCCATGTGACGCGATCGTCGGCGCGTGCGGCGATATCGAGGGGGCTACGCTTTATCAGGCCAAGGGATTTCCATACACGCTGCAAGATTTGCTGATCGAGCCCGGCGTGATGGACGCTCACCGCAATGGCCGCTACGTGACGTTGCGGCTCACATCAAGCATGTACCATCGCTTCCATGCGCCGCATGATTGCCGGATCGATCAGGTCACCTACGTCTCGGGCGACACCTGGAATGTCAATCCGATCGCGCTCAAGCGCATCGAGCGCCTGTTCTGTAAGAACGAGCGCGTGGTATTGCGGACGAAGCTTGCAGAGTCAGGCGACCGCGTGACCTTGGTGCTTGTCGCCGCAATCCTGGTCGCCAGCATCCGCCTTCATTTCCTTGACGTACTGCTGAGCCTCAAACATCGAGGACCTAATACCATCACCTGCGATGCGTCGTTTCAGAAAGGCGATGAACTGGGATGGTTCCAGCATGGCTCGACCGCGATCTTGTTTGCGCCTGACGGTTACGAGCTTTGCGACAATATTCGCGAAGGAATGAAGATTTACGTCGGCCAGCCGCTTATGCGTCTGCGGTGATCTCTCGCGGCGCATTTTCATTGACAGCGGCCGCATAATGACTTTGCGGAGCCCTTCGCGAGGGTCGTCCGATCTGCGAACGCCACGCCTGCGCCTCGGCGACCAGCCACTTCGTGAACGTCTGGACGGCATCGATACTCGCCCGCGCTTCGGGCAATATCAGATAGTACGACGTGCTAAGTTCAAGGAGGTCTTGCCCCACGATCTCCAACCGCCGGCTTCTAAGATCGTCTTCGACCAGGTAACAGGGCAGCAGACCGATCCCAAGGCCGGAAACCGAAGCCTGGGCGACCATCGCATAGTTCTGATACGTGTGACTGGCGATCGGTTCTTCAAGCTTAACTCCGGCTGCAGCCAGCAATTCACTCCAGCGGTTCGGCCGCCTTGTCTCGCGCAGCAAGGGGAATCTGGCGAAGTCGGCCAGTGTCTTGATGGTGCGCCTTGCTTTCAGCTTTGGATTGCACACCGCCACAAGACTTGCGTCCATAAGATGATGGTAGATGGTTCCGGGCCAATGATACGATTCGTGGAAAACCGCAGCGTCGAACGACTCGATGGCGCAGTCGATCGGGTGTTGCAGCGTCGTGATATGAATGACAATCCCGGGATAGTGCTTCTGAAATTTCGGCAAGCGAGGAATCAGCCAGCGCGTTCCGAACGTCGGGAGCACGACGAGGTTGAGCGATCTGGTATGGGAAAGCGACACCACCTTGTGGGTGGCGTAGGACAGATCATCCAAAGCCTTCTTGACGTGCGCGAGGTAAAGGCGACCTGCGTCGGTCAATACGACGCGCTGGCGGATGCGCTCGAACAGCCGTATCCCGAGATGACTTTCAAGCTCATGGATCTGGCGGCTGATGGCGCCTTGCGTGCGGTTGAGTTCGCTCCCGGCGCGCGTGAAGCTTCCGTGCTGCGCGGCCGCAACGAACGATGTCAGTCCGCCGATCGACGGAAGCTCACCCCGCTTCAACGCACGAACACTCCGCCCCGTGGGCCCGACAATCGAGCCGCTAATAAATGTAACGCGTCTACCCGCTTGCTATCCACTATTTTCTCTACTCACAAGGTCTGCCTTGGGCGCACAAGGCAATGCGCCAAAGCGCAGCGGCGGCCCAAACGGTTCGATTTCGACCCAAACGCGTCTTAACTTTTCTGAAGAGCGTCAAATGCGAGGGATTTCAGCTCGCGGGCTTCTGCGGCGCGACGAGCGCGTCATCGAGTTCCTTGGCGCGGATGCAGGCCGGGCGGCTACTAACCCGGCGCCAGTACCGCTCGAAAGCGGGCCGCTTTTCGATCGTACCGAACATCATACCGAAGCCGATCTGCGAGCCGACATAGAGATCGGCGGCGGTGAAAGTATCACCAGCAAGATAGTCGCTCCGCGACACCGCCTGTTCGAGCGCGTTCACGACCTGCTCGAAGGTACCGTATCCAATCATGCGCTCGCGCTCTTTCGGCACGACAAAGTTGAGCGCCTTGTTGCTGACCGCTGCCTCGACCGGACCCGCCGCAAAAAACAGCCAACGGTAATACAGGCCGCGCCGACGGTCGCCGGACGGCGGCGCGAGGTTCGCCTGCGGAAACGCATCGGCAAGGTAGGCGCAGATCGCGGCCGATTCGGTAACGATGCTCTCGCCGTGCCGCAACGCGGGAACTTTGCCCATGGGATTAATTGCCAGGTAGGCGGGCGCCTTCATCGTCGTGGCGTAATCAAGGACCTCCAACTTGTAGGGAACGCCCACTTCCTCGAGCATCCAGCGCGCGATCCTGCCGCGTGACATGGGATTGGTATAGAGCACGAGTTCATCGGCCATTGCGGTTTCCCTGCGGTGACTTTGGCGCGGTATATGCGCCGCGACGGCGAGCAGCGCAATGGCAGCGAATTCCGATCGATCCGCCGTCATCGGCCCGAACTTGCAAGGACTAACTCGAGCGCCTCAGTCCGGCGCCCGCAGCCGATAACCGATGCCGGTTTCGGTAAGCACATAGCGGGGCCGCTCGGGGTCAGCTTCGATCTTCTGCCGGAGCTGCCTCACATAGACGCGCAGATATTGCGCATCAGTGAGATTGTCCCACAGCTCGCCGAGCAAAAACTTATGCGTGAGAACTTTCCCGGCATGTTGCACCAGCACGCGCAACAGATCGTATTCCTTTGGCGAGAGCTTAACCTCCTTGTCGCCGACCCTGACGATGCGCCGAACCAGATCGACCGAGAGATCGCCGACGCGGAAGATGGGCCGCTCGCCGTGGGTTTGAAGCTGATGCCGCAGCGCCGCCCGCATCCTGGCAAGTAGTTCATCCATGCCGAACGGCTTGGTCACGTAATCGTCGGCGCCGAAATCGAGCGCCTGGACCTTGCTGGCCTCATCGCCGCGACTCGACAGAACGACGATCGGAACGCTCTCGCTGCGGGCACGGATGGTTCGCAGCAGCTCATGCCCCTGCATGTCGGGCAGGCCGAGATCAAGGATAATCAGATCAGGCGTCTGGCCAAGGAGCTCGAGCGCGGCTTTCCCGTTCGCCGCTTCAAGCGTCTGATAACCGTTGGCATTGAGACCCATCCGCAAAAGCTTGCGGATCGGAGGCTCATCATCGACCACGAGGACACGAAGCGGAGTCGGGCTCATGCGGCGACATCCAACCGGGCGCGCTCGTTCGCAATCGGCAGCCTGATCGTGAAGACGGCGCCGCGGCGATCCGGCCTGTTCGCTGCGACGATCGTGCCGTGCATCGCCTCGACAAAGCCGCGCGAAATGGCGAGCCCAAGTCCGGTTCCGGGCCGAACCTGGTCGGTCTTCTGCACCCGATAGAACTTATCGAAAATGTGCTCCAGGTCATCCTGGGGGATGCCTTCGCCTTCATCTATGATCTGCAGATAAACCGCTTCCCGCTCGCGCCAAGTACGAATGATAATGCTGGTGCCGGCAGCGGCATATTTGGCGGCGTTGTCGAGCACGTTGAACAGAACCTGTTCGAACAGCACGGCATCGAGCGCCACCATCGGCATATTATCAGCGAGGTCAAGCTGCACGGAATGATGCTGCAGGATTTTGGTAGTGCGGTTCAGCGTTGAGCCGATGATCTCCGAGAGATCGTGCGGCGAGAGTTTCGGAATGACGGCGCCGGATTCCAGCTTGGTCATATCCAGGAGGTTGGCGATGAATCGATTGAGCCTTTCGGATTCATCGATGATCGTCGATAACAGCTCGACTTTCTCACTATCGGTCAATTTGCCGGCGAGATCGCGCAGCGTGCCGGCCGAGCCGAGAACGGAGGCGAGCGGCGTTTTCAAATCATGTGAAATCGAGGTGAGCAATGCCGTACGCAGCCGCTCGGTTTCCGCAGTGCGCTCGACGCGATCCATATCCTCGACGAGCCGCACGCGCTCGATTGCAAGGGCTCCTTGATCCGTCAGCGCGTCGAGCAAGCGCCGTTGATCCGGCGCGAGCAGCGGCCCCGGTTTGTCGCTGTCGAGGCCGATGACCCCGATAGGGCCTCGCCCGGTATGCATCGGCAGGAACAGGCGCTTGGCACCTGGAAGCGTGTCGGAACCCCTGCCGGCGGGGCGGCCGTTCTCCCAGGTCCAGTTCGCGGCAGCGAGGTCGGCGTCGTCGAGCATGTCCTCGGGTGGATAGCCTGCTTTCACCGCAATCGATCCGTCGCTCGGCAGCAGCAGCACGACCCGCATCTTGAGCATCAGCGCAGTCTGATAGGCGGTCGCCCACAGCACGTCATCAAGCGTGCCGGCGCCGGCGAGCTTGCGGCTGAAGGCGTAAAGCGATTCGACGGCTTTAACGCGCGCCTGGGCGGTGACGGCCTGGGTGCGGCCCCGCGCGGCAACGTGAGAGACAACGATCGCCACAAGGGTAAATAAAGCGAACGCCGCGATATTGTGCGGATCGGCGATGGTGAACGTGTAGATCGGCGGTAAAAAGAAGAAATTGTAGCAAAGCGCTGATTCGAGGCTTGCCAGGAGCGACGGCCACAGGCCGAACCGGGCCGCGACACCGACCACGGCAGTCAAGAAAACGAGATCGACATTTTCGACGCCGACCCAATAGTTGACGAGTTCGCCGCAACCCAACGCCAGGGCTACGCCCACAAGGCCGAAGATGTAGGGCTGGATGTCGAACGCGACGGCAGCGTCGGCGGCCTCGGCTGCCTTTTTCGGGATAGGCTTGCCAACCAATTGGTCGCCGGAAATGACGTGGACACTGATGTTACCCGACTGACGCACGAGATCGTGGACCACGGAGCCGTGCAAAATTTCGAACCATCGCGAGCGCGTCGACTTGCCGATGATGATCTGGGTGACGTTATGCGCATGAGCGTATTCGATAACGTCTTCAGCAATGCCGCGATTGCCCTCCGGGAGCGTGACTGCATCGCCGCCGAGTGATTCCGTCAGGCGCAACGTGTCGGCGACGCGATCGCGCTCTTCCTCCGAGAGCTGCAGGCTGCGCCGCCCCTCGACGTAAAGCCCGATCCAGGGTCCGTGCAGGCGATCGGCCAGCCTCTTGGCGTAGCGAACGAGGCCCGCAGCGCGCTGATCCTCGCTGATGCAGACCAGGATGCGCTCGCCGGCTGCCCAGGGGCCCTGGATCGCATGGGCCTGCATTTCGGAAAGAAGCTGTTCGTCGACCCGTTCGGCGGTGCGCCGCAGCGCGAGCTCGCGAAGGGCAGTGAGATTGGCAGGCGAGAAGAAATGCTCAAGCGCTCGCTCGGCCTGCTTGGGGACGTAAACCTTGCCTTCCTTCAGGCGCTGAATGAGGTCATCGGGCGTGAGATCGACGAGCTCGACCGCGTCGGCGCGGTCGAAAACGGCATCGGGAACGGTTTCGCGCACCCTTACATGCGTGATCTGGGCGACGACGTCGTTGAGGCTCTCGATATGCTGGATGTTGACGGTGGTATAGACATCGATGCCGTTGCTCATCAGCTCTTCGACGTCGAGATAGCGCTTGGGATGACGGCTGCCTTCGGCATTGGTGTGAGCGAGCTCGTCGACCAGCACGATCTGAGGATGCCGCGCCAGGATCGCGTCGATGTCCATTTCCTGAAGTGATTGGCCTTTATAATGGATGTGCCGGCGCGGCACGATCTCAAGGCCTTCCAGCAATGCTTCGGTTTCTCGGCGACCATGGGTTTCGACGATGCCGACGACAACGTCGTAACCGTCTTTCTTGCGCGCGTGCGCCTGCTGCAGCATTTCATAAGTCTTGCCCACGCCCGGGGCGGCGCCGACGAAAATGCGAAGCTTGCCGATGCGCCGCTCTTCGCGGTGCGCTGCCTCGAGCAGAGCTTCCGGTGAGGGTCTGAGTTCGGTTTCGCGACGCTGATCCGCCATCAGTGATCGGTTGTCTCAACGCCTGTCTGAGACGCGCTATCCTGCGGCAATCCGATCAAGCGCAAGATTGAGCAGCAAAACGTTCACGCGTGGTTCGCCCAAAAGTCCGAAGAAGCGACCTTCCGTCTTTTCCGCGACAAGCTGACGAATGCGATCTTCGGGCAGATTGCGGGCCTTGGCAATACGGGGGACCTGAAACAGGGCGGAGTCGGGCGAAATGTCCGGGTCAAGCCCGCTGGCCGACGTCGTCACCAGATCCGCCGGAACAGGGGCGGACGGGTTCTCCTGCTTGAGCTTATCCACATCATCGTGCATGCGATCAATCAGCGCCTTGCTGGTCGGCCCAAAATTCGAGCCGCCGGAATTTGCGGCGTTATAGGGCGCGGCGACGGTTTTGGTTGGATCTTTAGGGTCTGGTGCGGTGGTCGCGGAAGGACGCGAGTGGAAATACTTGTCGCTCGTGAACTCCTGCCCAATCAAAGACGACCCAACCACCTTACCATCCTGCTCAATAAGGCTGCCTGCCGCCTGCGACGGGAACACGACGCCGGCGATACCGGTCATGACCAGCGGGTAGATCACTCCGGTGATCACCGTGAGGCCGATAATGAATACGATCGTGGGACGAATCTCTTTCAACATGACGGTGCCTCCTCAGGCGAGGTGCAGGGCCGTGACCGCAAGGTCAATGGCCTTGATGCCGATGAACGGAATGATCACGCCGCCGACGCCGTAGATCAACAGATTGCGCAACAGCAGCGGAGCAGCGCCGATCGGGCGATAACGCACGCCCTTCAGCGACAGCGGGATCAGCGCGATGATGATCAGCGCGTTGAAGATGATCGCGGAGAGAATCGCGCTTTGTGGCGTTGAGAGCCTCATGATGTTGAGCATCTGAAGCTGCGGATAGAAGGCGACGAACATCGCTGGGATGATGGCGAAGTACTTGGCGACGTCGTTGGCGATCGAGAACGTCGTGAGCGCGCCGCGGGTCATCAGCAACTGCTTGCCGATCTCGACGATCTCGATGAGCTTGGTCGGGTTGGAGTCGAGATCGACCATGTTGCCGGCCTCGCGCGCCGCCTGTGTACCGGTGTTCATGGCGACACCGACGTCGGCTTGCGCCAAGGCTGGTGCGTCATTGGTGCCATCGCCGCACATGGCGACGAGCTTACCCTTGGACTGTTCGTCACGGATGAGACGCAGCTTCTCCTCTGGCGTCGCCTGGGCGAGGAAGTCGTCGACGCCGGCCTCGGCGGCAATCGCCGCCGCGGTCATCGGATTGTCGCCGGTAATCATGACAGTGCGAATGCCCATGCGGCGCAGTTCGGCAAAACGCTCGCGGATGCCGCCCTTGACGATATCCTTGAGCTGAATGATGCCGAGAAGCTTGCCGTCCTTGGCAACGGCGAGCGGCGTGCTTCCGGCCTTGGCAATCGTGTCGGCAAGAGCATTGACTTCGCGCGCGACGTCCGGGGCCACATTGGGACGAAGTGCTTGAACCGCGCCCCCTGCGATCGCAGTCGTGGGGCTATCGAGAAAACTCAATATGGCGTCGACGGCGCCCTTGCGGACCCAGGACGAACCGATCTCGACGCCGCTCATCCGCGTTTGTGCGCTGAAAGGAATAAAGTTCGCCTTCAATTCCGCCAGTTCGCGGCCGCGGATGCCGTATTTTTCCTTGGCCAGGACGACGATTGAGCGGCCTTCGGGTGTTTCGTCGGCGAGCGAAGCAAGCTGCGCGGCATCGGCCAGTTCCTGCTCACTCACCCCGCGCAGCGGCTTGAACTCGGTCGCCTGACGGTTTCCGAGCGTGATGGTGCCGGTCTTGTCGAGCAGCAGCGTATCAACGTCGCCTGCAGCCTCGACTGCGCGGCCGGACATCGCCAGAACATTGAAACGCACAAGGCGGTCCATGCCGGCAATGCCGATCGCCGAAAGGAGCGCACCGATGGTCGTCGGGATCAGAGTGACAAACAGAGCCACGAGGATTACGACGGAAATCGTGCTGCCCGCGTAAGCGACATAGCTCGGGATCGTCGCGGTCGCGAACACGAAGATGATGGTCAGACCGATCAGCAAAATATTCAGCGCGATCTCATTCGGCGTCTTCTGCCGTTCGGCGCCCTCAACCAGCCTGATCATGCGATCAAGAAACGTCGAGCCCGGGGCGGCGGTGATGCGCACGCGGATCCAGTCGGACAAGACTTGGGTGCCGCCGGTGACTGCCGAGCGGTCGCCGCCCGATTCGCGGATGACCGGCGCAGATTCGCCGGTGATGGCCGCTTCATTGACGGACGCCATACCCTCGATGACCTCGCCGTCAGACGGGATCATGTCGCCAGCTTCGACCAGAACGACGTTGCCGACCTTCAGATCGGTGCTCGGGATCAGCCGATAGCTCTGGGCGTCGCCGGCGCCGGTGATCAGCTTGGCTTGGGTCTCGGTGCGCTGGCGCCGCAGCGTGTCGGCCTGCGCCTTGCCGCGACCCTCGGCGACCGCTTCGGCGAAATTAGCGAACAGCACGGTGAACCACAGCCACAGGATGATCTGAAATTCGAATCCAATCTGCCCTCCGTCAGTTATCAGATCGCGAATCAGGATCACGGTCGTCAGCGCTGTGACGATCTCAAGCACGAACATGACCGGATTCTTGATCAGCGTGCGCGGGTCGAGTTTGACGAATGCGGAGCCAATGGCCGGCATGACGATCTTGGGATCGAACAGAGCCGATGCCGGCATGCGCTTGCGCAGGGTTGACGTTTCCATCGAGGTGACTCCAGAAATCCGATCAGAACAGGGTGTGCGCGCGCATCGCGAGATTCTCGACGATGGGCCCGAGTGAAAAGGCGGGGAAGTAGATCAGGCCGCCGGTGATCAGGATCACGCCCACCAGCAGGCCTACGAACAGGCCGCCGTCGGTTGGGAAGGTTCCAGATGACGGCGGCACCGTCTTTTTCATGACCACCGAGCCAGCAATCGCCATGACCGGGATGATGACGAAATAGCGTCCGATCAACATCGCAAGGCCACCGGTCACGTTGTACCAAAGCGTGTTGCCGGTCAGTCCGGCAAACGCCGAGCCGTTGTTGCCGGTCTGCGAGATGTAGGCGTAGAGAATCTCGGAAAAGCCATGCGGACCGGCATTATTCGTCGAGGCGACGGCCGATGGGATCACGGCCGCGGCCGCGGTCCAGCCGAGCATCGACAGCGGCAGGACCAGCATGGCAAGCAAGGCCATCTTGACCTCCTTGGCCTCGAGTTTTTTGCCGAGGTATTCCGGGGTGCGCCCGACCATCAGCCCGGCGATGAACACGGCGACGATGACGTACAGCAGGATGCCATAGAGGCCGGAGCCGACGCCGCCGTAGATGATCTCGCCAAGCGCGATCATTCCCATGGGAATCATGCCGCCGATCGGCGTGAAGCTGTCGTGCATGGCGTTCACCGAACCATTGGACGCAGCCGTCGTCGCGGTCGCCCATAGACTCGAATTTGCAATGCCGAACCGGACCTCCTTCCCCTCCATATTCGCGGGATCAATCCCGAGCGCCGCGAAATTCGGGTTGCCGTGAGCCTCGGCCCAGTAACAGACCAGAAGTGCGCCGAGGAAAATGATCGACATGGCGCCATAGATCGCCCAGCCCTGGCGCTCGTCGCGCACCATGCGGCCGAACGTGTGGGTCAAAGCCGCCGAGATCAGCAGAATGTAAAGCATTTCGACAAAGTTGCTCAGTGGCGTCGGATTCTCGTATGGAACAGCCGAATTCGCGTTCCAGAATCCGCCGCCATTGGTGCCGAGTTGTTTGATCGCGATCTGCGACGCGGCCGGCCCCTGGCTCAGCGTCTGCTTCGCACCATCAAGCGTCGTCAAATCGATGTAAGCGCCAAGGTTCTGCGGGACGCCTTGCCAGATGAGGATGAGCGCGCCGATGATCGAGAGCGGTAGCAAGACATAGAGGGTGCACCGGGTCAGATCGACCCAGAAATTGCCGACGGTCTGCGCCGACGCGCGGGCAAAGGCGCGGATCAGCGCGATGGCCAGCGCGATGCCGGTTGCAGCCGACACGAAGTTCTGGACCGTCAAACCGACCATCTGCGTGAGATAGCTCAACGTGCTTTCTCCGCCATAATTCTGCCAGTTGGTGTTGGTGGCGAAGCTGACGGCTGTATTGAATGACAAGTCGGTGGGCACGGCCGACTGATCCGCCGGGTTGAGCGGCAGGTACGCTTGCAGCCGTTGCAGGGCATAGACGACCAGAAATCCGGCCGCGTTGAAGAACAGCATGGCGATCGTATAGGTGATCCAGTGTTGTTCGCGGCTCTCATCGACTCCGCCGATACGGTACATCACCGCTTCGACCGGCCGCAGCACCGGAGTGAGAAATGTCCGCTGGCCCTCGAACACGCGCGCCATGAAGCGGCCGAGCGGCACGACGAGCGCGGTGAGGACCACGAAATAGAACGCAATTTGAAGCCATCCATTGATGGTCATGGGTCGTTATCCCTTCAGAACAGCTCAGGCCTAAGCAGAGCGTAGATCAGGTAGACGAGCAGCCCTGCGGTCACGATGGCGGCGAGTGAATAGTCAAAGACCATGGCGCCTCTCCTCAAAGCCTTTCGCAGGCATAGACGTAAGCGATCGACACCGCGAAGAAGGCGAACGCAATCGCCACCATGATGACGTCCATCATCGGAATGCTCCGGACATGAAAATCGCCCTTTATCTGGATAGCATCAAGGGCGATATGCGACCTTGATTTGGATCAAAGTCGCGCACGGATTCCCGCCCTTTTCACCCTCGCTTAGCTGTCATCCTTTGCATAGGAATTCGAGAGGGGCAGGGGTCGAAACGTATAGGAATGCTATAAAGATTTGCCGCCGAATCGTTGTTGCGGGCAAATAGTTGAACTGACGATATTTCGACTGGCCACAGTAGTCGCTTCGCGCCGATTTCCGCGAGCAACATGACGCCCTGCCGGGATACTCTAATTGAGCGTGCCGCTAAGAACTCCAGATGCTCGGTGTTTGGCCGCAGTGGCGATACTAGGAAGTCACAGAGATTTCATACAAATTGTCCGCCGAGGCGGTACGACCGTAGGAATCGGTCCCGACTGTTAGTTGCAATCGGGTCGGTCGGGATGAGGCCCTCGATGCCGTTCCCGCCGGTTGAGGCACCCCAAAATGTTCGAGCGCCTGCCTGTCCTGTTTCGCTCCGCGGCCTACGCACTTCGCGGCGGTTTTCTTATCCGGCCGCTGGTGATCGCCGTGATCCTCGGCGTTTTGGGCGCCGTGCTGTCGTCGCTCGAAGAATCGGCGCCCGGTATCAGCGCCTGGATTCCGAACATTCTGTTTCCGTCGCATCAGGATCCGGGGGTTGCGCAGCTCATCCTCAGCAGCATCGCAACGTCGATTATGACGGTGGTCTCGATCGTGTTCGCGATCCTCCTGATGACGTTGACGCTGGCATCGACGCAATTCTCGCCACGCATCCTGATCAGTTTTATCAGGGACCGCACCACACAGTGGACTCTAGGCGTCTTCCTTGGAACCTTCTCTTACTGCATGGCGGCATTGCCCGCCGCTCGGGCGTTACCGCATCCATTCGTGCCCGTCGCAACAGTAACGGGAGCGATGGTGCTGGCATTGCTCTGCGTGGGCTGGCTGATCTATTTCATCAATCACATTTCCCAATCGATCAGCGTCAATCACATCGTCGATCGAATCGCCCGTGAGACCGAATTGGTCATCGATGAGTTCATGCCCTATCCGCGAGGTCAGTTTCCGCTAACGGAGCGGAACGATACGTCGCCTGCAAAGGATGGCGCCGCCATTCTTAATCGCCATTCCGGCTACATCCGTTACGTGGACATCAAGCGGCTTATCACTTTGGCGCAGACCTACCGCGTTTCCCTGCATTTGGAGCGCCGTGTCGGCCAGTTCGTGCCAGCCGGCATCCCACTCGCTCGCGTAACCAGACCTGATCGGCTGCCGGCAGACGGCGCACTGCACCTTATCGCCGCCTTCGATATCGGCCCGACGCGCACCATGCAGCAGGACGTCGAGTTCGGCATTATTCAGATCGTCGACATCGCGTTGCGCGCCATGTCCCCGGCCGTCAACGATCCGAGCACGGCGATCAGCTGCGTCGATCAGCTCAGTCGAATCATCATCGTGTGGATCGGCCGCCTGCCGCCGCCGTCGCATTATTATGCGCCGCCGCACGTGTTGCGACTGTACGTGCCGTGGATCGGCTTCGACGGCCTGCTCGATACCGCGTTCGAGCAGATCCGGCACTACGCCTCAGCCGATGTCGCGGTGAGCCTGCGACTAATGCGTGCGTACAAGGATATCGCCAGTGCCACAGAGCACGCCGATCTGCGCATCAAGCTCGTCGAGCGCGCTCGGCGCGTGGCGACTGGATGTTCCGCGCATTTACCGAAAGAGGACGTTGCCAGATTGCAGCAGCGCTTGGCGACACTTGAGGCTGACGGCGCGGTTGCAACCTGAGGCGCCGGCCCGATCTAGTAGTATCGCGACAGCCGCGGCCGGCGAATCACATAGGGATAAGCGTCGCCTAAAGCGGCGGGGCTTTCGGTATCGGCCCGGTCCATGGTCGTCGGTTCGTCCGATCGGGTCGGCGATGGCTCGCTTGGGCTTGGCGCCGGCAGTCTCGAAGCGCTCGCCGTAATCTCCGCATTGAGTTCCGGCCG
>Ga0335085_10002049_pt1 | contig 39252 bp, 25 predicted proteins | sample Lox_Sample_45_FD_206712 | JGI IMG/M metagenome (GOLD analysis project Ga0335085, IMG submission 206712) | Soil microbial communities from Loxahatchee National Wildlife Refuge, Florida, United States - Lox_Sample_4.5 | ecosystem: Environmental > Terrestrial > Soil > Wetlands | place: USA...
TATGCTGCGCCAGCAACTTGTTAATGACGGTGCGCATGCGCAAAATTTCTTTCGCATGGAGATCGATGTCCGTGGCCTGACCGCCAAGGCCGGACATCCACGGCTGATGAATCAGGATGCGCGCGTGTGGCAAAGCGAAGCGCTTCTTAGGCGAGCCGCCGGCAAGGAGAACCGCAGCGATCGAAGCCGCCTGGCCCACGCAAGTTGTGACGACATCCGGCTTCACAAATTGCATGGTGTCGTAAATGGCGAAGCCCGCGGTAATCGAGCCGCCGGGGGAATTGATGTAAAGCTGAATGTCCTTCTCCGGATCCTCGGCTTGGAGAAAGAGCATTTGCGCAGTGGCCAGATTGGCGACATGGTCGTCAATCGGCGTGCCGATAAAAATGATGTGCTCTTTCAGGAGCCGGGAATAAATGTCGTACGCGCGTTCGCCGCGGCTGGTCTGTTCGACCACCATCGGGACGAGCGTTGTACCGCGATATTCAGGTTCTTCGAAATTTCTCATTTAGGTGGTTGGACCGTCGGGATGATTCACTTTGCATCTGCTGCCGCGCTTGCTGCGGCAATGGTTTTGACCTGAGCGTTCTGCGCGAGCCAGTCGAGAGTCTTATCGCTTCTCAACTTAGCTTTCATCCTATCGAGCGCACCTTGCTTTGTCAAACGAGCCCGCGCCACTTCGGCGGATTCGCCACTATGGCCGGCCAAGTGTTCGAGTTCCTGCTGGACTTCTTCCTCGGTAACGTCAATATCTTCAGCGGTCGCGATGCGGTCGATGATGAGTTCAGCTTTCACGTCATCGGTGGCACGTTCCTGCTGGCGCTTTCGCAAGGTGACCCAATCGACGTTTACAGCGCGCGGATCCACACCCTGGGCGGCCAGCGAACGAACCACACGCTCGAGACGCGCATCCATTTGATGCTCGACGAGCGATTCGGGTACGGGAAAGTCGTGCAGCTTGATGAGTTCGGCAAGAACCTTTTCTCTTTGCAGCTCTTTTTGCCGGTGATCGCGCTGGTGCTCGAGCCCTTCCGAGACTTTCGTCTTCAACTCGTCGAGTGTTGCGGCGTCGCTCACATCTTTCGCGAACTCGTCGTTCAGCTCGGGTAGTTTCTTGTTCTTGATGCCGAGCACTTCGACGGCGTAGCTGTAGGTTTTTCCGGCAAGCTTGGCGTCGGGATAGTCGGCGGGATAAGCGACGTCAAACGTCTTATGGTCGCCGATATTAGCTCCGCGCAAATTTTCGTTGAAAGGCTCCATCGTTTCTTCCGCGCCGATATGGCACATGACGCTATCTGCTTGCAGCGGTTCACCGCCCCCCGTGGGAGTGCCCATGAGCTTTAACTGAACGTAATCTCCGTCTTGGACGGCGCGGCCTTCGACCGGAGCGAGCGCCGCGGCCCGCTCGCGCATTTCCTCCAACGCTTTCGTAAGGTCCGTTTCGGTCACGTCCATCAAGGGCATTTCAATCTGCAGGCCCTTGTAATTGCCGAGTTCGAATTCCGGAAGGACTTCAAAGACGGCACGAAACTTCAGCGGCTGGCCTTCGGCGAAATCCAGCTTTTCGACTTGAGGCTGGGAAACGGGCGTCAGCTTCTGTTCCGCGACGGCTTGCTCGACACGTTCGGGAACGAGCGATTGCAGCACCTCGCCCTTGATATCCTCGGCGAAGCGGCGGCGGATCAGCGAGACGGGCGCTTTGCCCGGCCGGAAACCCGGCACGCGGGCAACGCGCGCAAATTCCTTGGCCACACTCTCGATTTTTTTCGACACATCCTCCGCGGGGATCTCGAGATCCAGCTCGCGGCGGCAAGTTGCTTCAGCCATAGAACAATACTCTCCTCGGTGAACGATCCTGGAACGGTCGGGTGTTCGTGAAAATGTCAGCTGGTCTCGACGGCATGCGCCGCGGTGTATTGCGGAAAGGCCGGGCTTGTCGGCCGCTTTGCGGCCGCCCATGAACACAGATGAGGCCAGACAGGTAAGAAGTCACCCTGCAACGCAAAGTAAGAGTATAGGCGACGGTGCGGAGAGCGTCAATTGAGTCTGGCGAGCGCTCGGCCGAATATTTGGTGCTGGAGCGATACGCAAATCCTCTAGTCGGCCGCTGCCGATCGAGCCAGAGCAGCGGTGAAATCGGCGTGGAGCAAGCGGTGGAAGAGATGTTCGCCGGCTTCACGGCGCACGGAGAGCCGCCCCGCGACATAAGCACGCGAGCTCAGGCCGCGCTGCACGGCGTCGCAGATGGCCATGTCCTCATCCTGCACTTTTTCGCTGACGGCGATGCTTTCCCTGTGGCGAGATTCGGCTGCTGCACTTGTGTCAGCAAAGTAATAGTCGAAGATGACGGCGCAACGGTCGATGCCAAGAGGCAAAACAAGATTCGTGTCCATCACGCCTTCGTAAGCATTGATCATGAAGTTGGGATAGATCCATAGATAAAACGCGCGGCCCGTCCGGGTGGCCGCGACGCCGACCTCGGAGGATGAATCCGATGAAAGGGGACTCGATTGCAGGCACGCGCGCGCAAAATTTTCGATGGTGTATTTCGTGTACTCGATCACGCTGCTCAAGCCTTTGTGGGCGTGCGGTACGTGGTAGCCGCCATCGAGGTAGTTATCGACGTAGACTTTCCAGTTGCAACGGAGGGTATAAACGCGCCGGTCGAAGAAGTGCAGTTTCTTGGACAGTTCGAGGGGAGCCACGAGGTTCGGCACGACACCTAGAAAGTCGAGGAGCGGAGCGGCGCGGCCGTCGAGGTTCGCGAACACGAAGTTTTCCCAGACATCCACCCGAATCGGAACCAGCCCGTTTTTAGCGCGGTCGAAGTTGCAAACGCCATCGAATTCGATCATGCCCTTAAGCGCACCATCGATGCCGTAGGTCCAGCCGTGGTAGGGACAGCGAAACTGTTTGGCGCAGCCCTGCGTCTCGGTGACGACTGCCGCTGCATGATGGCGGCAAACATTGTAAAAAGCACGCAACTGGCGGTCTTCACCACGTGCGACAACCAGCGGCTCGCCGGCGAGTTCCGCCGTGAAAAACTGGCCGTTGTCCCGTACCTGATCCGCGCGGCCTACAACTTGCCAGGTCGAATTGAAAACACTGTCGCGTTCCAGCTGAGCGATGCGAAGATCGAAATACCAGGGCGCGGGGATCGTCCAGGCTTCCTCAAGAGGATCATTCGGATTGTAGAGGTTCACGATTTCGCCGACGCTGCGCTGCATGCATGCTCCTTGAAGAAGCGGTTCGATCCGAAAATGGGCGCAAACGGCGCCGAAGCCCTACCTATTACGAGGCCGGCAGAAATTATAGAGTTAAACGAGGTGACGCGGCGAATCAGAAATGGCTGCGATTTGGAACTTTGCATCGGACAGGTCCATCCGACCGACAAATAAGAAACGACGATTTCGCTATTTATGGGCGGACGGCTTCTCATCCCCGTCTCTTCGCTCGGCAAGCAGTGCGCTGGCGAGAAGAGTGAGGCATCCCCAAACACCAAGCTCCCACCAGAATTGTTTTCGCTCCGCCACCTCGAAATTGAGCGCGTCTGCCATGTCTTCGCTGGCGGCTAAGGCTTTGGAAACTGCTCGATCATTTTGGCTGCGGAGCTGCGCGAGCGCATCCGGGTCTTGCGTGGCACCGCTCGAATTCCCCGGAGCCACATTCGCTTGTCCGGCGCTGGCGTCTTTCTGTGCATTGTAGGCCCGCTGAACTTTCACTTCGGACTTGGCGTTCGCCGCCGACCATTGCAGTGCCGTGCCAATGACCACGCCGGTCAGACCAATCCAGCAAGCCAACACTGTGTATGCCAAAAATCGATGCAGGTTCACGACTCATGCCTCCGCGCCGTCAAGAGTAGACGGAATCAGATTTTTTCTGTGATCGGCTGAAATATACAGCAAAAACGCTGGTGCGGAAGGAGGGATTTGAACCCCCACGGCCTTTCGGCCACAAGATCCTAAGTCTTGCGCGTCTGCCAGTTCCGCCACTCCCGCAGTGGTATAGAGTCATGATACCGGGAATCGGCCGTCCCCCGCCACACTTACGATAAAGCTGGAATGTACCTCTTTCCTGGAGGATAATGAACTAGTCTTCAGAGTGCCATCAGGTCTCCCCGCGACCGAGGGTTCACGCTTCTCCCAGCAAGCGCGAACAATGGGTCCAGCTGCGAACGAGGGCAGCGCCATGATCATTCAAGAGCAAGGGGATCAGCTGATTCTAATCCGGCAGACTGACCATGCCATGCTGTCCGGATTTTTTGCACGCGCGCTGGGAAACCGGCTCTTCAGCCGGCCCGAGCCTTTTGAATCTTTTTGTCTTGCGGCTGCGGAGCATGACAACGGATGGAATGAGTGGGAGCTCCTGCCGCAGATCGATCCAAAGACTTTTAATCCGTATAACTTCATGTCCATCCCCACCGAGGAGCACATAGCTCTCTACCAGCGCGGAATCGAGCGCGTGGTGCGGGCCGATCACTATGCGGGCCTGCTTGTAAGCATGCACTGTGCCGGCCTTTATGATCGGACGCGTGCCACGATGCCGGGCTTTTCAGCGAAGTATGTCAAATCCAACGAATCGCATCTCGTTGCCGATTTCATCCAGCGGCTGAGGCTTCAGCAATTGCGCCTCAAGGTGGATCTGCGAGCTAACCCGGTCATGAAGCAGTACGCGGACGAGCACGCGTTGCAGGTGAATCTCCAGCGGCTTGAAGCGCTCGACCGGCTGTCGCTTTACTTCTGCCTGGCGCCTCTGGACGGCTCGACGATCGACGCGGTGCCGATGAACGGATATGGTAGCGAAGCGGACTGGGACCTGCAGCCTGCCGGGAACAATTCTGTAACTCTCGAGCCCTATCCTTTTGCGAAGGATCCACTGGAGATCAGCATCCTTGCGAGGCGCGTGCCCAAGCGGCCCTACACAGAAGAAGGTGAGTTCCATAAAGTCCTGGCGCAGGCACCGTACTTCGCGTTGAATTACACTTTGAGTGCCGACGGAGTGCGCATTCAATCGCGGTCTGCGGTTGCTTAGTCAGTCCAACTGTTGCCCGCGCGTTTCTGGCAGAGTTAGCGAAAGCAGCGCCGCCATCAAGAACGCCCCAGCCTGAAGGAAAAACGCGGGTCCAATTCCGAAGTGCAAGGCAAGTGCCCCGACCGCAAATGGCGCAACGGCAGAAATACCGCGGCCAATGTTATAGCTCAGGCCCATGGCGGTAGCGCGAATTTCGCCTGGGAAAAGTTCGCTCACGATTGCGGCGTAACCGGAGAAGTAGCCTGTGCCGAAAAACGCCACCAGCGGGCCGAGGACCAGCAGCCAAAAGGCGCTCCGCGACATTCCGTAAATCGGCACCAACGCTGCGGCGATGAGGAGATAGAGGAAGTAGGGCTTACGGCGTCCAAACGCATCCGAGAAAAAGCCGAAGGTCGCGTAGCCGAGCCATTTGCCGAAACAGATCACGAGAAAAAAAGTCGTCGTCTTCACGAGGCTGAGACCTCGGCCTCCGCGCTCGGGCGGCAGTGACAAATATGCCGGAATCCATGTGAAAAGGCCCCAGTAGCCGAACATGGTGCATGCGTTCATCGTAGTCGCAAGAAGCCCGTTGCGTAGAACTCCTTTATCCACGAGCTTGTGAAGTGGCAGCTTCGTCGTCCGTTCCGCGCGTTTTTTCCATAGCTCGGGCTCCGGCACTCTGCGTTGGATCCAGAAGACGAGAAGAGCCGGCAGGACGCCGACAAAAAAAACCGCGCGCCAGCCAAAGTGCGGCAGCACGACCGCCACGATCAAGGCGGCGATCGCTTCGCCGATGGCATACGCCGACTGCATGAAGCCAAGCGCCTTACCTCGATGTTCGGCGCGCCACGTCTCTGCAATCAGAGCCGCGCCCGTAGTCCATTCGCCACCCATGCCGAGCCCCAAAACAAAACGGAATGCGGCCAACTGCGGGATTGTGTGCGACAGACCGCACGCCGCGCTGGCTAGCGCATAGACGAGGATGGATGCTGTAAGCGCGCGGACGCGTCCGATGCGATCAGCCAGGATGCCGAAGAGTAGCCCGCCGATCGCGGAAGCAACTAGCGTCAACGAGTTCAACATTCCCGCCGTCCGCGAATCCATCGCGAATTCGAGCATCAGAAACGCAAGGACGAGTGAATAGAGCATCACGTCCATGGCGTCGAGCATCCAGCCGAGCCCGCCGGCGATTAAAGATTTCCGTTCGGGAGGAGTTGCGTGACGAATCCAATCGAAACCAAAGATGGAGAGCGCGCGGTCAGAAGCGGGAGGGGTCGTCGAAGAATTGGAAGACGCGCTCGAAGCGGGCGAGTTTGTCACGCGGGGATTGTACCCAAAAGCATACCGCGGTGCGTCAGGAACTAAGGGGGCCAATTACACTGACAGGTTTTGGCGCGGATTGCGGCGCAGGGTGTACCATTCGGCCTCGCGGAATACTACCTGCCTTAGTACAGGCACAATTAAAATTCTTTTTGGGGGGAAGATGATGAGTGGTCTGAAAAGTGTGACGAGAGTCTGTTCCGTTCTCTTGGCGATGGTTATGTTCGGGATTGCTTGCACGGCGCTCCGCGCGCAGACGCTCGATGAAAATGCGCTGAAGGCCATGAAGTGGCGCCAGGTTGGCCCGTTTCGTGGTGGACGCGCACTTGCAGTAGCCGGAATAGCAGGCGATCCGGAGACTTATTATTTCGGCTCTGTCGCCGGCGGCGTCTGGAAAACGACGAATGGCGGCCTCACTTGGACGCCGATGACCGATAAAACGGGCATCATGTCGGTCGGCGCGATTGCGGTCGCTCCGTCGGACCCGAACGTGATTTACGTTGGCACCGGCGAAACCGCCTGGCGGGGAAATATCGCCTATGGCGATGGCATGTACAAATCTCTCGATGCGGGCAAAACCTGGACGCACATTGGGCTCGAAGACACACGGCACATCTCGAAGATTCTCGTGAGCCCCGTGAATCCTGATGTCGTCTATGTCGCCGCCATGGGCCACGCTTTTGGCCCCAACGAATCGCGCGGAGTCTTCAAATCTGTCGACGGCGGCAAGACCTGGCAGAAAATTCTCTACAAAGACAACAAAACCGGAGCCATCGATCTCACGTTTGATCCTTCCAATCCCCATATTCTATTCGCGGCACTTTATGAAGCGCAGCGCTACCCCTGGACCGCCATCATGGGCGGGCCCGGCAGCGGTCTTTATAAATCCATAGACGATGGCGCGAACTGGAAGCATCTCGAAGGTCACGGACTGCCATCAGGCGTCCTCGGCCGCATAGGCGTATCCGTATCCGGGGCTGATGCCAATCGCGTCTACGCCATTATCGAAGCCGAAAAGGGCGGCATCTATCGGAGCGAAGACGCCGGCGAAACCTGGCATCTTATCAATCCCGATCATCGCTTCACGCAGCGCGCCTGGTATTTTCATAACATATTCGCCGACCCTAAAAATGTCGATACGGTTTATGTCCTGAATACCGCTGTTTATCGTTCGACGGACGGCGGGCACACGTTCAGTTTCATCCGCGCTCCTCATGGCGATAATCACGGCTTGTGGATCGATCCCACGCATCCAGAATGGATGATCAACTCCAATGATGGTGGCGCCACAGTTTCTCACGACGGGGGCAAGAGCTGGACCACGCAGGCAAATCAGCCGACAGCTCAGTTCTACCATGTGGCTACCGACACCGCCTTTCCTTACAACATCTACGGCGCACAGCAGGACAACTCCACCGTGGCGATTGCCAGCCGCAGCGATAACGGCGTGATCGACCGCCCGGATTGGCAAGATGTCGGCGGTGGCGAATCAGGCTTTGTGGTTCCTGACCCCAAGAATCCTGACATCGTGTATGCGGGCTCTTACGACGGCTTGATCACACGATTCGACAAGAAAAATCACCAGGAGCAAGACATCTCCTCCTGGCCGCTCAATCCCATGGGTTCAGGCGATGCGGACTTGAAGCATCGCTTCCAGTGGACCGCGCCGATCATGATGTCCGCCAACGATCCGGGAGCCCTTTATCACGGTGGCGAAGCGGTATTCAAGAGCACGGATGAAGGCATGACGTGGACCGCGATCAGCAAGGACCTGACCCGCGACGACAAAAGCAAGGAGCAATCCTCAGGCGGTCCGCTCACCCAAGACAACACCAGCGTCGAATATTACGGCACTATCTTCGCGCTTGCCGAATCGCCTATCGAGAAAGGCCTCATTTGGGCCGGCTCCGATGACGGCCTCGTTCACGTGACCCGCAATGGCGGCGAGCATTGGGACGACGTTACCTCCAAAGAGTTCGGCGACTGGAGCCGAGTCAAGAGCATTGACCCTTCGCCACATGCTGCGGGCACTGCCTACATTGCCCTCGACCGTCATCAACTCGATGATTTCCGTCCGTACTTTTTCAAGACGGCCGACTATGGCAAGACCTGGACGAAAATCACGAACGGCTTGCCCGACAATAGCTACTCCCAAGTCGTCCGCGAAGATCCAAAGCGCAAAGGCCTACTCTATGCAGGCACGGAAACTGGTGTCTACATTTCCTTCGACGACGGTGGCCATTGGCAATCGCTGAAGCTCAATCTGCCGACCACGCCAGTTCACGACCTCACCATAAAGGGCGATGACCTGGTTATTGCCACGTACGGTCGCGCATTCTGGGTGCTTGATGACATCGCTCCTCTGCGCCAGATGAATGCGGCTGACGAAAGCGCAGAAGTGCATCTCTACCAGCCGTCCCCCGCCGTGCGCTTCCGTGGACCCGGCTTCACGCTGCCGGCCACTGTTCCCGTCGGCGCAAATCCGCCTTCTGGGGCCATCATTTATTATTCACTGAAGACCGCGCCTAAAGAACAAATCAGCCTCGAAATTCTAGACCAGCACGGGAAGCTCATCCGCAAGTATTCCAGCAAGAAAACCGGCGCTGGAGCTTCCGCGGTCGAAGAAGAATTCGGCTTCCGGAGGCAATCGGAGGAACTTCCCGCCGAAGCCGGCTTGAATCGCTTCGTCTGGGATTTGCACTTTGAGACGCCAACCACCGTTCCTGGCTCTGTTGGCTGGGGAGGCCGTCCGGAAGGACCGCTCGTGGCTCCCGGCACCTACGAAATCAAACTAACGGCTGGCGGAAAAACGGAAACCGCAAAAGTCGAAATCAGCAAAGATCCGCGCGTTTCCGTGACGCAAGCCGATCTTGAGAAACAGGAAGAGTTCGCGAAGAAGATTAGCGATCGCGTGGGCGCCGGCGATGAAGCAGTGAACCAGATCCGCAGTGTGCGCAGTCAGCTCGATGCTCTCAAGAAACGGCTTTCCGCTGATCCGAGCGCCAAGCCCGTTCTTGACTCAGCAGAGGCACTCAGTAAGAAAATAAGTGCTGTCGAGGCAAAAATCATCCAGCCCAAGGCCACCAGCGGCGAGGACGCGCTTAATTATCCGATTCAGGTCGCCAACCAGCTCGCGGCACTACAGGAAACTGTTGAGAGTGCGGACACCGCTCCCACTGCCGCGTCCTACACCGTGTTTGAGGAACTAAATAAACGTCTGGACACCCAACTAAACGCCTGGCACGAAATCCAATCCAAGGATCTTGCCGCTCTCAATGAGCAAATCCAGAAAGCAAAAATCGCGCCGATCGCTCCGGCCGCTGAAAAGCCGGAGGGGGCGGAGAAATAGGACCAGGTCCAGACCTGATTGCGCATAACCCAACGACCGGAGCGAAAGGCGACCTAACAGCCTTCGCTCCGGTCCCTGTTTTCTGGAGCAAGCCAGCTTAGAAATTCGATTGCTCTGGAATCCGGGTTTTGTTACTCTCCGCCCACGGTTGAACCCCTGGGAGGTGTGTTTATGGCTTTTTGCAAAGCATGTGGTCAGGAAACTGGTGATGCAACATTTTGTCCGAAGTGTGGTGCGCCGCAAGGAAGTGCGCCGGGAGGAGCTGTCGCCGCTCCCACCGCGGCTGCTCCCGCTACGGCGGGGATCGAAGAAAACGTCGCTGGACTTCTTTGTTATTTGGTTGGGTGGATTACAGGCCTAATCTTCTTGCTCATCGATAAACGTCCCTTCGTAAAGTTTCATGGGGCCCAGTCGATCGCTTTAAACATCGCTTTTTTTGTTGTCTGGGTAGCGTTCTGGGTTGTCACGATGGTCCTTGGCATGATCACAGCGATGTTGCATTTCCCCATCGGTTTCCTTATGGCCTTCTTGTTCCCTGTGGTGATCCTCGCATTCTTCATCACTTTCATTTTTTGCATGTACAAAGCCTACAACCACGAAATGTTCAAGCTGCCGATCATCGGCAACATCGTGGAAAAGATGGTCAACAAGTAAGAATCGCCCTGCGATTTGCATTTTAAGAGCCGTCCGGTCCTGCTGGACGGCTCGTTTTTTTGGGAGTGTGCCATTCGTGGTTTACACTTGACTTCTTTTTCTCATCCCGCCACCCTAAAAGGCTTTGTTCCCACGGGAGCAGAGCGGGATCAAAATTGAAAGGCGCAACCACCACGAAATGACCCGAGTCCGGCTATGTTTTCACGACCGTTGCTTTGATGGGACCGCCTCGGCCGCGCTTTTTTACCGTTTTTACAGAGAAAAATTCGATCCCTCCGCGGAATTCGTTTTCACCGGCATGACGCATCGTGCCTCGCAGCCCTGGACACCCGGCCTGTTTGACGGCGACGAAAACGCCATCGTCGATTTCAAATATTCGAACTCCCCCAAAGTGACTTGGTGGTTCGACCACCATCAAAGCGCATTCCTAACGCCCGCTGACGCCGAACACTTCCGCAATCATCCCGGCCCGCACATGTATTACGAGCCGGACTACAAATCCTGCACAAAACTCATCGCCACGGTCGCTCGGGAAAAATTCGCTTTCGATACGAAGCCGCTCGAGGAATTGATCCATTGGGGAGATATCATCGACGGCGCGCAGTATCCCACGGCGGAATCCGCCGTCGAGCTCTCTGAACCGGCCACGCAGCTCGGCCTGGTCATTGAAGCTGCTCCCGAGGACGGCTTACCGGCGAAAATTATTCCGGAGCTTGCGTACCGGCCCCTCGCTGAAATGGTCAAGCTCCCCATAGTTGCGAAACATCTGGGCCCCTTGCTCGAACGCCACCGAAAATCGATCGAGATTCTTCGCCAGCGCTCGGAAGCAATAAACAGCGTGATTTTTTTTGACGTCAGCGACCTTGATCTCGAAGGCTACAACAAGTTCATCCCGTACCTGCTGCATCCCGAATGCGTCTATTCGGTAAGCGTAAGCGCTTCCGCCGCGCGCGCCAAGGTTTCGCTTGGCACAAATCCGTGGAATCAAGCCACAGCAGACAAAAATCTTGCGTCGCTTGCAGAGAAATTCGGCGGCGGAGGCCATCCGCGTGTCTCCGCTATCTCATTTGATCCGAGCGACTTGGGGCGTGCCAGAAAGGTGGCCCGCGATCTGGCAGCAGAGCTGCGCGCCTCGTAGTTCCTCAATAATTCGGTGCAGGCTCCGACTCGTGGCCACCGGTTCGACAAAAATCCGTGTCCTGTGTAAACTTCTAAAACCGCTGTGCGCCGCTAGCTCAATTGGCAGAGCAATGGACTCTTAATCCATAGGTTGTAGGTTCGATTCCTACGCGGCGCACCAGTTTTTACGATAACCCTCCTCAAGCCATTACATTCCATTGGCGGACTGAGACCCGCCGGGGATACCACTTGTCGCTTACTCTCGCGCGCATGAGCAGAGTTGACGCCAGGCTTTGGCATGGGCTGGATGCAAAGCCCCGTCCTGGGCTCACTTGAAACGTATGTTTCTACCGAAAACTTGTGCTCCTTGCGAAACGTTGTGGTAGCCTTTTCCGTCCAAAAGGCAAGCGGAGATGACGGTCAAAGTGTGTTCTGAAGCCTCTGGGGGTAGCACCCACAATCGCACGCGGACGGACAACGCCCATCGAAACCATATGAGAATGCTCCAAAACTTGGCAGTTCTGGCCGTCTTTGCCACGATTCTTGCCAGCGGTTGCTCAAAGTCCGTCACGGGCAGCGTCCTCGGAGACTCCTCCCAAACCACGCCCGTCCATGTTTACACCGTGGCAGAGGAGACGACTCGGCGGCATGTGCAGGCGGCTGGCTCCCTCTACGCGCTGGAGGAAAGCACCCTGAGTTCCGAAGTTGAAGGACGCGTGTCTCAAGTGCTTGTCGACGTCGGAGACAACGTCAAAGAGGGCCAGGCGCTCATTCAGCTTGATCCGCAAGAGCTTCAGTTGGAGGTTGACCGCCAGCAAGGCCTCGTGAGGCAAGTGCGCGCTCAACTTGGTATTGGCACCGGCGACCCGCCGCCCACTGATCCGCAGAAATTGGCCTCTGTGCAACGCGCGGCAGCAGATCTTTTCGATGCCGAGCGTAAAAACGGACGCGCCCAGGAAATGTTCAAGGACAAACTGATTTCGCAGCAGCAGTTGGATGAAGCTGCCAGCCGATTTCAAAGTACCCGGGCCTCCTACACGCTGGCTTTGCAGGAAGTCGACCGTCTCAAAGCATTGCTGGTCTCGAGCGAAGCTAGCGAGAGACTTGCCGAGAAAAAATTGAGTGACGCGACGATTCGCGCTCCCTTTTCTGGCTCCATAAAGACGCGCGACGTTCATCCGGGGGAGTATCTTCGCGTGCAGGGTCCAGTGATGGTCCTCGTGCGAACCGACACGCTGCGCGCGCGCCTCGCCGTCCCAGAGCGCTGGGCAGGTTGGGTGAAACATGGAGCCACTGTGGACTTGCAGGTCGAAGCATTCCCCGGCGAAACATTTCACGGGCATGTGTCGCGGATTAATCCGGCCGTCGCTCAGGACTCACGCACCTTCGAGGCCGAAGCGCTCATCGCTAATCCGGAGGCGCGTTTGAAGCCCGGATTTTTCGTGCAAGCTTCCATCCCCAGCGAGAAGGAAGAAAAGACCATCTTTCTACCCGAGGACGCCGTCAATTATCGCTACGGCGTTTACAAGGTTTTTCTCCTTAAAGGAAATCGCGTATCCGAGCATCAGATTCGGCCCGCGGGGCAGACCGAAGACCAGCGTGGGAAACGATTTGAAGTCGCGGAAGGTTTAAAGCCGGGCGACCGCGTGGCAGTTCCCATTTCCGGAGATTTACACGATGGCGCAACTGTCACGGAAAGACCTGAAGGGAACACTCCGGCGCAGAAGTAAGTCCCGCCGCGAGATCACTCTTACACGCCGATGAAGCTAGCCGAAACCTGCGTAAAATATCCGGTCTTCACGGTGATGTTGATCGCTTTCCTCGTGACGCTGGGCGCATTCTCTTATCGCGGCCTGGCCGTTGATTTGTTTCCCAAAGCCGATCCCGCCACAGTCAACGTGGAAGTGCAGTTGCCAGGCGCCACACCCGAAGAGGTTGTCACGGGAGTGGTTCTGCCTTTGGAAGATGCCATTTCTTCCGTGAGTGGCATTGATGAAATCAGCGTTTATTCCAGCGAAGGCTTTGCGGACATCACGTGCACTTTCGTATTGGAACGCGACATCGACGGCGCTGCGCAGGATATCCGCGAAAAAGTAGCCGCCGCCATTTACAACCTGCCGAAGGAAACCTTGCCTCCCGTCATCACGAAGCAAGACCCGCAGTCGGATCCGATCCTAACTCTCCTTGTTAGCGGCCCTCTCAGCCGCCGCGAATTGACTGAAATTGCGGACAAGCAGATCCGACGCGCCATTCAAACGGTCGATGGGGTCGGCAGCGTCGAGCTTAACGGCGGCCAAGCACGGCAAATCCGGGTTCTCCTCGACGCCCAAAAACTCACTGCGCACAACTTCACCGTGCTCGACGTTCGGGATGCTCTGCAGCGCGAAAATATCGAGGCTCCTGGCGGACGCATTATCGCCGGCCCGCAGGAGCTCGGCTTGCGCACTCTCGGACGAGTTACTTCCGCGGACCAGTTCGGCGATATCGTTATCGGCACTCGCGGCGGCGCGCAAGTCCGCGTGCGAGACGTCGCGCAAGTGGAAGACGGCGCGCAGGAATTGCGCACCTGGTCGGGCCTCTTTCGCAAGGGCATGCCCGGCCAAGACGTGGTCAGCATCCAGGTGTTGCGCCAATCGGGCACAAACACCGTGCAGGTCGCGGACAATGTGAAAGCCAAGCTCGATGAATTGCGCGCGGAATTACCCCCTGGCGTCCAGCTTCTCGTCATCCATGATATTTCCGATTTCATCAAGGCTTCCGTCCATTCGCTTCTCGAACACCTCATCCTCGGCAGCATCCTCGCCAGCGGCATCGTTTTTATTTTCATGCGCAATTGGCGCGCCGTCCTAATCGCCGCCGTCGCCATTCCTGCGAGTATTATTGCTACGTTTACCCTCATGCGAGGGATGGATTTCTCGTTGAACAATATGACACTCCTCGCGCTAACGCTCGCCGTAGGAATCGTTATTGATGACGCCATCATCGTTCTCGAAAACATCGTCCGTTTCATGGAAGAAAAAGGCGAGGACCGAAAGAGCGCAGCTATCAAAGCCACGCAAGAAATCGGCCTGGCCGTAATGGCCACGACTCTCTCTCTCGTCATCATTTTCTTGCCGATCGCCTTCATGAACGGTTATGCGCGCAAGTATGTGAACTCCTTCGGATGGACGATGGCCATGGCCATTCTCGTCTCTTTGCTCGTGGCCTTCACGCTTACGCCTATGATGAGTTCACGTATCCTCAAGGTCAGTGAAAGAGAGAAAAAGGCGCACGCCAGTGGAATCCTGCATCGGGTAGAACTCACCTACCTGAAGCTGCTGAAATGGTCGCTTGCGCATCGTTGGGTCATTGTTGCTATCTGCGTTGCCACGTTTCTTTCGACATTTGGTCTCTATCGGCTGGTTGGCCGCGATTGGATCCCCTCCGATGATCAATCCGAGCTCATGAGCTCGTTTACCCTTCCCGAAGGCACTGCTCTTTCGAAGACCACGGAGCGGGCCACGGAGATCGCGGAGCGCATTGTGGCCCTGCCAGAGGTTGCCTTCGTGCAGTCTCTTACCCACGGCCCCACGAACCATGCCCATCTCTTCGTCGGCTTAGTTCCGCGGAGGGAAAGAAAGCGCACGCACGAGCAGATGGCCACGGAGGTCAGGGGCATTCTCGCCAGCTATCGCAATATGGTGTCGAACGTCCGCCTTCCTTCCGTTTTCGGCGGCGAAACGTACTTTCCCATCGGCGCGGTCATTCGTGGTCCGGAGCTGAGCAAACTCGCCGACATCAGCAAGCAAGTCGCCGGCTTGATGATGAAGTACCCTGACCTCGTCGATGTGAATCCTAGCCTCAACCTCAATACGCCGGAGCTGCAAGTCAAAGTCGACCGCCAGCGCGCCGCAGACATCGGCGTGCGGATGACCGACATTAGCGACGCCGTGCGCCTTTTCTATTCTGGAGAAGACGAAATTACGCGGTTCAAGGAAGGCTCGGAACAATATCCCGTCATCATGCAACTCCTCGAACGGCAACGAGACAATCCGGACGTGCTCGCACAGATGATGGTGCCCTCGACAAAGCTTGGCCAGGTGCGTTTGGAAAATGTGGCTTCGATTGTGCGCGGTGCGGGCCCGGCCACGTTATGGCGCTACAACCGGGAATTTGAAGTCACCGTCTACGCGAACGTCGCTTCGGGATATCCGCTCGACCTTGCCGCGGCGCACACCATCCAATCCATTAAGGAAATTGGGCTGCCGGCTGGCTATTCCTACCGATTCACGGGCCAGGTGAAAGTCCTCGAGGAGACGACTTGGAATCTCTTGCTCGCCATGCTGTTGGCTTCGATCTTCATGTACATGGTATTGGCCGCCCAGTTTGAAAACTTTGGGTATCCCTTCATCATCATGCTGACGCTGCCCCTCAGCATTCCCTTCGCTCTGTTTTCTTTGTGGATCACTGGACGCGCTCTCAGCCTGTGGAGCGCTCTCGGAATGTTTTTGTTGCTTGGAATCGTAAAGAAAAATGGAATCTTGCAGGTGGATTATACGAATCGCTTGCGCGGCGAAGGCATGCCGGTGCGCGAGGCGATCTTGGAAGCCAATCGCGTCCGCTTACGTCCCATATTGATGACTACGCTTTCGATCGTCGCGGGACTCATCCCGGTAGCCATTGGGATTGGCGCGGGCTCGGAGCAACGCGCCTCCATCGCCGTAACGATTATCGGCGGGCAAACGCTCTGTTTGCTTCTGACACTTCTGGTCGTGCCGGTAGCCTACTCCTATCTTGTGGAGTTTGAGTCTCTTCCGTGGGCCACACTCGCGCGGCGCATCTTGGGACGCGACCGCGGATCCGTGACTAATTCTAGCGTGGACTAAACAACCAACGAACGTCATCGAATAGGGTCTCCCCCATCGGATACTCAGAAGTGCCGGGCGGCCAGTCGAGTGAAGACGGGATCGTGTTCCTGGAGCACTGAATCTGCGAAGTTTCGCTTGGGCGTGCGCAAAAGCACGAAAAGTTCGCCGGCCCAGAGCAGAATATCCAGCAGGCGGCCGCGCTGTAAATTGTCGATATCCTGGCAATGCAACGCCACATCCAGGGTTCGTCGAGAACACTCCTCAACGAAGGATCTCAAGGCTGGGAGTTCAAGAGGCAATCGTCCGATTTTCTGAGTCCGCGGATCGATGCGCTGCAAATTTTCATAGCACAGCTCGATAAAGTGATTCACGCAAAAGTCCTGCTGGGCCAGGGAAGCCACGGCAGTCCCATCACAAAAATCCACAGCGCAAATCTTGTTTTCAAACATCTTTAGTACGGCCCCCAATTCAAGTCCTGCAACCCGCATCCCCCTCAACCCCCTCTTCTTTATGGAGTCCTCGGAAAAGTTGGATGTTGCGAGGACATTCAACCGTTGCCGGAACGCAATGCTTTTTCGGCCGAGAATCCTTTCGAATATGGCTTCATGCTGGGCACAACGCTTCTTCAATGAGCCCCGTTACCTGCACCATTTCGATGCAAGCCTGTTCGGATTGCGGCGAGAATTTGGTCGCGCCCGATCCGTAGGCCGCCAGTGTCTGGACACGCAGAAAGCGGTCCAGGTAAGGCGCCACCAACGCACGCAGCCAGCGCGCGTTTTCGTTGCAGCGCTGGACACGATCCTCGCCGCTCCAAAGTGTGACGACAGTGACGAGACGGGCTTCGTGGTTCGCAATCATCACGAAGCTGCCCGCAAACCCGTCCAATTCCCCCAGCGCACCAGTTATTGCGACGGGCAATGCGGAGTGAACCTTGTGGGCTTCATTCGGCTTTGCAACAAACTCGATGTTCAGAGCAGCGACTGCTGAACCGCCTTGCGGGAGGCCGAGTACTTTTGTGCCTCCGCGAAAAATCTGGGAATCAAGCGATTGCATTGCAGGACGGGAAGTACTGCGGTCTTGCCAAGATCGTGACACGGGGCCTCCATGAGTCTTGGTCCTCCCCTCTGGGGGGAGGCGCATCCTTGCCGGTCCAGGTCCAACTCAGATGCGCCCTGGTGGGACACGCGTGGGACAGGGGATCCGTCCCTTCGCAGAAGGACTCCCAGGCTTTCGCCGGGTTCCTACAACCGATTAGTGATGGGCGAAGCGATTTCGTTTCAGGGGTTCTGTTCAAAATGGGAAACAGGAATCATTGCTCCTGGTGATTGCCGCGGATATACTCCTCTGCATAAATTCGAAGGCCACGTGGAACTCTTCGCATTCACCAGGGAATACGTCGAGCGCCTCCGCGAGGGAGACCCCTCGACGGAACAGCACTTCTTCGCGTATTTTGATCAACTTCTGAGGATCAAGCTCCGGGCGAAGATGCTTGCTTCAGAGACGGTCGAGGACCTGCGACAGGAAACCTATATCAGGGTATTGGTGAACTTGCGCAAAGGCGAAGATGCAGTTCGCCAGCCGGAGCGTTTCGGGGCCTACGTTAACTCCGTTTGTAACTATGTTTTAATGGAGTTTTACAGAGCTTCAAACAAGACTAGCCCTTGGGATGACTCCTACCAGGAATTGCCCGACCACGCGGTGGACACGGAAGGAATGTTGGTCAGCAAGCAGTCCAGGGAGCGCGTACGGCAAGTCCTCCAAGCGCTGCCCAAGAAGGACCGAGATTTGCTTTGGGCATTTTTTATCGAAGAAAAGGACAAAGATGAGGTCTGCAGACAGTTTGGAGTGGACCGCGAATACTTCCGCGTCTTGCTCCACCGGGCCAAGGATAAGTTCAGGGTTTTGTATGAGAAGGACAGGGAATCGCTGTCTGGGAAGCTCCCCCCACGGCAGCCCGTATGAAACGAATTGATTCCTCCCTGCACTACTCACTGGATGGCAAACATGGATCATAATGACGCTGTGCGGCTGCAGGCTGCGGAAAAGTACTTACTTGGAGAGCTCCCGAACGCGCAACGGGACGAGTACGAGGAGCATTATTTCGAGTGCGCCGCGTGCGCCGAAGAGCTCAAGGCTACGGTCGCCTTCCTGGAGAGTGCGCGGCAGGTCGTCCACGAGAAAGCTCCGGAAGTCGTTGATGTCAAGAGACTTGCTCCAGCCGTGGGAGGCTGGTTTGGCTGGCTACGGCCCGCAGTGGCGATTCCAGTCTTTGCGGCGCTTCTGCTATTCATCGGGTATCAAAATGGCGTGACAATTCCGAAACTCAAGGGAGCATCCTCCCTCTCTTCGGCACAGTTGATCGGTTCCTCTTTTCAACTGATGGGCAGTGTCAGGGGCGGTGGCGATACCGCCGACTCCACAAATAAAGTGCGAGTTAACCCCGGAGAAAGCTTCACCCTTAACTTTGACTTCACTCCGTATGCCACGTTTAGCGACTACGGTTGGCAACTGCTCGACCCAAATGGCAAAAAGGTGCTGGAGGGGCATCTCAGTGGCGATAAGAAATACCAGGCGGTGTCCTTGCCTATCATCGGCGGCGTCGAGAGCGCTGGCAAGTATACTCTGGTCTTCTCGGGTGTGCCCGCCGTTCCTAGCCAAGGGACGAAGGCGGAGGAAGCTCAGCAGCTCACATTTACGGTTGAATTCCCTCACTAGATGATAGAGGATCTAATCCCGTTTTAGCGTAGAAAGAGGTGTCCCCGATGAGTTCCGATCAGCGCATCCCCTTCCACTTTAATGCCAAAGGTCATGCCTTCAGTGCGCATTTCGTTCGCCCGGTGGATGTCCCTATCGCGGCGCAAGCAGCAACCTCGTTGCCGACGATCGGTGGCCATGCGCACTCGCGCGTCGAGGACTTCGATGTGCCTCGCCTCGCCTCCTTCAAGTTGGGGGAAACTCACGTTTCCGGAAGCTGGCAGGAAGACACCATCGTTACCACAAGCGCCACCGCCGTTCTCAAGAATTTGAGCCTGCTCGAATTCCTAACCGTGGACAAGATCGTTTCACGGCTCACAGCCCAATTCACAAGTCATACCACAAACCCGGAGGGACATATCATCGCTTTGGGCAGCCATTTTGAGAACCTTCGCCTCGGCGGTCACGAGGTGAAGGTTATCCTCCGTCATGATCTTCTTCTTAATTCGAAAACATTTGCAGAATTGAAGGATAATCTTGAAAACGACAAGAGACCGGACAAGAGAACGGGAATCCAGGACGGTGTAGCCCTTTGCTCGCTCGTGGACAAGATCGAGGTCGACCCTGGTTTGCGGAAGCTCCGCGGCTTCGAGATCGATGGCCACATCCTTCATATCCCGCACTTTGGCGAAATCGCTCTAGCCGAGCTCTTCGTCGAGCCTGGAGCGCTGACGTTGACAATGCTCCGCTTCAAACTGGGTTCCCCCGATGGCGGTTCTGGCACCGGCGGGGAAACCGGAACAAACGGCAAGCCTGTGCCGCCGACACAGTAGTCCCGACGTTTTGTTTTTGCCTTTCGTTATTACTTCTCGTTCTCGGCGGGTGTGGCCGCCGCTCACCCGAAGCAACTTACGAAACGATTAAGCAGGAAGTTGACGCCGCCGAGTTCGACTCTGCTCTCCAAAAGGTAGACGAGGCTCTCGCACACCTCGGTTCGCAGAATCCGCTATGGGAATGGCGTCTTCGCATCCAAAAGGCCCGAATTCTTATATCGAGTTCCAGAGCCGAGGACGCGCTCTCGGTACTTCAGGGGGACCCGCCCGTTTCGCTCACCTCGACGGAAATTCCAGAACAACGAAAGCTCTACCAAGCCGTCGCCCATCGTTATAACCAACAGTTTGCGCAATCCGAGCAAGATTTTGGAGCCGCAGAGAAGCTCGCGCAGACGCTTGGCCCGTATTACACCTGCCAATTCCTGATCAACAGGGCCGATCTTTGGGTCGATGAGACAAACTTTGATCGCGCCGAATCCGATTACCGCGATGCGCTGGCCATCGCCCGCAGCCAATCGTTTTCGCGTCAGGAAGCTTCCGATCTAGCTAATTGGGCCCGTCTTGCAACAAAGAAAGGACACATTGACGAAGCTCTCGACCGCTACTCTGAGGCTCTCCGCTTGGCGCAATCCCTGAACATGCAAGGGAACGTAGCCACGATTCTCGGCAACCTCGGATGGAGCTATTCCGAATTGGGGGACTTCGAAGCCTCATTGGGATACTTCAATCAGGGCGCGCAAGAGTCTGCCAAGATGGGTATGGCCGGTTATTCAGCGTATTGGTTTTCAGGGGCTGCTGGTGCTTACATGGCCCTTCGCGAATACTCCCGCGCAGAGGATCTCGCCCAAACTACCCTGAAACGCGCGAAGGAGCTGAAGGATGCGGAAACGACGACACTCTGTTTGAACACCCTGGCGGAAATTATGCTGCGGACAAATCGGCTCACAGAGGGGCTCCAATACAATCTAGAAGCCTTGAAAATGGAGGAGAGTGGCAAAGATAAGCTGGTGACTTTTGGTTCCTTGCTCTTAGCGGGAAAACTCGCGGCAGCCGCGGGGCATTTTGCGGACGCCAATGGGTTTTTTCAGCGTGTTCTTGATGCGTCGAACATCGCACCGCAGTCGCGTTGGCAAGCCCTGGCGGGCCTGGCTCAGGTGCGGGATGGCCAGGGAAAACCCGCAGAAGCGGAGAGAGAATACCTCAAAGCAATCGAGACCATTGAGGACGCGCGGCATTCCATCAACCACGACGAGCTACGGCTCAGTCTTCTCTCGAGCGGGATTGAAGTCTACGGCGATTACATTGATTTCTTGATCCGCAATAACCGGCCGGAAGACGCACTTAACGAGGCGGAACTCAGCCGAGCACGTACTCTCGCAGAAGGACTTTCCTCAGAAGGGCAGTCCGGAGTTTCAAAACCCGCTCCCCGCATGCGCCCTCAACAAACCGCGCGGCGAATGCGCGCGACCCTTTTGTTTTATTGGCTAGGAGAAACGCACTCCTACCTGTGGGTGATTACGCCTGCGAAAACGACCCTTCTTCCGCTGCCGCCAGCAGTCCAAATCGACCCAACCGTCAAAGCCTACCGTGAAGCGCTGGCCGATTCGAAAGATGTACTCGAGACAGAGCGAGCCGCCGGCGAGAAGCTCTACGCCGAACTCGTGGCCCCCGCGCGGAAGTTAATGGCTCCGAATTCGCGCGCGATTGTGCTGCCCGATGGCAGCCTTTACGGCCTGAACTTCGAAACGCTGATCGTGCCCGATCCCAAACCTCACTTCTGGATCGACGACGTCACCCTTACGACCGCAGGCTCCCTGACTCTTCTCGCGTCGGCCTCGGCGCGGCCTGCGCCAACCGTGAAGAATCTCTTCCTGGTTGGCAACACCGCCTCGCCAAATCCTGATTTTCCAGCGCTGCCGCAAGCCGCTGTGGAAATGCAGCGCGTCGAAAAGTATTTCCCCGCGCGACGCCGCGAAGTGCTTTCTGGCGCCGCGGCGACTCCGACTGCCTATCTCAGCAACGATCCGGAAAAGTATGCCTACCTCCACTTCGTTACCCACGGCACAGCCAGCCGGGCTCGCCCTCTCGAGTCCGCCGTCATCCTCAGCAAAGACAAGGACACGGATACCTACAAGCTATATGCGCGGGACATCGTTAAGCGCCATCTCTCCGCTTATCTTGTCACCATCTCCGCGTGCAACGGTGCGGGTACCCGGGCGTACTCCGGTGAAGGGCTCGTTGGCCTCTCCTGGGCTTTTCTCCGTGCCGGCGCCCACAATGTCATTGGGGCGCTTTGGGAAGTGAGCAACGCTCCCTCCACGTCCGACCTTATGGGCACGCTCTATGACGGCCTGAGCCACGGAGAGGATCCTGCCTCTGCACTCCGCTCTGCCAAGCTCGCGCTGTTGCACACAAATAACGTCTTCCACAAGCCCTATTATTGGGCACCCTTTCAGCTTTACGCTGGTTCCTGACCTCGACGAGACTCCCTTGAGCCCACGCCTATAGGCGTCACTGTCACACCGCCGCCTCCGGTGAGCCGGGCCTGAAACGATTCCGTTCTTTTGGACACTAACCAGAGTCCAGCAATTCTCTTTAGAGGGGTATTTCGGTGAACCAAATTCAATCAAGTATTCACACTGACGAACAAATCTCCGCAGAGGCTACGAATATTCAAGACCTCACCATCTCTGATCCCCGCATTGAACGCTGCGAATTTGAGAGCTTGCTCGAACGCGCCATGGAAGTCCTCAGCGCCCGCGCAAAGAGTGCTTTCGTTTCCCACGCTTGAACCAGAAAATGTGAGCGGCGCAACAGGTAAGCGCCGCTCACATCAATCGCCTCAGTTCGATGCTATGCGACCTGCGACCCTCGGCTCACGACGAGAGCGTCTGAAGCAGTTTTTGTCCGTTCGGGCTGCCTAGTCCCGTACACGGATCCCAGCCTTTGCCCGCCTTGTAGTCCCCATTGTTTCCCACTGTGATGTCTCGAAACGTGCCGTTCGCCGGAGCAGCGTATAACAGGGGATTTAGAAATCCGACGGGCTTGTTGAGTCCTTGATTGATCCGTGCAATCAATCCTGCCCAGAGGGGCGCGACGGCGCTGGTGCCGCCCACCGGGGGAATTCCCTGCGACGCGTCCGGAAAACTCGTCCCGTCGCACAGAATGCGATAACCCGATGCGGGCGCTGCGTCGCCGGAGACGTCTGGCACGCCTCGCATAACCGCTCCCACCGGATCGGCCGCCTGGGGCACTCCGGCGCTTTGTTGATAGCTTGGCAATGCAAAGAAGCGGCTCACGCCGCCGCCTGTTCCGTCGTTTTTCCCATCGTGCCACACGACCTCCTTCGAGATAGCGCTGCTCGAAGCGGATAGCTGCGTGCCGCCACAGGCAAGCGCAAACGGACTCGAAGCGGGGAAATCTACGTGCGCCTTGCCGTCCCAGTTCGGGTTATTCGCGGCAAAGTCGGCCGAGGCATTGTCGCCTGCCGCCACGCAAACCGTCATGCCGAGCTGAGCCGCGCTCTGAAGGAGCTTGTCGAACTCGTTTTTGAACTGTCTTGTGGCGCCGTCCTCCGGCCCGCCCCAGCTCACCGAAACGATGTTCGGCTTATTGACCGTATCGTTGAGGATCGCGTTCATCACTCCGAGGAAGCTTTGGTCGGAGGCGTCCGCACCGAAATAAACCACAATCTTTGCTCCCGGTGCGATGGATCCGCACACTTCAATATCCAGCATCACTTCCACGTCGGGATTGTTGGGATCGAGCGCATCGGTTCCTGGGCTGTTCGTTCCGCCATTCGGAAATGTGGCTCCCGTCACGCTTGGCGGTTTCGCAATGCCGAGATTCTTAAAGTAGGACGCCAGCTCGGAAGGATGAAATCCGCCTCCCAGCTCGAGGATTGCGATGGTTTGCCCGCTCCCGTCGAGATTTTTCGGAAAATCATACAGGCCGGCAAGTTCCGGAGGTGTGAATCCGGCTGGCACCGAAACCGCTGCAGCGGAGGTGTGCGCTGTCGCTCCCGTCGCGCCCACGGCGCGCGCCGTGCCGCGGCTTATGCGGTAGTGCGGCTTAGCGAATGGGCGGTTATCCAGCCCGGTCACGCTCGTCACGATTCCTTGCAGATTTTCCGGGATAAGGATGTCGCCTTCGCGGCCCCGATAGGTTTCCTCGCCCGACTTGTACATTTTCAGTTCCACTCCAAATGCCTTGCTGAACGACTCCGCTGTTCCGGAGAGTATGACTGAGCGTTGCGCGGCACTCGAAGTGACTACGCTTAGCCCATTCTCCTGTGCGAACGCCTCGACCTTCGCAATGTCCGCCGGGTCGGCACCATGCCTCGCCGCATGTTCCTCGTGCGTCAAGTAGGTGCGCTCCCGCGGTTTGCGTCTCCCCTGCTCTTCGAGCGGGGGAAGTTCATTGCGCCCGCGCACCATTACAGTCACTCGGAACTCTACCGCCGGCACCTCTCCAGTGACTTCCGCGCTCGCCTGGCGATGCTTTGTGCTCCCATCGAGCCGGACCTGTTTCTGCCCTGTGTTCATGACCTAAGTCTCCTTTCCATCCTTCGATTTCCCGGGTCCGTCTACTCGACCGGATTCCCGATGAAAGGCTCTATTTTCTCAATGCGTCGTCGGAGGACTTCCCGAAGAACGCAGATTGATGAACTTGTTCAGCATGTCAAACCAGAAGGGCGCCCCCATGACGATCGCAAACGAACTGAGCAGCATCCCCAGCAATTTCAGAGCTCCCGCTCCCAGGTCCTTCGGGAAAGCCCTGATGTCTCTCGCGTCCCGCGACCAGCCGATGGGCGGCGTGTTCACTTCGCGGATTTCTCCGGCGACTTGCTGCAGGGAACTCTTGGAATTGATGAAATCGGCTGGACTTGTAGCTTGAACCTTTGCAACCGCCTGTGCAACCACCGCGTTACGCAGCGCCTGGTCGCTCCACAGTTCCTTGACAATCATCAGCGTGTCCGCGTTCACGGCGATGCAAAGCGTCAGGCCTACCGCGAAAATGATTTCTTGCGCAGTGCGCTTGTACCAGCCGCTCACCCGAGCCATGGTGTCGTCGAACCAGTCCGCGATCTTGCGCCTCGCCGCGTCCATGTCACCGCCGGCCGCGTCAATGAAATTGAGGAGCGTGCTGCGCAATTTTGCATCCGGCATCTGGGCGACGCCGGCGCGCAAGGAGTCCATCGTGCGCGGCTGATTGGGTTCTGCTGGTGCGACCACGTCCAACAAAGCCGCCGCAAACATCCTCGAGGAAATATAAGAGGGCTTTTCCCCTTCGGGCGCGGTGCCTGTGATCAAGGGATGTGCGAAAAGCTTTGCGGTATAGTCATTCGGGCCATTCTTCAGCATGTTCCGCACGGCTTTTTCGAGCGTCCTGGAGCGCATTGAGAATGCTCCCGCGATGACCTCTTTAATCCCCGAACATCCGATGCTCAACGCCAGGTAGATCAGCACGAGCCCAATCACGACTTCCAGGATTTGCGATCCAAACATGCAACCCCCTTGCTTTCCTGACTCCGGTACCCTTCCCACTCTCCCTCTAGTACCCCATATCTCGAAGGTCTAGCCCTGTCTGACGGATTCGTCCCCAACCAGCCTCCGAGTCCTGCATTCGTTCCTTGGCTCAAAACGACAGGGATTGTGCTGTTATGCAAATAGTGCCTCCAGCTGCTGAAACGTTTCTTGGGCCTGGAGTCACTACCTGTAAAGAACCAGCCATTTCTCAGAACTCGGTGGGGGGGTGTCTATGCCAGCCGGATTGGACAACCTGAAACACATCGTTGTCCTTATGATGGAAAATCGCTCCTTCGATCACATGCTGGGCTTTGCTGCCACGCCCGCGTGGAAGATTGACGGTCTAACAGGCGCCGAAAAAAACCGCGATTCCACAGGCGAATTCGCTACTGTCTCGAACGACGCGAGTTATTCCGGCGATTTCACGCCCGACCCTGGGCACGCGCTCTTCGATACGCTCACGCAGCTCTACGCAGACGCCAAGACTCCCGTCTCTCAAAATCCCAACATGAATGGCTTCGTCCTTAGCTACGAAGGCAAGACTCACAATCCCTCCAACGCTCATCGCATCATGAAGTGCTTCTCGCCCAACAAAGTCTCTGTCCTTACCACGCTTGCCCGCCAATTCGCTGTTTGCGACCGCTGGTTCTCGTCCATTCCCGGACCGACATTTCCCAACCGCGCGTTCGCACACGGCGCCACTTCCATCGGACGCGTGGACATGGGCATCGACTGGCTCGCCATGTCGATGACCATTTACGAACTACTCGCGGAGAACGGCGTCGATTCCCGCATTTATTACCACGACTCGACGATGGCCATGACCTTCCGGGGCCTCATGAACCAGGGCCGCTATTTTGGTTTGTTCGAGGATTTTCTCTCCGATTGCAAGAAAAATCGCCTGCCCGCCTACAGTTTCATCGAGCCGCGCTATGCCAACGGCCAGGATCCCGTCGATAACACATTCTTCTCAGCCAGCGATCAACATCCGGACCATAACGTCGAGCAGGGCGAAATCCTCATACGCGACACCTTCAACGCCATCTGGGGCAATCAGCCTCTGCGCGAGTCCACTCTCCTGGTCGTTGTCTACGATGAACACGGCGGCCTCTATGACCACGTCCCGCCTCCTCCCGCTGTAAATCCAGACAAGAAAAATTGGACCGGCAGTCCCAACTCCCTCGACCCACCTTTTGATTTCACGCGCCTTGGCGTGCGTGTTCCTGCCGTTCTGATTTCTCCTTACATTACAGCTGGCACCATCGATCACACCGTCTACGATCACAGCTCGATCATTGCTACCGCCTGCAAACTTCTCCTCAAGCAAGTTCCAAACGCTTCACTCACGGACCGCGACCGCGCAGCGAATACATTCGAAACCAACCTTTCGCTCTCCCTCCCCCGCACGGACACTCCAAACTTCGCTCTCTCCGCTCCGGCGAATCAGTCCCTCATCGGCCAGGGACAAGCGCATCTGGACGCCTCTCACCTGAACGCGGACATTAACGACCACCTTGCTGCTCACGTTCGAGCGGCATCCTTGCTCGAACAGAGAATTCTTCTTCCTTCTCAGCAAAGCGGTGTCAATCCCGACGATATCCGCTCCGAAAAACAAGCTTCCGCCTTTCTGCTTGACGTACATTCCAAGCTGCTCGCCCAGGCAGGTAAGCCGTCCAGCTCCTCGGTCGCAGCAAAAGGGAATTAGGAGGCATCTGCAATGAAGCGAACCGCGCCCCCAACTCTTCTGAAGTTCGCGAGATTTCTGTTCGCTGCAGTTCTAGCGGTCCTTGTCGCGTCGCCTCTCTCTGCCCAGATCGCTCCCAGCAGTCCTCCGACAAATCCGCCCATGTGGCAGTCTGATCCTACCGTCACCGGAACCGGCGACTGGGATCAGTGGAAGAAGAACTGTCATGACGTAACCACCGATTTTGGCAAAGACACTTTTCTCTCCTGCGCCATTAGCGCGTTTCGTTCCCGACCCTTCCATTTTCTTGCCCAGAGCATTGTTCCCGGCAGCGGGGTCGGCGGTGGTGGCTACTACGGCCGCGACCTCAACTACGACAATTGGCAAAATCGCCTTGAACTCACGGGTGTGATGACCATCCGCCAATTCTGGTTTACCGAAGCAAAATTCTCCGGGCGGCGGCCCCACTTCGGCTCCTATCATTCCGACGAGAATTTTGCTTTTCAAATTTATGCCCACAACAAGCAGATACAGGATCTACCCTTTTATGGCTTGGGTCCTAATACCAGTGTCCACAGCGCTGTCCACTTCAGCGAGCGCGACACCCGTTTCGGTGCACTCCTTGCCAGTCCCTTGACCTCCTGGCTTTCTGCCGCCGGCACCTTCGAGACGTTATGGCCCAATGTCGGCAATGTCTCTTCAACCAATGTCATCTCCATCGGCCAGGCCTACACCGAACAGAACGCCCCGGGCCTGACTTCCCAGCCAGCCTTCTTGCACTTCGAAGCCTTTCTCCGCCCTCACTTTGCTTTGCTTTCAAATCACATCCAGTTCGACTATCGTTTTCGCTACGGCTATTTTCATGACACCGATACAGGGCATTATTCTTTCCGCCGTTTCGTCGCCGATTTCGGTCATAGCATTTACCCTGAATCGGAAAACGGCCATCGCCGGCTTGACAGTGTATTGAGCGTTCGCTTCCGTCTAGCCATGTCTGACGCCAGCGCCTCCAGTGCCGTGCCTTTCTATCTCCAGGAGACCATCGGCGGCAGCGATATCGACAATCAGCCTACGCTCCGCTCCTTCCGCGATTTCCGCTTTCGAGCTCCGAATTCATTTCTCGTCCAAACGGAATATGACCGCAGAATCGTTGGCCCCGTCGGTTTTCTGCTCTTCTACGATGCCGGCAAAGTCGCGCAGGCTCGCGGCGATCTGAACTTCACGAATCTCCATCAAGGATTTGGCGGCGGTCTTTCCTTCTTTCTCGCCGGAAAAGTTGTCTTCCGCGCCTACGTTGGTCTCGGTGGCGGCGAGGGTGCCCACCCGTTCTTTGGCATAGCAAATTTCATCTAGCGCGCATGTCATCGGGCTGACTTTGCGTCTCCACTCCTCCGCCGCCGTCCCCATCCTCCAAACTTTTCCTCATCAATTTTTTGAATTCACAGCAAAAATGATCCACTCTCTCCGCCGATTTCCGTTGGCCCTTTCAAACCTTACTTTTGTCTTGACACTTCTCTTACCAGAACGCTAGCCTAACTCCACTGGTGCAACTGGGGAGCGTTAGGGAATTCAAGAACATTTGCTCGTCCCTGCGGCTCAATGAAAAGACTGACTTCTCAGCATGTGCTATGGCTCCGCACGGGGTTTCTTTCTCCTTCCTGCGTTCTGGTCCGGCACATCATTTTGAATCAACACCTCGCGACTCTATCTTCATTGTCGTCCGCGGGGACTGCTAACTTTCGGGTGGATCGACGCGATCCAACCGTCTTAACGAAGGGTTCTTGAAAGGGGTGTCATCCATGAAGTTCAGAGTTCTAGTCTCGATCTTGCTTTGCGCCTTCGCTCTCTCCGTTTCTCCGGCTCTCTTCGGCCAGGCCAACGGCAGCTTCTCCGGCACGGTCTTGGATAAAACGGGTGCTCCGATTACCGGCGCCACTATCACAGCCACATCCCAAGCCACCGGCATCGCTCGCCAGGCCGCAACAGATGAGACTGGCCACTATCTCATTCCGCTGCTTCCGGTCTCCACCTACACTCTTCGTGTCGAGTTCAAAGGCTTCCAAACTGTCGAGAGCAAGGACCTTCCCCTTCAAGTTAACGAAGCACGCGAGCTGGATTTCACACTCGTTCCCAGCTCGGTTTCCACGTCCGTCGAGGTCTCCGCTGCTGTCGTCGCCCTCGAAACCACCAATCCTTCCCTCGGCCAGGTCATCACCGCACAGGAGGTTTCCCAGCTTCCTCTCAACGGCCGCGATTTCGTCCAGCTCGCTACGCTGACTCCCGGTGCCGCCGCCGAGTCCAACCCCAATAGCTTTTTCACTCAGGGCGCTGACAGCGAGGTCGCCGCTCGAGGCTCCTTCTCGCTCTCCGTGGGTGGTTCCCGCCCTAACAGCACAGACTGGCTTCTCGATGGCGTCGACAACAACGAATTGACTGCCGGCGGTATCGGCACCTTCTCCTCTATCGACGACATCCAGGAATTCAAGGTCCTCACCTACAACTACTCCGCGCAGTACGGCACCCGCGCAGGACCCACCGTCCTCGTCACCACAAAATCCGGCTCCAACGACTTCCACGGCTCTCTCTTCGAGTTCTTCCGAAATACTTCTCTCGACGCCAAGAGCTTCTTCGCCACGACTCCCGAAAAATTCAATCTCAATCAATACGGCGGCTCCATCGGCGGGCCCATCCGGAAAAATAAGACCTTCTTCTTTGTGGATGGCGAACAAAAAGATCAGCGCCACGGCATTGTTTTTACCGGGCTAGTACCCACTGCGGCGATGCACACCAGTGCCGCTCAACCCTACGCCGATTTCACTCAGAACGTCTTCGGGGCTACGGCTGCTCCACTCACCAACCCGTATACGGGCGGCCCCTTTCAGTGCAGCGGTGCTGCCGGGCCGCCAACCGCTGTTAATCCCAATGGCAGCCAGGTTGCCGGAGTTGACTGCAACAAAATTCCCGCAGCTTTGGTTAATCCCCTCGGTGCGGCCCTCGTGAATTTGTATCCCCTGCCGAACGCGAGTAACGCCGCATTCAATTTTGTCAGCGAACCGGTTCGCAACCTCGATGAAACGAAGTTCGATATTCGTCTCGACCACACTTTGACGGCCGACGACACCCTCTTCGCCCGCTTTAGCTATGACGACGCAGTCTCCTTCGTTCCTGGCGGCTTCACAGGGGGCTTTGCCGAAGCCAGTGCCTTCGGCAGCAACCAGGACATCGTCAACCACGCCCGCAACATCGCCATCGGCGAAACTCACGTATTCTCGCCCACCATCGTCAACCAGGCCACCTTTGGTTACAATCGCATTTTCAACTACATCAAGTCGCAGGGCACGGGCTCCTGCGCGTCCGCCAACCTCGCCGGCATCGGCATTCCTGGCGCCAACCTCGGCTGTTCCGGGACACCCGGAAGCGCCTCCTGTACGCCGGGAGCTTATAGTTGCGGTCTGGTCTCCGTCCTGTTCAATGGCGGCCTGTGGTCCCTTGGTGATCGCGGCTACACCCCGTTTCAAGGCGGCACCAACGTTTTTTCGTTTGGCGATTCTCTCGACTTGATTCGCGGTAAGCATGACATTCACGCCGGAATTGACATCCGCGCCAATCAAATGAACGTAGGCACCGAGGCTTTCCAGGACGGCTTCTGGATTCCCCTCGGCTCATTCTCCGGTGATCCCGAAGCTGACCTAACCCTGGGTTATGTGAGCATCTCCGAGCACGATCAGACATTCAATGGCCCCGTCACCGGCCGCCGTTGGAAGATTTACCGCCCCTTCGTGCAGGACGACTGGAGAATCACCAAGGACCTCACGCTCAATATCGGTTTAGCCTACGATATGTCCACCCCCATCTCCGAGGCCCACGGGCGCCAAGCCGATTACCTTCCGCCCACGATCGCCACAGGCGCATTTGCCGCCACTGGCGAGCTGCTTGTCTCAAATCAGGGCGGTATCGGCAGTTCCGCCGGTGTCCGCATGGATTGGACTGCTCTCGAGCCACGCATCGGCGCTGCCTATAAACTCCACGGCAGCGACAAGACTGTCCTCCGCGGCGGCTTCTCCATCTACCACGATTCCGCCTGGAGCCAGGGTGCCCAGGGTCTTTGGCAGAACCCTCCCTTTTTCGCCGAGGGCGACATCTTCCAATTCGGGGGATGCCCTGTTTCTACCCCATCCGGTAATACTCCGGCCTGCGGCCCCGGCGGCACCGTTACCAGCATCTCCAGCGGATTTCCAATTTTTACGACTCCGCCGGACGTATCAAGCTTTACCGGGACGTATTTCTACCAGCCCCGCGACTTCCGCCGTGGACAGGTAATCCAGTACAACGCCAACATCCAGCGCCAGTTGCCCGGGAATATCGTGCTCACTGCCGGCTACGCCGGTTCGCGTGGGAACCACCTCCTCGTCGGCGGAAACGCCTTGGACACCAACGGCCCTTCGGGATGCGGATCAATTAGCGGTTACACGCTCGGTTGCGCCGCCGGTGGAGCTCCGTTCATATCGCCCTATACTCCACCCAACTTCAACGCCATCCTGGAGTTCGGGGATCTCGGCAAAACCACTTATAACTCCTTGCAAGTCAAGGCCGAGACCAAGAGTTCCCGTTACGGCGTTTACGCGCTGGTCTCCTACACCTATTCGCATACGTATGACAATGGACTTAGCGACGGCCTCGGATCTTTATTAAGCGCGCCGTACTTCCCCCTGCCGAATTGGCAGACCCTGGACTGGGCCCCGTCCCAGATGGATCTTCACAACAACTTCACCGCCAGCGTCATTTACGATTTGCCGTTCGGGCGGGGTAAGAAGTACGGCTCCGGCTGGAGCAACGTGACCGACTCTCTCCTAGGGGGCTGGCAGCTAACCTTGATCGAAAAAATCACTTCAGGCTTCGCCTTCCCCTTGATTGACAGCGCCAATGGGAATTTCAGCGGGCCCGGCGTTTCCGGCGTCTTCTTTAACACCGGTGGCAATGGCAATAACTTCAACCGCCCCGACCGGGTTGCCGGTTGCAACCCTTACGCCAACCAGACCAAGACACAGTTCATTAATAGTGCGTGCTTCGTTCACGCAACTCCGGGTGAGTTGGGCAACGCTTCCCGCGTTCCTGTCTACGGTCCGGATTTTGTGAACACCGATTTCTCTGTGATCAAACAATTCAAACTTCCATGGGAAAACATGGGCCTGAATTTCCGTGCGGAATTCTTCAACCTCTTTAACCACGCGCAGTTCGGGCTGCCTGTGAACGACACCAATGCACCTGGCGGATTTGGTGCGGTCAACTCCACCGTCAATAACCCGCGCGTCGTCCAACTCGGCCTCAAGCTCACTTTCTAGCGAGGGTCTCCCTTCCGAGGGTGACTGCTCCTGTCCCAATGTGCTCGTTCTTTCCGGCCCGCGGCTAATTCCGCGGGCCGCTTTATTCTCTTCCCTTAAATCGAGGGTTTGATTTAAGGCTCCGCTAATTTTCGTGCTACCTTCCACCACGGAGCGTCATCTACGGTCTCCCATGAAACTCTTCCTCGGCACCGTTACCACCGGCTATGGCATGGCCACTCCCAATCTCAACCCCGTCCTATCCTTGATCGAATCTCGTATTGGCCTTCCCGACCTCGTCCCCGGCACTCTGAACGTCTCCATCCCCGAAGATTACATCGTCCCTCCCGACGCTCTCATCCTCCCCCACGAGTATCCCTTCAATAGCCAGTCCAACCTCCGCGAAACCATCAAACTCCGCCGCTGTCTCGTCGCAGGCTTCAAGGGTGTGATCGTCCGCCCCGATTCCCACGAAATCGGCGCCGGCCAATTCCATGGCAAAGCCTGTCTTGAGCTCATGGGGCAGGTCCATTTCCGTTCCGCCCTCGACCTCAACGATGGCAGCATCATCGAAGTCCAGGTCGAAGGTCGCGGCCTCTGGCTGCCCTCAAGTGAGTAGCCTATCTGCGAAATCAACCACTGGTATAGTCCATCAACAAATATTAGCTTGACATGAACGACTTGCGAGCGTACCGTGCTCCCATCTTTGGCCTTGTGTGAGGTTGCCATGCTCCGAACGTCCCCTCGGCGCTTTCCTTTCCTTTCCTTTCCTTTCCTTTCCTTGTTACCCTTTGTTCAGCCACACTAGTCCCCGCCATGTTTTTGCCATCGCCGGCCGTGGCCCAATCGGGTCCGCCTGCCCATAAAGCACCCCCTCCGCCCGCACCTCCGCCGGCCATGGACCAGCAACAATTCATCTCCTACTGGACCACTGAGACCGGCTGGCGTACCGAACTCCAACTCCGCAATAATCAGGTTGGCCATATCCTCACTGTTACGCCCGTCCTTCGAGCTGCCGACGGCTCCGAGACTTCCCTCTTCCCCATTCTCGTTCAACCGCGCGAATTGAAAACCATCGATCTCGAAACGGCCATTGGAACCTTAGCGCCCCAACTAATTGGCACCTACGGCTCGCTCGCCCTTCGCTACCGCGCTCCCAATCAGATCAACCTTTATGCCGTCGCCATGATCATGGGCGTTGGGCATTCCCTGGCGTTCCATATTGATTCCACAGGCGAGGACCAAACAGAAAGCGCCGGAAGCCGCGAAGGCATCTGGTGGCTTCCCGATAGCACCGTCAAGGACTATCTAGTTCTGACAAATCAGGGCCAAAATCCTCTTCAGGCCAATCTCTCCGTCTTCGACGCCGGCGGCAACTCATCGACGCAACCTATTACCCTCGCGCCCCGCGCCATGTCGCGCCTCTCCATCCGCGAAATTATCAAAGTCGCTGGACTGACCGGCTCCTATGGTGGAATCAAAGTCGCCGCCTCGGCGCACGCCGGCTCGCTCGACACCCTGCACATCGTTTTCGACCCAGCTGGCGGCTTTTCGGCTGTCATGAAGATGTTTTTTCACGATCCCAGAGCCCAGCTCGCCGAACGCGACTACTCTGGTTCTGGCGTTTGGACGGTGCGCGCTCCCATGCTGGCGCTCTCGAACCCAGATCCCGCCCTCGGCTTTCCGGCGGGGACCACCCTTCGCCCCCAACTCTTCATTCACAACACCACTGCAAGAATCACAAAACTAAACTTCTTCGTTAATTGGCACAGCGACTCCGCCGATGGCCAAGCGGCCCCCATAACGCTGCAATTAGGTCCCTTTGAGACACGGCACATTGACGTGGCCTCGCTGCCAAGCAGTAAGGCCATTCCCGCCGACGCTCACTGGGCTTCCGTGACGCTCACCACCGACGGCTTGCCCGACGAAATCGTAGCCGTTGCCGCTAGCTACGATTCCTCGCGGCACTATGGCGCTCAAACTCCATTTTCCGATCAGCTCGCCGCCCATTGGGAAGGCAGCCAGTGGCAGTATGACCCCCAGCACGATTCCATCATCACGGTGGGGAATGGCGGCTCCAAGCCAGCCCTGGCTGCCTTCACACTCTTCTATAATCAGGGGACTCAAAAGTACGAAATGGACCAGACCCTCCAGCCCGGCCAGCAGATGTGGATCGACATCGGCAAACTAATCCGTGAAAACGTGCCCGGCAAGAATGGCACCACTCTTCCCGCGAATTTGACCACCGGCTCCTACGAAATTGCTGATCTCACCAACAAATTCGTCGGCACCCTCTTCGAGGGCAAAGTCATCTACGATAAAACCTACGGCCACGTCACCTACGGCTGCGCCCTCTGCTGCGGCTATTCATCTCCAATGCCCCTGTGGTACGACCCGATTGACGTCATCATTGAAGGCCTTCAGGACGACGGCGTCTTTGCCTGGTATCCTTGCGAAAGCGAATACGATGACGTGAGCACTGCTTTCTATAACGGCTGGAGCTCTGGCGCTCCCTCCATCGTCACCGTCGACTCCTACGGAACTCACCACGGCGTCTCAATAGGTTCCACCACCTCCGATACATTCGGCGTCCTCCAAAGCAACAACGTGCATCTCTACTGTCCCACCCACGGCTTCTCCCCCTCCGGCGGCGCCAACGTTACGCCTTCGATCTCCCTGAGCACGCCACTGTGGTTTTTCGGAACTGGGGTACCGACCCCTTCTGGCTTCACACTCGGCGCAACAAACGCCACCTTGACCGCAAGCGGCGGAGGAAACGGGACCTACGTTTGGACGATCACCGGAGGCACCCTCCAAGTCGTTCTTGAGAATGGAAGTACAACAATCACGAAAACGAACGTCAATACAGTCGGCATCTCAAGCACTTTTGAAAGCACACAGGCCGACGACGTCAAAGTCCAGCTGCAATACACCGCTGCGGGAACGAGCCAGGCTCTCACTACTAGCTTGAGCTTCAGCGTCGACTCACCGTATAAGCTGACGTCCACGCAGCAGCCGCTTGACGTGGGACTAAGGCTTGGGAGCACCTGTCAAACAATGACCTCCGGGAGTGACGGTTACGCAAGCGGAATCCCATACAATATCATCAGCTTCTTTGGGGTGCAGATCACCAACGTATATGTCAATGAGACCTTTGGATCGCGAAGCGACGGCACATCCAATAAGTGGCCCAGCCCTACGGCGGGCTCATACACCTCCACCAACGGCACCTTCGCCGACTGCCTCTTAGCGGTAGGTCCGTCCTGGACGCCGCCGACACTCCCTCCGCAAAGTCCCCTGCTGTCCCAAGATATTTTTGACATCTTGCAGACGTGGTATGTCGGCTCCCTAACCAACGGCTCAGGATTGCCGGTCCAGTTCGACGACCCGACGTACTATCAAGACCACGGCAGGCACGTAAGTGTGAGTTCGCCCGTGAGGTGAGCATTCAGTCTGGAGGGAAGTCAATGCGGAGAGTCCTAAGCGCAGTGATAGCTTGTGTCACCATTCCCGCGATTGCCGACATCATCCCGATCCCCGGAAGTCAGCGCGTAAAGCCCGCTTTTGATTCCTCCGATCTCGTATGCAGCGGCACGGTCACCGCGGTCAGAGTCAGAACCTTTGAAGTAACGACCGGAAACTCGCTCGGCCTCGTCAGTCAGCAGGCACGGGCGGCGATTGAAGTCGAGCAGACTTACAAGGAATTGACGCCGCCTGGACGAACAATCATTGTTCTCACCGAATCCGAAGCCCCCAAATCGTCATCTGAATATTCCATTTTTCGGGAGGGGGACGAATTTCTGGTCTTTCTCAAGGTCTCCCCCACTGGCGGCTACAACTTAGCAGACCCATTTCTCGGTGCAACGCGCTTTCACTCGCTCCCAGAGCAGCCAAGAGGACAAGGTTTAGCAAAGCTTCAAAATTTACTCGCGGCGACTTTGCTTAGTCAGAATCAGGAAGATGTCTCAACCGCTCTAAGGCTGCTGGAAGGCTTCGACAATATAGCTGATCATAATCTTGAAATAGTGAGCCGACTTTACTCAGCGACAAAGCCCGCTATCGCCCTTGCAGCAATTGACGTCTCGCTAAGTGCAAAGACGCCTGAGAGCCTCGCGATCCTCGTACGATATCTTGACGAATACAAAGGAAATGCCGAACCTATGGCGTTGACGAATATAGGAAACAGGCTTGCGGATTTTCGCGACCCACAATCACTCCCCTCGATAAGAAGACTCGCACGCTCTCGATTCCTCCCCATTCGGCAAGGTGCCATACGCTCGCTTCGCGCCAGAAGGGACCCCAGATGCATTCCGGAACTAGTGGAACGCCTTGACGACTCGGACGGCACTATCCGATACATTGCGGTGATCAGCCTAGCGGAGACACTCGGCAAATACGAGGGTGACTATGCCCCCAGCATGTATCTCTTCGACAAGAAGCCGCAGTACTACACCGATCTATGGAAGAAATGGTGGGACGATGAGGGCAGTAAGCTCTATCCCCCGAACGACCCGGCAGTGCCACAGTAATTTGCGCCATCCCCGGCAACATCACGGCTGGTGATTCGGCGCACCTTTGCCCCCTCGGACAGTTTTGACCTTGCCTTAGTGCGGTGACTCATCAGAGGACAGACTCAGCTCCCCCTTCCCAGTAAACCTGGTTGCGCTTGCGGTCGAGGCTCGGAAGAAAGGAACCGCGCCACCTGCCATGCCGCTCGCTGCACCAAACGATCATACACTCTCGATTGCCGACCTTTCCCCGCTCTTGCCGCAGAAAGGACAGACGTATCGTTATCTTCCTCACACGCACCCGCGGCAACTGCTTGCACCGCAAGCGCTTATTTTTCTATTGACGAGTTTACTATCTTGTGCTATAAACGTCTGTGAAGTTTAGTTACACGCCCGCTCCCTGCACCCTTCCCGCCTCTAGCCCTTTCGGATTCCGCACTTCCACACCCCCTCCGGATCTGCGGATTCCAAAGGACTTACCGCTTTCCAATTCCTCCGCTAACTCCTTTGTCTGCCGCACTTACAAGCTGCTTCGTAAGTGCGGAAAACAAACGGCTTACAACCCCTGTAGAATCCGCACTTACAAAAATGTCGCCCGTAAGTCTTTTAGAATCCGCACTTCCGAAAAAGAGGGGGTGGGGGTCTTGCTGAATAGAACCTCATACCGCTACCTTTCCTTCTGCGCATTGCTCTCCGGTGCGCGTGCCGAGGCTTGCCGCATCCGCGATTCTGTCCCATCATCTCTCGGCGTATCTTTGCCTAACTCGCCGAAAGGATTTACCCGATGATCCGGTTTCGCTTCCTTGCATGTTTCTTGCTTCTCGCCAGTCTGGTTGTTCTGCCGCTGAACGCCCAATCGAAACGCAAAGTCATCATCGATCAGGACGCCGCAGGCCCCGGCGGGACTGACATGCAAGCCATTCTTGCCCTTGTCAACTCGCCTGAAACCGACGTCCTTGGTATCACCGTTCTCACCGGCGACGCCTGGCGCGATGAAGAAGTCGCCCACACCCTTCGCCTCATGGAAATCATCGGCCGCACGGACATCCCCGTCGTTCCTGGCGCGGCCTTTCCTCTCGTCAGCTCCAAGGAGTACATCGCCAAGTGGGAAACCCTCTACGGCAAAGTTGTCTATCAGGGCGCGTGGAATTTCGCCCGTCGGGGCCAGCACGTCCACGGTCCCTACGAAATTCCGCCTATGCCCGAAGGCAGTCCTGCCACTAAGCCTCTCGACGAGACTGCCGCTCATTTCATGGTCCGCATGGTTCACGAATATCCACATGACGTTACCATCTACGCGGCTGGTCCTATGACCAATCTCGCCCTCGCCCTAGCTCTCGATCCGCACTTTCCTGAGCTCGTCAAAGAACTCATCGTCATGGGCGGTAGCATCAATCCGCAAACCGACGATCCCGAATTCGCTCTTAGCCCGCGCCGCGAATTTAATTTCTGGATGGACCCGGAAGCCTCTCACGCCGTTCTCCACGCCCACTGGCCACGCTTTGTCCTCACCACCGTCGACATTTCCATCAAGACGCGCATGGAAAAGAGTCTCATCGAGCAAATTGCGAAGAGCTCAGCACCAGCCGCGCAGTACGTCGCCAAGTATGCCGAACCCAATATTCTCTGGGACGAACTCGCCGCTACCGCCTGGCTCGATCCCAGGATCATCACCAAATGGCAAAATCTCTATATGGATGTCGATGTCAATCATGGCGCCTCGTACGGCGACACTCTCGCCTGGGCTCCCGGCAACCAACCCGGCATGGGCGAATCCCTCGTCAAAGTGCAGCAAGACTTGAACAAAGAAAAGTTTTACAAGGAGTTTGTCAATTTGATGTCCCGCCCCACGCCCCTTGCACGCGCGCTTACCGCTGCACCGGAATCGCCGAAAGGGAATTGATGGATGGCAACAATCCTTTCTACTGGCTTGATTGAGCCAGGCGTTTCTCCGACAATTGAAGGTCAATCGGAGCCCATTTTCCACGCTTGGATGCCAGGACGTGGGCTGGCGGAGAATCGAGAAAGATGTCCACGCACGCGAATTCGGTTAAACGCTTCGTCGCCTATTTTTCCATGGAAATCGCGCTCGAGACTGCCATGCCGAGCTATAGCGGCGGCCTCGGCGTACTCGCCGGCGACACCATACGCGCCGCAGCGGACCTCCGCCTCCCCATGGTGGCCGTCTCGCTCCTGTACCGGAGAGGCTACTTCTCTCAGCACCTTTCCGAAGACGGCTCCCAATCCGAGGAGCCGGCGGTGTGGAACGTCGAGGATTTTCTCAAGGAAGAAAGCGCGCGCGTTACCGTTCCTCTGGAAAATCGCCGCGTCGAGCTTCGCGCCTGGCGCTATGACGTAAAAGGTGTTCGCGGTTTCGTTGTGCCG
>Ga0335085_10002050_pt1 | contig 39232 bp, 37 predicted proteins | sample Lox_Sample_45_FD_206712 | JGI IMG/M metagenome (GOLD analysis project Ga0335085, IMG submission 206712) | Soil microbial communities from Loxahatchee National Wildlife Refuge, Florida, United States - Lox_Sample_4.5 | ecosystem: Environmental > Terrestrial > Soil > Wetlands | place: USA...
CGGCTGCCCCGCGACGCGCGCCGGCGGGTCGCGGCGACGCTTTCGGCGTTCCCGCTCCCCGCCACGGGAACGGAGGGCTACCGGACGGCCGAGGTCACGGGCGGCGGCGTCGCGCTCGACGAGGTCGACCCCGGGAGCGGAAAGAGCCGGATCGTTCCGGGCCTCTGGCTCGCGGGGGAAGTCCTCGACGCGTTCGGCCCGATCGGCGGCTTCAACTTCCAGTGGGCCTGGGGCACGGGCTGGACGGCGGGGGTCTCGGCCGCACGGGCGTGATCTAGACCTTCGGTTCGTCCCACCATTTCGAGAGCCGCCCCGCGGGCCGCGACGGGGCCGACGCGCCCGCCTGCGCGTAATGCGAGACGTCGTTGAAGAGCGTGAGCCGCGCCTGCGACGGCCCCTTGAAGTCGAGAATGTTCAGGCACGCCGGGCTCTGGTCGAGGCGGTCGCGGTACGTCCGCGGGTCGAAGCCGATGAGCGCCGACAGGAGAAGCCGGATCGTCGCCTTGTGCGACACGACGAGGAACGAGCGTCCGGCGTGCTTCGTCACGAGCGAGACGAGGGCGGGGAGCGCCCGGGCCGTGACCGCGAGGCCCGTCTCGCCGCCTTTCGGCGCGAACGTGTAGGGGTCGGACTCCCAGCTCGCGTACTCGTCGGGCCAGAGAGCCTCGACCTCGGCGCGCGTCCGCGCTTCCCAGCGGCCGTGCGAGACCTCGCGGAAGCCGTCGACCGGGAGGACGGACCGGCCGTGCGGCTCGGCGAGGATCCGCGCGCTCTCGAGCGTGCGCCGCATCGGGCTCGCGTAGACGGCCGCGAGCGGCTCGTGCGCGAGGCGGGCCGCGAGGTGGCGCAGCTGCGCGCGCCCCTCGTCGGAGAGGTCGACCTCCGTCTCGCCCGCGAAGCGGTCCTCCGCCGTGAGCGTCGTCGTGCCGTGGCGGACGAGGAAGACGCGCGTCGCCATACGAGTCAGCCTTTCACGAGGAAATTCCGGGACGAGAGAATTCTTCGAAGGGTCGCGCGGTGGTCGCCCTGGAGCTCGATGAAGCCGCTCGCCGCGCTTCCGACGGTGCCGCCCGCCCCCACCGCGCGCCTGAGCTCCTTCCCCAGACCTTCCAAGAACTCTTCATTCTTCGGAAGCCCGTCGAGAACCGTCACCGTCTTTCCGCCGCGTCCCGCTTTCTCGAGCCGCAGCCTGACGACGACCTTCGCCGGAACACTCTCTTCCGGCTTCGAGGAGCACTTGCATTCGCCCGCCGGCCAGCCGCACGTCGCGCAGACGCGGCCCGTGGCGGTGGAGTAGACGAGCCGGACGGGATCGCGGCGGTCCACGCCGGGATTATGCTTCGCCCGTCGTGGCCGATCCGATCACCGCCCCGCCCGGCGTCTTCGTCCCGCCCGCCGCGATCGAGGTCCACGCGGTGCGCGCGTCGGGGCCGGGCGGCCAGAACGTCAACAAGGTCGCGTCCAAGATCCTGCTCGAGGTGGACCTTTCGCTCGTGGACGGGCTCGACGACGCGGCGCGCCGGCGCCTCGCGACGCTCGCGGGCCGGAGGCTCGGCGCGGACGGGATCCTCCGGATCACGGCCCAGGAGAGCCGCGACCGCTTTCGCAACCTGGAGGCGGCACGGGAGAAGGCGAAGGGCCTCTTCGAGAAGGCGCAGCTCGCGCCGCGGGCCCGCCGCGCGACACGCCCGTCGCGGGCCGTCGCGGAGAAGCGCCTCCGGGCCAAGCGCGCGACCGCGGCCGCGAAGGAGCGGCGCCGAAACGTCCGACCGGAAGACTGAGAGGAGCCCATGAAGAAAACGCTCGCCGTGCTCGTTCTCGCCGCCACGACGCCTGCCCTCGCGCAGAAAAAGCCCGCCCCGCCGGCGCCCGCTCCGGCAGCCGGCAAGGCGGACCTCGCGATCACGGCGTTCGGCTTCACCGGCCCGACGGAGTCGAGCGTCCCGAAGCCCTCCTGCGAGCCGAATACGGTCGTCTACACGTTCAGCGTCACGGTGGCGAACCTCGGAACCGGCCCGTCGCCGTCCTCGGCCTCGCTCGGCGGCAAGCCGCTCCTCACGGTCGCCGCCCAGGACCGCGCCGGGTGGGCGGCGAGCGTCCCGCTTCCGGAGATCGCGCCGGGCAAGACGGCGGTCGCGACCGCGAACATCCTCTTTCTCTCGGCGGACCCGGCCTACATGGTCAAGGCGAACCACCCGTTCCTCGCGACGGTCGATCCCGGAAACCTCGTCGACGAGGCGGACGAGACGAACAACACGAAGGGGCCGCTCACGATGGGGCCGCCCGCGGGCTGCGAGCGTCTCGTCAAGAAACGGTGACGCTCAGGCGCTCTCGAAGGCGGTCCTCGCCTTGATGGGGACGGGCCGGCCGTCCTCGCCGACGTTCACGAAGACGACCTCGGCCTCGGTCACCTTCACGACGTTGCCCCACTCGCGCCAGCGCTCGGCCGTCACGGTCACCTTCACGGTGATGGACGTCGTCCCGACCTTCACGACCTTCGCGTAGAAGCTCACGATGTCGCCGACGTAAACCGGATGGTGAAAGACGACCTCGTTCATCTTCACGGTCACGACGAGGTCGCAGAAGGGGCGTGTCGCGATCGCGCCGGCCTGGTCGATGTAGGCGAGGAGGACGCCGCCGAAGATCGTCCCGCGGCCGTTCGTGTCGCGCGGCAGCATCGAGACCCGGATCGCCGGCTCGTGGGCGCTCGTGTCCATGGGGCGACGATACTCCGGCCGGCTTCTCTACAATCCATCCATGCCGAAGATCCCTCCGCGGGAATCCGTCCGCGAGCACCCGCTCTACCGCGCCGCCATGGCGGCGCAGCACGCCGCCTACCAGCTCATGCGGGACGTTCCGCCGGGCGCCAAGGCCGACGCGACGCGCCTCGTGACCGAGCTCGTCCACGCGACGACGTGGGCCACCGCGCTCGTCGACCCCGACGTGCCCGGGAGGGACCGGGACGCCGCGCGCGCCGCGCTCGCGGAATCGGCCGCGCGCGCCAAGGCGATGCTCGCGCCGCTCGCGCCGCTCGCGAACGACGCGGGGATCGTCGAGAGCCTGGAGAAGAGGATAGAAGAGCTTGGAAGATCGGAAGGCGAAGAGGAGACGGGACTCGCGGCCGCGCCACGGGCCGAGCCGGTCCCATGAGCGCAGCCGACCGTATTCACCTTCTAAGAAAAACGCCCCTGCCGGTTGCGCCGGAGCCGGGTCGACGCGCGAGGGAGCCTATTCGTCCTTCTTCGTCCCCAGCACGACGAGGATGATCAGGAGCAGGAGGACGATGAGGCCGATGACGATCGTCGTCGTGTGCGACGAGCCGGCGGGCGCCTCGGGCGCCGGAGCCGGAGCGCTCGTCGCGGGGACGGCGGCCGCCGTCGTGGCCGGCGCGGCGGCGGAAGTCTCCGGGGCCGACGCGCTCGTCGCGGGAGTCGCGGCCGTCGTCGCGGGCGCGGCCGAGGAGCCCGCCGGCGTCTGGGCGAAGGAAACGGACCCGGCGAGGAGAAGCGCGGCGAGGGCGGCGGGGAGCGCGGAGCGTTTCATGGCTCCGGAAACTATCGGTCACGCGGGAACGCGTCAAGCCTCGCGGAAAGCGGCGTGAGGGCGGCCCGCGACCTCCTCCGCCTCGACGCGGCCGTCTTCCTCTCGGGAGCCGCCCTCATGGGCCTCGAGATCGTCGGCAGCCGCGTCCTGGCGCCCGTCTTCGGGACGTCCCTCTTCGTCTGGGGCGCGCTCATCACGACGTTCCTCGCCGCCCTCGCGGCGGGCTACGCGCTCGGCGGGCGCCTCGCGGACCGCCGGCCCGATCCGGCGCTCCTCGCGAACGTCCTCCTCGCGGCGGGCGCGCTCGTGATCGTTCTCTTCGCCGCCCCCGACTTCGTCCTCTCTGCGGCGAGCGGCGCGCCCGTCCCGGACCGGTTCCGGGCGCTTCTTGCCGCGATCGTCCTGTTCGGTCCCCCGAGCGTCTTCATGGGCGCCGTGACGCCGTTCGCGGTGCGGCTGGCCGCGCGGGAGCTCGCGCTCGTCGGCTCGGCGGCGGGGCGGCTCTCGGCCGTCTCGACGGCGGGATCGATCCTGGGGGCCTTCTCGACCGCGTTCCTCCTGATCCCGACGTTCCCGACGCGGCCGATCCTCTTCGGGCTCGGAGCCTCTCTCCTCGCCGCCGCGCTCCTCGTCCCGGCGCCTCGTTTCGCCCGCCGACTCGTCTCGGCGGCGGTCGTCGGCGCGACGGCCGCGCTGGTCTTCCTCGTCGGTCCGGGAATTTCGACGCTGCCCGCCCCCGCGGGCACGCTCGTCTACCAGAAGGAGACGGCCTACCACCGGATCCGCGTCGTCGACCAGGGCCTGCGCCGGGCCCTCTACTTCGACAACCGCGTCCAGGGGTACGCCCCGGCGCGGCCCGGCATGACGCTCGGCCTGAACTACACGGACGGGCTCGCGCTCTCCCTCGCGTTCGTGCCGCGCGCGACGCGCGTCGTCGTGATCGGCCTCGGCGCCGGCATGATGCCGTCGACGCTCCGGAAGAGGGCGCCGGAGATCCGGACGACCTCGATCGAGATCGACCCGGAGGTCGTCGCCGTCGCGCGGAAGTACTTCGCCTTCGCTCCGGGCCCGGGAGACCGCGTCATCGTCGGCGACGGACGGCGCGAGCTGGACCGGCAGGTCGACGGGGCGGACATCATCGTCGTGGACGCCTACTACTCCGACAGCCTCCCGTTCCATCTCGTCACGAAGGAGTTCGACGAGCTCTGCGCGAAGAAGCTCGGGCCCGGCGGCGCCGTCGCGGTGAATTTCGGCGGCGACCTGACCGGGCCGCGCAACCAGCTCTTCTGGTCCGCGCTCCGGACGCTCGGCGAGGTCTTTCCCCGCGTCTACGTCTTCTCGCAGGAGCTCAAGGAGGGCGTGTCGCCGTTCCGATCCACGGCGATCGTCATCGCGACGCGCGCCGCCGAGCGCCTCGATCCCGGCACGCTCGCCGATCGGGCGCGCGCGGTGGCCGATCGCCTCGGACGGCCCACCGTGTCCGAGTACGCGACGCGCCTCTACGAGGGGGAGGTCCGGACGGCGGGCGTCCCGATCCTGACGGACGCCTACGGGCCGACCGACGCGCTTCAGCACCTCGAGCGATGAGGACTTCCGCGGCCGCCGCCGTCCTCCTCCTTCTCGGGGGCGCGTGCGCGCGCCCCCCGGAGCCGGCGCCGTCTCTCGCCTCGAGGCTCGCCGACCGGGCGGAGGCCTCCGCCGCCGTCGAGGCCGACACGCGCGCCCTCGCGGCGCTGGGGCCGAGGGTCACGGGGAGCGCGGCGTGCGCGCGCGCCGAGGAGCTCGCCGCCGCGCGCCTGAGGGAAGCGGGCCTCGCGCCCGTCCTCGAGACGTACGCGCGGCCCGAGGGCGCGGCCCTCGAGGCGCCCGCCCGCAACGTCCTCGCGGACATCCGCGGGACGGACGGGTCGCGCGGGCTCGTCCTTCTCGCGGCGCACCTCGACGGCGTCGCGGTCGGGGAGGGCGCGGCCGACGACGCCGTGAACGTCGCGGTCCTCCTCGAGGCGGCCCGCACGCTCGAGGCCTTCGCGCCGCCCCCGAGGCGCTCGATCCGCTTCGCCTTCTTCACGGGGGAGGAGCAGAGGATGAAGGGCTCGGCGGCGTACCTCCGCGCGCACCCTGACGAGCCGCACGCGCTCGCCGTCGTCTTCGACCTCGGCTCGGGGAAGGCCCGAGGCTTCTTCATGAACGGCCGCAAGCAGGAGCTTCGGGCGCTGTTCCAGCGCGTCCTCGCGCCCGACCGCCGCTGGTACGCCCTCTACGGCACGTACCAGATCTGGGCGGGCTGCGACGCGCTCCCGTTCGTCGAATCGGGGATCCCCGTCCTCACGCTGCTCCAGGACGACAAGGAGTACCTCGTGGTCCGCCACACGCCGGCCGACGTCGTCGGCGCTCTCGACTTCGCGTCGGCCCGGCGGAACGCGGGGCTCGCGGCGGCCCTCGCCTGGGGCGCCGCGAACGACGCGGCGCCGGACCTGCCACGGATGACGGCGGAGGAGAGCCGGGCGCTCCTGAAAAGGCACGGGATCGCCCCGTGAACGGGGGCGGCGCCCGCGCCGTCAGTGCTCCGTCTCGCCGCCCCTCGAGGCCCGCAGGCCCGCGAGCTCGGACTGCAGGCTCCCGAGGTCCGCGAGGAGGCCCTCGACGTCGCCCGGCGGGATCGACTTCAGGGAGGGCTCCGACGTCAGGAGCTTCCGGACCTCCTCCAGCTTCGCCTCGGCCAGCGCGAGCGCCTCCCCGGCGGCCTTGTCGGACGAGTCGAGGAAGGCCTCCCCGACCAGGGAAGGCACCGAAACGGCCGCTTTTCGGAGCCGGATGCCCGCCTGCGTCCCGTTGGCGCCGGCGGCCTCGACTGCGGCGTAGACGGTATGTGCCAGGCTCATGCCCCGCTTCCAGAGCGGGAGGTTCTTGTAGTCGCCCATCGCCTCCCTCCTTATACGCCGGGGGCGGCCGGGACGTTCCGGCCCGTCGGGGACGCGATTCCCGACTGATGGATTTGCTTCATAGGGCCCCCTCTTTCTTCGGTGCTAGCCTCGGAAGCCGTCGCCTCCTCCCGGGTCAGGAAGCGGGGAAGGAACCATTCATGAGACGCAAAGTCACCGTGATCGGGGCCGGCAACGTGGGCGCCACCGTCGCCCAGCGCATCGTGGAGCAGAACCTGGCCGACGTCGTCCTCGTGGACGTGATCGAAGGCGTGCCGCAGGGCAAGGGCCTCGACATGTTCCAGTCGGGAGCGGTCGAAGGCTTCGACATGAAGATCGTCGGGACGAACGGCTACGAGGAGACGGAGGGCTCGGACCTCGTGATCGTCACGGCCGGCCTCGCACGCAAGCCGGGCATGTCGCGCGACGACCTCCTCCGAAAGAACGAGGAGATCGTGGCGGGCTGCATGCGGACGACGCGCGGCTCGCGCGACCTCAAGGTCATCGTCGTCACGAATCCCCTCGACGCGATGTGCGAGGTCGTCCGCCGCGTCACGAAGCTCCCGAAGCAGAACGTGATCGGGATGGCGGGCATCCTGGACAGCGCCCGCATGCGCGCCTTCATCGCGATGGAGCTCGGCGTCTCGATGTCGAACATCCACGCGACCGTCCTCGGCGGCCACGGCGACACGATGGTGCCGCTCCCGCGCTACTCCACGGTGGCCGGCGTCCCGATCACCGAGCTCCTGTCTCCCGAGCGCGTCGCGGCGATCGTCAAGCGCACGGCCGGCGGCGGCGCCGAGATCGTCAACTTCCTGAAGACGGGCTCGGCCTACTACGCGCCGTCCGCGGCCGCCGTCGAGATGGCCGAGGCCATCTTCAACGACCGCAAGAAGATCCTGCCCTGCGCCGCGTACCTCGAGGGCGAGTACGGGATCAGCGGCGTCTTCGTGGGCGTGCCGGTCGTCCTCGGCGCGAAGGGCATCGAGAGGGTCATCGAGCTCAAGCTCACCGCGGAAGAATCCGCCGCGCTCAAGAAGTCGGCCGCTTCCGTCCACGAGCTCGTCGGTCTCCTGACCGTCTGAGCCGTTCTCGACACGAGGGAGGAGAATCGCTCGAATGGCCGCTCCCGCAACCCTCCTCAAGTCGTCGGTCGGGAAGAAGATCGTCATGGCGGTCACGGGGATCGTCCTCGCGCTCTTCGTCCTGGGCCACATGGCCGGCAATCTCCAGGCGTTCCTTCCGAACGGCCCGGAGGCGCTGGATCACTACGGTGCGTTCCTGAAGGGGATGGTCCACGGCGTGGGCATCTGGTTCGTCCGCGGCGGGCTCCTCCTCGCGGTGGGCCTCCACATCTGGGCGTACTGGACGCTCTCGACGAAGAGCTGGGCCGCCCGGCCGCAGGGCTACAAGGTCACGGACTTCGAGGAGGCGACGTTCGCCTCGCGCTCGATGCGCTGGACGGGGCCCATCCTCGCGGCATTCATCGTGTTCCATCTCCTGCACATGACGACCGGCACGCTGCACCCGCATTTCGTCGAGGGAAAGGTCTACCAGAACCTCGTGACCGGCCTCGCGCCCGTCCCGATCGCTCTCTTCTACGTCGTCGCGATGGGCTGCCTCGCGTTCCATCTCTGGCACGGCGCCTGGTCGATGCTCCAGACGCTCGGCCTCTCGCACCCGAAGTACCTCAAGGCGCGAAAGATCTTCGCCGTCGTGTTCACGATCCTCGTCACGGGCGGCTTCGTGATCGTCCCGATCGCCGTGATGGCGGGGGTGCTGAAATGATCGAACTGAAGTCGAACGTCCCCGACGGTCCCATCGAGAAGAAGTGGGACAAGCACCGCTTCGACATGAAGCTCATCAACCCGGCGAACAAGCGGAAGTACTCCGTGATCGTCGTCGGGTCGGGCCTCGCGGGCGGCGCGGGCGCGGCGTCCCTCGCCGAGCTCGGCTACAACGTCTCCTGCTTCTGCTACCAGGACAGCCCGCGCCGCGCGCACTCGATCGCCGCGCAGGGCGGCATCAACGCCGCGAAGAACTACCAGAACGACGGCGACAGCATCCGGCGCCTCTTCTACGACACGGTCAAGGGCGGCGACTTCCGCGCGCGCGAGGCGAACGTCTACCGCCTCGCGCAGGTCAGCGTGAACATCATCGACCAGTGCGTCGCGCAGGGCGTGCCGTTCGGGCGCGAATACGGCGGACTCCTCGCGAACCGCTCCTTCGGCGGCGCGCAGGTCTCGCGCACGTTCTACGCGCGGGGCCAGACGGGGCAGCAGCTCCTCCTCGGCGCCTACCAGGCCCTCGAGCGCCAGATCGGCCTCGGCAAGGTCCGGATGTACAACCGCCACGAGATGCTCGAGCTCGTCGTCGTCGACGGACGTGCGCGCGGCATCGTGACGCGCGACATGGTGACGGGAGCGGTCGAGTCCCACATCGCGGACGCCGTGATCCTCGCGACGGGCGGCTACGGAAACGTCTTCTACCTCGCGACGTACGCCAAGGGCTGCAACGCGACGGCGATCTGGCGCGCCTACAAGAAGGGCGCCGCGTTCGGGAACCCCTGCTACACGCAGATCCACCCGACGTGCATCCCGGTCACGGGAGATCACCAGTCCAAATTGACCCTCATGTCCGAGTCGCTCCGCAACGACGGGCGCATCTGGGTCCCGCTCAGGAAGGGCGACAAGCGCGCCGCCGACCAGATCCCGGAGAACGAGCGCGACTACTACCTCGAGAGGAAGTACCCCTCGTTCGGCAACCTCGCGCCGCGCGACATCGCCTCGCGCGCCGCCAAGCAGGTCTGCGACGAGGGCCGCGGCGTGGGCGAGTCGGGCTACGGCGTCTACCTCGACTTTCAGGACGCGATCCAGCGCCTCGGCGAGGACGTGATCCGCGAGCGCTACGGCAACCTTTTCGACATGTACGAGCGCATCACGGACGAGAACCCGTACAAGGTGCCGATGCGCATCTATCCCGCCTCGCACTACACGATGGGCGGGCTCTGGGTGGACTACAACCTCCAGTCCACGATCCCGGGCCTCCACGTCGCCGGCGAGGCGAACTTCTCGGACCACGGCGCGAACCGCCTCGGCGCGAGCGCGCTCATGCAGGGCCTCGCGGACGGCTACTTCGTCCTCCCGTACACGATCGGCAACTACCTCGCCGGAACGAAGAAGGACGCCGTCGACACGAAGCATGCCGCGTTCCGGGACGCCGAGGCCGCCGTGAAGGCGCGCACGGACAGGCTCCTCGCGATCAAGGGCAAGAGGACCGTGGACGACTTCCACCGCGCGCTCGGGAAGATCATGTGGGAGGACTGCGGAATGGCCCGCAACAAGGCCGGCCTCGAGACGGCCCTGAAGAAGATCCCGGAGCTCCGCGAGGAGTTCTGGAAGAACCTGACGGTTCCGGGCAACGCGGCCGAGCTGAACCAGTCGCTCGAGAAGGCCGGCCGCGTGGCCGACTTCCTCGAGCTCGGCGAGCTCATGTGCCTCGACGCGCTCGCGCGCGAGGAATCCTGCGGCGGCCACTTCCGCGAGGAGTACCAGACGGCGGACGGCGAGGCCCTCCGCAACGACGAGAAGTTCTGCCACGTGGCGGCCTGGGAGTACGCCGGCGAGGGCAAGGCCCCGATCCGCCACGTCGAGCAGCTCGAGTTCGAGAACGTTCATCTCGCGACCCGGAGCTACAAGTGAAGAACGCCGCCGGTTTTCGGGGCATTTCATGCGTTGAAGAGACCGCGGGCCGCGCACTCTTCACCTTCGAAGAAAGGTGCTCTTCGTGCGTCTCACTCTGAACGTCTGGCGCCAGAAAGACTCGAAGTCCGACGGGAAGTTCGTCACCTACGACGCGCCGGACATCAGCCCCGACATGTCCTTCCTCGAGATGCTCGACGTCGTCAACGAGCGCCTCATCCTCAAGGGCGAGGACCCGATCGCGTTCGACCACGACTGCCGAGAGGGCATCTGCGGGATGTGCGGGATCGTCGTGAACGGCAACCCCCACGGCCCGCGCCGCGGGACGACGGCCTGCCAGCTCCACATGCGGACGTTCAAGGACGGCGACACGATCACGCTGGAGCCCTGGCGGGCGACGCCGTTTCCGGTCGTCAAGGACCTCGTCGTCGACCGCTCGTCCTTCGACCGCATCATCGCGGCCGGCGGCTTCATCTCCGTCTCGACGGGGAGCGCGCCCGACGGCAACGCGATCCCCGTCCGGAAGAGCTGCTCGGACCGCGCGATGGACGCGGCGGCGTGCATCGGCTGCGGCGCCTGCGTGGCCGCCTGCCCGAACGGCTCGGCCATGCTCTTCGTCGCCGCGAAGGTGTCGCACCTCGCGCTCCTCCCGCAGGGCCAGCCCGAGCGCTACGACCGCGTGCTCTCGATGGTCGCGCAGATGGACGCCGAGGGCTTCGGCACCTGCACGAACCACGGCGAGTGCTCGCGGGCGTGCCCGAAGGAGATCCGCCAGGAGTTCATCGCGCAGCTGAACCGGGACTTCTTCAAGGCGACGCTCGTGAGCCGGCCGAAGATCGCGGAGGCCGGCTCCGGGTAGGTCGCGCCGGTCCGCACGGTCGAGACTCCGTCGCATCGGGCCGGCGCGGTGCGGTACTCTCCGCGGGCTTGGCCGACCAGATCCGAGTCCGCGGCCTGCGCAAGCAGTTTCCGAAGGTCCTGGCCGTCGCGGGCGTGGACCTGAGCGTCGCCAGGGGCGAGGTCTTCGGGCTCCTCGGCCCGAACGGCGCGGGAAAGACGACGACCCTCGAGATGATCGAGGGGCTCACGCCGCCGGACGCCGGGACGATCGAGATCTCCGGCCTCAGCTGGAGGGAGAGCGCGCCCGAGATCCGCGCCCGGATCGGCGTGCAGCTGCAGGCGACGAGCCTCTACAACAAGATCACGCCGAAGGAGGCGCTCGACCTCTTCGGCAGCTACTACCCGAAGAGGCTCGGCACCGACGAGCTCCTCGACCTCGTGCAGCTGAAGGACAAGGCCGGCGCGTACCACGTCACCCTCTCCGGAGGGCAGGCGCAGCGCCTCGCGCTCGCCCTCGCGCTCGTGAACGACCCGGACGTGATCTTCCTCGACGAGCCGACGGCGGGCCTCGACCCGCAGGGGCGAAGGTCGCTCTGGGAGGTCGTCCGGAAGATGAAGGCCGAGGGCCGGACCACGATGCTCACGACCCATTACATGGACGAGGCCGAGGCGCTCTGCGACCGGCTCGCGATCCTCGACCACGGGCGGGTCCTGCGCGTCGGGACGCCCGCGGAGCTCATCGCGTCGCTCGGGATCCCGAGCGTCGTCGAGCTCACGTTCGAAGGCGCCGCCCCCGACCCCTCCGCCTTCGCGGCGCGCCTCGGCGCTCCCGTCGAGGTCCGCGGCGACGTGTGGGAGATCCCGACGCCGGACCCGAAAGCGCTCCTGCCGAGGCTCCTCACGGCGATCGACGTCGAGCGCCTCGTCTACAGCCAGGTGCACGTCCGCCGGGCGACGCTCGAGGACGTGTTCCTCCACCTCACGGGCCGGAGCCTCCGCGAATGAGAGACGAGCCCGGGACGCGTCTTCCGAGCCCCTTCGCGCTGCTTCTCGGGCAGTTCCGGAGCGAGTGGCGGCTCTACGCGCGGGACCGCGGCGCGATGTTCTGGACCTTCCTCTTCCCTCTCCTCATGCTCTTCGGCTTCGGCGTCATCTTCCGCTCCGGCGGCGCGCCGACGCTGACGCTCGTCCGCGTCGCGCCGGCGGAGGAGACGGCCCGCGACCGCGCTTTTCTCCAGGCGCTCGGGGAGTCGCATCTCAAGGTCGAAACGCTCCCCGCGGCCGAGGCCGAGAAGCGGTGGGCGAAGGGCGAGACGTCGGCGCAGCTCGAGAGCGTCGGAGACGGCTACCGCCTCCGGCTGAACAGCTACCTCGTGGCCCAGGGCCAGGTGGCGGCGCAGGCCGCGAGCCAGGCGTTCCTCGTGGCGCAGGCCCGTCTCGCCGGCTCGCCGGAGCCCGAGCGGATCCCGGTCGTCGTCGAGAGCCCCGGGCACGTCCATTCCGACAGCTACGCGGCGTTCCTCGTCCCGGGGCTCGTCGGCCTCAACCTCCTCTCGATGGGTCTCTTCGCGGTCGGGATGGTCACGGTCGCGTACCGCGAGAAGGGCAAGTTCCGCCGGCTGGCGGTCACGCCGCTTCCGAAGTGGGTTTTCCTTCTCGCGCAGATCCTCCATCGCGTCACGGTCGTCGTCCTCCAGACGACGCTGCTCCTCCTCGCGGCGCGGCTCGGCTTCGGGATCACGAACCAGGGCTCGTACCTTCTCTTCGCGGCTCTCGTCGTCGCCGGCACGGCGACGTTCCTCGCGATGGGCTTCGCGCTGTCGAGCTTCGCTTCGACGGTCGAGACGTACGGAGCGATCTCGAACCTCGTCTTCTTCCCGATGATGCTGCTCTCGGGCGTCTATTTCCGGCTCGACAACGCGCCCCGCTGGATGCAGGCGTCCGTCTCGATCCTGCCGCTCTCCCCGTTCCTGCGCGCGCTGCGCGCCGTCTTCAACGACGGCGCGACACTCGCGGGCCACGGCGCGGGGCTCGCGATCCTGGGCGCGTGGGCGGCCCTGTCGTTCGTGCTGGCGGTCCGTCGGTTCCGCTGGGTGTGACGCGCTGCTTCGCGGCGCGGGTTAGAGTTCCGCTCCATGCTCGACATCGCGAGCCTCGAGACCGACGGCGAGATCGGTGTGACCCCGAAGGTCCGGTGATGCGCGGGACCGCGCTCGTCCTCGCGAGCCTTCTCGTCCCTCTCCGGCCCGCCCCGGCGGCCCGCGCTCCGGCGCCGGCTCCGCCGCTCCGCATCACGCTCCTCGGCACCGGCAATCCGCGCCCGACCCCGGCGCGCTCCGGGCCCGCGACCCTCGTCGAGGCCGCGACGACGCCGCCGACGCGCATCCTCGTCGACGCGGGACGCGGCGCGGCGGAACGGCTCTTCACCGTGGGCGGCCGGGATCTCCTCGCCGGCGTCGACCTCGTCCTCCTGACGCACCTGCATTCCGACCACGTCGTCGGGCTCCCGGACCTGTGGCTGACGGGCTGGCTGTTCGGCCGGGCGCGGGCGTTTGCCGTGAGGGGTCCGGAGGGGACCGCCGCGATGATGGGACACATCGAGAAGGCCTTCGATTTCGACGTGAGGATGAGGAGAGATCTCGATGAAAGGTTGCCCGGCGCGGGGGTGGCCGTCGACGCGCACGACGTCCCGCCCGATGCCACCTTCAGGGTCTCCGAAACCTCCGAAGTGAAGGTCACGCCCTTTCTCGTGGACCACGGCCCCGTCAAGCCGGCCTACGGCTGGCGCATCGACTATGCCGGGAAGTCCGTCGTCCTTTCCGGCGACACGCGGTACTCCGAGAACCTGATCGCGCACGCGAAGGGCTGCGACGTTCTCATCCACGAGGTCGTCGCTCCCGACGTCGAGCGCCGCGCGAGCGTGTTGCGGGACCCCGCGGCCACGCAGCGCGTCATCGACCACCACACGACGCCCGAGGATGCCGGCCGGATCTTCTCCGCCGTCAAGCCGAAGCTCGCGGTCTACTCGCACATCGTCCCGTCGCCGGCGACCGCGGAGGATCTCGAGGGCCCCACGCGCCGGACGTACGCCGGACCTCTCGTCGTCGGAGAGGACATGATGGTGATCGACGTGCGCGAAAGGCCGGAGGTAGAAAAAGTCTCCCGTTGAGACGTGGCACATCGCTTGCTGCTCGCCGGGAGGGCGCCCGCGTGCGCCTCGAGGGGGGCTCCGATGAAGTGGGCAGCAGCGTTGACAGGGATGCTTCTCGCCGTTTCGGTTCCCGCGCTCGCCCAGGAGCCCGAAGAGCACCATGCGCCGCACGCGGCGAAGCCTCACATCCCGGCGCACGGACCGCGGCCCGCCCCTCATCCGGCCGGGCATCCGGCGCCGCCGCCGGTCGAGACCGGGAACATCTCCGATCAGCCGGGGCACCGGACCGTGCCCCACGTCCGCGCGGAGGACGACACCTGGATCGGACACACGGGCCGCGGCGACGTCCACTACCACGTCGACCATCCCTGGGCGCACGGACACTTCCGCGGCGGATTCGGGCCGCGCCACGTGTTCCACCTCGCCGGCGGCAACCGCGAGCGCTTCCACTTCGGGCGGTTCTACTTCGCCGTCTTTCCGTACGACTATGCGTTCGTCGACGACTGGCTCTGGGACTCCGACGAGATCGTGATCTACGACGACCCGGACCACCCGGGCCTGTACCTCGCCTATAACCCGAGGCTCGGCACGTACGTCCACGTGGAGTACCTCGGCGAATAGCCGCCCCACTCCGGCTCGCGCCATGGGGCAGGTGCATCAGGATTCCTCCGGCGGATCGTGGCCAAATAGGGCCTCCCGTGGACGCCACCGGATCGGCCGCCCCGAGCCCGGAGAGCCTCGTCGGTCTCTTCGCGGAGAGCGTCCGGCGGAACTGGACGCGGCCCGCGCTCCTCGACTGGGAGGGGAAGGGGCTCACGTACGGACAGGTCGCGGACGAGATCGCGCGGCTGCACGACGTCTTCCGAACCTGCCACGTCGCTCCGGGCGACAAGATCGCGCTCCTCGGCCGCAACTCGGCGAGTTGGGCCGTCGTCTGGCTCGCGACGGTGACGTACGGCGCCGTGATCGTCCCGATCCTGCCCGACTTCCGGCCCGACGACGTCCACCACATCGTGAACCACTCGGACGCCGTGCTGTTCTTCGTCGGAGACGCCCTCTTCGCGCCTCTCGACCCCGGACAGCTGCGCGACGTCGGGGCCGTGTTCTCGCTCACGGACACCCGCACCCTCCATTGCCGGAAGGAGAGCCTCGCGAAGAGCCTCGATTCCCTGGCGCGATCGCCGCGCGGCCGGCGCTATCCCGACCCGGAGCGTTTCCAGCTCCCGGACGTCGAGAACGACCGCCTCGCGGCCATCGTCTACACGTCGGGGACGACGGGCTTCTCCAAGGGCGTCATGCTCGAGCACCGGAGCCTCCTCGCGAACGTCGTCTTCGCGCAGGAGCACATGCCGCTCGAGCCGGGGGACACGATCGTCTCGTTCCTCCCGCTCGCGCACGCCTTCGGCTGCGCGTTCGAGTTCCTCTTCCCGTTCGCCTCCGGCTGCGCGATCACGTTCCTCGCCCAGACGCCCTCGCCGAAGGTCATCCTCGACGCCTTCGGCGCCGTGAGGCCCCGGCTCATCCTCTCCGTGCCGCTCGTCATCGAGAAGATCTACTCGAAGAGGATCGCTCCGGCGCTGGAGAAGGAGACGACGAAGATCCTCATGAGGATCCCGCCGGTGCGGCGGATCCTCCAGCGGAAGATCCGCGAGAAGCTCGTCGCGGTCTTCGGGGGCCGGTTCCGGGAGATCGTCATCGGCGGGGCGGCGCTGAACGGGGACGTCGAGCGCTTTTTCCGCGCGATCGACTTCCCGTTCACGTGCGGCTACGGGATGACCGAGTGCGGGCCCCTCATCAGCTATTCGGGGTGGAAGGAGCACAAGCTCGGCGGCGTCGGGAAGAAGGTCGACACGCTCGAGGTCCGGGTCGAGTCGGCCGACCCGCAGCGCGTGCCCGGCGAGATCCTCGTCCGCGGCGTCAACGTGATGGCCGGGTACTACAAGAACCCGGAGGCCACGGCGGCGACGATCGACGCGGAGGGCTGGCTCCGCACGGGCGACCTCGGGGTCGTCGATGCCGGCGGGACGATCTTCATCTCCGGGCGCTCGAAGACGGTCATCCTCGGGCCGTCGGGTCAGAACATCTACCCCGAGGAGATCGAGGCGAGGCTGAACAGCCTCCCGTTCGTCGGGGAGTCGCTCGTGATCGAGCGGAAGGGGAAGCTCTTCGCGCTCGTCTATCCCGACCTCGAGCGGGTCGACCACCTCCGGATCGGCGAGCAGGAGCTCGTCCAGCGGATGGAGAAGAACCGCATCGCGGTCAACCGGATCCTGCCCCCGTACGCCGCGATCGCGAGGATCGACGTCTACTCGGAGGAGTTCCAGAAGACGCCCACGAAGAAGATCAAGCGCTTCCTGTACTCCGGCGGCGCCTGAGGGCCGCGCTCAGCCTCTCTCGAAGAGGCAGACGCCCGACCACGGGCGCGAGCCCTGGGCTCCGGACGACTCGGGGAGCATCGCGAGTAGCCTCAGAAACAAGGGCAGGCGACCGTGGCGAGCGGCTTCCTTCAGGGGTGTGCGGACGTCGACCGGTCTCCAGCCGTGCGGCAGGAAGAACCCCGGCCCTTCCGCGGGCCCGAACCGCAGCGCGGCGCCGGCGGCAGCGAACCGCTCTCCCGCGTCCTTCCGGATCATCCGGAGGAGACCCGGCGACGCGAGATCGAGGACCCAGCTCCGGAAACTCGCCGGCGCCGCGAGGTCCCGCGCGAGGGCGGCGACGTCCTCGGCCTCGAGGTAGATGAGGAGGCCTTCGGACACGATCAGGGCGCGGCGGCCGCCGCGTCCGAGGCGCTCGAAGAGAGCGCGGCGCGCCGGGCCGTCGGAGAGATCGAGCCGAACGCGCTCGAGCGCGCAGACGGGCTTCGCGTCCGCGAGGATCTCCTCCTTGTACGAGAGGACTCCGGGGAGATCAACCTCGACCCACTTCAGGGAGGGCGGGAGGTCCATGCGGTAGGGGCGCGCGTCCAGACCTGCCGCGAGGTTCACGACGAGGTCCGCTCCCGCGCGCACCTCGTCGGCGATGAAGCGGTCGAAGAGCACCGTGCGGGCCACCCACGCCCACGTCGCCCTGTCCGAGAACGGAATCGAGGAAGCGATCTCCTCGCCGCGCGCGCCGGCCAGGCGCCGCGCGTAAGGGTCCCGGAAGAGCGCGTCGGGGCGCTCCGTCTCCCGCGCGCGATAGACCGCGACCCAGAGGGCGGTGTCGGAGATGTTCCGGATCAGAGGGTCGGTCACGGCCATCCGTTTCCTTTGCTTAACGTAACAGCTGATATTCAACGATCATGGAAAGTAATGCCGCCGGCGGCCGGATTCTAGCGACCGCGCGCCGGAGCGTGACCGGCCACCGCGCCGGCGCGGGGTTCGATACGATCTTGGAATGAGGCACCGCGCTCCGGCCGCCCTCGCCGCCGCTCTCGCCCTCGGCGCCGCCCGATCCGCGGCCCAGCCCGCGACGCCGAGGATCCCGGTGACGGACACGTACCACGGCGTGAAGGTCGTGGACGACTACCGCTGGCTCGAGAACGGGGCGAACCCGAAGGTCAAAGCCTGGAGCGAGGCCCAGAACGCGCGCGCGCGGGCGTTCCTCGACCGGCTGCCCGGCCGCAGGGCCCTGGCCGCCCGGATCGAGCACCTCGCCATCGCTCGTCCGGCGTCGATCGCGTCGCCCGTCGTGCGCGGCGGGAAGACGTTCGCCGTGTGCGACGACCCGGCGCACAAGCAGCAGCCGTGGATCGTCCTCCTGCCGTCCCTCGCGACCGCGGAAGGGATGCGGGCCGTCGTGGACCCGAACGCCCTCGATCCGAGCGGACAGACCGCGTTCGACTGGTTCGAGCCCTCGCCCGACGGCAGCCGCGTCGCCGTCTCGCTCTCCCGGGGCGGCAGCGAGAACGGCACGCTGCACGTCTTCGACGTCGTTTCGGGCCGGGAGACCGGCGACGTGATCCCGAGGGTGCAGGTCGGCACGGCCGGCGGCAGCGTCGCGTGGGCGGCGGACGGCAAGGGCCTCTGGTACACGTGGTACACGCGCTACCCGCACGAGGGCGAGCGGCCGAGGGAGGACCTCGACTTCTACCAGCAGGTCTTCTTCCACGAGCTCGGGAGGCCCGTCGCCGAGGACCGCTACGCGTTCGGAAAGGACCTGCCGCGGATCGCCGAGATCTTCCTCCGCTCGAGCGAGGACGGCCGCCGGCACCTCGCCCTCGTCCAGAACGGGGACAGCGGCGACTTCGCGCTTTACGCTCTCCCCGAGGGCGCCGCGACCTGGAAGGTCGTGACCACCTTCGCCGACGGCATCGTCGACGCGCGCTTCGGTCCGGACGGCTCGATCTGGGCGATCTCGAAGAAGGGCGCGCCGAGGCGGCGCGTCCTGAGGCTTTCCGCGGAGGACCCGGCCCTCGCCTCGGCCCGCGCCGTGGTCGACCAGCGCCCCGGAGTCCTCGAGGCGATCGCGCCCTGCCGGTCGCGCCTCTACACGATCGAGGCGCTCGGCGGCAAGAGCCGCGTGAGGTCGTACGACTTCGAGGGGAACCTCGTAGAGGAGGTGCCGGCGCCGGCGGTCTCCGCGGCCGGAGACCTCTTCGCGCTCGACGGAGACCGCGTCTTCTACGGCGTCGCGACCTTCGTCGAGCCGTACACCGGATACGTGTGGGACCCGGCGGCGAAGACCGCCTCGCGCACCGTCGTGGGACGCCGGGGCGTCGCGGACTTCTCGGACGCCGAGGTCGTCGAGGAGAGCACGCTCTCGAAGGACGGCACGCGCGTTCCGATGTTCCTCCTGGAGCCGAAAGGCGTCCGTCGAGACGGCCGGAACCCGGTCCTTCTCACGGGCTACGGCGGCTTCGGGATCTCGACGACGCCGGCGTACAGCGATCTCGCGCACGTCTACACCGAGCGCGGCGTCGTCCTCGCGTTCGCGATCATTCGCGGGGGCGGCGAGTTCGGGCAGGAGTGGCACGACGCCGGCCGCCTCACGAGGAAGCAGAACGTCTTCGACGACTTCCTCGCCTGCGCGCGCCGGCTCGTCGAGCTCGGCTACACGAAGCCCGAGAGGCTCGCGATCGAAGGCGGATCGAACGGCGGCCTCCTCATGGGGGCGGCGCTCACGCAGGCGCCGAAGCTCTTCCGCGCCGTCGTCTCGCACGTCGGCATCTACGACATGCTGCGCGTCGAGGCGTCGCCGAACGGCCAGTTCAACACCGTGGAGTTCGGCACGGTGAAGGTCCCGGACCAGTTCAAGGCGCTCTACGCGTATTCGCCGTACCACCGCGTGAGGAACGGCACGCGCTATCCGGCCGTCCTCATGCCCACGGGCGCGAACGACCCGCGCGTCGATCCGATGCAGTCGCGCAAGATGATCGCCCGCCTCCAGGCCGCGGACCCGAAGGGGACGTTCCTCCTCCGGACCAGCGGGTCGACCGGTCACGGCGGCATCGGCGCCGGCGTCGCGGACGTCGTCGCGCTCGCGACCGACGTCGACGCGTTCGTGCTCTCGCAGCTCGGGGTTCCGCTCGCCGGGAGGTCTAGGCCATGAACTCGCCCGAGTCGCTCCTCGCCCTCTCCCGCGCGTTCCAGGAATCCCGCGTGCTCCTCACGGGAGCCGAGCTGGACCTCTTCACGCTCCTGTCGAGGGAGGCGCTGACGGCCGACGCGGTCGCCTCGCGGCTCGGGGCGGACGCGCGCGCGCTCGCGACCACGCTCGACGCGCTCGCGGCGATGGGGCTCCTCGTGAAGTCGGACGGGACGTACCGGACGGCGCCGGACGCCGCCTGCCTGTCGGAGGACGCGCCCGACTCGATCCACCCGATGCTGCTCCACGCCGCGGCGCTCTGGGACCGCTGGGGAGGCCTCACGAAGAAGGTCGGCGGCACGCCGCTCTCCGAGCGCCAGCCCGCGGACGCGCGGCGCGCGTTCATCGAGGCGATGCACGTCGTCTCCGCCCCCCAGGCCGCGCGGCTCGTCGCGGACGTCGGCGTCCGGGGCGCGCGCCGGCTCCTGGACGTTGGCGGCGGGCCGGGCACCTACACGGCCGCGTTCCTCTCCGCGGCGCCCGCTCTCGAGGCGACGCTCTTCGACCTTCCGCCGGTCGTCGAGATCGCGCGCCGAAGGCTCGCCGCCGCCGGCCTCCTCGGGCGCGTGACGCTCGTCGGCGGCGACTTCGAGACCGACGAGCTCCCCGCGGGACACGACCTCGCGTGGCTGTCCGCGATCATCCACCAGAACGGCCCCGCCCAGAACGACGCGCTCTACGCCCGCATCTTCCGCGCGCTCGCGCCGAAAGGCCGCCTCGTGATCCGTGACCACGTCATGGCGTCCGACCGGACGCGCCCGCGCGCCGGCGCGCTGTTCGCCGTCAACATGCTCGTCGGAACGGCGCACGGAGGCACGTACACGTTCGAGGAGATCCGTTCCGGCCTCGAGCGCGCGGGCTTCGCGAGGATCAGCCTCCTCCGGGAGGGCGAGCGGATGGACGGGCTCGTCGAGGCGTTCCGGCCGTAACGCGGCCGGGGGCCCTGTCCTCCCACGAAGAGCGCCCCGGCGCGGGTTGTTTCTATACTTCCTGCCATGAAGAGAGCCGCGCTCGCCTTGCTCGCCGCCGCGCTGGCCGTCCCGGCGCCCGCCGACGACGCGCTCGGGACCCTCACCGTCAACGGCAAGACGACGATCCTCAAGGCGGTCGCCGCCACCGAGGAGAAGGACGTGGACGGCGAGAAGTGGCTCGTGATCCTCGCGTCGGACCGCAAGGTCGACGGCGACCGGTCGATCGCCCGCCTCGCCGCGCTCGCGAAGGCGGACGAGCTCCACGCCGTGCGCATCCTCTGGCAGATCGGAAGCGACACGGTGCGCGCCGTTCCCTACGACGCGAACCTCGCCGAGAGCGGCCGGATGGGACAGGAGCGCCCCACGCTCGACCTCAGGAAGTACGGGTCGGGCCGCGTGGACGCCGCGTTCGAGTCGAAGATGGTCGGCCAGAAGTGGCACTTCCACGCGAACGTGAGGGCCACGGTCGTCCCCGGCGGAACGCTCGAGCTCGAGCCCGAGGCCGAGACCCTCGGCGCCGCGGCGACGGGCGGCGACCCGAAGCTCGCGCTCGGGAAGCTGGGCTTCGCGTACGACGAGGAGTCGTTCGCCCACGCGATCTCGGACGCGAACCTCGATGCCGTGCGCCTCTTTCTCGAGATCGGGATGTCGCCGAACGCGCACGAGAAGAGCGGAACGCACCCGATGCTCCTCGCGGCGATGGGCTGCGGCCAGGCGGACGGCAAGCCGCGCTCCGAGATCCTCGAGGCGCTCACGGCCGCGCACGGCGACGTGAAGGCGAAGGACCAGAACGGCTCGACGGCGCTCCTGTGGGCCGTCCAGGGCGGCTGCTCGGCCTCGAGCGTCGAGGCGCTGCTGAAGGCGGGCGCCGATCCGAACGTGAGGGCCAACGCCGGCGCGACGCCGCTCATGTTCGCCGAGATTTTCCAGCGCAAGGAGATCGCGGAGATCCTGAAGAAGGCCGGCGCGAAGAAGCAGGTGCAATGAGAGACCAACGCGGCGGCGAGCGCACGCTCTCGTTCGACCCGGGCAGGAAGCCGGGCGGCGGCGTCGTCGGCTGCGTGCACCGCGACGGGTCGATCACCTACCAGGGCACGCTCTACCGCACGGTGCGCGACGTTCCGGCCGCCTGCGCCGCCTTCCGCGCGGACCTGCCCGCGACCGTGCAGTGGCGGAAGCTCTATCGAGCGGTCGACCCGAAGCGGCGCAAGAAGCCCTGATTCCCCGGCGTCAGCCCTTTGGAGCCCCGACCTGCTCCAGGTTCTGGTGGTCGAAGGCCGTCACCGGCGCGCCAGGGAGCCGGTCGACAGGAACGTGCGGAGCTGCTCGTTCTTCGCGACGACGTCGTCGTGCTCCAGCGGGGAGTCGATGAAGACGATCCGGTTCCTCTTCAGGAGTTTGCCCGTCACGTCGCTTTCGGGTACCGCGGCGAACGGGATGTCCCACGCCCGGAGGTCGTCCATGAGGTCGAGCGACGGGTCCTTCGTGCCGCCCTCGGCCGTGTAGATGTCCACCAGCCTGCCGGGGAAGCGGTCGATCCAGTGCGCGAACTTCTCCGTCTGGCCGTAGAGCGCGTCGAAGAGGTAGACCTCGCGGATGTTCGCGGTGAGCCCGCCCCGCGTCAGGATGAACGCCATCACCCGGTACGCGCCGCTGTGCCCGGCGAGGACGATCGAGCCGGGCTTCGTGTTCGCGATTACGCCCTTCGCCTTCAGCGTCCCGAGAACGTCGGAGACGAGGCCCGCGAAGACGCCGGTCTCCTCGAGCTTCCCCCCGAAGGAGTCGGGGGCGTCCTTCGCGCCCTCCGGGAGGACGAGGACCGCGTTCACGCCGCTCGCGGCGAGCTGCTCGGCGATCTTGAACTTCGCGAGCGTGGCGTCCACGTCGTTTCTCCAGCCGTGGAAGTAGAAGACGAGGTCCGTGGCATCGCCGGCGCGGAAGCCGTTCGGGACGAAGATCGCGACGGTGCGATCGGTGTAGTGGACGTCGGCCGGGTACGTCTTCCCCTCGTACACGTGCCCCTGCGCGCGCTTTTCGTGCGGGAACATCGTGTGGTCCGACGTCGTGACGATCATCGTGCCGATGCCGGCGTACCGCTCCGCGAGCGGTGCCGGCGGCGCGGCCTGCCCGGCCTGCTGGGCCGGGGCGCGGCCGGCGGCGAGAATCGCGGCGAGGACGAAACCGATGCGGATCCTGACCATGACGGGGATGCTACAGGGAGGGAAGGTCGTCGCGCGGGACGCGGGAGTCGCGGACGCGGCGCCACCTGACAGAATCGGGGCACCGGGCCGCCCGGGAGGTGCCGCATGAAGCCGTCGCACGCCGCAGCCTGCGCCCTCTTTGCCGTCGCCCTCGGGGCCGCGGCGGCGGGGCCGACCCCGAAGGTCGCCCCGCGCGATGCCGCGCCCGCGGCGATCGAGTCCGAAGCGAGCCTCGAGTACTTCATCGGCCTCGCGAGCCGGCTCGCGCAGCAGGACTCCGCCGCCCGGCTCCAGGCGCTCCAGAAGCAGCTCGACCTCCTCCTCGCGGAGAAGAACGCGCTCCAGGCGAAGCTCCTCGCCGAGCAGCAGGCGCTGGCGGGAGCCGAGGCCGGCGGCGACGGCGCCAAGGCGCAGGCCCTGCGGAACGCGCTCCAGGCCCTGCAGGCCCAGCTCGCGCCGATCGACGTCGAGGTCCAGAAGATCCTGAGCGAGATCCAGGAGCTGCGGGACGACGAGAACAGCGTCCAGGACGAGGCGAAGCGGGGGGCGGACCTCCTGGGCAAGTTCGCGGCGGCGCTGACGGAGAATCCGCCGCGCGACCCCTACGTGAAGACGCTCTCGTCCCCGGCCCGCGCCGCCGCCCTCGCGAAGGCGCGGAAGGGCGGCGACGCGCTCGCGGACGTCGCCCGCGTCGCCTCTCTCACGGCGGCGAGCGCGGCCTCCGCGCTCGTGGGCGCGGCCGACAGGCAGCGCAGGCTCGCGGACGAGCCGCAACGGCTGCGCGTGCCCGAGACGCCCGGCGCGGTCCGTACGCCGACACCGACGCCGCGGCCGGCGATCCGTGTGATCCCGACGGGAGTGAAGGGAGCATGATCGCGCTTCGTTCGGCGCTTTCGGCGCTCCACGTCCTCGCGCTCGCCTTCGGGTTCTCGGGTCTCTTCCTGCGCGGGATGCGCCTGCGCGAGCTCGCGAAGGACCGCGGCAACGCTGCCGCGCGCGCCTCGCTCCTGCGCGCCGACAACGTCTGGGGGCTCGCGGCCCTCCTCTGGATCGTGACGGGCCTCGTACGCGCGTTCGCGGGGCTCGAGAAGCAGCCGGACTTCTACCTGAGGAACGGGTTCTTCTGGGTGAAGATGGGACTCTTCGGGCTCGTCTTCGCGCTCGAGATCCGGCCGATGGTCGCGTTCATCCGATGGCGGATCGCGAAGGGGCGCGGCGCCGACGCGGCGGCCGCCGCCGTCGCCGCCGCGCCCCTCGCCGTCTTCGTCAGGCTGAACGACGCCGAGACGGTCCTCGTCCTCGTCATCCCGTTCGTCGCGGCGCTGATGGCGAGGGGGGCGTGGCTGTTCTGAGCCTCACCTCACCGGCATCGCCGGCCGCTTCGGCCTGACCGGCGGGTTCTTCTTCAGCTCCTCCATCACGATCGCGATCGCCTTCTCGAGCTGCGGGTCGTGGCCCGCGATGACGTCGGCGGGCGTCTGCTCGACCTCGACGTCGGGCGGGACGCCGACGTTCTCGACGCCGAAGCCCTCCTCGGGAGTCCAGAACCCGATGTCCGGGGCCGTGACGACGGCGCCGTCCATGAGCGTCGGGAACCCGAGGATCCCGACGAGGCCGCCCCACGTGCGCGTGCCGACGAGCGTCCCGACCTTGAACTTCCGGAACATCCAGGGGAGGAGGTCGCCGCCGGAGCCCGCGCCTTCGTTGATGAGCATGACCTTCGGCCCGTCGATCGCGGCCGTCGGCGTCTTGAGGTCCTCGCCGTAGCGCATCGCCCACCACGCGATCGGCCGCTGCGTGAGCGCGTCGATGTAATAGTCCGCGATGCTCCCGCCGCTGTTGAACCGCTCGTCCACGATGATCGCGTCCTTCCACGCCTGCGGATAGAAGTACCTCTTGAAGTACGTGAAGCCGAGATCGGACGTGTCGGGGACCCAGACGTACGCGACGCGCCCGTCCGTCGCCGCGTCGACCCTGCGGATGTTTCCCTCGACCCAGTCGCGGACGCGGAGCTGGCGCTCGTCGGCCACGGGGACGACCGACAGGGTCCGGGAGCCCTTGCCGTCCGGAGACGGGCCGACCGTGATCGTCACGATCGTCCCGGCCGTCCGCTCGAACCGCCCGTAGAGGTTCTCGGGCGGCGCGAGGTCGCGGCCGTTCACGGCGAGGAGGTACTCGCCGGCCTTCACCTCGGCGCCGGGCTCGGAGAGCGGCGCCCGGAGCTCCGGGTTCCAGTTCAGGCCGCCGAAGACCTTCCGGAAGCGGTAACGGCCGTGCGCGACCTCGTAGTCGGCGCCGAGGAGGCCGCCCGGCACCTTCGGCGCCTCCTCGAACGACTCGCCGGGCGAGATCCGGTGGTGGCCGACGGCGAGCTCCGAGCACATCCACTGGATGAGGCGGTTGAGATCGGCGCGCGACGAGAGGTACGGGAGGAACGGCGCGTATTTCGCCTTCATCGCCTTCCAGTCGCGGCCGTGCATCTTCGGGTCGTAGAAGAAATCGCGGTTCACGCGCCAGGCCTCGTCGAAGATTTCCGGCCACTCGGCGCGCGGGTCGACGCGAACCGCGATCGCGTCGAGCCTCAGCTTCCCGTCGCCGCTCTTCCCCTCGGGCTTCTTGCCGGAGGACGGCAGGATGAACCAGTCCTCCTTGTGCCGGACGAGGACCTTCTTTCCGTCGCGGGAGACCTCGTAGGCGTCCGCCTCGGGGACGATCGTCTCGGTCTTGCGGTCCTTGAGGTCGAACCTCTGGAGGGACTTCTTGCCGTCCGCTTCGCGAAGGAAGAAGACCTGCCCGGCGGCTCCGGCCCCGAGCGCGGAGATCTCGGAGGGATGGACGGGAAGGTCGAGGATGCGCGAGGCGAGGCCGTCGAAGTCGACGACGACGGGCTGGGATTTCTTCGAGGTCCTGGCGGAAGCGGCGGGTGTCTCGCCGCCCTTCGAATCGGACGAGCCCTCGCCCCGGCCCCCTTTCGCCGAATCTCCGTCTTTCTCTTTTCTCTCCTCGGCCTTCGCGTCCTTCGCGTCCCCCTTCTCTTCGTCGCTCTCCTTCGCGAGCGGCGAGGGCGTGCCCTTTGCCAGCGTCGCGACGTAGATGCCGTTCGTGATGCGCGCGTCGGTGTTCTCGAGGGAGAACCAGCTCCGCTGGGGCCCGGCGTCCGTCGAGGCGAGGAAGAAGATCAGCTTCCCGCCCTCGTCGAAGACGGGATCCGAGACGTCGGAGAGGCCGTCCGTGAGCGGCGTCGACCGGCCCTCCTCGACCGCGTAGAGGTACGCGGTGCGGATGTACGTCGGCCCCGAGAGCGTGTACGCGACCCAGCGCGAGTCGGGCGACCACGTCCCTCGCAGGCGGCGCGCCTCCGCCGGCGCGTAGCGCGCCTCGGCGGCGATCTTCTTCGCGGCGCCGCTCTCGAGGTCGAGAAGCCACAGCGTCTCGGCGTTGTCCGTCAGGACGAGCTTCCTCGCGTCGGGCGAGAAGACGAGGTCCGCGTAAAAGCCGGCGCCGGGCACCTTCCAGCGCTTCGCGGCGCCCGTGCCGTCCTGCGGCCGGACGACGATCTCGTTCTCGCCGCTCTCGTCCGAGACGTACGCGACGAGCGTCCCGTCGGGCGACCAGGCCGGCGCGGACTCGTGCGCGCCGACGGTGTTCGTGAGGTCGCGGGGGTCGCCCTTCTCGGCGGGAACCGTCACGATCTCGCCGCGGAACTCGAACGCGGCGCGCGCGCCCGTGGGGGACAGGGCCGCGCCGCGGATCCACTTCGCGCCCTTCGCCCAGCGCGGGCGCGTCTCGAGGAGGTCGCCGGGGACCGTGATGGCGAGGTCGCGGACCTCGCGCGAGGAGAGGTCGAGGAGATGAAGGGTTCCGGCCTGCTCGAAGACGATGCGGTCCGCGGCCGCCGCCGCGTTCAACACGGGGAAGTCGGTGTAGTGGGTGAGGGCGCGAAGAGAAAGAGATTTCTTGGAAGGGTCTTTCGGGTCGACCGTGCGCTCCGCCGCGTAGAGGTTGAACTCGCCGTCGCGGTCGGAGCGCAGCGCGAGCGTCGTGCCGTCCGGGCCGCTCACCCACATCGGGTCGGCGTCGTTGCAGCGGGTCGCGGGCTGCGGGACTCTCGCGATCGCGTGCGTCGCGACGTCGAAGAGCCAGATCGTGGAGGCGGTGCCGCCGCGGTAGCGCTTCCACTGGAGATGGGCCGGCGCGTGCGGGTCGTAGGCGATCGTCTTTCCGTCGGGCGAAAAGGCGGCGCGCGCGACCGCGGGAATGGGAAGCGGCGTCTCGATCCCGCCGTCCACGCCCACCGAGAAGAGCTGCATGTCGCGCGCGTTCGAGACGGCGCGCGGCGAGACGAAGAGGACGGACCGGCCGTCGGGCGTGAATCCCGTGACGATGTCGCGCGCCGGATGCCACGTGAGGCGCTTCGGGACTCCGCCCGAGGCGGGGACGACGTAGACGTCGAGGTTGCCGTCCAGCTCGGCGCTGAACGCGAGGAGCGAGCCGTCCGGGCTGAACGCCGGGCGGATCTTGACGCCCGGGCCGGACGTGACGCGCGTGACGCCCGTGCCGTCGAGGCGGCACGTCCAGAGGTCGTTTCCGTAGACGAACGCGATGCGGTCTTTCGAGAGCGCGGGGTCGGTGAGCATCCTCGAGTCGGCGGAGGCGGGAACGGTCGCGGTCAGAAATGCGGTGCTCAGGCACACGGCGGCGAGCGTGCGGCGCAGGGTCATGCGATCCCTCCGGAGGTTACGGCTTCGGTCGGCCGGGCGGGATCATGGCACGGCGATCCGGAGCCGGGGCACCTCGGCGTCGCCCGGCGCGTCGGGCGTGTTCGCGGCCTTCGGCGGCCCCGGGAGAACCCGGGCGAGCGACCGCTCCGACTTCAGGTACGCGTTCGGGTCGTGCGTGAGCGCGCCCTCCGGCAGCCACGGCCAGAACGGGCCGAGGTCCTTCCGGACCTGCTCGCGGTAGAAGTCCGGGAGCGACTCGGTCGTCTGCGCGAAGAACGCCCGCGTCGGCCCGTCCGTGTCGAGCCGGCGGCGGAGCGCCGAGTAGTGCCTGATCCGGCCGAAGCCCTCCGACGACACCGCCCGCACGAGGTTCAGCCACTTCGGGACGGCGCGGCGCGTCGCCGCCATGCGGCGCGCGATCGCGCGCCACGAGAACGTGTACTTCGTCAGGTCGATCACGTGGTCGTAGAGCTCGCGCCACTCGTAACCCTGCGGCCGCACGTTCATGGCGTGGTTGTTGTCGAGAAAATGGAAGGGGAACGGAAGGACGCGGCCCGCGCTCTGGTATTCGAGGTTCACCGGCGCCGCGCGTCCGAACGCCGAGAGCAGCGAGTAGCCCGGGAAGGCCCCGGGCGTCCTGTCGATGAAGAGCTTCGTCAGGTCGAAGGGCTCCGCGCCGGACTCGCCGTCCATCCCGAGGACGAAGTTCGTCTGGACGTACGGGATGTACCGCAGGATCGTGTTGACGTGCTCGGAGACCTGCGCGACCTTGTCGAGGCCCTTCGTCCGGCCCGTGCGCGACTTGTTGCCGAGGTCGTACCACGACTCGACGCCCGGGAGGAGCGCCCCGAACCCGTTCCTCTTCATCCGCGCGAGGTGCGGCTCCGTGAGGATCGAGAGGCTGCTCTCCGCGATGAAGTCGATGCTGTCCGGAGGCGCGGCCTCCTCGATCGCGTCCATGACGTCGCCGAACCTCACGCCGAAGTTCGGGTCGTGCCAGCCGACGAGCGGCCGCCGGACCTTCTTCAGGAGGAACCTCAGATCCTCCTTGAGGACCTCGAGGTCGAGCGGCTGGTACGGCACGACGGAGTCGATGCAGAAGCGGCACGTGTACGGGCAGCCGAGGCTGCCGAGCATCGGCACCATCCTGATGAACGGCGCCTTCTTCAGCGTCGGCTCGATGAACTTCCAGCGCTCCTTCACTCCCGGCAGCGCGAGCGGCTGGCGCGGCGCCGCGAGCTGGAGTCCCTCGGGGCGGTGGGGGCCGCCGTCCTTCAGGACGTCGCGGATCAGGTCCCGGTCGGTGAAGCCGAGAACGTAGTCGAAGTACTTGCGGGCGTCCTCGGGATAGCAGCGTGCGTGGGGCCCGCCGAGGACGGTCACCGCGCCGCGCGAGCGGAAGAGGCTGCTGAGCGCGTACGCGAGGAGCGCCGCCTCGGTGAACGCGCAGACGAAGACGAGGTCGACGTCGCGCGGGAGCTCCTCGGCGAGGTTCTCGAAGCCCGTGTAGCAGACGTGCGTGACGTCGTGGCCTTCGGCCTCGCACCAGGCCGAGACGACCTGCGGCATGATGCTCGCGAGGTTCGCGTTCATGACTCGGGCGTAGAGAGCCCGGGTGGGGCCCTTGGCCACGAGGTCGACGACTCCGATCCGGTACTTGCGCAGGAGAGCCCCGCCGCGAGGGCACTATACAGCGGGAGAGATCCCATCTCATCCCGCGGGAAAGTGAGGCAGACTCATCACGATGAAACTCCTGCTTTCGGTCCCCTCTCTTGTCGCCGCCCTCGCGGCGGCCGCGCCTCTGTCCGCCCAGCCGCTCGATCCGGCTCTCTTCTCCGGCCTCTCCTGGCGGCTCGTCGGGCCGTTCCGCGGCGGACGTGCGGTCACGGCGACCGGCGTGCCCGGCCATCCGGAGCGCTTCTACTTCGGCTCCGTCGGCGGCGGCGTCTGGCGGACGGACAACGCGGGCCGCACGTGGGAGCCGATCTTCGACTCCCAGCCCGTCGCGTCGATCGGCGCGATCGCCGTCGCGCCCTCGGACCCGAACGTCCTCTACGTGGGCTCGGGCGAGGCGGACATGCGCTCGGACATCTCGTACGGGAACGGGATGTACAAGTCGACGGACGGCGGCAAGACGTGGGCGCGCATCGGCCTCGAAGGCACGCGGCAGATCGGCCGCATCCTCGTCGATCCGCACGACCCGGATCTCGTCTTCGTCGCGGCGCTCGGACACGCCTACGGGCCGAACCCGGAGCGCGGCGTCTATCGCTCGAAGGACGGCGGGAAGACGTGGCAGCGCGTCCTCTTCCGGGACGCGGACACGGGCGCGATCGACCTCGACTTCCAGCCGGGGAACAGCCGGACGATCCTCGCGGCGCTCTGGCAGACGCGGCGGCCGCCCTGGAACGTCTACCCGCCGTCGAACGGCCCCGGCAGCGGCCTCTTCCGTTCCGAGGACGGCGGCGACACGTGGAAGCCCGTCACGGACGGCCTGCCGGCGGAGAAGCCCGGACGCATGCGCATCGCGTTCGCGCCGTCCTCGCCCCGGCGCGTCTACGTCATCGCGGACGCGAAGGAGGGCGGCCTCTTCGTGTCCGAGGACGCGGGCCTCACGTTCCGGAAGGCGAGCTCCGATCCGCGGATCTGGGGGCGCGGCTGGTATTTCGCCGGCGTGACCGTCGATCCGAAGGACCCCGAAGTCGTCTACGCGATGGACACCGCGATCTTCCGGTCGGCGGACAGGGGGAAGACGTTCACGCCGTGGAAGGGCGCGCCCGGCGGCGACGACTACCACCGGCTCTGGATCGATCCGTCCGACTCATCGCGCATGGTCCTCGCGAGCGACCAAGGCACGGTCGTGACGGTGGACGGCGGCAGGACGTGGAGCTCCTGGTACAACCAGCCGACCGCGCAGTTCTACCACGTCGCGACGGACGACCGGTTCCCGTACTGGATCTACGGCGCCCAGCAGGACAGCGGCGCGGCGGCGACGCCCGTGCGCACCGACTACCGCTCGATCACGCTCCGCGACTGGAGGCCGATCGCGGTCGGCGGCGAGAACGGGTACATCGTCCCCGACCCTTCCGACCCCGACGTCGTCTGGGGAGGGTCCGTCGCGCTCTTCCACTGGAAGACTCTCCAGAACCAGAACGTCGACCCGACGCTCGCCGTTCCCGGCGACTACCGCGGGGAGTGGACGCTGCCGCTCGCCGTGTCGGCGCTCGGCCCGAAGACGCTGTATTTCGGGAACCAGTTCCTCTGGAAGACGACGGACGACGGCCGCCACTGGACGAAGGCGAGCCCGGACCTCACGCGCGAGGACGCCGGAGTCCCGCCGAACCTCGATCCCGTCACGGCCGAGGACTCGGAGGCGAAGGGCCCGCGGCGGAGCGTCGTCTACGCGATCGCGCCCTCGCCGCTCGAGGCCGGCCGCGTCTGGTGCGGCACGGACGACGGCCTCGTCTGGCTCACCGTGGACGGCGGCGCCAACTGGGAGAACGTGACGCCGAAGGCGCTCGCGCCGTGGTCGAAGGTCGCGATCCTCGAGCCGTCGCACTTCGACCCGGGCACGGCCTACGCGGCGATCGACCGGCACCGGATCGACGACGTCGGCGCCTACGTCTACCGGACGCGCGACGGGGGGAAGAGCTGGGCGTCGATCGCGAAGGGAATCCCCTCCGGCAGCTACGTGAACGTCGTGCGCGAGGATCCGGTCCGGCGCGGACTCCTCTACGCCGGGACGGAAACCGGCGTCTTCGTCTCCTTCGACGACGGCGAGAACTGGCAGTCGCTGCAGCTCAACCTCCCGAACTGCTCGATCCGCGACCTCGACGTCCGGCACGGCGACCTCGTCGCGGCGACGCACGGGAGGTCGTTCTGGGTTCTCGACGACGTCTCGCCTCTCCGCCAGCTCGACGCGAGGGCCGCCGGCGAGGACGTCTTCCTCGTTTCGCCGCGCGAGGCCGTGCGCCTTCACCCGTCGGGCTTCCAGGGGACGCCCGAGCCGAAGGACGAGCCGATGGCGGAGAACCCGCCGGCGGGCGCCGTCCTCGACTACGTCCTGAAGTCCGCGGCGTCCGGTCCCGTCGTCGTCGAGATCCTCGACGCGAAAGGAGAGGTCGTCCGGCGTTTCGCGAGCGACGACGGACCGCGCATGCCGGACCTCTCCCGGATCGTGACGACGCCGGACTGGATCGCGGGGGCCGAGCCGCCTTCCGCGGCGGCCGGCATGCACCGGCTCGTCTGGGATCTCCACGAGACGCTGCCGAAGGAGCTCGTGGTGCCCGGCGGGATGCGCGGCGCGGCCGGCCCCTGGGCTCCGCCCGGCCGGTACACGGTGAGGCTGACGGCGTCGGGGAAGACGGTGACCCGCCCCCTCGTCGTCACAAGGGATCCGCGGCTGCCCGCGTCCGTCACCGACGCCGACCTCGAGAAACAGCACGACGTCGCCCGCGAGATCCTCGCCGAGCGCCTCCGGGTCGCGAACGCGCAGAAACAGGCGGCCGACCTCCGGACGCGGATCGCGGCGCGGAGGAAGGCCGCGCCCTCGGCCGCGTCGGCGCTCGACGCGTTCTCGAGAGCCGTCGACGCGGCCGCGGGGCCGCCCGTGAGGATGCCGGGAGGGGAATTCTTCGACACCGAGGAGATGGCGCCCACGGCGCTGCGCCGGCTTGCGGCGTCCCTCGCGGGCCTCCAGCTCGCGGTCGAGAGCGCCGACGCGGCGCCCACGCCGGACGCGCGGGAGGGCCTCGTCGAGCGCCGCAAGCTCGTGGAGGCGGGCCTCGCCGCGTGGCGGAACGTCCTCGCGTCCGAAGAGCCGAAGGCCGACAGGGCGCTCATGAAGGCGGGGACTCCTCCGCTGACGGCCGAGTGATGCCCGCGCCCGCGGCGCCGCGAAAACGTGACGACGGGTTTCCAGAGAGTCAAAAAGGCCCGTCCGCCCCGGTCCGGGGATTGCTTCGAGCACACCGGGCATGGTGGCGTTCCGGAAGATCCTCTGCGCGACGGATCGGGGAGCCGAGCACAGCGACGCCGTGCTGGAAGCGGAGGCGATCGCGCGGACGCACGGAAGCGAGGTGTCGTTCCTCGCCGTCGCGCCGCACGACCGGCTCACGGGAGTCCTGCGGCGGGTGCGCTCTTTCGGCGCGGATCTGATCGTCGTGAACGCGCCCGAGCCGGGTGGCGGGGGAAGCGGCCTCGCTGAGGCGGTCGTACGGCACGCCCCCTGCGCCGTGCTCGTCGCGCGCCCGTCCCCGCGCACCGGGAAGGTCCTCGTCGCGAGCGACCTCGGCGACCCCTCGTACCCCGCGGTGGGCGCGGCGGCGGCCGAGGCGCGCCGGCGGCACGCGCGGCTCCTCCTCGTTCACGACGTCGACACGCGGATCTCGGGCTTCGCGTGGAACGCGCTCACGGCTCTCGTCGAGGTCCTCTCGGACGGCCTCGAGGAGCAGGAGGGCGCGGCGCGCCGGCGGATGGCGCAGGCGCTCGACCGCTTCGGGGTCGCGGGCGAGGCGCTCGTCGTGCACGGCGCGCCCGGGGCGACCGTCCTGAGGCTCGCGGAGTCCCTCCCGGCCGAGCTCGTCGTGATCGGTTCGCCCGGCGAGAGCTCGCTCCGGACGCTCCTGATCGGAAGCGTCGTCGAGTCCATCGTCCGCTGGGCGCCGTGCGCCGTCCTCGTCGTGCCGGTGAGGGCGCGGTCAGAACCCCTTCGGACGCTCCCCGCGCACGCCGAAGGCCCGCTCGAGGGCGACACCGGCGCGCCCGATCGTCCCCTCGTCGAAGAGCCGGCCGACGAGAGTGACGCCATGCGGGACGCGCCGCGGCGGTGAGAGCCTCGGGAGCGGCCGCGCCGGATCCGGCGCCCAGTCGCTCCGCGCGCGGTCGATCTCGACGAACCCGGCGGGCAACGTCAGCGACGGATGGCCCGTGAAGTTCGTGATCGTCAGGATCTCGTCCCGGAGCGACGGCACCAGGAGGAGGTCGGCCTTCTCGAAGACACGCGCCATCTCCCCGGCGACCTTGCGCCGCAGCCGGTCGGCCTGCACGTAGTCCACGGCCGACAGGAAGCGCGACTGCCGGAACGTGTTCGGCCACGCGTCGGGCACCTGCATTTTCAGCGCGTCGAGGCCGCCGGAGAGGGTGAGCTCCTCGAAGGCCGCGGCGGCTTCGGCGAAGAGGATCGTGTTCAGGCAGCCGTAAGGCCAGTCCGGCAGGCTCGTCTCGACCGGGACCATCCCGAGGCGCCTCGCGGTCTCGAGCGCCGCGCGGTCGACGTCCGTCGCCGGCGCCTCCTTCATCCAGGCCGGGAAGTACCCCACCCTCAGCCCGGCCACGGCCCCGTCGGCCTCGAAGTCGAGGCGGCTCGGGACGCTCGAGACGTCGCCCGCGTCCGGGCCGGAGATGGCGGCGAGGACGAGGAGGACGTCCTCGACGGCGCGCGCCATCGGGCCGAGCTTGTCCAGGGACCACGAGAGCGTCATCGCGCCCGTGCGCGCGACGCGGCCGAACGTCGGCCTCAGGCCCGTCACCCCGCACCGCATGGACGGGTCGACGATCGATCCTTCCGTCTCGCTCCCGATCGAGAAGCCCACGAGGCCCGCCGCCGTCGCCGCGCCCGGGCCCGCGCTCGACCCGCCCGAGCCCTCCTCGGGGACCCAGGGGTTTCGCGTCGTGCCGCCGAACCAGACGTCGTTCAGGGCCAGCGCCCCGAGGCTGAGCTTGGCGACGAGGACGGCTCCCGCCTCGTGGAGGCGCCGGACGACGGCCGCGTCCGCACCGGGAACGCGGTCCTCGTAAGGCTCGGCGCCCCACGTCGTCCGGATGCCCTTCGTGTCGAGGAGGTCCTTGGCGCCCCACGGGATGCCGTGGAGAGGCCCGCGGTACCGTCCGGCCGCGATCTCGGCGTCCGCGCGCCTCGCCTGCTCGAGGGCGAGGTCCTCGGTCAGCGTGATGACGCACTTGAGCTCGGGGTCGAAGCGCCGGAGGCGGTCGACGTAGATCCGCGTGAGGCGCTCGGACGAGAGCGCCTTCGACTCGATCCAGCGCGAGAGCGACGTGACGGGGGCGAAGGCGACGTCCTCGTCCCGCGTCGGGAGCGGGCCCGGGTCGGCCGCGCTCCTCCTGAGGGCGGCGCGGGCGGGTCCGGCCGTGAGGCCCGGCAGGACCGGGTTCCAGCGCGACGCGGGCGCGAGGGAAGGCTCGAGGGCGACTTTCCGCGGCCCCGTGCGCCGCTCCATCGTGCCCGCCATCGCCTCCCGCCAGTTGCCGGCCGCGAGGGCGCGGTCCATCGGCGACAGCGCGACGCGGACGAGCTTCTCGGCCTCGGTGATCGTCGCGGGCGTGACCTCCGGCCCGACGGGCGGCGCGGTTCCGAAGGCGGGAGGCGTCCCGGCGGCGGGCGTCGTCGCGGGCGGCGGCGTCTGTGCTTCGGCCCTCATTCCGGCGACGATCGCGGCGGCCGAGGCGGCGGTTTTCGCGAGGAAATCACGGCGGGTTTTCGGCATGCCCGTACTCTATGGCGATCGGAGACTCTCGGAAGGGTGAGTCGTGGGGCGCCGTGATGTCCCCGCGGACGAGCGCGAGCCGGGGGCTCACGCGTCCTTCGCGACCGCGAAGACGGTGTTTCCGAACGGCGCGAAGCCGGCCGCCTCGTAGACACGGCCCGCGCGGGCGTCGGCCGCCGAAAGGAACGCGACACAGACCCCGCGCGCGAACGCCGCGTCGAGAGCCGCGCGCGTGAGCGCCGCCGCGAGGCCGCGGCGGCGGTGGGGCTCGAGCGTGCCGATCCCGACGAGCTCGGTGAGGCCGTCCTGCGGGTCGAGGAACATCGAGACGGCGACGGCCTCTCGGCGCATCCGCCCGACGAAGCAGAGGCCGGCGCCGAGCCCGTCGCGCAGCCAGCGCGCGTCCTTTTCGGAGACCGCGGCGGGACGCGCGAGGCCGAACGCGCGGCGCTGGACGAGCAGGAACTCGGAGAAGGCGTCGAGGGGCGAGGCGGACGAGAGCGTCTCGACGGCGAGCCCCGCGACGGGGGGGGCGTCGCGCCGGGCGTCGGGTGTCGCGACCATGAGCTGCGGGCGCGCCTCGATCTCGAATCCCGAGGCCTCGAGCGCGTCCGCGAGCGCGGGGAAGACCGCCCCGACGAACTCGAAGCGCGGCCTGCGGCCCCGGCGGACGAACTCCGCCTTCAGCCTCGAGAGCGTCTCGGCGAGGGCGGCGGCGTCGCCGGGCGTCTCGTCGGGAATCGCGTAGTTGAGATAGGGCAGCGGGTCCGTCGGATGGAAGAAGAGCGTGAACGGCGGCACGCTCACCGAGTCGTACTGCTGCCGCGCGACGGCCCGCATGTGCGCCTGGAGACGCTCGGGCGAGGCGGGTCCCGGGGAGGGCGCCATTCCGCCATTCTAGGGATCGTCGGAGGTCCGCGCGGCTGGTAAGGTTCCCGGGACCTCCAGGAGGTTCCGTGCCGAGATTCCGAGTCCCTCGCCGCGTCTCTCGTCTCGCCCCGCTCGCCGCGTCCGCGCTCCTCGCGTCCATGCCGCTCTGGGGAGACGCGCCCGCCCCGAGTCTTATCGACGTCCACACCCACATCACGTCGGACGTGACGATCCTCGAGAAGATTCCCTTCGTCATGAAGGGCGGAGAGGTCGTGGTGTCGCGATGAGCCGCGGTCTCCCGGTCGCGCTGCTCCTCGCGGTCGCGGCGCTCATCTTCGCCACCCACCCGGCTCCCGCTCCCGACCCGGGCACGGTCTTCCGCGGCGCGACCGTCCACACGGCCTGGGACGAGATCCCCCGCGTTGCCGCGATCCTCGTGAAGGACGGGACGGTCGCGTTCGTCGGCGGCGAGGGCGCGGCCCGCGCCGCCGCGCCGTCCGCGAGGGTCGTCGACCTCGACGGTTCCGTCCTCGTGCCCGGGCTGACCGACGCGCACGGCCACCTGCGCTCCCTCGGCACCCTGCACCGCATGATCGACTGCCGCGGCCTCTCGAAGGAGGAGATCCTCCTGCGGGTGAGGGCGCTCTCGGCCTCGACGCCCAGGGGCGCCTGGATCCGCGGCCGCGCGTGGGACCAGAACCGGTGGACGGACACGTCCTTCCCGACCGCGGCCGATCTCGAGGCCGCCTCCCCGACGCTCCCCGTCCTGCTGCGCCGCGTGGACGGCCACGCGGTCTGGGTGAACCGCGCCGCGCTGAAGGCGGCCGGCGTCACGAAGGCGACGCCGGACCCGCCGGGCGGGCGAATCGAGCGCCTGAAGGACGGGTCGCCCGCGGGTGTCCTCGTCGACAACGCGATGGCGCTCGTCGAGAGGGCGGTTCCGGAGCCCGGGCCGGACGAGATCCGAAAGGACATCGTCGCGGGCCTCGAGGCCTGCGCGAAGGCCGGCCTGACGGGCGTCGGCGAGGCCTCGGCCTCGTCGCGCGAGGACCTCGCGATCTACGAGTCCCTCGCGCGCGACGGCCGGCTGCCGATCCGCGTCTACGCGACGGTGTCTCCGAAGGACCTCGACGCCTGGATCGCCCGCGGCCCGCTCGCGGCGGGGCGGCTCACGGTGAGGGCCGTGAAGGTCTACGCCGACGGCGCCCTCGGCTCGCGCGGCGCGGCGCTCCTCGCCGACTATTCCGACGATCCCGGCAACCGCGGCCTCGACGTCACGCCGCCCGCCGAGATCGCGCGGATCGCGGAGAAGGCTTTCCGCGGCGGCTTCCAGGTGTGGACGCACGCGATCGGCGACCGCGCGAACCACGCGACGCTCGACGCCTACGAGAAGGGGCTCCAGGCCGTGAAGCCGTCGGACCCGCGCCCGCGCATCGAGCATGCGCAGGTCATCGCGCCGGACGACTTCGAGCGCTTCGGGACGCTCGGCGTCATCGCCTCGATCCAGCCCACGCACGCGACGTCCGACTGGATCTGGGCGGAGGCGCGGCTCGGGAAAGACCGCATCAAGGGCGCGTACGCGTGGCGCACGCTCCTGAAGGCCGGGGCGCGCCTCGCCGGCGGCAGCGACTTTCCGGTCGAGTCCGAGAACCCGCTCCTCGGCGTCTGGGCGGCCGTCACGCGCGAGGAGACGAACGGAAAGCCGCCGGGGGGCTGGCGGCCCGAGGAGGGCCTCGGGCGCTCGGAGGCGCTCCGGCTCTACACGTCCGACAACGCGTACGCGGAGTTCGCCGAGAAGAGGCGCGGCCGGATCGAGCCCGGCTTCGACGCGGACTTCACGGTCCTCGACCGCGAGATCTTCGCGCCCGGCACGCCCGCCGGCGAGATCCTCAAGGCGAGGGTCGTGATGACCGTCGTCGGCGGGGAGATCGTCTACCGAGGAAATTAGGAGGTTCGGATTTCTTCGAGTGAGTGGGAGGCCGGGCCGCCCTCGAACGCACGCGCACTCCTTCCGAGAACGCGCTCCGAAGACCTCAGGTGGCAGGCGCCGCGGGCGCCGGCGTCGGCGCCGGCGCCGGCGGCGCCGGGGCGGGAGCCGGCGGCTTCGGCGGCTCGCCGTTCGGGTACGAGTCGGCCGAGCAGTAGTAGCACTTGATCTTCGGCTGCGCGACGTCGTCGAGCACCCAGTACCAGAACTTCCTGCCGCAGGGCGGGCAGGTGAACATCTTGCGGTCGCCCTTCATGCCCCGATCCTACCCGTTCGGGAGCCGCCGCGCGCTCCGCGCGACGAGGACGCCGAGAAGCGCCGAAAGGACGAGCGTCGAGACGAGCGAACCCTCCGGCCCGAAGGCGCCGCCGGAGAGGAGCGGCCGGCCCGCCCCGACGAAACCGGTCGCGACGAGCGGCGTTCCGAGCGCCATGCCGCTGACGGGCAGCCCGAACGCCGAAAGACCCCAGTTCCAGACGGCGTGAAAGGCCCACGCCCCCGCGATTCCGCCGCCCGACCAGAAGAGCCAGCCGAGGACCGCGCCGGCGAGGCCGATGTTCAGGAGCGCCAGCGGCGTGACGTGCGGGTTGCCGGCGTGGAGGGCCGCGAAGGCGACCGCCTGCACGCCGTTCGCGGCGAGGCCCGCCGCGAGCCACCGGCGGCCGAAGCGCGGGAGGCCGGCGGGGTCGCTCCGGTCCGGAAGGGGCCCGAGGAAGAGGCGGGCGGCGCCGAGGACGAGCGCCGCGGCGATGGTCATGAGCGCCGCGCGGAAGAGCATCTCCTCGACGAGAGACTGAGCCGCGAAGAACGCCAGGGTCGACGCCGACGCCGCGGCGCTCGCGGCCGGAGGCGTCGGCGCGAAGGGCGCGAAACCGCTGGCCCCGGGGGCGAACGCCCCGGCGGCGAACGGCGGGAGCACGGCGGCGAAAAGGAGGGCGAGCGCGGCCGCCGCGCCCTCGAGGAGCCGCCTCCAGGCCGGCCGCGCGAGGGAGGGAAGCGCCCGCCCGGGCCCGCGGAGGAGGCCGAGGCGCAGGAGGACGAGCCCCGCGAGCCCGAGCGGCAGCGCGACGAGGAGGTCCCGCGACGCGAGGACGGAAGCGTTCGGGAGAAGCGGGACCGGCGAGAGCAGCGTCAAGCCGGGCGCGCTACTTCTTCTCGGCGGGCTTCTCGGCAGGCTTCTCCGCCGCCTTCGCCATGCGTGCGGCCGTCCACGGCGGCACGATCCCGTTCATCCGCGCGTACGCGATCGACTGGCCGAG